>ERZ1292642.680-Hain-H14-01um-R1-680-length-18196-cov-39_pt1 | contig 18196 bp, 29 predicted proteins | sample MGYA00564403_ERZ1292642 | MGnify/ENA primary metagenome ERZ1292642 (study PRJEB36523, sample SAMEA6512643) | groundwater metagenome | collected 2019-01-09 | study: AquaDiva: Metagenomics assemblies of 32 groundwater samples | reverse complement strand
CTAGACGCCGGATTTCCTTCTTGACGAAGGCGTCTTTCGGGTCTTCAGTCTTACCGGCAAAGAGTTCCTGAAGCTTATCAATGATAGCCGCCTGGCCTTTTAGCGCGTCAAGCTCCTTCAGTTTTTCGCCAAGGTCAGCCTTGAGATCGTCAACTTCCTTCTTCGTTGCAACTGGCGGTTCCGCCGCTTTCTTGGCCGCCTCCGCGGCCTCGATGTCGGCTTTCGCCTCAGCAGCCTCTGCTTTTACAGCTTCGTCATCAAACTCTAACGCAGGGTCGAGTCCTTTAGGTTCCATTTAGTTTCTCCTTTTAGTTGTTTCGAACCGACCGCAGACGCCGCGGCCTCAGACTAATGGGTTAGCGAATGCTCGCAAACCCGCGCTTTTTACCGCGCATCTTCTTGTACTTCTTATCACTGGCTGCATGGTATTTCTCCATCCCAACCATGCCACCGTGCTTCATGTATTCCCGTTTACCACCTTCGGCTTTGCGTTTCTCAGACATCATAATCGCCACCGCCTGCTTTTTCTTTGTCACTTTACGGCCAGACTTACTCCCCGAATGGAGTTCGCCACGTTTGAACTTCCCCAGAACCTCACCGAAAGGCATTACTGTCTCGCTTGTCCGAACCACAGACTAGTAAACAGGTCCTGTAACCGCTGAAGTTGAGTCGCTGAACTTTCCATCTCCGCCCGTCGTGCCGAATCCGCAATCGAAATAGGTTGTCTCACCCCCGGGATATTATTCCCCCGCCCCGCAAGATGTACAGCCCCCGCCGCGGACCCCGGAGGGAAATTCGGAATCGCCCGTCGGTCTAACCCACGGGCAATCTCCGGAGCATAACTAGGCTGCCCTCGGAAATCGGTCATCTGATAAAGATCGCGAAGTGGAGGAAGGATGTTTCCTTCGGCTGTCTTCTGCGGACTGTTGAAGATCGCTCGGGTGCTAGTACCAGGAAACTCCCCTGAACCCCCGGAGATAGGCGGAGGGCTCGGATAGGGCCGTGATGCCCCTTCACCCTGCGTCAACTTCGCCACCGCCCGAAGATAGACTCGACTGATCGCTGGGCGGGACACCTTAGCCTCATCGGCGATGTCCTGCAAAGACATCCCAGATCGGATTTTGCTGACAATCGACTGTTCCCGCGGATTCAGAACTTTCATCAGGTCAGACGCCGGAGCCTGTTGAGTCGGAGCCTGAGGCGCTAAGCGCCCGATGTCCGTACTCCCAATCCGCTCTGGCAATCCTGCCTGAAGCTTACGGATGGATTCGGCTGGAATGCCAGTCATGGCTTCCAGTTCCTCAATCTGGGGCTTGTTTCCCGTAATCGTCTTGTACTTTTCAGTAACTCGACTAAGCCGTCCCGCGGTTCGCTGGACGTTACTAGGAACCTGCACCATCGGTCCACCCTGTTGATACGCTGCGTTCCCAAGATCGCGGCGAAGCACCGCGCTCAGATGATTCAAGAAATCCCCGCGGCTAGGATCAAAACTCTCAGCCGCACGACGCATGGAAATCGCGCCCTCGTTGACCAAATCGTCAAGTTCAGCCCCACCGGGCTTCGTATACTTTTTCGCCAGCCTGACAACGAATGGCGTATACTGCTTTACCATCGCATCCCATGCCCCAGGAGCGTTGGACTTCACGGCGGATAGCAGGTCGGCTTCGGCCGCTGGATTCAACTTTGAGACTTTCCCAATCTGGCTAAGAGCGTTGAATCCACGAGCGAGGCCGCCACTACCAATTGGTCCGCCCACCTGTGCGGAACGCCTCGCCTGATCCTCGGAGGTATCGAACACACTCCCAGCCAGCGCGTTTGACCGAGCAAACGCTTCTGGACCGACGAGTTGTTCGAACCTATCAGCCATCAGCGAGGCACCGTTGCGTTGTCTAGAACCTGTGAGCCGAAGTTCTTGACCTGTTCCTGGACGATTCCGCCCCCACCCGGACCCTTCCCCCGTGCGGGCTGTTTCCCAGGACTCGGATTTCCACTCTGTTGCTGGGTTGGCCCGCCGCCGCCCTGCGGCGTCTGTGGAAGCATCCCGGCCATAAGGCTCGTCGTGCCCATCCCTCCGGCTACTGCTTCCTGGAACATATAAATCAGATGTTCCTGGACGATATGCTGGATGAACAACTGCTGTAGCACCTGCGGGAGCGATCGGAAGGCATCCGTCAACGCCAGACGGCGGTGATGAACGACGTGCGTAGGATGATGGTCGATAATCGGGCTGCCGTGGACCGGGAACGTCGCCAACAGTTGCGGCAGTGCGACTTCCGGCGGGACTTGACCATCTTGTAATGCGGCGACGGCCTGCTGAGCCCACGTCATGAACCGGGCGTTTTCCTCGGCGACAACCTTGGTATCAGCTTCGGCCCCCGGCAGGAGATGGGTCATTCCCATTTCCTCGAAGATTTTCATCTTCTGCTCCGGGTCGTTCGGATTCAACAGCGCCCATTGAAGCGCCTGTCCGACTAGCATCTGACGGCTCGCCTGTGAGCGTGGGCGGGTAGAGCCAGCCTCGACTCGTATATCGACTTCCCCGATATCCGACCCCAGGAATTCCATGAACTGCCAACTCCCGGCCGCTTTCGCTACTGCTTGTACCCTCGGGAACACCGCTTTCTGTTTCCAGAGTTCCAACGCCTGAACCGCCCATTGTTCGTACGCATCCTCCAAGTTATCGAAGACAGAGCCATATCGACCGAACCCGCGCTCAAGTAGCATCTGGATCGCAGATGCCGCGCGGACGCTGCCGGGATTCTTGCCCTTCATAACCGCGAACGTATTTGCCAGTTCTTCGAAGTCTTGGTCAATCTGCTGGATCATTGCAAGAACCGACGATGGAGCTTCCACACCGGGAAGCCTCTCGGGCTTCGCCCCACCGGTTCCCGAGTACCTGACGACAATGCCAGGATCGCCGGTTAGTGGCGTAGACTGCACGCCTGTCGGCATTAGCCATACTGGGTTTGCACAGCGCATCGTGATTACCTGGAACAGCGATTCGAACTCATTTCGCTGGCGCTGCTTAGGCACCAAATCGTCAATCGGAGTTTTAGCCCAGAATCTCCCAGGCACGTCGTCATATCGGATATGCACTAGCGGGTAAAACGGCCGCTGGGTATTCTTGAACTTGAACGGATAAGGTTCTTTGACTTCCAGAAGATGCTGGTCACCCGTCATTACAATATAAATCCCATCCGGGTAGTCTTTATGGGTTTTACAGTACAGCTTGTACAGGGTCACCGATTCGTCAACGTCGTCACTACTCCGACCACCGGCCGCGCCGGTGCCATATCCGGTTTGTGTCATCCCGCTCAAAGCATGCAGGTAATGATGTCCAGTCTCATACTGAGAATCGCCCGTGACATCATCCGCGAGTTTCCCGTAAGTCCGCTTCACCTCATGCAAGTTCTTCGTTTCGATCTGAAGAACCAGGGGCTGATCTTGCAGTTCCATGATGTTTGTATCAATGTAAACCTCGAACGGGCTTAACGCTGAGACACGAATCCGGCCCTGCGGAACGGAAATACCAAGCTCAGGAGCTTCGCGAAGGTCTCCACTTCCACACTTCGGGCACATCATGTTCTCGGGGATTTCGTCCGGCTTAATCTCTGCCCCGCAATTCATACACCGCTCGCCGGGAATCTGAATCGTCCCGGTGTCGGCGCTCGTGTCGAACTCGGTTAGCAGAAAACCATTCCCAGTCAGCGTAATCCAACTCGCCATCCTACGACGCGCGCCACGGAACCCGGACTCTTGCATAATAACTTCCAGGTATTTGTCGGCGGCGGCTGCACTAAGAATGGACCGCTCGTTCTCCTGCGTCGGCGTAGCCGTGAACGCCGGGATAATTTGGGCGATGCTGGACCGGATGACGTTGGTGGTACTCGCCAACCGATTCGTCACCGGCAATGGAACCCAGCGGGGAAGATTGCGGACTCTCCAACGCCGCATCGTTTCCTCGTAAGTAATCCACTGCTGCCCAAGATAGTACAGGATATTCCGATACCACTCCCGCTCGAACAACCAACGGCGATTCGCGAGCCTGTCTTTAGCCTCAAGGAGAAAGGTGGCTAGCTCTTTATCCTTGTCGCTCATGTCAGATCGAAGTTCAGTCGATGCGGCCATTTACCTTTTATCTCTCGTGGGCGGGCCTGGCGTAAGCCAAACCGAGTCGGGAATCGCATTATCTGGGTACGGCTCATCCTGGAACAGTTGTTCCGTTAACTCTTTCAGCGACGCAGGGTCGAGCGTCGGTTTTACAGTGAGTTGCTGTTCCAGATCGGAGATAACCTGGTCTTTACGAATGACTAATTGAAGAAGTTTGTCGTAGGCCATACGCAAATCCCGATGCTCCTGGAACATCCAGACAAGGTTACTGAGAATTGCCATAAGGATCGTATTCCCCCGCGATTTCGAGATCGCTTCCTTCGCCCCAGAATTCGACGAGATCGAGTTTGCCTATTTGCGGCATCCGTTCCTCTTTGGTAGTATCTTCGATCTGCTTCATACGTTTCCATTCGTTCGTATTGTGACGAAATGTAGCCTCGTCTATACCAGATCGGCGGAGATATTCGGGTTTCTCGGCCTCTTCCAGCGTAAACCTGTTGTCCGTCGGGATAATCATCAAGCCGTATCCCAAAGCGTCAACTGCATGGAACGTCGATTTGTTCAGAATTTTGTAGTTCCCCTGAGCATCCTGCTCGGCATAGTATTCAGGGATTGTCTGAATCAGGTGTTCGCAGGCGTCGCTTACGGTAAGCCCTTGATGTTGGCACTTAACAATTCTTTCCACCCGTGCGAAGGGGTCTCCCACTGAAGCGGAACAGTACAACCCTTCTTCGGCATACAGGTCTGCGATGCTGACTCGGCCTCCCTCTTTTCGGCTCTGCGTAAGATGAAAAGTACTGCGGTCAATAACTGTATTAAGAATATTCTCTCGGTTACTGAGCCGTAGGATTCGCTCTGCATGTTGGTCAACCGACGAATGAGTTGCCCAATATTCTCGGTAGACGTAAATTCCGTTGGAAGGGACACCGTTATAGACAGTGGTATCTGAGTTGACTGCGAGCCAGAGACAGCAGCAAGGGCTGTTGAGGGCATGATCTATCGCTCGGTACTTGGGCCAATGGACGGGGGGATCGAAATGCGGGACAATCCGTGGATCGGGCAATAATCTACCAGACCCTCCTTCCATTGTGGCATAAATGAAATGTCGCTGCCACTCAGGAGCGTGACTGAGTAGCACTGACAAGTACCTGGGACTAAGATTGTGCGCGTTGTCGAGAGTTGTTCCATGAAAGAACCTCCGAGTCGAACAGGGAATGTCTTGCGGGGTTCCCTCCGCGTCGGGATGTCCATCTCGGAACACACAATAGGGGTGCTTACCACAGCGGGCGGGGTCAAGACGGTGTTTTTGTGGGAGATCGACGAATCGCCGCCACACCCAGTTATGGCCGTTATCGTTCGCTGCGGCTACAGCTTTCCACGCCTCTGAAGGTACGCGATCCCAACGGATACGCGCGATGAGAATTTCCCATAAGTCTTCAGAGAGTTCCTCCGCCTGGTCGACAAAGACCGCGGAATATTCTTCGTTTCGGAACTTGACCGGATCATCCAGGTTTGAGAAGATGAACTGGCTGCCATTGGTCATACGGGCGTGATGCGTGCCCTCACGGTAGTCCCACTTCTGGGGTTTCGTGAACCATCCGGCATTTGCGAGCTTTTCGGCCATGATGAAGAACGGCTGTTTGACCGTATTCACCATTTCCTGGTACGTCTTCCTGCCAAGGAGGATTTTGCTGTTGGGGTATTTTGCTCCGAGCGCGATGGCGTCGGCGCAGAGTCCGCGAGTCTTCCCCGCCGCGAACCCCGTTATCATCCCAATCTCGAATTCGCGACAACTCAGTAATTCCTTTTGGATCGGGGCAGGCGTATCACCCAGCAGATCGCTGAGGTTGAAGGCCGCGGGCATTATCTACGGGTAAACAACATGTGATGTATCGTGTCTACCTTGGACTTCAAATCACGGACGTCTTCACGAAGCACGGCATAAGTATCAAGCCAGGATTGAGAGAATGCCGGACAATTAGCAATCATAGTTTCAGCCGCAGCAACTCGCGCCTGAAGATCAGCGATCAGCACTTGCTGTTGAGCAATCAGGACGTTGAGGACAGCGATGACTTCTGGTTCAGTAGCCATGGTCGTTAGATCGCTTGGAAGCCCTGGTCGTTGATCGCGCGACGCATCTTGGACTGGTCAGTCACCGGGTATCCGAGAGTCGTGAACCCAGACGACATCCCAGGCTGTCCCTGCTGCGGTCCCTGCTGGGGCTGGATCGGACTTCCACCGGTAAACCCACCGGAGAAGTTCAACCCACTCGGGGCAGTTGCCTGACCCTGGCCCACGGCGCTCGCCGGAGAGCCCATAGGGCTCGGACCCGCCTGCTGTGGTCGGCGTTCGCCGCGGTCCTGGCCGGGAGCCATCAGGGCGTTCACGCCCTGGCCCGCGGCAGCACCGAGGATGGCCTGTAGGATCGGAGCGAGGAACTGAAAGATTTCACCAATCAAGGTTCTAGCCTCCGAGGTACTGTCCCAGAAGGATCAGGAGCTTGCCAGTAATCTTGCCTCCGGCAGGACCATACTGCTGAGTCGCATAAGCCACGGCGGCTCCGTAGACGAAACTACGGTAACTCTGGGGAATCCTGTTGTACAACGCCTTTAGTGATTGCATACAGCTCCTTCGATAGGAATATTGCACATAATCATAGGACCCGCTTTGGGATACGTATCCCCCCAACCGTAGTTATACGGGTTCCCGCACGTCGGGCATCTCCCGCATGTCGGACACGGTAGCGTTAGCGGTGGATACGCTGGTGATGGAAGCGCGGAGTCCGAGGGGTTGTATCCCCTCATCGGAGTTGTCGGGGGATCGCCCGCTGAGTTTGTCTGATGTTGGCAGTTCATGCAGGATGTCCTCAATCAGTTCGAGAGATTTTGGGGTGGTTGGATCAGTTGGGTTAGGCAGTGCCCGATTAACTCCGGCAAGGGTGAGCCAAAGCTTGATAGCGGCGAGTCGGGTTGTAGCTGACTGAGAACCACCGCAGAGGGCTTCAAGTTCTTTAACACGGGTTGCCACCTGATCGTGGAGATAAGCCAAAGCTCCGGCGACTTTATTAACTCCGGCATTGTTAATAGCCTCATCCGCTCGTGAGACGAGCTGTTCGAGTCGTTCATCCCAACGGTCTTTCCGGCACCAGTTTCCGATAGCCGGTGGGGTGACACCGAGTTCCCGGGCGATGTCTTTCTTTTTCAGCCCGGAGGCGTAAAGTTCAAATGCCTTGAGACGTCTCGCATAGTCGGGTTTACCCTTGGGTCTAGCCATTTTCTTGGAGATACTTTATAGCCAGTTCAAGTAGCCGAGTATTATCTTTGAATGACCCCAAGCCGATATTACAGGTCTGACACAGTAATCCGCGTTTCGCTCCGGTGGTGTGGTTATGATCGGCGGCAAGAGCTTTATTAGGGTCGGGATTACCACAGAGTTTACAAACCCCGTGTTGGACTATAAGCGCGGCGTCATATTCGGCCTGGGTATAACCAGTGCGTTTAAGCCGACTGGCCGCGACACTCTGAGCCTTCCGTCTAACTTTATGTTTTTGCCAGTACCGGCGCATGTACTCGCGTTTGCGTTCGCTAACCGCCATGATCTCCCCTATTAGGTTACTAAGTCCAAACCCCTCTTAGCCTAAAGCCACCATGAAAGCTGAGAAGCTTTCATCCCCAGTAGCCAGGCTTAGAAGGCTCTAGATGTCTTAGGTACTTCTAAATCTTAGTTACCTACATAGTATACCACAGTTTTTTCGAGATTACTGAGACTAGGCTTCTAAACCTTTGATATGACTAAGAAAAGAAATTTCTAGAGGGGCTTGACAACGGAGGTTTATGACACACTGTGTTAACTAAATTGACTAGTATACTCGTAAACCCTGGCAATATAAGGGTAAATCCTCGCAGGGTGATTTCGATAAAATTCTGAAATTTGTAGGAATCCGGCTCGGATTTACCCCCGAAGGACCCGTGGATGGGACCCAGAAAAACTATATTGCGTAGGTACTTACATATCTTGGTCTCATGCTTCGCGGGTGGCCCCGGGGGTCATACCCTACTGGGGTATGGTATGTCACCTAGGTGACATGTCAGATCGCAGTGCGTCAACGGTGTTTACTGCACATATGTTTAGTGGTTCCCCACTAGATTACTCAACAGATGTTTAGTGTTACCATCCCCCTATCCTGAGTGTATGGTGTGGTCATAGAGAGACTGTAACCCCGAGGTAAACACCGTTGACGGAGAGAGACATGGACGACCTGATCTACCTGGCCTACGACCCGATAGCGACGCTCTGGGCTCTGTTCTGGACCGTATACCTGCTCTGGGGTTGCGAGCCCTGACATTTCCTGTCAGTATTACGGGTGATCTAGCCCGGTGTATCCTATAGGTGAAGTCAAGAGGTAGCGTGGTAAAGTGGTTCATGGTCAGCCGGTGAGACGCCCGGTCAGACCTGCCGACGCTGCCAAGGACGGGCGAAGCCTTAGCGAACCTAGGGCAACGATCCGCACCGAAAGGTGCGCTGGACGCCGGAGGCGTCCTTCCAAGCCCGCAACCGTGAAAGACTCGCCCGGATTATAGGGTGGGCGACGGAAACGGAGTCAGAAATGACAACCGCCACCGCCGCACCCCCCACGGTAGCCGAAGCAACGCCCGCGAAGGACACGCATAATACAGGCACCGGCCCCAAGCCCGTCAAGGCGGAAAACGCTGAGATGCTGGCCAAGGCCGCTCCTGAGACGGACGCCAACATCGAGCGTCGTAGCGGCCTGATCGTCAAGGTCAGGAACGCCGTAGCCGCCGTTCGCGGCCTCGTGTACGACCGGGCCAAGCTCCAAGCGATCGTGGTCGGGTACTTGGCCGAGCTTCTCTCGACTAAGCCCACCAACAAGCAGCTCGCCGAAGCTCTGAACGAGCCCTACGACCCCAGTTACCACGGCCCCAAGCCTGTGACCGCTACGGTCCACTCGCCAGAGTCCGGCCTGCCGATCGAACTCGAAGTCTCGAAGCAGAACCCCGACCCGTATCGCCAGCAGGTCCGGCGGTACAAAATCTTAGCCCATATCGAGGCGCGCATCGTGCCCGACAAGGCTGAGTGGGAGCTGTCCAAGGTCAAGGACGGCATCATCATCAACGACGAGCGATTCACGAGTCCGGTGGACGCTCTCCGGTCGGGCAAGGTGTCGATGGAAGCCGTCTTCCAGGCTTACGTCAACATCTTGCAGCCCAAGACACTCGTGCTGTCGAAGTGGTCCACCTCTCAGGTCAAGGAAGCCCGTAAGGCCGCCAAGACTGTCAAGGTGACCGTCCGGCAGTATGACAAGAAGATGAACCGCGAGCAGAAAGTGCGGGTCGAGCCGCACCTGAGCGCTCACATCTTCTTCGGTCTCGTGGACGGTCTGATCCAGGCCGCCGTAGCGGCTGACACGTTCAGGCTACCCAAGTCGAACGCGGACACCCTCGTAGCCGGTCTGTCGGAGCTTTCCGCGCCCGTGAATGCACCACAGGCGGAGCCGACACCCGCCGCATAACGACCCAAGGGACAACGCCAACCGAGTCGCCCATCCTATAGTCCTGGCGAGTCTTGACAGATGCGGCTGGAGAACAACATGCTCGAAACTATCGTGTTGTGGGCATTCATCGCCCTGACAGTTAATGGTCCGATTGTGACCGCATCACCTACCCGCGAAGTCTGTGAGCAAGTGCGCGCGGTGTACGTTGCCAAGAACTGGCCCGGCACAGACAAACCGTGTCGGCCCGTTCGGCTAGTCGTTGACTCAAACACCTAGCACCCGTCTGTCAAGACTCACGTAAACGGTGTTTACTGATGTGGCGCGCCAACGTTTCGGGTGGGCGGTTCGATTCCGCCTTGGACAGAAAAGGGCTTCCTGTCGACAGTGGTCTAGCCCACGTCTCCCGGCACCTGAGCCAAGCCGGTCAAAATCCAAACTCAGCGCGTGGCCCCGTGCGTTCGACGGGGCAACTCCCTGACTTTTGAAAGGAGAAAGACTTATGGACTGGCTCGATATTCTCCTAGACGTGATTCTGGAAATCATCCGGGCAGCGACAAACGGATGATGCAGGAACCCGACTGCTGGAAAGGCATCCTGGTAGCTCTGCTACTGGGATGCTTGGCTTTTCTGCTAGTCCTGGCTGTAACCGGGCCGACGCCCAACGAGCAAGCGAACGCGCACGACAAATACCAGACGCGCCAGAAGTCAACTCAGATTCAATGGCGGTAAACGCTGTTTACAACCTGGACTCTTGAAAGGGGGTGAAATCAATGTTTTGCGACAGCTATTGCCGGCATGGCGGGAATTGCATGCTGAAACGGGGCCATAAGGGCAAACACGGCTCGAAGTATTGCAAGTGGACTAACGCTACCGCGATTTCCAAGAAACAAGCAGACAAGATATTCGCGCGGAAGGCGAAAGCCAAGGGGATACCGTCCGAAGTAACGCAGTTTTTCAAGCTCATGACGTAAAGGATGTAAGAAGTTGACCCTTGACGTCTGAAAGGGGGTGAACTACCAAGTGAACAACGACTTGACTATTGCCCTGCTTCGTGATGAAATCAAGACGATCATGAAGCGGGTAGCGAAAGCTGACCGACGACTGGCTAAAGTACCGGCAGACGCCGAGAAGCTCGTTGGTGGTGGCGCGTATGAGCCCGAAGCCGCTCGTCGTGAGCGACTGCTTAAGCGTGTCTCAGAAATCGAAGCGCAGATCAAACAGCTTCAAGTGGGCGAACAGCTCACGCTAGGGGAGGAGCCCGATGCCGTTGAACCAGCGACTGACGTTGCCGAACCCATTCCGGCTAGCGTTTGAGAAAGCAATCTCAGACGCGGGGTTCAAGCACATCAAGCCGAGTTCGTTCCGTAACAACCGGGAAGATTTATGGTTTCGTCCCGGTGAGGGCCGCGTTCTGTACGACACCGCTGAGGCATTCATCGCGGCGTGGAGGGTCTAGTGGGTGAGTGTTGGGACGCGCTGTGGAGCTGGATGAAAACGAAGCAAGACGGTCAAAGGCCGACGTGGAATTCGTATCAGCCGTATGACTACGGATTCCCCGTCTCGACATTTCGGGACATTTACCGGGATGAAGGAGGAGAAAGTGGCTAAGGAGAACCCGGTCCAATGGTATACGACGGGTGGGCCGTGGGTTAACCGCATCTTGGAAGAGAAGACGCGAGAATTCAAAACCCAGGTGCAACCTGACCCGAAGTTAGCGGGGTTGAGGTGCCCGCTGTGCGGCGTGGACAGAAGTATGACTTACGCGCCACGTCATAACCCACGAGTCCTACTTGGACTTACGAAGGTTTGGGAATGCGAGGCGTGTCCCGCCGTGGTATTCGAGAGGCACAGCCCCGAGGACGCGAAAGTCCTATGACATCCAGCCTGCGGGATTGCCCGAACTGCTTGTCGGACAAGGTCGAAGAGGTAGACCACAAAGGCCGATACTTGTTTTGCGACGGCTGTGGCAACATCTGGGAAGTCGTGGCGTCTGCGAAATCCGAGAAACGAGGGAAGCGGAAGCAGGAGAAAATCAAGCTCGAACCGATGAATGACCCTTCGCCGTCCCCCCTTCTGCCTTACGACGGCTTGGATTTCCCATGATTAGCGACGAGTTCCGGCCGTGTCGGGCACCAAACTGTATTTACAAGGCCCCGACGTGTGAATGGGGGTACTGCGACACTTGTTGCAAGAAGTTGCACACCCCGATTCTGACAGGGAGCTTGAAGCACAAACCTCCGCTAAGCGTGGGGTTTAAGATCGTGGACCACTCCGACCATAAGCCCACGACTACCGAGCGCACGGAGGCCCCCGCGCCGGGGGATATGACGGAAGTGGACACTCTCGATTTACCGATCACCGATGCCGTAAAATACTATCACAGCTTCTAGAAAGGAGGCGACGAAAGCACATGATTGGAACGGACCCAGAGTTTTTCATCCTAGACGACAAGGGCAAGCCTGTTCCGGCGTGGAAGTTTTTCCCGCCGAAGGAACAGAAGATCGCCGTGAACAACGCGGACGGGGCAATATTTCGAGACGGCTACGCTCTTGAAGTCAACGCGTCCCCCGAGTCATGCCGCGGGCGGTTTGGGAACGAGGTAAAGGCTATCCTCCGGTATGCCCGGCGAATGTTGCCCGCAGGGTATTCACTCACTTCGTCGCCCGCCGTAAGAATAGACCTGAACGACATGGAAAGCGCGCCGCCTGACTGTCAAGTGTTCGGGTGTGACCCAAGTCTAAATGCGTACACGCAGAAAAACTCCTCGGTTAACCTCGATGCGTATGACCACCCATTCCGATACTCGGGCGGACATATGCACACCAGCGGGGCCAATCGGCCATGGCTAGCAACACCGGAAGACAAGTTTTTGTTCGTCAAGCTGTGTGACTTGTGCGTCGGGATACCCTTAGCTTACCTGTTTGATGACGAGGCTAACGTGCAACGCCGGAAGTACTATGGCCGAGCCGGAGAGTGTCGCTTCCAAACTTACCCCGATGGTAGTTTTGGAATCGAGTACCGAACCCCATCTCCGCAGCTGTGGAACGACCAGCGGCTCGCGGGTCTCATGTTTGGTGTGTTCCGCGACATCAGTTATAAGTATGGGAGTCTGAAACCACAGTGGAAGCCGGAGTGGGAGCCGATGATACAGGATGCCATCAACACCGGCCAAGTACCCTATCACCTGCTACAGACTGTCGGGGGCTTCTACACACCCGAGTTGCTAAGGCTAATCAAGACGGGACGCTACTTCCAAGATTTCCAGTTTATAGCGGACCCAGACGATTGCCACCTAGGTTTCAGCGAGTGGGTTTGGGATACTTATCCGTCTAAGTGGAATAAATTACGAGGGTGTGAGGCAGGCGGCTACGGAGTAATGCCCGTAAACGCACCGCTTCGCATAGGTGAACCACTGTAACTGATGTAAACGCCGTTTACGCTGAAAGGAGGTACACAACTAGTGTGTTCGATCTCGGGATTTTACTGCTACGCGAACCACCGCCCGCACCCTGAGACTCTGAAAGGGTTGATGATGGCGTGTCAAACTCGCGGAAGCAGCGCAGCGGGCATGGCCTACATGAATGCGAAATCGGAAATCATGATTCGCAAACAGAAAGGCCCCGCCAAAGATTTAGTGGAGGGCATGAGTACCGAAGCATGGGACGAGGTAGCCGCAAGTCCCCGCGCGCTATTCCATGCGCGGGCGACTACCAAAGGCACCGAGGACGACAACGACAACAATCACCCGGTAAGTCACGCGGGGTGGGTTGTTGTCCATAACGGGCATATAACCAACGACGACGAGTTATTCGAGTATTACAAGGCCCCGCGGTACGCCGCTGTCGATACCGCGGCCATCCCTCTAGTTCTAAAGCAGGGCAAGGACTACGAGGACAGCCTTAGACAACTAAGTATCCTTGCGGGCAATGCCAGTATCGCCGTCTGGTCGCTCGCAGAGCCAGATAAAATCGCTATCGCCCGGCTAGGAAACAACGATGTCTACTTCTTCCTCGATCCTCCCCACGAGATTCTCTACTGGTGTTCCACATCGTTGGCGGGACGAAGCATCCCAGGTTACCGAGTTCGAAACCTCGGATTCTTCACGGTAAGCAAGCTGCACGAAGACAAGCTCGCCATCTTAAGTCCTAAGATGGACGACATGAGGTTGCTCAAGATCGAGCGCCGCCCTTTTTCCCCCGTCCGGTACAGGGTTCCAGCGGTATATACGAGTGGTATCGACGTATCTGGGGCAGCTCCGATCCCTCAGACTGTTATTACTGATAGAATCGGGTTCGTCAGCAAACACGAGAACAAAACTAGGGGTAAAGACTCGCGGGCGTTTAGCTGGGCTCAGCCTAACGCTGCACTAAAGGGCAAGCCAGACATCGACACGAGCCAGATTCAGTCCGAATGGTTTGATTGGGCGGCAATTCGTAAGAAACTGGCGGAGTACGCCGCACAAGGGGGGAAGCATATAGTATTTACGCAAGCTACGGCCTACGGGCGGTGGATGTTCGATTGCGTAGACTCAGCGGCCCCGGCGAAGTTAACCTCGGTCTTTCTACCAGCCAAGCGAATTAAGAAATACTGGCGGCGACACTTTGCGGAAGAACTGCCGGACTTGCGACTACCTACGGAATTCGCTAAGCTAGACCGCGTTATGACGTTGGAAGAGTTCTCATTTATCGAACAGTGGGGCGAAACTCCTCCGGGAAAGGTGTACGTCATGGGGTATATGTGCCCGTGGTGCGGCGTAACCTGCAAGACGCACGAGTGGTCCCGACTAGAGTTTAGGTGTCCGGCCTGTGGGATTATTTCTAGGCCCTTCACGCTCACGACGGGAGGGTAAAGTCCATGAAACAGTCTCTCTTGCTAGAGCGGATGGATAGTGGGCAGTACGCCGATTTTACTAAAGAAGAACTAACTTTTCTCTTCGACGGACTTAAAGCAGGGCATGGGTCCATAGGCGCTGAGAGTTACCGCGGTTTCTTAACGTATGGTCCCAAGCCCTTGCACGAGTTGTTCCTTAAGGAGGCGCACGCCCTTAGTCAAGCGGAAATCGCTAGTTATGTTAGCCACTGGCCTGGGAAATATGCGGTGCTGGATTTCGGCGTAGATGAAGCGCGCTGCCGGACACTTCGTATTCAAGACGTAATGCCTACTTGGAATACCCTGGTGTCTACTTCCCCCGGGGCAAACTTCATATTCGCGTACTGCCTTAAATGTGGGTGGCAACGTAGCCTGCCAATGATTCATATGTGGCGCGAGCCGCCTGCCCGCGAGCCCTGGAATCTGTTTGACCTGGACGACAGAGAAACGACGCGGGCGATATACGACTTCGCCCGGCAAAATCTCGGTATGCCGTACGTTGAAGTCCGAGCAGTCTTCGCTCTTTGTCAACACTGCTTCCGGCCGTGTGCTTGCGGGGCCGAGTTGGGCCAACGGGTTACTTCGGAAGAACTGTCCTTATATATGTACGAGGGGCGATGCTTTAGTTGCGGGGGCGATTCGATAACGAAGCTGCCCTTGCCAAAACCGAGTCCCGCAGACTTGAAGTTGTACCGCGGTAAACTACGGACTTTACGAATGGGGGTGAAACCGTGAAAGCCTGGTTCTACCGGATTGGGTCGGACCCCGAGTTTCTGTTCGTGAATCGCCAAGAATTTCGGCCCACCATCCACGCCGCGAATCAAGTTATTGCAGCGAGCCGCACAATCGCGCTAAATACGTTTATCGGTACAGACAACCATCAGGCCATCGCCGAGATGCGGCCGGGACCCGCCCACAACGTAGGCCGCCATTTGTACGATATCGCCTATGGGTTACATGAAACCGACAAGTGGTTAGCGGGGCACAAGCGGTACAATATGTTGAAGATAACGGCCCAGCCGATAGTCTTGGACGAGCCGCTTGGCGGACACATCCACTGTAGTGTGTTCGTGGACGAACCGTTGTCTAAGTTTGCGATGAGCATAAATCGCGTTTACAAAACGGATCGCGTAGTCGCCTACGATCATACGCAGTCGATCCCTAACTTGACGCCTAACGATACCGAAAAATTGACTCAGTATGTGAAGCTTGCCTACGATCACCAGTTGTTAACCGGCGAGGTTTTCGGGCAAGTTATGGATCACCTGTGCTGGCCGTTCGAGTGCGCGGTTCAACCGTGGTGGGACAGAATTCGTCGGAATAGCCGCTACGGGGCCTTGGCCGGAACCGGGGAAAAAGTACGGCAGAACATCAGCTATCCACAAAACGCTAGTAAATACAAGGACTTAGCCTACCTTCACTATGAGTACAGAAGTCCCTCGACCTGGCTTGTTCATCCTTGGTTAGCTTACGCCTACCTCGCACTTGGGAAACTGAGTATCCTTAACCTGTCGCTAATCTTGGAACAGTTGGGGAAACCTAAGCTCCCGAAACTCACCACAAGTCCCATGAACAATGAACTACGAGAGATTTTCAACCGACGGCTACAGGTTATCAAAACCAAGGGGCGCTGGTCCCGTGACATACGCGATCTGGAACAGGTGATAGACGCCTGTTTCGCCAACCGAGCCGCGTGGTTTGAATTTCCGGGGCAGCCGATAGACATTGACGCTTGGCGAAGGCTTCTCTAGAAAGGAGACAACCATGACGAAGTTTAACCGCGCTGAGTGGAAGAACGACAAAGACTGGCAGCGGGTTTTGACCATGTGGACAGGTAAGTTTTACCGCACTGGTTTGACGCTGCAAGCTCTTAGCGCGATTTGCGACCGCCCGTACCAAATCATTCTGGACGAAATGCTTACGGCTTCCAATCCGCCTGGTTTAGCTACGTGCGGCCAAGTCCGAGCGCACATTTTTTACTGGCAGCGCCGCAGGAAATGGAATTACCCTGGCTGGCCTTCTACGCAGCCCCCTACCGCACTGCCGGAATGGTGGGTGACTAGTAGACCTATACCCCAAGAGACTTTGAAAATGGTGCGGGCCTCATGCAAAGAATTCCCTCCCCCTAAGTACAAGGGTGTCAGGAATTGGGAGGCGCAGACCGAGTTTGACTTTCCCGTCGAAGAGCAGCGACAGCTAATAGCCTGCGCGCGCGGCAAGGTAAGTCCATTCCGTCGGAGGTCGAATCCATGATCTACGTGTATAGACAGGACAGCAAGTCGGCCACAGTCGTATATACGGCGCTGATCGAAGCAGGCGCAGAAGCGGTGCGGTTGCGAAGATTCCGAGACGCCCGACCGACCACACGGGACTTAGTGGTCAACTGGGGAGCCTACGTCGAGCGGTGGCCTCCGGGGTGGCGAGTTCTGAATCCTAGGATTTTAGGTAATAAATTCAGGGAGTTACAGCTCATAGCAGAGGCCGGAGTTCCAGTGCCCCGGCACAGCCGGACTCCGCACGCCGGGTGGCTAGCGCGCCGAGACAGTCACTACGAAGCCGACGACTTACGCGCTGCGTTACGAATCGGTGATTTCTACGTCCAGCGGGTAGACGTAGACAAAGAATTCCGATTCCATATCTTCCGCGGGGCAAGCATCCGGCAACAACACAAAGTCAAGGTCCGCGAGGACGCGCACCCCTGGATTCGATCCTTTGCCTCCGGCTGGGACTGGATCAACGGCGGAGATGGTACGGAGGCCATGCGGAGGGCCGCTGTGCGGGCCGTCGCTGCCCTAGGACTGGACTTTGGGGCCTGTGATGTCGGGCGTTTGCGGAGCGGAGGCTTCGTTATATTCGAGGTGAACACGAGTCCTGGAATTGACGCAGGGGGAAGCACCGCTATGAAATATGCGGACGCGATTATGAGGTGTTATGCGACGAATAACTAACGCGCAGATAGCCACGCGAGACCGAACAGACTTAACTGTGTGGGAACGGAATTTCCTTCGCCCCCACTTGCTATCAATGCAAGGCGGTAAGTGTGGGATATGCGAGAAGCCCCCGCCCGTGCCGGGTGCCTCGTTTGCGGTAGATCATAATCATACTACCGGGAAAGTGCGGGGGGTTTTGTGTGCCTCATGCAATGCAATGTTGGGCCATGCCAAAGATGACATCACGATTTTGGTTAGGGGTATTAGGTACTTGGAGCACATGAAAGATTTCTCTTGACAACCTACCACGAACGTGGTATAATACTTCCGTTCCAGGGTGGGCTATGTCTAGTATACTAAGATGTCTAAGTATACTTAGTCTAGTATACTTAGAATATAGGCGACTAAGAAAGGAGCTGACTTAGACTACATGGCTAGATTATCCCGCGAAGTCCTGAAAGACAGAATCAACGAGGCGGTGTTCGATGCCCTCGATGAGATAGAAGCGGACGTAGGTGGTTATCTTATAGAGGATCAAGCGAGAATCTTGACAGACGCAGTGTTCAACGTCCTGTCGGAGTCCGATCAAGACGACCTTAACCCATTTGTGGATTCGACGGAGGAAGGAGGCGAGGAATGACCGAACAACCAGGGCTTGATCCAGGACAGGTACACGCTCACGGAACATTCGTGCCGACGTGTTGGGTGTGCCAGTCGGAACGCGCCGACGCCGCCGAGGCCCGCTGCGCAAAACTAGAAGAGGAATTGGAAGGGC
>ERZ1292642.678-Hain-H14-01um-R1-678-length-18256-cov-5_pt1 | contig 18256 bp, 31 predicted proteins | sample MGYA00564403_ERZ1292642 | MGnify/ENA primary metagenome ERZ1292642 (study PRJEB36523, sample SAMEA6512643) | groundwater metagenome | collected 2019-01-09 | study: AquaDiva: Metagenomics assemblies of 32 groundwater samples | reverse complement strand
CGGGCCCGGGCCGCGGCTACGGCAGTAGTCAGAGCCAGGGCGGTGGCCACCTCCCCAGCCTCGTACAGCACCTTGGCTGCCCGCAGCGCGGGCGATCCGTCCCCCAGTTCCGCCAGGGCTCCGGCCGACACGAGCCCCTGCAAGCCCACGTGGGCCAGAAATTCATCTGGCGCTATGAGCACCACGCCGAGGAAGGTGCCCATAGCGTAGGCGCTCCCCCGGAACGCCGCGTGGATGGCGGCGTCGTACGCCTGCCCATCCGTCGCGTGCCTGCGGCCTTTTCCCAGCCGGTTGAACCCGGGGAGACGGCGCGTCCCCCCGCCGAAGGCGCCACCGCACTCGGCGGCGAGGGCGGTGGCGGCGACGAGCCCGTACCAGGGCTCCAGCCACACCCCGGTCTCGTCGGTGGGGACGGCGTCCCCCACCGCGGACCACGCATCTGCCGCTGCTCGGGCCGCGACGATTCGCGCCGCCACCCGGGGCGGCGCCGTCATCTTCCGGAGGAGCACGTAACCGGCGTGCTCCTCCGCGGTCGCTTCACGGGGCACCTGCAGCGCGCGAGGCACCGCCGGGGGGGTGAACTCCGCGGGCGGGGGGATGAATCCGGTAATCATGATTTTTCCTCCCTTCCGGCCGTCATCGCGATGTCATCAAGCACTTGCTTGATTAAATCCCGGGCAACAGCCCGTGACTTTTGCCGAGTAATCCCGGCAGGCACCCAGGCAGCCCCCCAATATCCCCGGTGGTCCTGATCGAAGGAGGAATCCCCGGTGTGGATCTGGTATTCCTCATTTTTGTAGACCTGCAGGCGAATATCTCCGCCCGGGTCATCCGACTCGGTAATGTCGGCCGGGTTAAACTCCCGGAGGTACTGCCCATAGGCATATACCTCCTCCGCCAATTCGGCGCAGGTGGGTCTTAAGGTCGCCTTTTTCATGATGGTCCCTCCCTCCCTTTCTTTCGCCTCTTCCAGAAGCATCTTGGAGATCTCCGCGGCCTCCTCCATGGAGCATCCTGCGGAGATCCACCCTGATGCCAGGATATTTTCGCGGTCCCAGTCATAATAGCACAGGGACCCCGTGAGGAGATTCCAGGATCCTCTATGAATGCGCAGATGGCATTCAGTACCCGGTCCATCTCCCCGATCGATTTCCTGCGGGTTAAATAACTCCGCAAGATGCTCCCCGACCTTGAAAATCTCCTCAGCCAGATCGGAGGGCCAACTTTCCGGGATCATGCGACTCATACTGGCGTCCCCCGCATGATCATGGTAGAGGGGACATCAACGATGAACATGTCATCTGTCGTGTCCTCATCGGGATCATGGGGCATGATGCACACCTGTGCCACCACGTTTTCAATTGTGGCACATCGTTCCGCTTCCCAGCGGCTCCCATGTAGGGAAATAATTCCCTCATTCCTTAAAGAGAAATTGGGCGCGATGACTGCCCACAACAAGAGTTGTGACATCACCGCGTGTACCTCACGCGCAGGATTTTTCCCCCGGTCGCTGATTGGGCGGCGTCTCGGAGGGTTCGGCACCAGAGTTCGGACCCGGTCCGTCGCCACCATCGGCGGACTCCACCCCGTGGCCCCACCTCGTCCCAGATCTGGACGCTGGCGGCCTCCTCGCCTACGGTACCAGATCCGTATTGTACCGTCACATTGATAGTGCGGTACCTTCCCTTCGGGTTGGCGTGGGCATGCATCTCCCTGCGGATTCTTTCAACATCCGCAGCAGGTACCCATCCCCCCGGGGAATCCTCCATGAAGTATTCATCCAGGTCTTTCAGACCCGGATGTACATTCGAGGGCTTGAAGAAACTCCCATGCTCCAGGAAGATTCCCACTTCGTAGGAATCATATTCCTCGAATGACAGCCCGTCAGTCCGCGGGCTGCAGTAGTGGTGCCTACTGCATTGCACGGACAAGCTCCACTTGCCTATCCGTTCATGGGCACGCAATGGCTTTATCATTGCACGCCCGCCCCTTGTGGGGCAGGGGGCTTCGTCAGGGCCTTCCTGGCGGCGCGGTCCTCGTCCAAATTCTCATTGTCCGGACGGAAGGCCTCGCATTCCGAACACAGGCGGCCGATTACGCGCAGATCGGCCATCACTATGTGATGCGAGGCACGCACCCTACAACTGCGGCAGTTGTAATAAAAGCCCCAATTGACGAACGAAGCCGGCATAGCCATGCTCATTCGCCTTCGCCCTCGCATTCACATGATGGCCACGCGAATCCGCACTTCACACAGGTCTCTGCACAGTCGATGCAGAGACCTGACGGGGTATATGCGAACCCGTCGCATCTCTTCCCGTCAATTGGAAGTATCGCGGCACATCGTCGCGACCCATGGCAGGTTTCTCCCCGCCGTCCGATCCAATGGGTCATTTTATTCCACAGACCCGCGGCCGGATGGGCGCAACCAGGCCGGGACCCTTTTTTGGTCCTTCGGGTTGTCCGCTTCAACCCAAACCGACCAATACCGCCCCGACATCCGTTCGTCAGATGCTCTCTGACAAGCGGCATCGAGGGTCATGCTCTCCGTGTAGAATACACGGCGATCCCAGGACATGTTATGTCCTGATTCCGTGTAGCCTACGGAGAATTTCATGACACCGCCTGGGAGGAAGGTACCGGTCGTGCCTTCCTCTTTTTGAGTTCACGGGCAAGGATGTTCGGGTTGCCGAACATCTGCCCCTGCAGCACCCACCCATGGTACCGCACGAATTCCACCGCCAGGATGTTCCCGTTGGGCAGTATCCAACGGGAATCCCGCGCCGGCATGGGGAAATTCATCCCCTATTCCCCCATACTGGTACTGCGTACCAGTAACGCCCCACGTCATCCACGTGGGATGACTCAAGGGTGTTCCCGTCCATCCCCTGCGGGAATAACTCCTCAAGTTCGGACACATTCATGTGCCCGATTTCGGTATGCCCCTCCGCATACACAGAGGCATACGCAGAGTCGGTACTGTCCACATGGACACGCCAACCCTTGAGTTCTACAGGCACCAGGCTGCCGGGCGCGTACCCCTTCGCCAGGGCAGCCTCAATTGAGGTAGCCCTTATAATGGATGGTCCAGGCCATCCATTAAACCGGAAGGCGGTTACACCTTCCGTGGACCATGCAAGCATGGTAGTCATGCTTCCCCACCTACGCCTGCCTGCCAGGCAAGCTCCAGGTAGGGTAGCCCCGTATAGTCCTGGGGCTTGCGGCCGTTGCGTCCCCGCAACCATGCAGCTTCTACTGTGCTGCATGTGAAGGGGCTCGCACCTGGAGCGAGGCCAATCCGGAAGGCAAAGCGCACGCTGAACGTGCGCTCACGCCCCTCCGTATCGACGTAGGGGCCCACGTCATCCTGGTGCATGTTCATATGGGCACCACAAGAGACTTGCGGGTCCACTTGACCCACTTCCGCCCTTTCCACACCAGGATTATCATTCTGGTGTGTTGGCGGGGAGACCGCATGCCTGCGCAAAGCATACGTTGCACAACCATGGGAAATTCAATTCCCCACAGTTGCAAACGTGGCAGGGCATTATTTGCCATGCCCCCAGATCGGCGTGGCGACAGGTACGCTGGTTAAGCATAACCCTTCCATGAAGGGCAGACTGCGCATATGCAATGCTGCTTCTTCCAAGGAGGCATGCCGGGACAATTCCACAGCGCCTACGCCGACCAGTAACTGCCCTACCGACCAGTAACACCCATACTGGTCGGTCTTGTCGGTATACCCTACCACGACGGGCCCCCAATTACCATGGCCCGCTCCATGGCGGGGTTGGGCGCCATGGCCACAACCCGGGGCATGATGGCACCCACCCCAGTCCAGGGCGCCATGACGCCGGACTTTTCCTCCTGGACCGGGGCGTGGAAGACCGGCACGTGGGCCGTTTCCTCCATCCAAGTTACCCGGTCCGCCACCTTTTCGGCATAGGCCCTGCGGGCTGTTTCATACGCGGTGTGCTTCGCGGCGAGGGCAGCAGCGTTGCGCATCGCATTCGCCGCGACCCGCATGCGCCTTTCAGCGCGGGCCGCTGCCTCCCTTTCCATCCGGGGTGCCAGGAAGGCTTCGGCGCGTGCATTGCGGCAGACGACGGGCCGTCGGCTCCCCTGGCGCGGCATGGATGGCTTGTGTCCTGCCGGGGTCGCCGGGATGGGCATGGGTGCCGGCATCACGAAGCCTGCCGGCACCAATCTCACCGGCTTCGGAGCCACCGGCATCACCCCCATTTCCGCCTCCGTCCTCACCGGGGCCGGTGCCAGCATCACCGGCATCACCACCGGCTTCACTACCGGCTTGTAGTTGGACTTTCGCGTCGGTCTCGGCGGGCGCATGGAGGCAATAGACACCGGCTTTACCGGTGAAGGGACAGCGGCGAAGGCCGCCGCGACAGCGGCCTTCTTCTCCTCGTGGATGGAAGTTGCATGCTGGAGAAACTCACATCCCTCCTCCAACACGGCGTAGACCATACGGAGGTGTGCCCGGTCGGCCATTGGCCGCACACGGTTAAGGAAGGAATGCGCACCCGCAAAGCGGGCCCGCAGGTCATTGGTGAGGTTGGCAATTTCCCGGGCTTCCACCCGGATGGGCTCAATGCTACGGAGCATCTTGCGATGCTCCTGCAGGGTAGTCTCATACTGGCGCTCTCTCTTCGGAAGGGAGCGCATATACGAGACTACATGCTCTCCCTTCCGGATATTGAGGAGACGCTCGGCTTCCGCCGACGCCTCCTCTTCTTCTTCAACATCCCAGGACGGAGGGGCTTCAAACCCCTTGTCCTGGGAATTAAGCGGCCGCACAGACGCGGCCAGGGTCTCCAGGACCCCGGTGAGCGCTGCTGCCAACCGCTCTCCCATCTTCTTGAGACTCGTCATTTTATTGAGTCTCCTCTTCTTTAATGTGTGCTGTCCTTCTCTTCTCCGAAGCACAGAGACAGCACCTGTCTCCAATATCCCCTCGTAGGGGGTGGGAGAAAACTCTCAGAATTTCTGAGAGTTTTCACTTCTCTTACTGACATCACCGTCCTTTCTTCTCGTAGTACATATGTACCAAACCTAGTCTAGGATTAGTACATATGTCCTACTTATATTATATCATACATTCCCCCAGTGGTCAAGTCTACACAGCGATAAACAAACAAAATTGACAAATACTTTTATTCGGATAATCATGCGACGGCATGACAGGAAGAAAGAGGAATATATTGCAATAGAATATATCGGTATTCTTGCGCAGCATGGAGAGCATGACATGATTATAAGATAATACAGAGGGGAATAAAATTGGCAGTATGCTCGCATCATGCTATTAGGAGAATATCCCTTTACAGGGATATTTGATAACAGGGCAGTTCAGGAAGAAAGAGGAATATTGCCATCAGGCGGACAGGCGGCCCCCAGGCCGGTGTCTGGTCGACGGGGAATATAAACTGACCCAGAGGACCATGGCGACCTTCCCGCTGGTCACCCACCCCAGGGCAGGGGGGGGGACGGAATGAAAAAGCCCCCCGCCCACCTTTGCAGGGGGCGGGGGGCTTCGGCTGGGGACCGGTAGGGATCTGCTACTTGGTGTACTCGAGGAGGCTTATCCTCCCACAGACCGTGCAATACCCTTCTGGTTTCCCAGTTGCGTCGTGGACGCCGACCACGACGCGGACGCTCCCACAGACCGGGCAGGTCACTGGAGTCTGTGTCATTATCCTGGTCCTCCTCGTTTAATCGGGCCAGACTTGAGACTGGCCCTGTCCTTTAATCCGCTGGCGGGATGTTATACACCCCACCAGCGAACCTCTCAGGAGGGGCTACGCGGCGACCTGTGCGGCGACCTTCGCGGTGGTCTTGGCTTCGGTGGTCAGGTTCAGCTTGAGCGCCTTCGCCAGGAGCGTCCGGATCTTCGTGACGGCATTAAATGCTGTCAGGAGATCCTTGCGCTCCTCCCCTTCCAGGTCCTTCACCCTCTCCACTGCGGATACCAGTCTGCTGAGAGGCGTGCCGGTGGCGCGGGCGGTGGCGGTGGTGCTGCTGGGGGCCTTCTCGGGGCGCGCGGCCGCGCCCCAGGCCTGCACTGCGCTGTGGCGGGTGCTGGGGGACATCTCTGCCCACCCGGGCATGTGCCCTTCCAGGAAGGCTGCGATTCCCAGACTACCCTTTCTCTGACCCGGCTTGATCAGCCCGCCGACGAGAAAGGCTTCGGCGTGAACCCGACGGGCTGCCGCCCGCTCGGCCGTGGTGAAGGAGGACAGGATCGCCCCGTCCTCCTTCAGGAATTCGACTGCTGCCCTCAGCGCGGCCACCTTTGCCGCGACCCTTGCTGCCTTCTCTGCTGCGGTTGCCTTCGTCTTGGTTGCCATTGTGTCCTCCTTCTTTAATCTGGGTCGGGAGCCTGGAGGCTACCGCCCTCCACTACTATAATACACCCTAGGCGAGGGTGGTGTCAATAGGCCTGGCAGGAATATTCGACCATACGGTCGTGGGCTCGATCGGTTACTCTCAGAAATTCTGAGAGTTATCGAATATCCTTCAATTGAATATACGGTGCATTATTTATATTCGACGAATATAACATATCGATTGGTATCGATACTTGTTTTGGAACTTTGGGTGATGTTCGTCATTATTTATATTCGCTGAATATGTATATTCGCCTGACAATTATATTCGTGAGTATTTATATTCATGCTCAGCAATATCCTTATATACGGGTTTAATCATATATGGATATTGACATGGGGTATTGGTGGACATGGGACGACAGGGGAATGTTTATATCCAGTCTCATAAACGAGAATGTCACACTAGAATACGACAAGAGAGACATGGGACATGAGGAAGATAAATTTAGTCATTCTCACTAATGAGACTACAGTACAGATAAGATGATCAGATAATAAAGGAATATAAACTGAGACGACAAGCAGCCTTATCTATGAGTCCGATTATAATCTGCTGCACACTATAAGATAGTATATAATACTCATAGAGTATTATATTAACACTACCATCTGCAGCTACTGCATGCAATGGTAGATGTAGTCATAGTAGATGAGATGATGGAAGATTAAGTCTCTGCGGGATCATTATATTCATTATTTATTATTGTGTATCAGATTTGTAAATGTGAGATGTATCACAAGTGTAATCGTAGTGTTCCAGAACCATCATAATATCTGCAGTTTATTATTCTTGTACCACGTTTACGTTTGTGGTGTGTGTACGTGCACGAATAAAAGATTGGTAACTGTGAAGCTGCGAGCCAAAAAAAGTAAGAAGTGGAGGATGGAAGGAAGGGAGTCTCATCATAGAGAATGAAGCCGTTGTACACCAGCGCTACGAAAAAGGGAGAAGGCAGTGGCAAAAGATGTGTCGCGAGGTATAGAGTTTGGTCTAAAGATAATCAAAGAATTTGAAGGCCTGTCTCTTACAGCATACCCAGATGTGATTGAAGGATGGAAGATACCCACGATAGGATATGGTACTACGGTGTATCGATCTGGAGTGGGGGTACATCGTAACGATACTATCACACAAGAAATTGCGGAGGATGAGCTTAGATCCTTCGTGATAACGAAGATACTTCGCAAGCTCAAGAATATTCCGCAGTTTGGTGACATGCATTACATGATGCAAGGAGCCCTCATATCCTTCGCCTACAACCTTGGATCCGGGTTTTACAGTGCGGAAGGTTTTGACACAATATCACGTAAGTTGCGAGAGGGCTTGTGGAAGGAAGTAGGAGAAGCCTTTAAGTTATATGTGAACAAAGGGTCTCCCGCAGAAGCTGGGCTGCGTAGACGAAGGTATAGAGAAGCCTCTGTGTGGAATGCGGGATTTGGTGAGCTAACTATGTATGCATGTAAGTCTTCTTCTGTTGGTATAAGCGCACTAAAAATAAGGGAAGGGGTATATTCGATGAAGATCAAGCTCGACGTGCCTTACTATTCACAACGAGACAGTAAAGTACCGGGACAATGGAGTCGATCATGTTACAGCAGTGCCAATGCCATGCTGTTGAGCTTCCTTAAACCATCAGCGTTGCCTGACGGCACCAATGCCGATGATGTCTATTTGAAGAAGGTCATGGAGTACGGAGACTCGACAGATGTCGTTGCACAGATGCGAGCATTGAAGTTCTTTGGTATAGAGGCTCGCCTGACTCAGGACTTCTCGATGGACGGCCTGTGCAGGCAACTAAACCTTGGGCGCCCTATCCCAATTGGTATCCTGCATAAAGGTCCCGTGTCGGCTCCCAGTGGAGGGGGTCACTGGATTATTGTGGTTGGGCACACTATCGACGTCTCCCAGTTTTACGTTCATGATCCATTTGGGGAACTGGATCTGGTTAATGGAGGATACGCGGACGTATCTGGGAAATTCTTGAAGTACAGCGCGAAGAATCTCATGCCACGCTGGATGGTGGATGGGCCAGCCACGGGGTGGGCTATAAATGTGACAAAGGTACTGTGAGAAAGGAAAAGAAGAAAGGTAGGTGGGGTAAACCCAATGACTGAAAACACAGAGGTAAGAAACAAAAGATACGTGTTTGAGATGGTGTACCAGAAAACCTGGCTTACCCGTAAGCAGTGCCGAGATGCCATGGAGGCGTTCTTCGATACGATATACGAGGCTCTGATCAAAGGGATGTCAGTGAGAACGGATCTCGGTACGTTTGTGACGGCGGAAAGTCGTGAGCATGCAGGGAGAAATCCGGCGACCGGGCTTCCTATCGTCGTGCCGGCAAGGAAATTCCCCAGGCTGAAGTTCGCTATTGACGTCATCGAAGTCGTTAATGGAGATCGTACCCACTTCAACAACTGAAATCATGTATAGAAAGGTAGTATGACATAATCATGAAGATCGTATCTGAGTTGATCAAGATATTCCTCCTCTTTATTCCCATCGTGGGTGGGCTTGAGGGTGACGCCGACGGCGGTGCAAAAAAGGCGGAGGCCATCGCCCAGATGAAAGCAATTCTCAGCGACCCGAACGAGCCGTTGAACTGGCCTTCCTTCCTCAAAGGGACGGAGGACCTGTTCCTGGGGGTCATGGTGAACGGGGCCGTGAGGTTGGCAAAGGCGATAGGTTTTTTCGGATCTGCCAAGAGTTCGTCGTCGCCTACCGTGCCGCAGTAGCGGCTTACCAGGTAGCCGGTGCTGCCGCGAGTGGTACGGTAGGCTTTACCATGTCGTGGGTTCCCGGAGAAGACTTAAAGCTCAGCTACAAGCCTCCGGAAATCAAAGGAGATCGCCCACCAGATAGTCTGTCGACCTCTACTGACTATTTCATTGCTGGCCAGCATGCGGTTCATCTGCCCCCCATCGACTTCTCACGTGTCCAGCATGGTGCCGTGCCGGGCGAGTTTATTCGCGACCCGGCGGACATCACGCCGCCCACCTGGCAGGAACTGCAACAGAAATTCTTTCCACGTCCCCCGTCGGAATGATGACGTTGTTCTTTGTACAAAGGAGGTAAGTCGTGCTACCTGCATTCTTCGGGTTTCTTAACAACACGGCCGACGCCGCCCACGACTTCACTGCATGCATGCTGCCTTCAGAGGCACAGGAGCCGTTCGACGTGGCGCACGAGGTGGCCATGACGCCGACGCGCCTGTTGGCGGGCGACACCGGCCGGGTGCCGAACCGATTCCGCAGGGATAGCAGCGACCCACACCGTTACAGGTGAAGTAGCTCAAGATAATGGGAAACCCCCGTATCGTCCCTTACTACGATGCGGGGGTTTCTTTTACTGATCTGTGCTGTTGTATTGTGTTGTTGAGACTCTGTGCTTAGTTAATTCCTTCCATACTACGCTCTGGCAATGAATCCCTTTACAATTTCGCGGGCATCTGTTGACAGTGTTGGGATAATCTGCACCAGTGCCGCCGCATGTGTCAGGGCTGCGTTTACAGAAGTTTCCCATGGAGTCGAATGCTGGGCGACGGTGGTGGTGGAGTCGGTGGCATTTTTCTTGGCCAGCCTGCCTTGCTTTGTGGTGGTTACTACTGGTGTGGGAGCATCTTTTCTGGGTCTGCCACGTCCACGCTTTACCGGCGGACTTCCCCCATTGGAAGGAGGGTTGGCGGGGGTAGAATTGGTTTTCGTTATTGATCCTTTAGGTCTGCCGCGTCCACGCTTAGGCGCCACGGGTTCAGGTACGCTGTTGTCCTGTTCGTCTTCGGCAGCCGCAGTATCTTCGTTTACTTCCAAGGTAGTTGTCATGTTAAATCCCCTCTTCAAGTCTGTTGCTATTCAACATATTATCATGACGTGTAGATTTGTCAATACATGTTTATCTTGTTGCTATTCTTCTGTAGGCAACCTCCCCCCCATACCCCGCCTCCAGAATTTGCCATGCAAGTTCGTCTAGATCGTCGAAGATGTTATTGCCGGTCACGTCGTATCCGAGGCATATCCATCCTGGTCGTTGGCGCGTTGCAAACAACTCTACTTTGGTATATCTTTCCAGGTATGGGTCTAGCCACAGGTCGATCATGTTTTGTATAGATTCTGGTTTTCTGCTATGTACTATTTTTCCAGCCTTACATGCGCGGCATTGGTAACATCTTAGTCTCTTTGTTAATGGTGTACATGGGGTACTTAGTATATTGTGGAAGTCTATATCCCATTCCATGGAATCGATGTCTTTGGGGTAACGTTTGTGTGGCTCCATGATTTCCATGGTGTGTTGTGGGTTGTTAAATATTCTAAGCTGGTCTTCGTATTCTGCGGACCACATTACTTGTGGGGGTTTGTACTTTGGGTTGTTTGGATGCCACAATTTAGTATCTGGCCAGCGCAACAACCAGACTTCCTCCACATTAGAAAACCCATATGATCCGCCGCCGCAAAATTGTGTGTTGGCTATGTTGTTGCGTTTAACCCATATAAATGGCTTTGTTTTGAACTCAGTACCCCATAACCCGGGGTCCCTGGTTTCCCCAGCCAGCTTACCACAAAAGGTTGAATTAGGTACAGTTACCCACTGAAAGATATACCCATCCGATGCAGATATTCTTTGCATGCACACACCTAACCGTATTATATTTTCTCTACTCATGCATCCTAAAGAATAGTTACCGGAGGCACCCATTCCGAATCGTGTGGTGTTCCCATCATGCCGCAGCTTTCTCACATTGTTATAAAATTGTGGCTGATCTATTAGGACTATCCTGGCGGGTTTCATATTATTTTTTGCCGATGTCATCTAATATGGCTTCCGGAGACAGATTGAGTAGTCTGGACAAGGCAATCAAGTTTCTTCCATTTGGGGTACGGGCACCCAATTCCCACATGGAAATCTCTTGCCTGGAGACTTTAATGATGGCTGACACTTCTTCCAATGTCATGCCACAATCTTTCCTTGTATTTCTAAGGAGGTTGCCCATTATAATGCATCTCTCTTCTTTTGAATTGTGTTTGACATCTTATCCAGCAAGTCTTGTGGATTTTCCAGGATACCAGGCTCTACGCCAAATAACAGACTCGGTATATTTCTCATCTTTTTGAAAACAAGCCAGTAGCAATGGGTTTTCCTGGCATGTACTTGCCTGTCATGGTTGTGCCCCTTAATGCCAGACTTGTGGTGTCCGAGTATAAATAGGTCTTTGAGATCAAATCCACATAGATAACAAAAGTTTATCAGGAAGACATGAGTCCAATTTTGTTTCCCAGATTCTACAATATCTTGTGCTTTCCAGATTAAACATCCTCCCATTACCAAGACCCTGTTTGCTTCTTCAGCAGCACCACGATATACCCTACGGAGTTCTTGTTGAGACTTGAATCCAGAAAATCTGTTACCCATTATGGAAGCCTTACCCGGAGCGTGAATAAATGGAAGGTCCAGTAACATTGAGCTTATAGATGCAGACGGGATCCACAAACGCATATCACGACAATCAGCTTGTAGGGTATCGTTAGTCTGTGGGTTAATATCTATCTTGATTGTTGGCTGAGGTACTTGGCCGTTCTTGTAAAAACCGCCAGTGGAGTATGTTGCGTCCAGGTCTAATGTACTCCTATTGCAGTGTAGTTCAAGTATGGCCAGGATGATTTCTTCGTTGGTGGGGTAGATAGTTGTGATCATGATATGAAGCATAGCATACCTATGACAACTTGTAAAGTCTTGTTGACATAGCTGTTTTGTTGTGATAAGCTGTATCGAGGGGCGTAGGTAATTTATAACGTGGAGGTTGTGAATGCGTACAATATATGTTGCTGGACCTATGAGTGCACCTACCGGTAATGGTAGATTACGCAATTCGGAACATGGAATGGATGTGGGTTATGCCTTGATGCAATTGGGGTGGGCTCCTCATATTCCTCACGTTATGGAGCTATTTACTCGCTATATTGAGGGGGAGGGTTATAACAATCTCATTGGTAATTACGAATTTTGGATGGCTTTAGACTTTGAGTGGATAAGGCGATGTGATGCTTTCTTTTACATGAGTACATCCCCAGGGGCTGATCGAGAGCTAGAGCTTGCTAAATCACTAGGTAAGGTGATTTACTATTACTTGTCTGATGTTCCGGATATGATGGGCGGGATGGATTATGGTTTGTCGAATGTTCAAAGCGAAGCTGGTGTTTAATCATGGTGGAGGAAGTAGATGGCCCCTCTCATTACGGGGGAAAAGAGAATCCTTATGAGGCCCTAAAGATTATTGAGGCTTGGAACCTCGGGTTTAACCTGGGTAATGCTGTTAAGTACATACTCCGTGCAGGTAGGAAGGGCAACAGAGTTACTGATTTGAAAAAGAGTATATGGTATTTGAATAGGGAAATAAAGAAGCTGGAGGAGCTACGAGGTACAGATGAAGCAGTATCTTGAATTACTAGACCGTGTAATGCGGGATGGCGTGGATCGCCCCAACCGTACTGGTATTGATACCAGGGCGTTGTTTGGGCAGACGTTACGTTTTGACTTGCGGGGTGGATTCCCGGCAGTTACTACGAAAAAATTAAGCTTCAAGTCTGTGGTTGCTGAGCTACTTTGGTTCCTGTCTGGTTCGTGTAATGTAAAAGACCTGCAAGCTATGGGATGTCACATTTGGGATGCTAATGCTGAGGCCCCATACTGGAAACCACAGGCAGCATTTGATGGGGATGTGGGTCGTATCTACGGTGTGGAATGGGTAGATTGGGTGGGTTGGCGTGGGGTATCAATAAATCAGATCAAGAATCTTATAAATGGGCTACAGAATGATCCGTTCGACCGTCGCCATATTGTTACAGCATGGAATCCGGATGATGTGATAAATAAACGTATGTGCCTCCCCCCATGCCATATTATGTTCCAGTGTCACGTGGAACCACAACAACAACAGCGTTCGTTACAACATGTTATTCATTTGGAGATGTATCAAAGATCCTGTGATTTGTTCCTGGGTGTGCCATTTAATGTTGCAAGTTATGCATTACTTACCCACATGTTAGCCGGGGTTTGCGGGTATAGCCCTGGTGAGTTGATTATTCACCTGGCGGATTGTCACATCTATCACAATCATTTTGACCAGGTTAGTGAACAGTTAAGTCGTACACCGTATGACTTACCAACTCTGGAGTTGAGAGAAGGCGTAAATCACATAGACAAATTTTTAGTTGGGGATTTCTCGCTGTCCAACTACAACTTCCATCCCGCCATATCTGCCCCCATGGCAGTTTGATTACACTAATCCGATAGAATTGGTGTGATCAATAGCTACATTGTAGCTTACTTGGCATGGTTGTTGCTGTCGGCCATTGGGCAATCTGGTCGTAGGCAGGTAGATTGCCCCCCGTTGTTGGAATTTATCTCCGCCGGGTCGTTTTCATTTCCTTGTTGAATCAACGATCTCATTTTCGAGATGCATTTATCTGCTGCTTCTGCCATTGCCTCTGTGGCTTTTGTGTTAAGCTTATAAGCTTCTCGTAGTCGCTCCCTTGACTTGGCGCTTACCTTAAGCCTCATTTGTCGATTCCCCCCTTGCTATATTGTGATTCCGGTTATTTTGTGCATGAATTTTCCAGATTACTTCCGACATTTCATTTATAGAATCCGCTACCTTTTGTTTTGCAATGGCCTCGTTGATTCTGGATTCTGTGCCGTCCTGTATCAACTTGTGTAACGTGTCGGTGTGCCGTACATGTACCCATCCACCCGCCAGTATCAGTATGAATGCTACCCCAAGTGCCCCGTAGTCTAGTGCCAGCTTCAGGATGTTGTAGTCCATTGGCCCACCTGTCTTATGACCCGGTCATCGGGTTGTGAGTTGTAATCTTCCACGGAAAGGAAAACGGCCCCTGCCTGAACCTTGCGGCTCCGGTAGAGACCGATTCCACCCAGAATTGAGAGACCTTTGTAAGATGGAACACTCGGTATACTCGTACCCTAGGGCTGAGCAACGATTCCAGTTACCTGCTGTAACGTTATCGTTCCGGTTTACTTTAGTCATGTCCTAGCAAGAGTTGGCCTTGCTTCCAGTATCTTGCCTTGCCCGTCTGGGACGGGGGTGCCCCCCGCTTGCAGTTGTTTCGGGGGTACGGACGTTAGGTTACCACATGGCTTGTCGTGTTGTCAACCCCTTTGTGCGGCGGCGGGTCCATGGTTCTAAAGTATAGCTCATCCGAGCATTCTTCTTTATGAGATAGCCCGGCAGTTACCAGTGGGTTTCTGTTGCTGGGTGGGTATTCTCCTAACAGCGCCAGTAGTCCGACGCTCAATAATAGCATCTGTTTTCTGTCATTTCTTTTCAATACATTTCGTGCATACGTGTTTCTGCAGTAGGAAAACAGATCTATTATTGGCTTCACGAATTCTTTTGGGAGTACAGGGAACCTGTCTTTATATACACCCCACAAAGGGCAATCCCAGGATAGGGGAGTTGATACGCTGGACAATTTGCAGATGAAGGGACGATGTTGGTGTATCCCACAAGAATGTACTCCATGGGTATCCTTTTCCAACATAGGACATGAGACACCCTCTCCGGTGATTGGGTTGGTGTAGGTTTGTGAGGCTGCCTTTCTGCACTTCCACCTTAGCTTGTCTTGATTCTTCTTTGGCATGTGCGGTATAGCCTCGGTCGCATGTGCCAGTTCGAATACCGATACTCTGGGCACTTGCTTGGAGCAGCATCTACCGGACCTTTTACACCCCATAGTGGGCATAGTATCCTGGTGTTCGTCCGATATGGCATCCCATAGGACCCCCAGGCAACTCCATGCGTCCTCATTCCACTGCGAGGATTCCTCTTCGCCCATGAGGAATTCTTCCATCTCTGTGGATACTGTTTGCATGGTCAATGCGGTGGCTTTGTGTGATAGTAAAAGGCGCCAACTGTGTAGTTTGGAAATATACATGCGTAATACCTTAGAGGAAAATTCTGGCTTGCTGGATCTTCTAGATTGTCTGGAGGAGAGTCCTCCTTCTAGAAAGGAGGGGTATGGTGGAAAGATTCAAGACATGCTGTCTATAAACAATGTTCCATTGCACGGCCCCGGCATATATTTCTCTCTGAGCAGTATAAATCTGCAGGCAGTACACACAGCTATTGTTCTAAGACATCTTGGTGGGGCTGTGGTAAAGCGGGCTGGGGGTAATCGCTCAAAGGCCAGAATGTTCGGCAGGCATCAGTTGGAAGTAATGGCGATTATGGGGCTGACACATGGCGGGCGTTTGCCCAGTGGTAGTCTTCTCAACAGTGTGATTAGCATAGGAGCCGTGTTAAAGTTCTCAGGATTTCTTGGGGTGCACCCAATACAACTATTAAATTCCCCAAACATTAAAGTATGGCCCGGTGTTGTTGGGTGCCAGATACTGACAGTTCACATAACGGGATTGCTGCGAAAAAGGTGGATAGGATGAGAACGTTTACTGTCCCTTCGTTGGTGTTGTCAATAGAGAAGACAGCCAACCCTATAACGTGGTGGAACACTGAGGATTGGGGTGGGTTGTCTATGGGGATAAGGGGTGGTCTCCGTTATGCTTACGAGGATAGATGTAAAGTACGCGGAGATCGTGGCTTTGATCATAGGGTTACCAGAGAAGGTATGTTCAACGACTCAAAATTTTTATTTCCTCGGTCCACGAACATTATATTGGACCGACGTAGATTGTTCTTACGTAGACTCGAATCCAAATGGGGCGTGCTACTAATGGAGAATGTGGGCCTGACCACGATTGACCGTGGCGTGTTGCAGAAGTTTTCGAGAGCAGGAATCCACATGTCGCGGCGTAGAAACAGACTCTCATGGATGAGACAGGCAGGACGGGCAAAGTGTTCATTGAGCAGGAGCTTGCCACCGCTTTGCGACAAGGTTCCCTTGAGAACCTTGAAAAGATTCCTGAGATGCGCAATTTAATTAGCCGTCTTATAGAGAGACGTGCTGAAGAGGCGAGGCTATCTGAAACTCTTAATCATCTTCCCCTATCTGATATACAAAAGCTGTTTGAGGACTACATAGAAGATAAGTTTGACGCCCACCTGTATAACTTTTTTGACAGGTTGTATAAAGGATTCATTGGAATAGCGCGAAGTACCATATCGGCAAGGCTCGATCTAATGGAAGAGAGCGTTGCTGACTTGAAGAGATCAGTGCTAATGGCTTCATTACAGCCATATTCCTTTGTTAAGGCGGAGATAGTAAAAGCAATCCACGAATTTATAGCCATACAGCCCGGTCAAAAGGACACGCTGGCTTCGATATGTAAATTTCTTATGTATGAAGCGATACTCCCTATACCAGGAGTGGATTTGATGGACAAGCAGAAATTTGTTTTGGATATATTACGTCATGATAGCTCTATTAGGGAATTTGAGGGGTTCCTGTACGAGTTGGTTGATCACGAGGTCAGAGAGGCGAGTGATGGTATTGCGACGTCGCGGGAGCACAGATCTTTGCTTGCAGAAATTACATCCGTTCGCCAAATGGATGCGAAATAAGATCAGGACTCCGGTGGAATTTCAAAGGCTACTGCGGGAATATGCTGTTCCTGAATCCACAGCGTATAAGTGGGCTGCCGGTGACCACTTACCGAGTGGTAAGTACATGGCGGTCTACGAATATTTCATAAAGGAAACTGGATTGGCCGTAGATAACGATGGCGGATCTTGAGTTGTGTGAGGAGGGGGACGAAGATGGGGGCGCAGGGGCTATAGTGCCGGATGGCGGATTGCTGCCGTATAAAGAAGCCAACACCCTGTTTTCAAATATTCCATTAGAGGCAGAGCTTGCTTTTCAGGATTACCTAAATCTTGGAAGCTCCCGTTCAGTTGCAGCACTACACAATCTTTACGTATCCATGCAACACAAAGATCCGCATGCGCCTGTTCCAGCAACTGATGTGCAAATTTTGTTAAAATGGGAGACTCTCTATAACTGGAAGATACTAGCTTGGGAATATGATGCAGAGAGTAATAGGATATTTTCTATAAACCGAAAGGCTGTTTTAGGTGAGATTTATGAAGGTCAAATCAAACAGGGAAATTTAATGTTGTCGATCGCACGAAAAAAGATGTGCGATATGGTGAAGGCGCAAAAAGCCGGTACTGATGTTCTTACTCCACAAGAGGCCCTTATGTATATGAGAGAGGGTAATAAGCAAAAGAAGGAAGCCGCTGAGTTGAAGTTGAGGCTAGAAGATCCAAGTGCACAGGATGCCGTAGACTCAGGGGATTTCTTCGATACTATACGAAAGATCGGACTACTACAAATAAACCAGAGTCAGGTGAACATTCACTTGCCTAATAACGAATAACATGAGCGTAACACTTACGGGTCAGGAGACTGCTTACTTCAAAGCAATGGTACCTGACCTGGCTGAGGAGATCATATTTATAGATAGGAAGGCCATTAGGCTGGAGAGAGAATGGCAGCGTAAGCTTGTCGGATCCACAAACAATTATGAAGCATATAACAAAGCTCGTCAAATAGGTTATTCATGGGCAACCGCACTCAGAGTGCTATTGCGCGCACATTTGTTTCCGCCAGCTTCCTATAATGCTGTTTTTGTATCGATTAACAGAGAGGAGGCTAGGGAGAAAATAAGGTACGTAGAGCAGCTTTATGATGGGATGAAGAAAAGGAAAAAGAAGATTACAGCCAACAGATTAGAGATTGAGCTAGACACCGGTAATCGTATACAATCTTTTCCGTCGCGTTCGGTTCGTGGTATACCGGATGTAGATTTATATCTGGATGAATTTGCACATATAAAAGACGCGCGTACAATATATGCTGGGTCGACTGCGTCTACAGTAAGGCAG
>ERZ1292642.35-Hain-H14-01um-R1-35-length-69807-cov-26_pt3 | contig 18259 bp, 16 predicted proteins | sample MGYA00564403_ERZ1292642 | MGnify/ENA primary metagenome ERZ1292642 (study PRJEB36523, sample SAMEA6512643) | groundwater metagenome | collected 2019-01-09 | study: AquaDiva: Metagenomics assemblies of 32 groundwater samples | reverse complement strand
ATGGGGATGTTGAGTGGGACACAGATGTAAAAACAAAGGGTGAAGACACGGGTCACGAGTTCAGGGGGAATCAGTACTCTGGTGGGGGTGGTGGCAAGCCTGACAAGTTTGCTACGCGGGCCGGCAAGGAGAAGTTTGTAAACTTTCGGGTGCGGCAGAAGGGGCTGGAAGGCAAGGTGAGTGTTAGTGTGATCGAGGGGCAGGGGAACCAGTTTATTGTTGCAGGAGTCAAGTTTCACTCGGCTGCAGAATATGATCCGAATGGAAGAGAGATTCGTGCATACGATGGCATGTTTCAAGGTGGTGAACAAGCTGCGAACGGCATGCTGGCTCACGAAATGCAACATGCAGTCTTCCACGATGTGACAGATAAATTGAGCCAGGAAGCTTCTGCGATGTACCGCGATCCGGATCCAGTTCAAGGGCCGGGCGGCACCATCAAGCCGGAGTATGCGGAGCGTTATCCAGCCAGTGCTTCTTTGCAGCCCTATCTCTCCAAGCCGGAAGAAGCTGCCAAGTGGGATGGGATAACTGAATACTCATCTATGTATTGGAAAGGGCTGTCTGGCATTGAAGTTTCCATGGGTAGTGGGCGCTATAGCAATGCAGTCAACGAGACGCTGGCAGAAGTTGCGAGGCTGAACACGCCTGGGCAAGAGAAGTCTGGTGCGGAGGTGCCCAGCTTCTGGCAGAATTATTACAATGCATATCAGGATGCATTCCAAGGATCTTCCGGTGGCTGAGCCGCGTGTAGCGTATCTCAAGGATAGCTTCAAGCCGGTGGACAAGGCAGATGCCACTCTGGTCAAACTGACCTATCCGGATGGCTGGGTGGTGTTTGGAAGACCAGCCAAGCCGGTGGATGAGAAGGAGAGGCTGCCCAAGGGTGTGCGCTACAAAAGCATCAACGAGGTGCTGAACGACTTCGAGAACACGCTAGATCGATGGGTGGTGGATGCGGCCAACGGGAACATGAGCCGTGGGGAACTGCGGCTGCAGTTCACGGAGCTGCTAAAGGACGCTGGGCCGCAGGTCTACTGGGAAGGCATGCGGGAAGGTGGTATCGAGCAACCCCTGGAAGAGCAAGACGAGAAGGATGAGCAGACCATTGACGACTGGGTAGAAGGTCAGAGTGAATTTGTGACGGGCTTCGCCTCGGATGCGGCAGAAGTGGCCAAGCTGGCGGGGGATGAGCGGACGGCTGCCCGGGACGCTATGCTCGACCGGGTGGACATTTGGGTACAGTCCCTCCGCACACTGGGTGGGCTGGGCTATGCCAGCGCCAAAGAGAATGCTATGGGAACGTGGGTGCTGGGAGCTACTGAGGAACATTGTTCTACCTGTGCTTCGCTAGATGGCCAGCGACATCGGATGAAGTGGTGGGTGAGCAAAGGCTACATCCCGCAGGAGCCTGGTAGTGAGACACTAGAATGCAATGGCTATAGGTGCCTTTGCTACATCGAAGACGATGATGGCGGTAGGTTACTGCCTTGAGCGTGAAATTTCTGGGCAAAGGACTTGGAACGAAATACGCGAAGCTGGCAAAAGCAGCCAAGCCCAAGCTTCTCGAAGCAATGCGGTCTGTGGCGGAAGATGTGAAAGAGGACTTTGAGAAGACAGTGGAAACGTGGGACACCAAACCGGAGTTCAACATTCGAGAAGTCCGCTTCCGTTGGTCGGTCTACACGGATGATCAGATCTATGCCTATGTGGATCGGGGGACCAAGCCGCATACAATCCGACCCAAGAGGCCGGGCTATCCGCTGGCGTTTCAGAGTGGTTATGTTGCCAAGACAATTCCACGTGTTATTGCCAGCCGGCCAGGGGGTGCGAGTGGCCCGATGGTGTTTACCTACGAGGTTCACCACCCTGGCACGGAAGCCAGGGAGTTTACAGCCACGATCTATGAGAAATGGAACCCACTTATCCCAGAGCGTGTGGATGAGATGTTGAAGGAACTGTTAGAAGAAGCGGATCTGTGAAATCGGAGGTATAATAGCTGTTATGCCGTACACAAATGTCCCACCCGACAAAATTGAAGCAATGGATTCCTGCCGAGAAAAGGTTGGCGCCAAACAGCCAGATCTTTCGGATGAAAGTGTAATTGCAATGTGTTTCAGTTCCGTTGTGGAGGGTAAGGAACTGGACACCGCAATCAAAGAGCACCAGGCTGGGGGAATGATTGGGGATCTGCTTACTGCACCGGCTGAGAAGTTAGATCCATCCGTTGGGTCAAGATTGGTTGCACCGCGTGATGTGGAGGAAATCTTGGAATACAAAGAAGTCCTGACAAAAACTGAGGGAAATGAGAGTCACCCAGCTTCGCACTACCTGGTAATTGAGGATCCCAAGCTGCCTTCCACCTGGCACTTGCGAGTCTATGATAAAGAGGGTAAACTAGATCCTGGTCATTTAGGTGGGGCTTGGGCAGCTCTGACTGACCCGAATGGATACCGGGGCAACAAGTACGAGGGCCCTGGCAAGACGAAAGCAATTGTGGAGGCGAGGAAGCTGTATGCCAGCCTGGGTCGGGCTGCTCCCGGCGAGGAAAAGAAAGAGATGGGTGTTTTGAAACAGGTGTACGACAGTCTCAAGGAACTGTTTGGGCACAAAGCCCAAGAGCCCGATGAAAGTTTGGAAGAGCAAGTCGGTGAGGTGCACCGGGCATTCTACAAGCTGTATCCCAATAGCTCAGCTATCGGTCTAAACCTGATGGAAACGTTCTCCGATTATGTTATTCTAGAAGAGAGTGACATCTATTGGAAATGTCCCTATACCGACGACGACAACGGCATACAATTCGCAGGCCGTCCTGGGTGGATCCAGGTTGAAGAGAACAGAGCTTGGGTTGAGAAAGCTGCTCAGCTGAAGCTAGAGGCCGGTCTGCCGACGGAGAAGGCTGGAGCCAGGCACAATGTCGGTGATCGGGAGAATCTCAACCTAATCCACGACAAGGCAGTCGAGCTGGGTGCTGATTGCCCCATGGACATCTACAAACAAAAGGACGGGAAGTATCGCTGGGTGCTGTTTGGCTCAAATGCTTACATCGACCGGGACAAAGAGATTGTAAGTACCAAAGCCCACGAGGACGATATCGCCCAGCTGGACAAAAGCAATGAATATGGCCCACTCCGCTTCTGGCATATGGGCAATCCAAGTGCTGATGTTCCCGGCGACTGGACCACCTACAAGGCGGGCGCTGGGTGGGATCTGGGCAGCTGCGACTACTCCGCAATGAACGGAAGAATTCGTGTCGAAAGTGGCACATTTCATGACAACGTGGTGGGAGAGGCTTTCAGTAAGATCAAAGAAAGATTGGGCGTGTCTCAGGGCTTTTCCCACCCACTGGATGAACCCGACAAGGAGGGCAAATTCACGCACATCCATACATTTGAACGGTCACTTCTGCCCAAAGGCAAGCAGGCAAACACGCTTGCCGCTGTAGGTATGATTCTCAAGGAGGGAAACGTGGAAGCGAAGAAGAAGGAAGCATTGGAGGCCCTCATTGGGGCAGATGCGGCTGCAAGCGTGATTGCCCAGGCCGAATCAACCCAAAAGGCAGCTGACGATGTAGGTTTGAGGTTCAAGGCCGACGCCAAGATCGCCGACTGGACGGCCTCGGAGCTCAAGGAATACATCACCAAGTGCATGGAAGGGCCGATGTCCGAAATGAAGGCTTTGTTCACCAAAGCTGACGGCAAGACTCCCGAAGAGCTTGAGAAGATCGCCAAGAAAGAGGCGCAGTCTGAGGCGTTGGATGCCACGGTGAAAGCCACCGGTGAAACCGTCCAACAGATCGCAAACGCGGTCAACACCCAGGGCCAGGCGTTCAAGGTCATTTCCGAAGCGATCTCTGCTCAAGGCATTGCGCTGAAGTCTGCCCAGGATGCAATCAAATCTCTGACGGGGGATCTCCCGGCAGGGGTGGTGGGTGGGCGTGTTGGGGTGAGAGCTAGTACCGATCCCAACACTGTTGTCGCACTCAAGGAGGGCGTGGGCCCGGCATCCGACGACTTCTTCAGCTGGGCAGTGCGTGGGCCTGGCAGTTCTGCGGTGGGCGGTACTCCGCCAGTGCCGCCAACACCAGTCAATTAGATGGGTAACACGGCAGAACGAGCATTGCCGATATTGTGAAGAACTGATTGTAGGAGATGTGGAATGGAAACACAAGTGATTGATTACCAAAAGCTGGCTGGGGCTCTCCTGGCGCAGCAGATGGCGCAGAATGGAGGAGCACTGCAGCCGCAGGTTGTAGGCTGGCCTCGTGAGTCCGGCTATTCTCTGAAGGCGGATGTGAGTAGCACGCCGTCCACCGTCTATGGCCACGGGCCAGGGGGACTGTTCTCTTACCCAGGTATGGACAAGCGCGTGTTTAGTGCGATGGTGCTGCCGATTGTGGGTCTGCAGTCCATGTTGCCGGTGCGCCCTAACAACGAGAGCAATCCGGTGTACGGCATCTTCACTGGCGTGCAGGCCAGCACCGGCTCTGAGCCGGTTGGACCTTGCGACGATCCGCCGGTGGCGGGTTTGGGCAAGTTATGCATGCACACGTTTGTGTGGGGTCGCCAATCGCGTCAAACCCGTGTGTTCGATCTGACCGAGGTCGGGCGGACAGTCAGCCGTGCAGATTTCTTGGACTATCAGCTGTTGGGCAATGCATTCGGTGCCAATCCCAACCCACAGGTTCCGCAGGTGCCGGGCGGGGTGGACTATGCCGGCATCGGGCGCAACGAGATGGCCAAAGCAACGTTTGAGCTGGCGGTGGCGTGGGCGCGGGACTTCGCGCGGGTGTTGTATGCGGGCAATCCTGCTAACAACTCCGCCTCCAACGGCTACATGGAGTTCAACGGCCTGGACATTCTAATCAACACCGGCTACCGGGACACTATCACCGGGGTAGCATGCCCGGCTGCCGATAGTCTGATCCGGTCGTTCAATGATCTCCAGGTGGATGTGAGCACCAATGGCACCACGCTGGTGAATCAGATCACTTACATGTACCGCAACCTGAAATACATTGCGGAACAGGCTGGTCTGGATCCGGCCCGATGGGTGATTGCGATGCGGTGGGGCCTGTTCTATGAGGTCACTCGTGTCTGGCCAATCGCGTACTACACTCTCCGCAACAACTACACCACCACTGGTCAACAGGTATTCAACAGTGGGGAGAGCCTGCAGAAGATCCGCGACGACATGTACTCGCGCAAGTATCTCATGATCGACGGCGAGGAAGTGCCGGTGGTAATCGACAATGCTATTGCGGAAACAGAGCCTGCGGCTGGGGTGTTCGAGAGTGTTATCTACTTTGTTCCGCTGACCGTGCTGGGTAACATTCCTGTCACCTATCTGGAGGCGTTCAATTTCGACGCGCCGGGCGCAGGTATGGACTTTGCTCGGGTGTTCGCTCCGGATGGATCCTTCTACACAAGCGACGGTGGTCGGTTCATCTGGAATCGTCCGGCGCCGACCAATGTGTGCGTGCAGCTGCGGGCGTGGACAAAACCGCGTCTGCTGTTGCTGACTCCGCACATCGCGGGACGGCTGACGGATGTGCGCTACAGCCCGTTGATCCACGAGCGCGATGCCTTCACGGCTGACGGATACTTTGTGGACGGCGGAGGTACGAATTACACAGGCTTCCCGGGAGTCGCACCGAGCCTATTTTCTCCCACTGCGTAGTTATCAGTGGAGTTATGTTGTATCGATGGCGGAAGGCTGGGAACAAAACCCACGGCCTTCCGCCATCGGGGCGGCACGATTGGACAAGATCCTGCTGTATTCTGTAGTGTGTTCATGTCTGATTGCACCGCTCTTTGGATTGTGCATTTACATCGCCGGCATCCTGGGTGTGAAAGTATTACACAAGCTACTTTCACATAAGTATGGCAGTCTGTAGAGAGACTGATGTGCCACAACTTACGAACGAACAATATTTCTAGATGCCACTAGATTGGCCTCTTACACAGGATTCAGTTGTTGTTGAAGTTGGAGGCTATGAGGGTCGCTGGTCCAAAGAGATTGCGGAGCGTTACCATCCTCGCCTTTATGTGTTTGAGCCACAGCGATGGGCCTACAAACAGTGCCGGTTGCGGCTGTGGGGGTTGGGGGTGCGTGTATTCAACTACGGTCTTGGGGAGAATGATGAAGACAATGTGTCAATGGGTGGGTGGCACACCGATGGGGCCAGCTTTATGACCACCCGAAGATCTGACAACGAGCTAGAAGGGCCATCCCAAGGACGTATTCGGGAGGTGGGAGCGGTGCTCAACGAACTGGGCATATCCGAGATTGATCTTATACAGGTGAACTGTGAAGGCTGTGAATTTGCCCTGTTGCCCCATATGCAACGAATAGGTCTCATTCCACGCATACACCGGCTGAGTGTACAATTCCACACCCCACCTGATATGCCCTATTTGGAAGCGGATGTTGACAACATTTTCAGAATTATGGGTCAGACGCACAACCCGACGCAGACGGCTGCTTTTACACTGTGGACGAGACGATGACTCCTGAAGAGTGGATCGCGAGGTTGGCCCCAATGGACTCTTGGAATGAACGGCTTCTGCTTTCATTGTTTTGTCTATACGGGATACCGAGTAGCTACTTAGACATAGGCAGTGGCACCGGGGCAATGGTGAATTTAGCACGCCGTTTGGGGGTGGATGCCTACGGTGTGGATTTGATCGAGCGTCCGGATTCGTGGCTACACCAACACGATCTTATGAATCCACTTGACATGGGTCGGGATTTTGAGCTTGTGACATGTCTCGAAGTGGCAGAACACGTCCCGCCGGAAGGTGCGAATGTTCTTGTAGATTCTGTTGCCAGACACGTACATCCAGGCTGTATGTTGGTGTGGTCGGCAGCTCAGCCGGGCCAGGCGGGCGACGACCACGTAAATCCTCAGAATTCTTTCTATTGGCGCACACTGTTGTGGGAGGCGGGCAAGCTGAATTGGAAGGAACAGAGGGCATACCGTCTTAGCCTGGCTTGGACACTGGTGCATAGCCCCATGTTTTGGCTGCCAGCAAATGTCCAAGTGTTCGGCAAGATCAATTCCACGGAGCTGTATCCAAGAAATGCCGGAGCCTATTGAAGTGGTAGAGCTCAATGTCACATATACTTCCTGGAGTGTACAGGGGTGTAGCATAGCTGGCAAGGTTCCTAGGCAATGCCGATGGGTGTATTGCAGGCAGGACTGGCCGGGTGTGACAATATTTGAGGGCGGTCACATGCGTGAGTTTAGACATGAAATTAGGACACACCACGCGGTGGGATGGCTGACGGAGCCGCGTGAGCTTCATCCGGAAACACACACCTGGGTGGAAGCGAATGCGGACAGCTTTGACCGCATTCTCACCTACGATGAAAAGATGCTACAGCAGGGAGAACCGTTCCGCTGGATGCCTTCGATTGGTGTGACAATCCCTAAAGAATGCTGGGGTATGACGCCTAAAAGCAAGGGCATTGGCATGTTTCTCAGTCCCAAATATGCTACAGAAGGACACAGGCTACGCAGGGAGATTGCGACCAAATTCCCTCAGATCAGTGTATTCACCGGGGTGCACGGGGATGAGAAGGTTGCGCGCATGTCTGAGCACCGTTTCTGGCTGGTGATTGAGAATTCCTTCATCCCTAACTACTACACCGAAGCACTACTAGATCCCATCTCGTTGGGTTGCTTGCCCATCTACTACAGACCTCCCGAAGCGCAGGGTGGCTTACACCCTCTGGAAGATTATATGGATACGGCGGGGATTGTGATAGCAGGCAGCCTGGATAGACTTTATGAAGTTATCAGCATTGCGTGTTCTTCGGCGGGCGAGAAGCTGTATGAGGAGAGGATGCCAGAGATGATGTACAATCTGGAGCACCTACCAGAGCTGGAAATCCCGGAGGACTGGATGGTTCAGCACGCTTTGGGGGATTACCTGCAATGAGCCTGCCCGAGATAACATTGTGCATCCTTACCTATCGCAGGCCTTGGTATGCGATCATTACCCTACAGGCAATGATTGGTCGTATTCAGTATGACGGACCGCGCAAGTTCCTTGTCAGCGACGGTGGTTCAGAGCGGGAAGATCTGGATGCCTATCATCAGGTGTTATCAGGGCATCCGCATGAGATTGTCATCACCCCGGATATGGGTGGGATGGTGAATGCCTGTACTCAACGGGCGGGCGAGGTGTGGTGGATGACAATGGATGATTTTGCCCCCCGCACTACCATCAACCTTTCACCGGATACCAACTTTCTGTTGCAGAATGGGGATGTGGGTGCGGTGCGCATGGGCAGGTTGGCTTATTGGGAGCACGGTCCAAACGAGGAAATTCACGCTAGAATGCGTATGTTGGGCGGTCTTCACTGGTGGGTGTTTGACAAAGAGAGGACAACCCATCCGTATGTTTGCTGCCTAAATACATTTCTATATCATCGTAGGTTTTGGGATGCCTATGGGATTCTGCCAGCAGTGCCGCCAGATATTCCGGGTGAGGCGGAAACGGAGATGGCGAAGATATACAAAGCTAAGCAAGGGCCGACGGTTGCCATACCCATGCGATTTGGGGAGGATTGCGGAGAGTGGCTAGAGCCGATAGACCACTTCGGAAGATGGCGCTCAGACAGCTATGCAGCCAGTGGTGGGAGACGCATGTGAACAAATATAGAGTGGGTCTTTCCGCAATCAACATTCCAGAGGAATCCTACGCTTCGGTGGAAGAATGTATGCGAGTCGGGGCAATTGGGCAGAGTGAATATGTGGAACGTTTTGAGGAAAAAGTGGCTGCCGTCGTGGGATCGAAGTACTGTATTGCCACCAGTAGCGGCACAATGGCGGATGCAGTTGCTTTGGCTGCAATGAGAGAATACTTTTCTTCCGGAAGGGTTGTGATCCCTGCACTAACATTCATTGCCCAGGCGAATGCGGCGCGGTACGCAGGGTTGGCTATAGAATTTGTGGATGTTCTGGAAGATTGGACGCTCAACCTGGAAAAGGCAGATTGGGTGGCTAGGCAGGATGGCTTTGTGTTTGTCACCCATCTTATGGGTCGTATGGGTCATGTGGAAAGTGTCAGACCCGGTTCAGTATATTTGGAAGATGCGTGCGAGGCTTTTGGCAGCAGCCTTCACGGGAGGTGGGCCGGAACCTGGGGACAGCTGGGCACATATAGTTTCTTTGTTTCCCACTCCATAACCACGGGTGAAGGTGGGGCTATTGTGACAGACAATCTAGATCTGGCAGACCTATGCCGCCAACTGCGCAGCCATGGGCGTGCCAGTGACAAAGATCCCGCACTGAAGTTCACTTTTCCGCTCTCAGGATTCAATGCCAAGATGTCGGGTTTGACAGCAGCGCTGGGACTGGGTGTAGTGCAGCACGCATATGAGGTGGTGGGGCGCAGACGCAAGGTGTTCTTGACGCTCAACGGTCTAATGGGGGAACGGTGGATAGAGCGCGAGGGAGAGTGGGTGGTACCGCACGGCTATCCAATTGAGTTTGGGAGTGAGGAAGCTAGGGATACAGCGCTGCACACCCTTGTGGCTGAGGGGATCGAGTGCCGTAAGTTCTTCAGCTCAATACCCACGGAGGGAGCATACAAATACTACTGGCCCAAGAAATTTCCAACGGCAGATTACATTTCACGCACGCATCTGTACATACCCTGCCACCAGAATATATTGCCAGAGGAAATTGTGTGGATGAGTGAATTGGTGCTAGGGCAGAAAGGCATTGCAAGGTGAATATACGTGTGTTCATGGATCCCTGGTACGATCCAGCCTTGCCAGACCGGGCGGAGGGTGGTATACGTCGGGTTGTGGAAGCAATGATTCGCTACATGCCAGATCATGGCATTACATACACACGCAACTTAGATGAGGCTGATTTGGCGGTGGGACATGGAGTTATTGCCAAGCGTCTCCCCACCCAGCCACTCATCAGCCACTGCCATGGACTGCATTGGGCAGAATACACATGGCCGAACTGGGCACATGAAGTCAATGGTTTGGTGATTAGCGCACTTATTCAGGCTCAGGCAATCACGGTGCCGAGCCGGTGGGTGAGAGATGCGGTTGTTCGATCCATTTTGCGAAGGCCAACGGTGATTCACCACGGGGTGGAACCTGAAGAGTGGGTGCCAGATGAGCAGTGTGAAGAGCATGTATTGTGGAACAAGGCACGCGCTGACCCTGTTAGCAATCCGGCTGATATGCAGAAGTTGGCACTCGAGATGCCAGAAGTACAGTTTTTGACAACGGTCGGCACCGGAATGAGCAATGTAAGGGTGTTGGGGGTGCTGCCTCTGCCGGATCTCAAGAAATATGTACGAAAAGCAGGGGTGTATCTAGCGACTGCCCGTGAAACGTTCGGTATTGGCACGCTGGAGGCGATGTCGGCAGGAGTGCCAATCGCAGGCTGGGATTACGGTGGACAATCTGAAATTGTAACAGACTCTGAAACGGGCTATCTCGCACCCTACGGAGACTATGGAGCTCTTGCTGATTGCGTGCGTAAGTGCTTGCAGGAGCGGAAACGGCTGGGAGCCAATGCCAGACAAGACGTTATCGAACGCTGGACCTGGCCCAATCGCATTCAGCAGTACGCTGAGCTGTACAGAATGGTCGCTTCCAATTGGACTGAAAAGCGTCCTCGGGTAAGCATAGTTGTCCCTTGTTACAATCTGGCCCATTATCTACCGGAGGCGCTGGAAAGCGTGCGGTCTCAAACCGATCCAGATTGGGAATGTATTGTGGTGGATGATGGAAGCACCGATGAAACAGCCGCAGTGGTCAGTAGATATGCTGAACAAGATGAGCGCATTTCCTATAAACGTCAAGATCCGAACCAGGGTCTCTCGGCTACACGCAACGCGGGAGCGGCACTGGCGCGTGGTCATTACATTCTTTTCCTGGATGCTGATGATTGCTTGGAGCCACAGGCCATCGGGCGTCTTGCTGGAAGTTTGGTGGAGTCGCCCAAAACACACATTGTCTTCGGAGGTCTAGCTATTATGCAGGCGGATGGAGCCCCCAGGCCGAACGAGTGGCCTGGCCCGTTTGAATGGCGGACTCAAATGGCGCACATCAATTCCATCCACACGGGCGCAATGATGCGCCGGGAGGTGTGGGAAGAGCTGGGTGGCTACCGAGAACGGTGCTGGCGGGCAGAGGATGCGGACTTTTGGTGCCGGGCAACATCCTTTGGCTTCCAGGCAACAAAGGTGACTTCCGAGCCAACACTGTATTACCGTCTTCGGGGGGATAGCAAAGGACAGCAGGAATCTAGGAACAATGCCGACAAGGATGGTCCCTGGACAGATTGGTTTCCCTGGGCAATGGCACGCTCCGCACAAGAAGGCTATCTTCTTCTGAGGAATGGAACTACACCACCCAATTCTACATTAGTGCCCGCTGGTGCCCAGGGCACTCCACCCATAAACAGCGGCTTTGCGTGGGACGCACCCCACTACTCACACCCAGTGGTCTCAGTGGTGATTCCAGTTGGGCCGGGGCATAAAAGTCTGATACTGGATGCATTGGACAGCCTGGTGGCCCAGGACATAAGAGGGTGGGAAGCGATTGTGGTGAACGATACCGGAGAGATCTGGGATTCCGTGCCAGGTGCTCCTTGGGCAAAGGTGATACAGCTGTTGTCAAAACGAGGAGCCGGTGCAGCCCGTAATTTGGGGGTGGCAGTCGCACGCGCACCTTTGATTTTGTTTTTAGATGCAGACGATTGGCTGAAGCCGGGGGCATTGCGGGCACTACTTCAGGAGTATACTAAGGGGGATGTGGCCTATGTCTATGGAGATTTCATCCGAATGGAACAGGATGGCCGCACTGAGGTGGCTGTAAAATTACAAGATTATCGTCAAGAAGAGTGGAGGATGCAGAACGGCATCACAGTGCTGATTGCCAAAGAACATCTACAAGCTGTGGGCGGCTTTGACACCGAGATGGTCGGCTATGAGGATTGGGATCTGTTCTGCAAGCTAGCTGTGGCTGGGTACTGTGGTCGGCACATTTCTCACCACTCGTTTGTGTATAGGGCTTACAAAGGCAAGCGCCGGAATTTTAGCAAACAGCAGAACGACTCGCTGTTGATCGAGCTGAAGAAACGTTACGGGCAGTACTACGGAGGAGGAGTGAAGATGGGCAGCTGTTGTGGAGGCAATGGAGACGCAATTGTATTAGCACGTAAGGCGCTGGATCGTATGGAAGCAGCCAACATGGGGGTGAGAGCAGGTATTGTTGAAGCTGGTTTAGCACCTACGATTGTCCACAGTCCCAAAGTGCTGCGGATGGAGTTTACCGGGGAACGGGTGGGCGCGGTAACATACTTCGGCACCAACGGTCGGCAGTACAAAGGTGGGAACAATCCAAGGGATCGCTATGTAGATGCGGTGAACGAGGATGTAGCACGGCTGGAAGCGACCGGGGTCTGGAAAAAGGTGGTACGTCCAGAACCCAAGACGCCGATTGTATATCATCGAGCCCAGTCTACAGTAGCTGAGCAGGTATTCCCAACCTTGGATCGGAGCGCAGTTGAGACGCCTCCTCAGTCGGCAGACCAGCCTCCGCCAGTGTTGTCGAGTGAGCCGACAGCTGAGAACAAAGAGACAATCGAGAACAAGGAGAAACCAATTGCAGAACCAGTTCCGATAGGGGATGAGTTCATTGCTGAGGTGGGTCTCTCCGAAAAGTCGCAAAACGGTCCAGTTGAGGAGCCGGCGAAGCCGAAGAAGGATCCCAAGAAGTCAGCAGCAGCGAATGCTCGCTGGGCCAAGAAAAGATTAGAACAGGCCTCCTCCGTCGGCACATAGACTACTGCCGACAAAATTGGTGTCTCGAAGAGTTTAGAACATGTCATTGCCACTTAGTTTGCTGTTGCTGGCATTAGGGGTGCTGTATGTTTCGGTGTCTGTTGCTATTCTGGATGGCCCATTCGACATATTCAGCATGTGGCGAGAATATGTTGGTCAATCTACTTGGGTGGGAAGGGGATTGCATTGCCCGATGTGTGTAGGACTTTACTTTTCAGCGATACCCGCTATAATTATGTCGAATAGCTTCGGCCAATTCATATTGTTCTGGCTGGGTATTGCGGGAGCGGTGATGCTGATGTACAAGCTGGGATGGAAATGAGCAATCTTCTTCCTCTTGAGAGTTTTCGCAGACTGTTGTCATATAATCCGTTTCATTTCTGGGGATTGTCAAATGCAACAGTGCCGTTGCTCAGCGCGTGTAATGACAGTGTGGCAAAGTACAATTATCAGACTAATGATGCCATAGGTCGAGAATCGCTGCTTGAGGCTATTGCCCAGGCGGAGCAACGTTTGCTGGATCATCTTAATTGGGCCGTCGCACCAGCTTACAAGGTAGTTACCCTGCCCTATCCACAATATCTTAGCAAAGGTTTGCGGTACGCGGGTGCTCGCGACAGCGCAGGTCGGTGGCTGGGTCTAGTGCTGAACGAGGGCAAGATCCAAGAAGTGGGGAAAGAGGCCACCAGTACTGTCCAGGTGAATGTCACTGTTACATTCTCTGATTCAGATTCAGATGGGCTGAACGACACCTTTACCCTCACCACCGCCAGCACTACCACCGAGACTGACCCCAACAAGATTGCGGTGTATTTCAGCAGCGCAGATAGGCTGGATAGCGAGGGGATCGGCGACAAATGGCGTATTCTTCCGGTCAAGATTACAATCAACAGTGGTGGCACGGTCACAGTACGTGGTCGAAGCTGGCTGCTGGTGAAGCCGATACTGTACGAGGGGGTTGGAGTAGATGGCAGCTTCGCGACTCTTGACCCTGCCACCACTACCAATTTTGTCACCACACTGGATGTGGTGCGTCGCTACACCCAAACGACTGGTACGGGCACCGACACCAGCCAGGCAGTGCTTATTTGGGAGACCTCGCCAAATTTGTCATTTGCCTTTTGCTGCGGATGCGATGGGAATACACCGGCCATCGTGGACAACGAGACTGACCCAGCTTCACATTGGGAAGCCATCGCACGAGTAGGCATACGTGATGCGGAGCTTGGATTCCTCACGCCGGGGGCTGCGGTGTTCGACACGGTAAACAGCGTTTGGAAAAGTACCGCGTGGGGTCTGTGCCGACCTCCTGACCGAATCACAGTGCGTTACCTCGCGGGCGAGGCGCTGGTAAACGGCGAGATGAGGTCGGATCTGCAGAGGGTGGTGGCTAGACTGGCATGCGCCGAGTCTGCCGGGAGGATCACTGCATGCGATACGGCTAACAGGGAATTTTACCGCTGGCAGTTTGACCATGCCAGGGCAGCTGGGGCCAATGATGAGCAGTACTCAATTAGTCCAGGAGATCTGGACAACCCGTTCGGCACACGTGCAGGGCAGGTGTATGCGTGGAAATACATCCAGGAGCAGAGAATTCTGGGTGGTCTAGCAATCTAAGGAGGAATAGAACATGGCAAAGTTGACTGCCGATACAACCATTACCCAACTTCACATTCGCCACTTCATTCAGTTCGGCGGTGCAGTGCCGGGCAACACGGTGAAGTATGCGGGCAAGGCAGCGCAGTACATACGGGTGGAGGGACTGAGCCTGCCGGAGCTGGGTGGGATTGACCCCATCTGGCGTCCGCACCCAACGCGCCGCAAACAGTATGAGCTGGTCGGAAGGTCGGTCAGCCCTCCGGATCTTATCACTGCCACTGTAGTGATGGCTGAAAAGCACGGTTACATCCCAAAACAGCTGCAAAAGATGGGGTGCTTCAACCTGTATGATCTGGTGGGCACGTGCGAAGATCCCAGCAACTTCATCGCAGGCTGGAGCGACTACGTCTTTGTTTACGGTGATGGGCTGGTAACCTCCAAGGATGCCGGAGATCGCTCCGCCTGGGACAGCGACGATGCGCTGGAAGACAGCCTGGATGTCACATTTGATCGGGCCTATCCGGTTGGCGGTATAAGCCTGGGAGACAATGCCCAGAACCTTGTCACCCTAGAGGTGACAGATGTGGTCTATGGCCCTGGCAATCTGTGCGAGGACTGTGACCCGGATCAGCAGGCCACTCAGTGGATCTACGCTATCACGGAAAGCTCCGGCTCCACGCCTGGCACTGCTCCGCGCCTGATATACTCCACAGATGGCGGAACAAGCTGGGTACAGGCAGCTATTGACGGCATAGGTGACACGGAAGATGCTGTTGCAGTAGACATCGTGGGTGGCTATCTTCTTGTAGCCACAAAAATCGCAGGCGGTCCGACTTTGTCAGGGTACTACTACTCCACTCTAAATGCAGAAACAGGAGTGCCCGGCACGTGGACGAAAGTGACCAGTGGGTTCGTCGCCACTGCGCTGATCAATGATGTTTATGTGCTCAGTCCGCAAGAGGTGTTCTTTTCCTGTGACGGTGGGGCCATCTTCAAGGCCACCGACATAACCACGGGCGTGACGAATGTGCTGCCCCAGGGCACGGTGACTGGCTCCAAGTTGAATCGTATCCACGGAGATGGCACAGTTATGGTTGTTGCAGGTGCCAGCGGTACGGTGCTCGTTTCTGTCAACCGGGGTCAAACGTGGTACACTGCCACCAGTGCGCCGAGTGGCGACAATCTGACTGCCTTAGCAGTCGTCACCAGCAAGATTTGGTGGATTGGTTCGGGAGCGCCTGGCAGGCTGTATTACACCATCAATGCGGGGGAGAGCTGGACACAAGTGACATTCTCCGGTAGTGGGGCAGGCACAACAGTGGAGGATATCGTATTCCCAACACCAGATGTAGGATACTTCTCCCACGATACATCGGATCCGACAGGCCGGCTATTCTGCACGTGGGACGCAGGCAATGACTGGACGCGCTCGGCACCGCGTGTGCTGAATCTTCCGGTGGTAGATAGGTTCAACCGCATTGCTGTTCCGAATGCACATCCCAGCATTGCTGCCAACAATCTAGTGCTCGCAGGATTGGGTGGAAATGGCTCGGACGGGGCACTGGTTGTGGGGGTGGCAGCTAATCAATAAGCAGTCTAGAGGCATCGCATGACAGCTAAACTGTGGCCGCACGTGTGCCGGGACACTGGCATAGAATTGCGTGTACGCAAGGTAAGTCCTGCTTTGATGAATGAGCTGCGCACACTCTATCCCGCACCGGAGCCACCTATGGTGGAGGTGGATTACGGTGAGGGGGTGGGCAAAAAGAAAGAGCCCAATGAGGCGGATCCAGGCTACAAACAAGCTCAGCTGGAGTATCGTGTTCTAATTCTACAAAAGTCCCAGCGTCTGCTGATTGAGCGTGGTGTGGTGGTTGAGCTGGGCGATGAGCAAAAAGAAGAAGTGGGTGTGCTGAGGGCATTCTGGTTGTCAGAACACGGTAAGGAATTACCTGGTTCCGACAAGATGGTCTATGTGCTGTATATTGCACTGGGCACGCCTGAAGATCTCACGGAGCTGATAGAAGCAATCAGTCGAAGATCCCAGCCCACGGAGGTAGCAATAGCTGAGGCGAACAGTTCCTTTCGAAGTGAAGTTTAGGGGCCGGGACATATGGGGCGAACGAATGGCGCTTTCCGGTATCACCTACTCCCACATGTTGGAATGGCGCTTTGCGGCTCAGTGGGCAGGTTATTGTTATACGGATTTCGAGAAGCTGGACGGGGATGAACAAAGTCGAGTTGTGGCAACTTATCGCTCTCACCTGCAGATTGAAGCCACACTGGCTAGGGAACAGGGGCGGGAAGCTCAGCGCTCTGCAAGGCGCTCGCGCTCGCGCGGGGGTCGTAAGAATCCGAATACATAGGTGCGGATGTGGCAGCTCAAAACATGTTTTCAACATATGTAGAAACCCACTGCCCTTGTACAGGTATTCACCCCACAACCAGCGGAGCATCGAGCGGCATGCGTAGGTGTAGAATGGCTATGTCAGTAAGTGGAAACTTAGACTGAACTTGGAAAAGGCAAACAAACTTGGCTAATCTACAAGAAACTGGCCTTTCCTTTGTAGCAGAAGGTGCCGATGCCTTTCAGTCCGCCCTGGATAGGGGCGCTGAGAGTGTAAGTGGCTTCGAAGGGGCCGCTAATACGGCGGCCGAAGGCATTGATGTCTTTCAAACGATCGCCATCGGTGCATTGTTGGCGATTGGTGAAGCAGCAGTGGAGGCTATGGGAAAGGCAGTCGACGCGGTGGTAGGTTTTGCCACGGAAAGCTTCGCAGGTGCAGAAGAGGCCGAACAGGGGATGGTAAAGCTAGAGGGGGCTATAACCCGTATGGGGGATGCAGCTCCCGTAACATATGATGAAGCCATAAAGTTGTCCCAGTCTCTCAAAGACTTGGCAGGCGGATCTGATGACGCAGTGATAAGTGCCGAGACGGTGTTGTTGCGCTTTCAGAATATCTCCAAGGAAGCATTTCCGGAGGCGTTGAAAGCTACCCTGGATCTGGCTGCGGGGATGGGGATGGATCTCAGCAGTGCAGCCCAGATTGTCGGCAGGGCCCTGGATGCCCCTGGTGAGGGGCTAAATCGTCTTAGAAGATTCGGTGTACGTTTCTCCGAGGATGAAAAGGAGCTACTGAAAAGTCTGCAAGATCCGGCTAAGGCGCTGGATAATCTTGCGAAGGAAGCTAACAAAGCGGCGGATGATATGCCCAATCTCCAGGAGCAGCTGGATGTGGCGAGGATGAAACTGGATGAGATGACCGCAGCAGGCAAAGCCTCTGAGAGTCAGCTGCAAGCCCAGCGCAACAAAATCGGGGATTTGGAAGACAAGATGGGAACAGGCCAGATGGCGATGGATGCCTATACCCAGGAGCAGGCTAATCTGGCAGCGGGCATGAGCGAAACGGAGAGAACAGCCGCTGCTCAAAATATGATTCTGGACAAACTAACCGAAACATTTGGGGGAGCAGCTCTGGACAAATCCAAAACATTCGGTGAGCAGATGAAAATTCTCAAGGAGCATATCGCGGACGCTGGTGAAACAGTTATGTCCGCATTTCTACCCCCCTTGGAAGATCTGTTCAGTAAATACATTGAGCCAAATTTGCCTTTGTTGGAGGAGTGGGCAGGCTCATTAGCAAATATCATCACTGTGCTTACCACTGGTGATTTCAGTGGCGGCATCTTCGGATTACAGGAAGACGATCCGTTCATTCTCGGCCTGTTCGCAGCCCACGATGCCCTAACTAGCATATGGAACGCAATTCAGACTATCATTACTGGTGATTTCAGTGGCGGCATCTTCGGATTACAGGAAGACGATCCGTTCATTC
>ERZ1292642.677-Hain-H14-01um-R1-677-length-18268-cov-9_pt1 | contig 18268 bp, 27 predicted proteins | sample MGYA00564403_ERZ1292642 | MGnify/ENA primary metagenome ERZ1292642 (study PRJEB36523, sample SAMEA6512643) | groundwater metagenome | collected 2019-01-09 | study: AquaDiva: Metagenomics assemblies of 32 groundwater samples | reverse complement strand
TTTTAAAGCCATGCCCCAAGGAGATACTTTTAAAGACTTATCAACTATTTGTATTATTCCCATTCCTGGGCCAGTTACCGAGAAGAAATTCTTAAACTGTACTAAGTGTAAACACAAGAATGAATATGATAGTTGGACTTTTAGTGGACTTCATCCAACGTTTGTCGAGGCCTACAAACGTCTTATTAGACCAATGAACGTTCCTTTTCTGGAAATGATGCCTGTGGGAATGGAAGTGGGAGATGCATATAGCAAAGCGATTGAAATGATTTTATCAAATCCAGATCCTAGTCCAAATAATCCTGCCAACTTTAAATTTATATTAACTGTAGAATACGACAATATAATTCCCTTTATTCCAAATACTCAAGGACCCTTAATGATGCTTTATGAGACAATGGAAAAAGGATTTGATGTAGTTGGGGGACTTTATTGGACTAAAGGTAACCCGAGCATGCCTTTAATTTACGGTGATCCTAAGGAAGGAAGAAAAGAACCCGCTGGAATGTTTAAGGTAATATTTCCTTCCAAGAAACCCAAGCCTAAAAACTGGAAGCCTGGTAAAATAGTAAGTGGAGAATGGCACGATGGGGATATAGTAGACTGTAACGGATCTGGAATGGGATTCACTCTTTTTAAACTAGATATGTTTAAGGACAAGAGATTTAAAAAGCCTTGGTTTCAAACGGTGAACGATCATTCTAAAAAAGGGCCTAGAATGTATACACAAGATTTAAAGTTCGCAGAACAAGCCAGAGGACTCGGTTATAGATGGGGAATAGATACAAGAGTAAAATTAGGCCATCTGGATTTCCGCTCAGGAATTATATATTGATATGGCAATTACATTACCAGCTGATGTTTTAGACTACAGTACACTCACTTTTACTGAGGGGGAAAATGCGACCCAATCGAATTGCACTTCTCCTGCGGGACATTGTTTTGGCTCGGATGGTGGGACTGGAATACCTACTAATTTAAAAGTAGCTGAAGGACGTGGAGGAGGGTTTGAAACCTGGAAGCTAAATGCAAATAAAAGCAAAATACTAAATAAATATAAAGTTGAAAGATGTCAGTATTGTCAGAAATTCTACATTTCAAAGGATATAACAAATGAAACGCAACCAGAAGTATAAATTGGACCTTGGGTGTGGAAATAACCTTGGTGGGGGCCAAAAAGGTTTTACTGGTGTCGATATTGTGGGTAAACCTGAAACCCAAGCGGATATCGTTCATAACCTATTTGAAAACTTTCCCTGGACGTTCGCAGAGGATAACTCGGTTGACGAAGTCTTTGCTTCACACGTTTTGGAACACATCCCACACGGAAACGGCTCTCAAGACCCCATGTTTCAATTCATGGATGAAATATACCGTATTCTAAAACCAGGAGGGATAGCAAGATTTGTTTGTCCTTATTACACATCAGTTAGAGCTTTCCAAGATCCAACACATTTAAGAATGATTACAGAGCCAACATTTTCTTACTTTACGAAAGCATGGCGTGAATTAAACAAACTAGAACACTATCCAGTTAAATGTGATTTTGAGATAGTCAAAATAGACCATGCTATAAGTGAGGAATATAACGGTCGTGCACAAGACGCTGTCGCATCAGCCGCAATGCATTTTTGGAACTGTGTTATGGATTTACAAATCTTATTAAGAAAGCCAAAGTTGACCAGAAAGAAATAAGGTTATATAATAAGCGAAAGGTTAAACTTTTAAGTGAACCCGCAAAAGCTGCGGGTTTTTTTAATGGTATGGCAAGACTAGCAAGATATGATGCAGAAATAAAAGCCCTGGGAAGTACTAGCGGGCAGTCAAGCAATCATAGGTCGGATCATTATGTCGCAATTTGTGGAGGTAGGGGGGGCATCAACGATCGTATGGCTTATATGAATGGACAGGCTACGCCAAATAGTGAAACACACCTTGCAGACGTACAAACTGTTTATATTGCGGAGGCGTGGACAATGACCTTTTCAAGAATAGATGAAGGAATGAGAAGACACTTTGAAGAAAATACAGGATTTTAGGACAATAAAGTCCGAGATTGGGGGTGAAAACTTAGTTTTTATAAACTAAAAATATTATGCCTATTTTACCAGATTTATATTCGGATCCAGCACAGTTAATTGGACAAGATAACGAACCAGCTTTCAGATTAAGAAATACAGGAGCAGGACCATCTTTATTGGCTGAAGGAGCCGTTGCGATTTCAACTGCATCTATTGACAAGGCAGTATTCACTGGAGGGGGAGCAAGTAATATTCTTGCTGCTAATGCAACTATCAGTATGCAAGCAACTTGGTCAACCCCATCTCGTGCTAGTGCAGCAGTATGGAAATTTGAAGGAGGACTTATTTCTGCCTCATCCATTCTTGCAACCACAGGTGGTGTATCAGGAACTTATGCAATTCGTGTTGTACTTCCTAGCGGAGTATTTGGATGGATTCCAATTTATCCGAGTGGAGCAGTCACGGGTGCAGCAGTCGAATAAGGAGTAGTCAATGGCTAGATATACACTAGACACTGTTCAATCTCGAATAGCGGCCGTGCTCGACAAAAATGAATTAACTTCATCAGTCAGCTCGGCTGACTATTCGTTGCGTCAAACTTTTGTAAATATGGCTCAGCAGGAGTGGGCAGAGGCTTATGACTGGCGTTCTCTTTATAGAGAATCAAACCTCCGTGTATCGACCTCGACGGGGAACGCCAGCGTAGTCCTGCCTAACGATTTTAGGAAATTAGCTGGATTCCCAAAGATTACTTACAATGGAACAGATACTGAGGATTTCCCCGAAGTTAGACCTCAAGAGAAAAATATGTTTGCCAATACGGATAAATACATAACCATAATGGGGGATTTTAATTCGGGTTGGACAATGTTCATAAATGTATCGACGTTGGCTTCGGGCGCGTCTATAATGCTTCCACACTACATAAGTCCCGCAAGTCTAATTTCTCCAGCCAATGTTGTAATGTGCCCCAACCCTGAGTATCTAGTACAACGGTCGCTGGCTTACTGGTGGGAGGCGGGGGCAGATACAAGATTCCCACAGGCAAAGCTAGAGGCGGACAAAATTTTAAGACAAATGCTCGAACACGAACAAGTTTATGGAGAAGGATACGACAATAAAGTTTATACAGTAGAGAGAAAGGACTTTAACTCATTTAGGTGGGGTAAGTCCTCGTAATATGTATGCCATTTTTCAGAACACGAGAACCAAATTATCAAAGATCAAGAGAAGTTGGATTTAATTGGGATAACTTTGCGGGTGGATTGAATACACTCTTTGAAGAAACCGAGATTGCCGATAATGAACTTGCCCAAGCCGAAAATATAATGCTTATCGGTAAGGGAATTCCCACCAAAAGGTGGGGAACAAGCCTTTATTTTAACGGCAGTACAAGTGGTGCAGTTAGGGCAATGAGTGGGTTTTATCAAGTCGATGGGACAAATCAATTATTAGCAATTACGGATGATGGATATTTAGGAAGACAGAATGGTAGTACCTTTACACAAATAGCTGGGGTTTCCTGGGCAAGCGGTTATAACATCGAGATGAGTCAGATTTCCAATGATATGTATTTTGTCGGTGGGAATCGTGAGATGGCAAGATACTCAAATCCTACCTTGGTTGGGTTTCCGACGATTGCTCAACCATCGAGTGTGGGCGCATCGCAGCTTTCGGGAGCAAGTGGATCACATGCACACTCTTATAGACTCACTCATATCACGGCGGTTGGAGAAACCCTTCCCACATCGGCCGTTGTATTAAATACTCAGCCGGAAGATACAATAAATGGAACGATAAGAGTTGCCTGGACAAATGCATCGACTGCGTCGGGGATAAGAAAAGGTACCAATATCTATAAAGGAGATTTGGGAAGTGAAACATTCGTGACGAGTCTTGATGGAGAATCAATTTTTTGGCTTGACAACGGAACGGCAGTTCCAGCACTTTTTAGCTTTCCGCCAACGGTTGATTCAACTGGCGGGGCGAATGCTAAATATATCGTTAGATTTGGAGATAGACTAGTCTTGGCGGGAATAAATAATGACCCGACTTTAATAATGATTTCTGGAGCCGAACCTTTACATGAGCGGTTTGACTTTGGAAGTAACGGCGGGTTTGTTAGGATAGAGCCAGACTCGGGTGACGACGTTACGGGACTCGCAGTTAAAGGAAAGAAAATAATTGTTTTCAAGGAACGCTCGGTTTGGGAAATAACTTTATCCCAAAGAGCTTACAAAGAAGTTAACAATATAACACTAACCGCCCTTGATCCGCAGGTTGAGTTAATCACGGGATCAATCGGATGTGCAAGTCAGAGAAGTATTCAGCAGGTTGAAAATGATATTTTATTTTTGGCGACGGGCGGAAAAGGGGTTTATGTTCTCGGAAATGAAGCGGGAATAATAGGGGATATTTTAAGAACAAACGAGGTATCGGTTAAAGTCAGGCCATTTTTTGAGAGCTTGACGCCTGATCAAGAGCAAAATTCGTGCGCGGCGTACTTTAATAACAAATACTTTATAGGAATACCAAGTAAGGATCAAACAATGGTTTTTGATCGGGAAAGGTCAGCCTGGGTTGGGCCGTGGACATTTGATGCAAGGATATTTCATATTTATTATGACTCAAGTGATAATGCAGTTTTGTTAAAAGGAAATGACGACGGGCCTGGAGTTCAGAGAATCCATCAGTCTTATCCAGATGACAATGGAACAAAATTCGACACAATTTTAAGGACAAAAAGAGGAGATTGGGGAGATTGGAGTAGGTTTAAGAATGTGCGCGATATTTTAACTTTGTGGAGAAATTTATCAGGAAGCATCAGTGTAGATGTCAGACTTGAAGAAAAAACAGGAAACACATTAACAGCCAAAAGTTTTAATGTTACTACAAGTGCTGGCAATTCTGGGTGGGGAGCAGACCAGTGGGCAAACACGCAATGGGGGGATACAGAAGAAAAAGGCGAAGCCAGAGATTTATCTGAGGTTTTGCGCTATGCGACACTCAATAAAATGGCAAGAAATATACAGTTTATTATCAAAACAACAACGGCGGGAGCCAACTATGAACTTATGAGAATAAAGGGAGAGGGAAATATTTTGGGAGAGGAAAGGAGACTTTCCTGGAAAGTATAAGGAGGTGATTTATTATGGCAACAAAAACTAAATATGTAGCACCAACAGCAAATTTCTGGAGCACAACTCTCAATGGGGCGATAAGTGATACAGCTAGTACAATCACTCTAAATTCTGTAACAAACCTACAGGCACCTGGTTATTTGGTTATAAACAGAGAAGACGGGTCTGGTAATGCAACACCCAATGCAAGAGAGGTGGTTTACTTTACTGGTATATCGGGTAGTCAAGCCACTGGGGTAACGCGGGGGGCAGATGGATCAACCGCCAGAAGTCATTCGGACGGAGCGTTGGTCGAATCTACAATGACGGTTGGAGTATGGAATTCTCTTGTAACGGTTTTGGATGTAGCAATTGATGATAATGGTTATCTTAAAGCAATAGCTTCACCCGTTTCTATTTCGAGACTCGAAGCGCCGCTTGCAAGAATACCGAGTGCATTAGTATCGGTGGCGACGGTTTTGGGGCACTTGAATGCCTCGGGTGCATCGATCACTGGTTTTCCATTAGTGCCAACTTTTGCATTTGTCGGGAGCCTTTCGGGGCCAACAACATTTATTCAAACACCACTGGTTGCACCGAGAGCTGCAACATGGAGTTTTGTCAACCTTATTACAAGAACGGTTGCATCAGGAGCATCAATGTTTATAGATATAAACAAAAATGGAACAAGCATCTTTGAAGCAGGAACGAGGCCTGTTATAGCGGGTGCGGGGACATTTTATTCAAGCGCGTCCATTTTAACTAGGAATATTGCAAGGGGAGATAAAATTACATGGGACTTGGATGGTGCAACAGCTGGGGGACACATAACTGACTTTAATATTGAACTAGTAAGTGAATAAATATGGCAATAGATCTTAATGACAAAACCGCCAACGGTAACAATTTAACTAATAATGGTGCGGCAGAAGTAGCTGGATTATTTAGTCCTTCTTCAACCGCAGTTGATTTAGAGTCAACTGAGACGGATTATCTTTATGCTGCCGACTCAACGTCACTATCTATAACTGGCGATTTGTCTATTGAATCATATGTTAATTTCGAATCGACTCCCGCAAGCGGTGCAAGAATGGCAATGGTTTGTAAATATCGAGATGATACCGCCAATCGTTCTTATTGGTTTGGTTTATTCAATAATGGTGGGACGTTACAACTTGAATTTATAATTTCAAATGATGGTACAGCAACTGAAAGTGCCGCAGTAAATTGGACTCCAACAGCTGGTACTTCATACCATGTTGCTGTGACTCTTACCGCTGCTACCCGAATTGTCAAATTTTATGTTGATGGTACACAGCAGGGCGCAGACCAGACTCTTGCCTCATTTACATCTATATTTGACAGTACTACTCGGCTTTCAATTGGTGCCCAGACAACAGAGGGAACTCCAGCTAATTTATTAGATGGCAAAGCAGATGAAGTAAGAATTTGGAACGACGTAAGAACGGCTGGTGAAATATCAGGCAATAAGGATAGCGAACTAAATGGTAGTGAAGCAAACCTTGTTGCTTATTGGCCTTTTGAGTCAGATCTGGGGGCAAATAAATCTTATGGATTTTTTATGTAACTTATGAATACTAATTTACATTTAGTAGATAAAGAGGGGGTGAATAATTTATGGCTTTAAGAAGTTTATTTGGACAAGCAATTGGTGGACTTGGAAGGAAATTGGGTCTTCCTGAATTTGGCATATCCGAAAAAATCAGTGGATATGGAAAACCGACTGGCTTAACTAGTGCTGGCGAAAGACCAGTACAAATTCCTAGTATAACTGCGGGTGGTCCAGCTCTTTCTGTGAGCGGACAAGTTAAGGGCGCAGTAGCACCGCAACTGGGTGGGGGAGGTAATATGAGTCAGCCTGCACCCCAACAACAGCCAGGTGGTGGAGGTGGTGAACAACCAGTGGGACAACCTTCCTTCGAAAATGTTCCACAGGAACCACAATTTGACTTTGGTGCAATAAATGAAGCACTGAGTTCACTAGGAAATCTTGAATCAGAAACGAGAAGTCTTTTGGGTGGAGGAGAAAAACAGGCAGAAACATTTCGAGGTGCAGCTGAAGCAAGGGCGACAGGAGAAAAGGCAAGAGGAAAAGCTGCTATATCTGAACAAGAAAGGAAAACTCAAGTTGCTGGAAGAGAAGCAGAAACACAACAAAGGCGTGGCTTTTCTGAAATTGCCCAACAATTTTTGGGAAGATTCGGAAGAGGAGCATTCGGGCAGGGCGTAACAGGGGCTTTAGGCGAAAGTGTTTTGCAAAATGTAGGTAGAATTAGATCTGGCGTACAGGAAACGATGCAACAGCTTTTTGCTCAAAAGGAAAATATCGAAACACAATTTAATACTGCTCTTGAGCAGGCAAGTTTTCAAAGCGAAAACCTGAAACAGTCAGCAAGGGGACAATTGCAACAGGCTCTTGGTGAAATTGGGGCAAGAAGAGTTGCATTACAATCTCAGAAGGCTGATTTGATAAATCAGTCACTTGAAAACTACCGACAGCAAATTGTTAATATCAATGCAAGAAACGCACAATTTCAACAGCAGATTGACCTGGCAAGGACAAGAACCGATGAGGCAATACGAGAAGCTCAATCAAGAGCCGCCAGTACATTAAATAATCTCGCCAGTTTTTCACTTGCTCCAGGCGAAACAAAAATTATGCCTTTAGCAGGAATTGGGGGTGAGGAGGGAGCTCAAGCTTTCGCGGGGACGCAATTACCGCAAGGAACAAGTTTTAATCAGGCTGGGCAGTTTGGAATATTTAGTGCGCAGGCAAAAGAAGATCCCTACGAGGCATTCCTGAGAAGTCAGGGAGTAGGAGGACAATAACATGGCCAATATTACTCTTAGAGATTTTGCTAGAAAATTTAAAGAGCAAGCTTTAGGAGCAGCCAATATAACAAGACAAGTTGCGCGTCCAATTGTTGCTCCTATAAATCGTTTGCTTGCTAGACCAGTGAAGCCCACTCCGACAGTCCAATTTTTGTCTGGATTGGAGCGCGGAGTGAGAGCTGGTGGCGCTGGATTTACAGGAGCTGAAAGATATTTACCTCAAACTCTTCAGCCGAAACTTCCCCAGTTTAGAACAAAGGCTGGTGGCGCAGGTGAGTTAGCAGGTGGTATTGCAGGCTTTGCTACGGGTCCTGGAAGACTAACTGCTCCACTAGAGGCTGTTACCGCCCTAAGATTTGGACGATTTTTACCACAGGGGGGGGGCCTGATTCCCAGAGTAGCTAGGGCAGCCATTCCAGCTCTTGCAGCAGAAACAGCAACCTCCGTCCCCCTCGGTGTGACAGAAGCAAGAATAAAAGGTAAGCCCACTATTGAAACCGTGGGAGAACAATTGAAATATGGATTAGCAGGTAGAGGATTATTTGGTGCAACCGGAAGAATTGTTGGGCCACAACCAAAACCTGTTGCAAGATTTACTTTAGACGAGTTTTCTTTTAAGGAACTCGTTGATGCGGAAGAAATGATTAGGAACCCACGAGGATTCTTATCTCAAATGAACTTGGGCAAACACGCTACACTTAAAGGTTATAATGTTGCGGAGAAATCGGCACTTAAGACAATACAAAAAAACGCAAGAGAAACGATAGATAGAATAGCCGCTAAATACTTACCAGATAAACAGTACCTCAGACTAAAAACTCCAGAAGCACAAATAAGAGCCTTGGTTGATTTAAGCCAACAAAATAGACTTGCGAATGTTCCAGGAATGGGATTTATAGAACAACCTCCGGTGGGAATGAAAGAGCGAGGATTTATTAAAACAGTTCGCGAGACAGAAACCACAGCCAAACCAGTTGCCGAACAAGTAAAAGGATTTTATAAACCAATAACTAATAAAGAAACTATTCAGCAAGCACAATTCACTATCGACACCCAAGGATGGGATGTTGCTAAAAGACAAGCCATTTCGGGCCAGCAAACAGCCGAAAATACAGCTATTGGGCTTGAATTAATGAGAAGAGCACAAGATAGTCAGCAGTATGACGAAGCCATAGATATTGCTCAAAAAATGGCAGCCAAAGGAACTACGGCGGGCCAGGCAATACAAGCTTTTTCCATTTGGGGAAGAATGACGCCCGAAGGAATGTTGCGCTATGCAGCCAAGGAGGTAGATAAAGCAACACAGGAAGCAGGTCTTGCCGACAAACTGGCAAGAAAATTATTTGGAATTAAAACTCCCAAACTAACTTCTGACGATGCGGCCCAAATTACAGATTTAATGAAAAAGGCAAATGCAACCGAAAGCGAAGAGGTCAAAGCACAGTACGTAAAACAAGCTCTCGAAGTAATCAATGATAAAATTCCATATGGAGTTAGTGAACTTATTGATATGTTTAGATACAACAATCTTTTAAGCAACCCCCTTACTCATTTGAGAAACTTCACCTCTAACGCACTACAAACGTTTCTAACGCGCCCTTTAACAAAAGCCGTATCAGGAGACGTAAAAGGGGCTTACAAATATTATGGTGGATTATATAAAGGTTGGGACGAGGCGGTATCTGATGCAAGCAAGGCTTTCAAGGGTCAGATTCCTTTAGAAAAACCGGACATTCAGGGATTAAGACAAGCAAAAGCTCCAAGAATTTTGACTGTTCCCACAAGAATGATGGAAGCAAGTGATAAATTCTTTCAGGGTTTGATTAGAAATGCCGAAATTGCGGGAGGAAAAACCGCAGACGAGGCATCACAAATTGCTAAATATTCTTTGTTTAGAACGATGTTAGATCCAACAGGAGAAAAAACAGGACAAGGATATTTACTAAGGGGAATTGATAAGGCAACACAAGGATTTACTCAATTTGGTAAGAAATTCCCGGCGGTTCGCTGGTTTGTTCCTTTCATACAAACCTCAATGAATATCGTAAAACAATGGCTAGAGTACTCTCCTGCGGGTGTGTTAACTATTCCTGGTGCAAGAGACAGGAGCGAGCAAGTCGCTAAAACTTTAATTGGTTCAACGGTCACAATGCTTACAGCCAAGCTTGCGTTTGATGGCAGGACAACGTGGTCGCCTCCCGTTGACTCAGAAGAAAAGGAACTATTTTACGCTTCAGGTAAGAAACCCTTCGCAATTAGAATCGGCAACAATTGGGTACCAATGCAAACTTTCGGGATTTTCGGCTTTCCAATTGCTCTTGCGGCTGCGGCCAAAAATTATCAGGAGGATAGTCGTACCGCCCTGACAGATAGTCAAATGGAAAAATTATCAAAGACACTTCTTTCTCAAGTAGAATTCTTCTCAGGACAAACCTTTATGGAAGGATTAGGAAATATGGTATCACTTGTCAAGGGAGATAAAGAATATTCCTTACCCGGGAATATTGCTTTTACCTCAACACAATTGATTCCTTTTACGGGGCTTGCAAGTTATGTTTCTCGATTAATTGACCCAGTCTACAGAAAAGTTGAAGGCCAAACAATTGGAGAAAGATTTACACAAACTATTAAAAGAGGGATTCCTTTCGCAAGTAAAACCTTAGAGCCTTTTGAAAAACCTGGAGGAGAATTGGAGACTAGAAACATCACGGATTATATCGCACCTTATGCTATGGGGATTCAAGAACCGAGATATCAACCAGCTCTTGAGACAAGGACGACCAGGTTACAAGAAAATGCTGTTTTGAATAAGAAACTTAGAAAGTTTGACGACTTAGAATCAAGAGTCAAAGAATTAATTCAGCTAGGCAATACACAAAGAGCAAGTGAATTAATCCGATTAAATAAAGAGGAGTTTCAAAATGGGCTCTTATTAAAAAAAGCACGCTCCGATATAAAAAATTGGCAAGACATGAGAGAACAAGCAGCCACCGATACTAGATTAAGTGATGAACAAAGAGCGAGAGTTCTAAAAAGAATTGACGAAGAAATCAAAAAAAGACTAAACATTCTAGAGAAAATTTAGTCTAAATGTTATAATAGACAAAGTCTAAAAACTTTTAAGTTAAAGACCTCTTTTGGGGAGGTCTTTTTTTATGTCAAACGGAAAGGTTACATTACACGAGGTTTTCGAGGTTACTTCAAGAGTTGAAGAAAAACTCGATAAATTAGCCGACAGGGTATCGGTTCTTGAGATATGGAGAGCGGAAATTGTGGGTAAATGTACGGTTTTAGTTGCCACGATAAGTATTGGTTTCAGTGTCGCTTGGGATTTTGTTAAGTCCAAGTTTTTAAAATGAGATTACCAGTAAATGATTTTGATAAATGGTATTCAGCTCAGGGGTTCGGAAACAAAACAAGCTATGGTTATCACGAAGGGGATGACTTAAACCTCAAAACGGGTGGTGATACGGATTTAGGACAGCCCATAATAGCCATAGCAAACGGTGAGGTAACAAGCGTTCATTCACATACAACAAAACCGACTTTTGGCAATCATGTACATATTTCGCACAAGGGTGCTTGGGGAGAAGTTTATTCACATGCAGCACATTGTAAGGAGATTTTAGTTAAAGCAGGAGATAAAGTAAACGAGGGTCAGGTTATAGCGACAGTAGGAAAGTCGGGAACGGATTTCGGACATTTACATTTTGCTATTAAGTTACAGCCGACAGGAATTGATGCAATCGCTAAAACACAAGAAGATTTAAAAAAATGGACAGACCCTATTCCTTTCATACAGAAGTGGTCAGTAATCAAAGATACTATGCCGGATTATTTTAAAACATTATTACAAGAATCTAATTTAACTTTAGAAAACGAAGGGGCATTTAGGGCATTTTGGGACAAAGCAAAAAAGTATGATGACGATATTAGAGGACTACAAGAACAAGTTAAAAGTGCTAACGAAGCACTGGCTGATCGCGCACTTGAAGTATCCACTCTTACAGAAAAGAATCAAAAACTATCAGATCAAGCTACACAAGCAGAAGAACAACTTAATCAAATCCGAAGTGAGAGGGATTCGTTCTCTTGGGAAGCACAGAAACTTGAAATCAAAATTACATCACTTGCTGAAGAAATTGACAGACTTAATAAAGAGCTTCAGAGCTTCAAAGACAAAAACGACTTAATGGCCTATTCATGGATACAAAGATTTATATCCGTTTTTAAGAGGGGGTGATTAAAATGGCTCAAAAAGAGTTTCCAGAAATTTACAAGATTTTATATCGTGGAGCAAGAGCGGCCATATCAGCAGGATTAGTTGCAGCATGGGCAATCCAACCAGATTGGTCTAATTTAGAAGAATCACTTAAAGTCGTTGCGGTTGCTTTTGGGACAGGCTTTTTAGTTGCAGCAGGAAAATGGGTTAGAGAATTCTTGGACAACAGATTCGGTGTTGACGAAAAGTCTCTAATTTCAAAGGTAATGCCTATTTAAAAGGGGTGATAAATGGCAACAGAAAGAGCAGATAATGAAGGTAGACGTAATGCTATTCTCGCACTTGCTGGGGGTGGGGCAGCTCTTGTTGGCATGGGATTAGGCGGTGAAGCAATAAGAGAAGCAATGGATTTGGAAGGAGTTAAGACAGAAACAAAAGAAAAACTTCGGGAATTAGATGCCACACTTCAGGTTGTAATGAGGGATTCTATTGACGCAAGTGTATTTATTTTGGATCAATTTGGAATAAGCGTTTCCGTTCCAGAGTACAAAACACTTATTAATGCCGCAGTCAATATAACAAAAGAAGGAGACAATCCATTTTCTGAAGGATTTTGGGGACGAGCCCACGAAAGAAAAATAAAAGATACTCCTAAACCCAATAGTGGAATATCTCAAGTTATTACAAGAAAGGATAGCATTTTTGTTTAGGAAATATGAAAGAAGGTGTAACAGACATTATTCTTCTCGAACCAGGTGCTGATGGTAACTCTCGACATCGAAAGGTTGGTATTACTTTAGCCAATCTTGATGATTTAGTAAAACAAATGGTAGAAGCACATAGAGAAGGAACAATTAGGGGTGTTGATTTAGGTGTTACTTTCTCAGATGGAAGTATGGGCGTAATTCGTGCTAAGGACATTTGGGCAAAACTATCAGATTTTGACAAACCAAAAACACCATGACACCGGAACCGGACAATCTAGAAAAAGTAACGGCTGCAGACTTGGCAAATACACACGTGATTGATTTTACTTTGACTGAGGCCGTTAAACACGACCAAAGAGCCAAACTTTGCGCTTGTCCAAAATGTGTTGCAGACCACCTTGACGCAGATGACAGGGTTGAGTGGAGCATGAATGCAGGTAACTGGAGAACCAAAAGACTGAAAGTCCAAAAAGGCAACGAAACTTATTACATAGATGATGACGGCAGTTTCGAAAAGGAGTTTACATGACAAGATGGTGGAAGGAGAAAAACCTTACATAAACTATTGTGACCGCATTATTCCGATTGCACAGAGTGAAGATGGTGTTTGCGAGGTAACGTGCCTTACAATGCTTTACAGAGCGTTTGGAGAACATGTAGATGAGGAGCTCCTAATTGGCGAGGTAAAACCAGACCTCGGAATGATAGACAGTAAATACTTCGGTGGTACGCTTCCAGAACAAGCTAAATTGAGTGCAGAAAGACACGGATATAACGTTTTAGAGTGTGAGGACGTTTCATATAATGATTTGGTCTTTTTAACTCAGCAAAAAAAGTTGCCAGTTTTAATTGGATGGATGAGTGATGTGGACGGAGAGGTCGAGAGTGATTACCACGCAAGTGTAATTACTTATGCGGATAACGAGAAAGTCAGAATGGCAGATCCAAGTTACGGAGAATGGCGAGTAATGGATAGACGTAATTTCGAACGTAAGTGGATGGGTTATTCAAGAAACGGTAGAACTATTAAACATCCAGCAATGATTATTTGGAGATAGCCATGAGCGAACGACTCAAGGAAATACTAATACAAGCAGCACAGTTTTCCTTAGAGTCGACAGACTTTGCCTTTAATTTAGGTCAGAAAAAGGCTATCCAGGAAAGAGACAAAGAACATGGAATTAAGTTAGAAGGCAATAAGAATAACTGCCAGTGGCCGTACAAGCATAATTGCTCGGGTAAAATCCACATCCACCATATCAGACCCCAACAATACAGTTATTTTTTAGGAGTTGATCCAGACTTTGCAGAAAATGGAATATCAATTTGCGACAAGGTTCACATAGGAGATTTAGGAGTTCATCCAGACACAGCAGAAGCCAAAAGAAAATTTGTTAAAGGAGACAGAGACGCATTTGAGAAACTACAAAAGGAGCGTAAAGAAAAACTAGAAGAGCGGACTATTTACTGGAATCCTACTCATGATAGAGAACTAGACATAATTGCTTTAAGGAATACTCAAAAAGCGGAAAAGAAAGGTTGGTTTTGGCCAAAGAAAAAGAAAAAATAAGCCAGTGCTCCTGCCCGAAGTACACTGGCTTAAGAGTCCTTTCGAGAGTACTTTCCTAATAAATATCGGAAAGATTAACTCAGCTCCAGGTTATATCCATATTACTCATATCTATTTTTGGTTGTCAAGCACGAAAAAGCCCTTGACAATTACTTACCAAGGGCTTAGTCTGTTGTTACTATGTCAACAAACTCCATTATACCAAAAGAAAACAACTCTTCGCTAGTAGATCATGCACATAAATTAGACCAGCGAGTTAAGAATCTTAGATACTCGATTGACAATGGTTTTTTAGATCTTGCCAAAACTTTAAAGGAAATTCGGGACAAGAAATTATATCTCCAGTTAAATATTGAAACTTTTGAAAGTTATATTGCCCAACCGGAACTAGCTTTCGATAGAGGAACCGTATACAAATTCATAGACATACTTGAAACTTTTGTTGATAAACACAATGTCGCCCCGGAGCGACTTTTAGAAGCAGGGTGGACAAAACTCAGCAAGGTTATACCCTATACAGATGAGAACAACTATGAATCTATGTTGGAAAAGGCAACCTCATTGTCTCGATCGGATTTAGATAAAGATTTAGTTGAGCAGGGTTTTATTACTAAAAAAGAAGGTGAGCCGCAAACAGTTAGTTGCCCTTATTGCCATAAAGATTTCATTCCTACTAAAAGACAGGATAAATCATTTGCCCAGGAAGATTACCAAAAAATTATATATCGGTATGAAGAAATAAAGGAAATAAAATTTGAAGGTAAGGAATACGATCCCATTATGCAATCAATTAAGACGATGTTTATGAATGGTAGGACTTCCGAACAGATAATAGCAACTATGGAGTGGTTAGATGAAAATGCAGAATACGAATGGACAATTCACACCATTAAAAACAAAATTGCAGAGATATTGCCACAGCTCGACACACGACCCAAAAGACAACTAAGTGAAGAAGATAAACAGCTTTTACAAAGATCGGGGGCAATATAAATGTGGGAAGAAGCTAAAAAACAATTAGATAGTATGAATTTCCCAAATGAAATCAATTCTTGGAAAGAGACGGTGGATCAAGAATCACATTATTTTAAATCTAAAAAGACAGGAAGATCTCACAATCTCTTAACTTATTCAACTTATTTGCAACCAATTAACGGTTATGAAGTGGAAGCAAAATACAATTATTGTCGAGAATGTGAAGAAGTGAGGAACAAAGCCTTAAGAATTTATAATAACCAAGATTCCTTAATTTATGAGAAATGGTTTACATATCACGGTAAAGATACAACACAAAGAGATGTTTTAGATATAGTTAAAGAAGTTTTTGCAACTTTAGTTCTTTTACTTGCTATTTGAGAGTTTTAAGACAAGTGTGATTGAAACAGATCAGCCCAATAGTTGTTATGTTTTTGTTCTCCTCTGGTAGTGTGATAACACCCTGAAGTCCAGCTAGGGGTGTTATTTTCTCGTTTTATTCTAAAGAATAAATTTTAAATAAATACATACACTTATAAGAAAATGAATAGGTGGTGGACACAAGCGACTAGTGTAAGATTCTGCGCTTACTGTGGTAAAAGACTTCCTTTTATGGGTCGTCATAGTAAATTCTGTGATCTAAGATGCCGCCAAGGCTATCGTAGAAATATCCTCAAATTGGGTATTGACATTAGTAAACAATAGTGTATATTAATAGTTAATGATACTTGAATACCTGCCTATAAAGAAAGTTGCAGCCATAACTGGAAAAAGTGTCTTCACAATAAGAAAATGGGTAAGAGACGGCACGCTGCCTGCCGAGAAATTTCCTAAAACATCCAAAGGCCATTGGTATGTAAAAGAATTAGATATTCCAACTTATTTAAGAAAACATGAATAAACTAACCAAAAAAGAATCACAAGAGTCAATGATGGTAACTTGGGGCCGCATTCACACCGCCGCATACCAAAAGAATAGCAAAAGACTTCAGGCCTTAGTTGAAAAGTTCAACAAAGACATCCAAGTTGCAAAGATAGACGAAGGTTACTTTTCAAGAGCTGATCCTTTATATGAAACACCGCGAGAAAGGGACGTAGAACAATATACGGTTACACACGATCCGGCAATAGATAAACCAAATCAAAACATAATTGAAAAAGAAAGCTGGGACTAATATGAAATACAAACTAAACTTCGGATGGCGCACTAAACTATTTACTCTAATAGGTATTCTTTTAATAGCGTGTGGCGCATTGTACGCGATTGTAAGGCGTGTAAACGAGTGGTATAGCACACACGAGCTGGTTTTTAACCAAGCGGTCAATGTTGAATTCAAAAAGCCGATAGAAATAAAGAAAAGAGAGGCGGCTAAAACTGAGATAGTTAGAATCGTAGAGGAGATCCCGGAATACAAAGACTTAAATGAGATCGAAAAGTATATCTGCGACAAATGGGGTGTTTATGACTGTAAGCTGGCTATAAGTATCGCTCGTGCGGAGAGCGGAATGAGAGAAGAGGCTTTTAATGCTTACAACTCTAATAACACTTTAGACGTAGGAATTTTTCAGGTAAATTCTGTCCACTTCAACAAGCCTGGTTGCTCTTTAAAAGAACTTGTAGATGCCAAAAAGAATATAGATTGTGCATACCAAATTTATCAAAGCTCAGGTTTTAATGCCTGGAGCGTATATAAAAGTGGGGCCTTTAAAGATAAATTAGAATGAGGAAAAAACTCAAAATAAAAAATAAAGAATGTAAACACAAATGGGAAATTCGTGAAAAAGATTTTGGTGTACCCTCTCATTATTCAACAAGTGGCGCTATAGTAGCATTTAGACAAGGATTAGTTGCCGTTTGTATTAAATGTCTTGAAAGTAAAGAAATTTAAAGATAAAAAAGAATCAACATGAATAACGATATAGATACGATGTTAGAAGAAGCGAGTTTAAAAGACGATGGTAATTTCAAAGCCAATCTCTTTTTAAGTACGGACGGCAAAATGACTGTAAGCGTTGAAGCGGAAACACAAGAGGGTCGCAAAGCCATGTGGGTTTGGGCTAAGAAAGTCTATCAATACTTATTAGAAAACTATGGAACCAAACAAGAAGCTAACGTCAAAGCATACCGTGAGAACTTAGGTGATTGTGAGGAGCACAAAGTGCCATTTACTGATATAAGTAAGAAGGGTAAAAAGTATCACAAGAGCGAAATAGGAGAATATTGTTTTGGTCGTGGGTTTGTTGTCTTTTCAAAATGAAAAATAGAATAAAAGAATTATATATTCACAAATTTGGCTAAGATTTCAACCTAGACGTGTAGTTTCAGATGAAGAGCTTGATTCTTATAAAGAGGGAGCGCCAATTACTGCGGACTTTGCACGCCGCCTACTACAAGGTGATCCACAAGCAATCAAAGAGTTGAGAACAAAAAAATGATATTTAACGAAGTCTCTATTCAAATCAAAGATACTAAATTTATCAAGATGTTCCACCTAGTTAACTCCGGCGATGTAGTAATCCAATTAGTAGATACTCAAGGTACTATCGCTAATCAATTAACCATTCCGCATCAAAATATCTATAGCGTAATAAGAGGGTTACTAACTGATCGTCAAAGATTTCAACGTGTTAAAACTGGGAAAAAAGAGTTACTACATAAATAAGTTAGATAAACTTATAAGTGACAGAGTAAGGTCAATTGGGTTTTGTCAACGCTGTGGCGAAAGAAATAAAAAGCTGGAATGTGCACACATTATCTCAAGAGCCAACAAAACTCTTAGGTGGGATTTGAATAATGTTTT
>ERZ1292642.675-Hain-H14-01um-R1-675-length-18292-cov-5_pt1 | contig 18292 bp, 19 predicted proteins | sample MGYA00564403_ERZ1292642 | MGnify/ENA primary metagenome ERZ1292642 (study PRJEB36523, sample SAMEA6512643) | groundwater metagenome | collected 2019-01-09 | study: AquaDiva: Metagenomics assemblies of 32 groundwater samples | reverse complement strand
TCTGTGATGTCATAGACAGTGGATGGGTAGTCATGGGAAAAAAGACTCAAGAATTTGAAGAAAAGTTTGCCGAGTATGTGGGAGCTAAATATGCCGTATTTGTAGACTCTGCTACGTCAGCGTTGTTTCTTTCATTGAAGTATTTACAGACAAGATTCAGGTTGTATCCACATATGTTTGTGCCAAGTTTGACATTTGTTTCTACAGCTGAAGCAGTAGTAAACAGTGGGGCTATTCCGCACTTCCATGACATTTCAAGAGAGACTTTTTGTATGGATGAATCAGAGTTTGGTGGAACTATACCAGTGCATCTCACGGGAAATAGGGCAAAGCATAAAGCAGATATTTATGATTCAGCTCACAGAATAATGAGAGATGATGTTAAAGGAAGCGATGCGCTATGGTGTTACTCTTTTTACGCCACAAAGAACATGACTACGATACAGGGTGGGATGATTGCGTTAAATGACTTTGATAAATACGAATGGTTAAAGAAAGCCAGGGATCACGGCATTACTAGAGGAACAACCGAGCGCTATAAAGAGGGCAAATGGGAGTATGATTTTGATTTCGTTGGCTGGCGAGAGAAATCAGACGATGTCCACGCGGCTATAGGTTTGGAGCAGTTAAAGAAGCTAGATGGCTTTAACAATGAGCGTAGACGCATTATATCGCGCTACAACGAACGTTTAGGCCAAAACCGTACTGGGCTTCATCTTTACCCTATACTCGTCAACGAAAGGCAAAAATTCATCGAGTTTATGCAAGAGAAGGGAGTACAGTGTTCGGTACACTTTCTGCCGCTTCATACCCGAAAAGCATACAAAGACTTTCCTAGAGAGGCATTGCCGAATACCGAATATCTGGGAGAGAGATTGGTAAGCCTCCCACTTTTTCCTCAACTCACCAACGAAGAAGTGGATTATATCTGTCAGGTAGTAGAAGACTCTAAATTATTAATCCATGAATAAGTGGTGCATAGTGGGTCTTGGTTTTATTGCGCAACGTCACATAGATGCCATTAAAGACATTGGTGATGAGTTGATATTGGCTTGTGATATAGATGTTACCAAGGCCCAAAAAGTACCTGGTATTCCGTTCATAACAGACTATAGAAAACTCCCAGAACATCATTTATGGGAACAGGTGAACTGGGTTGCAGTATGTACACCGAATTGTCTACATTATGACATGATACAGTTTGCAAGACGACGGGGGAAAAGAGTTCTTTGTGAGAAACCCTTAGTCATTCGTGAAGAACATTTGCGGGACTTGGATGAAGATGTTTATACGGTTTTACAATTACGCCATAACGAGGAAATCAAGGAACTGAAGAATGAGATAGATGAAGTTCTATCAGAAAATCGTCAAGTAATGTATCACGGACAACTTACAATGTGTGTGCACAGAGATGACTTCTACTTTGAGGGCTGGAAGGGAGATAAAAATAAGTCTGGGGATTTGCTCTATAATATAGGAATCCATTACATTGATCTTCTGTGTTATCTTTTTGACAAATCAAACGCAACACTATTCATTACTAAGCAATCAGAGAAAAGTATTCAGGGAGTGTTCAATATACGATATATTGCGAATATAACCTGGAAAATCTCCATAGATGCGCCTAAAGATAATCAGATACGGCAACTACGTATTGGTGAAAAAGTAATTTCTTTAGATAGAAACTTTGAGAATCTACATATGAAAGTGTACGAGCAAACAGTGTTAGGAAAAGGTGTTACGGCAAAAGAGGCCGGAAGAGCTATTAAACTCATACAGCATGCGGTTCACTGTGGCTGAAAACTCAATAGTGGAGAAAGGAGCAGAAATAGGAAATGATACCGTAATTTGGTACTTTAGTCATGTACGGAAGAATGCCAAGGTAGGCGCAGAATGTTCTGTTGGAGATCATTGTTTTATTGATGAGGGAGTGATTGTGGGGAATAATGTGCGGATTGGTAATGGCGTATCTTTGTACAAAGGAAATATCGTAAAAGACAATGTTCGTATTGGCCCGAATGCTACTTTCACAAATGTAAGAAATCCAAGGACGGATATAAAAGGGAAAATAAAATACACCATTATAGAGGAAAATGTCTATATTGGCGCAGGGGCTAAGATTGTATGTGGGATTACTATTGGAAAAGATTCAAGAGTAGCAGAGGGAGCAGTAGTTTACTACAATGTTCCGCAAGGTTCTTTTGTATCAGCTCCAAGAGCGCAAATGAAGTACAGCTTAAAAGTTAATCGTGTCCCTACTTATGAGTAAAACTATTTCATTCATCAGTCCATGTTTTAACGATGGCGATACCATAGAAAAACTTGTACGATCTCTTCGAGATCAGGATTTACCTGATATTGAGATTATTGTGGTGAATGATGGTTCTACGGATAACAGCAAAATAATACTCGACTCTCTCAAGGAACAAGGGCTTGTAGATGCAGTAATACATTTTGAACAGAATAGAGGAGCTTGCATAGCTCGTAATGAAGGAGCGAAAATAGCCAAAGGGATATACTTCTCTTTTCTTCCTGCGGATGCCATTCTTTACCCAGGAATGGCTCGTATTTGGTACACACAATTAGAAGAGAACAAAGACTATGATTTTCTTTATGGAGGTTATCGTTTTGTGGATGAAGATGGTGATCCATTGGCAAATAGTGATTACTTTTCTCAATCATTTGAGCCGTATCTGCTTGAAGTCACAAATTACATTGATGGCTCTTTTCCCATACGTGCCACTTCCTATTGGAAATATGCTGAGATTATGGGCCAGAAAGATGGCCTATGGGATGCAAATATCAAATCGCTCCAAGATTGGGATTTTTGGTTGAGTGTAGTTCTGCATGGCGGAAAAGGTCTTTATGCTCAAGAGATATTTTTTGGTACTACTCCTCCACATGAAGGAGGACTTTCGTATGACTCTTCAAGAAATTGGCTTGAAAGGACAGAAGCCATTAAGAAAAAACACAATATACCTTTGCGAAAGTTATGTGTAGCTTCTCTGGGAGCGGGATTTCACGCAAAACGCATAGCGCATATGCTTGATGCTGATTTTAAGGAAATGCCGTCTTTTAAGCCACATAGATATGATGCGGTATATGTCATAGGATTTTATCCTGAGTTCGCGCCCCAGCAGGATGCTATGTTTTTTAATAATGTAGGAAATCCGAATCTTGGCAGAACAGCGGCAAAAAAGATTGTACATTTTATCGGTACGGATATATTCCAGCTTCAGAACGTCTCTATGAGGCTTTTGAAGAATATCTGGCAGCCCTATTTCAAAACCCAAGTAGATGTACGTTTATGTGAAAGCGAAACTACGCAAGCTGAATTGGCTGAGTTGGGTATCGAAGCTCAAGTAGTGCCCATTCCTCCATTGAAGTTATATGAACCTCAGCCTCTGCCGAAAGACTTTACTGTGGCTTGTTATATGCCGATGGTGAATGCTGAGTTTTATCGACCCCAAGAAATGATTGAAATAGCCAAAAAACTCCCAGATGTGAAATTTAAGTTCTTTGGAAATCCTATCAAGAGAGGAGGATCAGACCCTGCTATAGCCGATAATATAGACTTTGTGGGATATGTGGATGATATGGAATCTTTTATTAAAGACTGTACGGCTATTATGAGATTCCCAATTCACGATGGACTTCCCATAAGTGTTGTAGAGTTTATTCTTGCCGGTAGATATTCAGTACAATCATTCCCTCTTCAGTATTCTATTACTATGCCAGACTTTAATGTTGATGCAGCGGTAGAAGCTATAAAGAAAATAAGGGACATTGCTAAAGAACCTAACATGGAAGGTGCTCAGTATTGGAGAAATATCATGGATCACGATAAATTCAAAAATGCTATCCATAAGCACGCAGGATATTTTCCGAAGGAATACTGGGAAAACCGAGCTAGAGCGTGGAGTGATCAAGCCGCTGCTATGCCTATTGAAGTTGAGGAGGTCAAGAAAATATTTGAGAAAACGGGAGCCAAAAGTGTTATGGACATTGGGTGTGGAGATGGCCGATGGTATTCCCATTTGAAAGAGTGGGGAATAGAGGAATACTTTGGTACAGATATTTCAGAGAATCTTATCAAGGCTGCACAAGTAAGATTTCCTGCTATAAAGGACAACTTTGCGCCATTATCCGTAGAACAACTAGGAGATTCTTTTGAGGCTTCGGGAAAAAAGAAGTTTGATTTAGTGTTTTCATATACTTGTCTTGAACATATAAAAGAGGAGGATTTCCCAAAAGCTATTGAATCTCTAAAGAAAATAGCGGATAAGTTCTTGATAATCGAACCCCCAGGTGAGAAAAATCAAGATATGATTTCAAGGTATTATTGCCATAGAAATGACTATGAGAAGTATTTTACTGTTTTAGAAAAAGTCCTATTGCCTGATAAAACAATCTATCTATGCCAATAAAAACTCCTAACGCGAGAAGGAATTTTGATGATTGTAAGTGGTTCTCTACAGACGGTTCTTTGGAAAAGGATGCTTCAGAAAATCCTGAAGCTGTCGCACGGGCCTTAGCTGAATCTATGGAAAGACATCAGAAAAGAATGCAAGAGCAGGAACAAGTTAATCCCTATTCAAAGAAACATCATGGCGGTTCCGATTATTAGTGCAGTGATGCCACATTTCAATCAGTCTCATTTGGTGAGTAATGCAGTGATGTCTATTCTTAACCAGACTATCCAAGATTGGGAACTTATTATTGTGGATGACGGAAGTGAGCAGAATCACTGGAATAAACTTAGGTATGCTCTTGAACAATTCAATGATTCAAGAATAAAGATGTATAGTTTTGAGTTTAACCATGGTTTAGTAGAAGCACGAACTTATGGTAATCAGCTTTCTCAAACAGAGATTATAGCCGTACAAGATGCCGATGATCTCTCATTACCCGATAGATTTGAGAAATGCTTAAAGGCTATTGAAGATGCTGATGTGGTAATACATGGAGCATATATCAATATGTGGGATACGAAGTTTAACTGTATTACTCGAAAATATCTTCCACCTGGAAATCCCGACAAGAAAGAAATCCTAAAAGGACAGAATCTTACCGGATGGCCCATATTTCGTAAGAATGTATGGAAAGAAAAACCCTACAGGAAAGAAACTGAATATATGTATGACTGGAGTTGTCACCTCGATTGGCTATTTTCGGGATATACATATAAAGCAATAAATGAAGGTCTTTACGAATATGTCCGACATGAAAACTCCGCATCAATAACTTTTGAGAAAGATGGTAGACGGGCAAAGTCTAGGGAACAGATAAAAACAATAATGAAAAAAGAGTATGGCCAGACCATTCTTTAGTGTGTTGATGCCAGTTTGGGATCGCCCACATCTTGTCGGACAGGCAATACAAAGTATCGTAGATCAGAGTTTTGAAGATTGGGAACTGGTGGTAGTTGATGACTTTTCAGAAGATAACACTTTAGAAGTTGTAAGCAGATATAAGTTTGACGACAAAGTAAGAATTATAGAACTTGAGAAACACAAAGGCCTTGTTGAGGCATTAACAATAGGTAATGTGGCTTGTCAGGGAAAAGTGATTGTAAAACAAGACAGCGATGATCTATCTTTTCCTAACCGCCTACAGAGAATTTATGACTACTTTAAGAAAAATCCCAAAACAGATTTCTTCTATCATGGGATTTACCAAGTATGGGAAACTGAAGAAAGCACAGATATTCGCAGAGCTTATATCCCCGCGCTTCCCATAGAAAGGAAGAGGATTTTGAAAGAGCAATATATTCCTGGGGCATTTGCTTATACAAAGGAATTCATAAAAAGACTTCCATATCGTGAACTTCATTGTTCGGAAGACTGGATGCTTATATTGGATGCTTATTTGAGTGGAGCAAAAATAGGTTATCTTAATGAGGGTCTGTACGATTGTATGCTTCGTCCTGATAGTAATAGTCTTATGCACGAAAACACTGGACATTATGAAGAGGATGAAAAAACCATACGTGAAGTTTTGCGTGATACTTACGGGATAATAAATTTCAATTATGCCAAACGCAAATAGTCCTCTTATCAGTGTTGTAATGCCCTATTACAATAGATCAAAGATCGTACAACATGCTATCCGTAGTGTGATAGATCAAACATTCACGAATTGGGAACTTATTATTGTAGATGATGGTTCTACGGATAATATAAAATCCATCATAGCTTCATTTGCAGATGATCGTATTCGGTATCATCGTATAGAGCATTGCGGATTTGTTTCAAAAGTACGGAATGAGGGCAATAAACTTGCAAAGGCGGATATTATCGTGGTGCATGATTCAGATGATATTGCCTTTCCAGATAGATTAGAGGAAATTTATGATGCTTTTATCCCTCCTGATAATCCACCCAGTGAATCTCCTGATGTGGTATATCATGGCATATACTACCGATTCTACGATCCTTTTCACAATGCAGTAGCCAGAACAGTGAGGCCCGCTCAAACGTATGACAAACAACGTCTTCTTTCTGAACAATATATTCCTGGTCAGATAGCTTATCGAAAACAGTGTATTCTTGAAACACCCTACGATGAAAGAATACGTTGCTGTGATGATTATCAAATACTTTTGGAATTTGCTCTGAAAGATTATATCTTTAAGCCGATATTCAAGAATCTTTATGAGTATTATGATAGCGCAGATTCTATAAATATATCCGGAGAAATGGATGGTAGTCGAAAAAAGGATGTTGAAATTATCCTTAGTATTCTGAAAGAGAAGTACAACACTGATGGTCATGCAATGTTACAGAAAACTATTGGCAGTGATGTTATCAGTAGAGAATTCATACATTCATGAAAATCTTTACTATAGTTGGCGCTCGTCCAAACTTCATAAAAATAGACCCTGAATTAAAGCAGACTTTGGTGCACACGGGTCAGCACTATGATTATCGGATGAGTCAGCTCTTTTTCAAAGAACGGAAACTCCCCAAACCGAAATGGAACTTGGAGTGTCGAACAGTAGGGCAGATGATTGATCGTCTTAAAAAGTTATTTGAGAAGGAGAAGCCATCATTGGTGCTTGTTTTTGGAGATACCAATAGTGGACTTGCAGGAGCTTTAGCTGCTGCATATAGCGGAATTCCTTTGGCTCATATAGAAGCAGGACTTCGGAGCTATAATCGTACCATGCCAGAGGAAATAAACCGCGTAACTATAGATCATCTCTCTACAATTCTATTATGTCCGAACAATACAGCTGCACTTAATCTTTTGAGGGAGGGTATTAAAGAAAATGTACATATAGTAGGTGATCCGTCTTTTGATGCTATGAATGATTTTATGCCGATTAAAAGGGCTAAAAATTACCAACAATACATTTTTCTTACTTTGCATAGAAATATCAACGTAGATGATCCTGAGAGACTAAAGTACATATTTGAACAACTTGGTCAAACAAAAGAGAAATATATCTTCCCACTACATCCTAGAACAAAGAAAACCATAGATAGGAATAAGCTCTCTATACCAGAAAACATTAAAGTAACAATTCCATCTTCTTACAAACAAACACTTGCATTGATAAGTAATGCTAAGATGGTGGTTACAGATAGTGGAGGAATACAGCGCGAGGCATACTGGATGGGAATTCCTTTGGTTATTATCCGCAAAGAAACAGAATGGATAGAGATCATTATTTCAGGATCGGGTACATTAGCGTGGGGAGATATAAAATCAGCTATTGAAACATTTAAGAGTAAACAAGTATCTCCTCCTTCTTTTGGTGTAAATACAAAAATAAGAGAGGTTTTATATCGTTATGTCTGAAAAAAAGAAAAAATATCTTGATCTTTCAATGTTCCCTAAACGAGTAGAAGGGAAATTAAATATTTACTTTCACATATCAGAAAACAGTGGGGTTGGTTATTATCGGCAATATCTTCCCGCCACGAAACTTCGAGAGAAAGAACTTGCACAGGTTCTTATATCAGACTTCAGATGGGCTGAAGGAAACCATGTCGAGCCAGATATAGAAACTTTGTACGCTATAGCAAATTGGGCAGATATTATAGTTGTCGGGAGAAAAGATATAGGAAATTTCTATGCACAATGGGGAGCTATACGGCAATACTTCAATGTACCCATAGTAATTGATACGGATGATAATGTTCGAGAAGTGCGTCCCACAAATCCTGGGTATCAGGGTTACCATCCAGGTGCGGAAGCGATCTTATGGAATCGGTATGGCATGTCCAGAGTATTCGATGCTATTACAGTAACAACTCAGGACTTGTATGAACTACACAAAAAAGACAATCCTAAGACTTTTATTCTTCCCAATAATTTAGATGTCATACATTGGGACAGTTTCGAGAAGAAGAATCACAGAGATGATAAAATCCGTATTGGCATGTTGATTTCTTCTGCTCATACAGAAGGTGTCTATATCGTAAAAAAACCTATTTTAGAAATACTGGAGAAATATCCTAATGTAGAGTTTCATGTTACCCATGTATATCATCAGCTTTTTAACGATGTTTCAGAGAATCTAAAGAACAGAATTATTCCCACTCCATGGATAAAACTCATAGATTGGCCCAAAAGCGTAAAAGAACTTGGATTTGATATAGGGTTGGCTCCTCTGGCTGACAATTATTTCAATAGGTCTAAGTCTAATCTCAGATGGATGGAATGTTCTTTGGCTGGAATGGCTGTAATAGCCTCACCCATAAGACCCTATCTTTGCATAGAACATGGTGTTACTGGGTTTTTGGCTAAAGAACAATCTGAGTGGAAAGACTGTATAGAAAAACTTGTTACTGACCCAGATTTAAGGTCACAAATCGCTAAAAATGCACACGATAAGGTGGCTGTGGATTACGATATGGACAAAAATATAACACTCTGGGATAATACCTATAGAGAGATACATCGTAAGTTCCATGAGTTTTTTGGCCCGAAAAAGCATTTTATGGTGGTGAAGGACGGCAAGAACAAACAATACAAACAAGTCAGTGAACCTGTAGAATATAAATAGATTGGGTCTATAGACTCAATATCGTGATTTATCGGAAAAGTCACTTAGGTGGCTTTATTTTATATGGCAATCGTAAGTGCTCTCAACGGAATAAGAGAAGAAATTGCTGTACGTATAGCTGAGGTAGAAACTGATAATACGGATCAGTATACGAACTGGGTAAATCTCTGTTTCCGAGATGTTGAACTTGATTTTCCCGATGCTCCATTTTTTCATACTTCTGCCGATAGGACACTTTCTGCCGGTACAAGAATATACACCAATCTCCCGACTACCTTCTCGAAAATGCACAGTATTACTCATCCTGCAGGAAGAACAAAACTTGAATTCGTTTCCCCAGAGGAATTCGATATTATAACAGCTTCCGCTACCGAAGGGGGTAATCCCACCATTTATACTCTTCGTGGAGCTTTGAACAATGCCCGTATAGAGTTCTTTCCCGTACCAGGATCAGCTATTACTGTACACTATGACTATTTCAAACAAGCAGAAACGGTATCTGCCGGCTCAGCAACCTCTGGACAAATAGATTTACCATTCAAATATTATGAATTGCCGATTCTGTATGGAGAAATGATGGGATTGCGAAGACAAGGAAGGCGCGCGGAAGCTGATACAGTAGAATTAAAATACCAGCAATATAAATCAAAAATGATGAATGACTTGCGTGAACAAGCCATACAAATAAAAAGAATAAAAAGCATCAGAGAGTTCCAGGCGGCAAATCGTTCTTTCGATGATCCAGTAGTAAATGTGTATTGGGGAAATAGAAATCTATGAATGAGTCTAAATATGTAGCCGAACAACGGAAGCAGATACCCAATCGTCTTTTGGTGGAAACCTTTGGTGATGAAGCTCCCGTGGAACCTCTTGAGTTTCAAGAAATGCCTTCTATTGTAGAACGATTAAAAATTCAAGATGCCTGGATTGATCCTAAAGTGCAGACGATGGCCCATGGTGTAGAGGAATTTATTAAAGAACAAGTAAAGTCCGAAAAGTTGCGAGAAGGTATTATAGGCTACAACACAGTACTGGATCGCATGATTTCCCGTATGCCGGAACCCCTACAGCTTCTTATACAGAGTAAGCAGGGAGTAAAAGTATTGGAATTTCTTTTTAGAGAATCAGCTATAAATAATAAATTATCTTCTAAAACTTTCTTATGGAAAGTCGAGGAAGACGTAAAATACCGAAGAGTAGAATTTCTGCTCAACAAGCTGAAAACTGCTCTAGGGAATCTATAATCATATGCCTACGCCAAGCCCCATAATGAGCGTGCAGGAGATTATGAACTCTTACCATGATACGGATGTGGATGTGCCTACGTATCATGCTGCAGGTTATTCAACTATAAACACTTCTGCGCAGACAACTGTAAAAAGTGGCGCAGGTGTTTTAGTGGGAATCACGCTGAACGCTGCTCTTACGAGTGCAGTACGTTGTTATGATAATACCGTATCAGGAGGAACTACCATTTTAACTCTTCCAGCAGCAGCGGCAGCAGGAAATAACTATCGGTATGGATTAAAATTCAGTACGGGACTTACCGTTTCTACGGGAGCTGCCGCAGATAACATAACCGTAATGTATTTATAGTCGCATTAGTATATGCCTTTTCCATACGAAGATTCAGGAGTTCCATTAACAACTCAGGCAATTTTAGCAGGAGTTGCAGGAGTATCTGGTGGTTCAGGAGTAATGAGAGTTTCTTCTCTTACTGAAGTTACCGTTGCTCTTGAGGGAGATGCGGGAAGTAACAGAGTTTCGGCAATTCAAGATGGTGCTGCCGCACTTAACGTGTCGGCCAAATCAAATGATGCTGGATTGCTTCGCATGTCTGCCATTGGTGGAACTGCTGGAGATAACATAATTGTAGACAGTGTTGACCAAACTATTTCTGCGCGTATTAAACAGATTTCTGCTGTTCTCTCCGCTTCTGATAACGCATTTATTGTGCATGCAGTTTCAGAAGGAGCGGGCAGAATGCAAGTATCGGCAAAATCAGATAGTGCAGCTTTATTACGTACTTCTTCTTTCCAGGGAGATGCCGCAAGTCTGATGGTTTCTGCGAAATCTGGAGACGCAGGTCTTTTGCGCATGTCAGCTATCGGTGGTACTGCGGGAGATAACACTATTGTAGATGGAGCAGATCAGTCTATCTCTGCTCGTATCAAACAAGTTTCTGCCGTACTTTCGGCTTCCGATAATGCGCTTATTGTACATACTGTTTCAGAAGGTGCAGGAAGAATGCAAGTATCAGCCAAGAGTGATAGCGCGGGACAAATACGAGTTTCTGCTTTTCAAGATGGTGCGGCAAGTCTTAACGTGTCAGCCAAAAGCAATGACGGAGCATTGCTTCGAGTTTCAGCAGTTCAGGACGGCGCAGCAGCATTAAATGTTTCCGCTAAATCAGATTCGGCAAATCTATTCAGAGTTTCTGCCATAATAGACAACGGTTCAGTCTCAGCAAAATCCGGTGATGCGGGTACCTTGTTGGTCTCTGCTAAACAAGGAGATGCTGCATTACATCGTGTGTCAGCAATCCAGGATGGAGCTGCTGCCCTGAATGTTTCGGCAAAGAGTAATGATGGTGCTCTACTGCGCACTTCAGCAGTCCAGGATGGAGCAGCGGCACTCAATGTCTCTGCTAAGAGCGATAGCGCGAATCTACTTCGTACTTCTGCAATACTCACGCCAAATACCAATACTTCCACAGGCGTACTTACAAAATCATTCACCGTGCGTCAGCTTGGAACTGCTACTACCATTAAAAGCTCTGCGGGAGTGTTATATGGTTGGCATTTGAAAAATGATGCTGATGGGCCAGCGTTCCTGCAATTCTACAACGTAAGTGGAAGCCCAACTGTAGGCACTGATACACCGGCTTTATCACTTGGTCTGCCAGCTCTGGCTGCTGCAAATAATGGCCCAACTTCACATGGTATGCCATTCTCTACAGGAATTGTTATTGCTGTAACCTCTACTGCTTCGGGAAGTACCGCACCAGGTTCAGGTATGGTTTGTAATCTTTTCTATATCTAAATATGGCAGACCTAAAAATAACACAATTAACCGCACTCACTAGTCCAACCACTGACGATCTTTTGCTGGTTATTGATGATCCGGCTGGTACTCCTGCATCACGAAAAGTGACAATTTCTGATGTATTGAAACTTGCCTATCCTATAGGGGCGATATACACCTCGGTAGTCTCGACTAGCCCAGCGACCCTATTTGGTTTCGGTACATGGAGTGCTTTCGCAACCGGACGCGTGCTTGTCGGTATAGATGCCGCACAAACAGAATTTGATGTAGTAGAGGAGACGGGAGGTTCGAAAACACATACATTAGTAGCAGCAGAAATGCCTGCGCACGTTCACGATATAAATGTTCCAAGTAGCGCGTCAGGAGGTGCATTAAAAACTGCTCTTGATACAAATGCCAGTGGAGCAACTGATGGAGGTAACGATACCAGTTCTGTCGGTGGTGGCGGAGCACATAATAATCTTCAACCTTATATCGTATGCTATTTTTGGAAACGAACAGCTTGATATGTCTCTATTTCTAAAACTTGAGAGTGAAGATTCTGTTCTTCTTGAAGATGGAAGTGGAACTATTTTGCGAGATACTATTTATACCAATTCTGTTTCTGCCGTGGAACTCTTCGGTGGAACGTATACAAGAGAGACTAACGGAGTTGTTGGTAGTTGGGGATTCTCACATAGTTATCAAAATGCTGCTGATGCAAGAAAAGATTCGATGCAGAGCCTTACTAATGCAGGATATTCCGTTTAAGTATGATTCATCGTAATTCATCGGTTGAATTTACATGGAAAGATGCGCCAATTTGGAAGATTTGGCACTATTGGCTGCCTGTGAGAAAAAAGTGGTGGAGGCCAGGTAATCCCGATATTCTCATAAGGGATATTGTAGAACGGGAGTTTCAGTGGAGAGTGTTTAGGCGAGATGTCAAATTTGCATTGCGCGTACCACAGTTTCAGCAAGCAGTAGCCTATACACTTGCGTCCTTGCTCATTCACATAGGATATAAAGTCGAGGAAATGATCCCTCTTATTTCGCTTGCTATCGCAAGGGGGAACTCTGCGTCTAATAACGAAAATCCAGCAACAACGCCTGTCGACGTTACTCTTGATGCCGGAACTGGGAGCAACCGCTTCCTGGCCGTAGGAAGCTATGTAAACAGCACGAGAGACAATATGGCCGCAACCTATAATAGTGTCTCTGCCACCAATGTGAATAGTGTCGCATTCACGACTGATCGCAAAGTGTTTTCCTTTCAACTTGCTGCACCTGCCACCGGAAGCAATACCTTATCACTTTCCTGGACTGGCGGCGGCGGCGGCGACACATACGCGAGCGGAGTAGTATACACGGATGTTCATCAAACGACACCTGTTGTGGCGAATACCACAACGGACAGCGCAGTCGCAGATAACACGACGACCCTCGACGAGGCCACTGCGAATTGCTGGCTTTTCGCGACACATAGAAATGATGTCGACGGGGACGGTGTCGCAGGTGCTGGCTCGACTCTGGTCACGTCTCAAGATGGCATCGGCGGGACTTACGACTCAAATGGAACTGTGGCGACAGGGTCAGTATCCATGACAGTAACCCATACATCAGGGAATTCTGGTCAGTGTATGTTCAAGTTTCAGCCAGCTCCTGCTGCTGTTAGCATAAGACTTCTAACCCTAACAGGCGTAGGAACATGATAATCTACTTTTATGCCAAGAGAAGTTCTGATTCTAAAAAATTTCAAGGGAATAGACTTGCGTAATGAACTATGGCCACAAGCATATGCGAGATGGGCGCAAATTGTTGATGTATATGGCCTACAGAATAATCAACAGCATCGTTCTTTTCCAGGAGTAATACAAAGTATGCTTCGGATGAATGCCGATACCGAAGCGGCAGCTACGAATGATGTAACTGATTTAGTGCATCATTTTGAGCGATATGTGGATTCTACCAATGGCAATGAATGGGCATTATCTACGGGTGGCGCAAGTCCACGACTTTACGCGAAGACATCCGGTGGTACTTGGACAATGCGGAGAAGCTCGGCAGATATAAATGCTATTGGTGCAGGAAGTGGTGGATTGTTGGCTCATGCAGGATCATTATTTGTCTCTCAGGATGGAAGAGTATCGAGATGGGATGGTGCGACTTGGACGGCAGCGTTTGGGACATTTACTTTAAGTACGGCTTCTCCCAGAAAAGGGGTGAATTTCGCAGGGAATGGATTTATTATCAATAACCGTTATGTCTCCAAAATTGATTCTACGCCAACTTTTACTGCTGCTGCTCTAACCTTGCCAGTAGATGTGACCTTACGAGATGCAATCGTTTTAGGAGATAGAATCATACTTTCTGGTGATAATGGAGTGCGATCATATCTGTATATCTGGGATGGGACTTCAACTACATGGGAAAGTTCTTATGTCCTAGAAGACGAGGATGAGGCTCCGGCACTTGCGATTCAAGCAGGCAGATTATTCGCTGTAGCACACAGTACAACTGCTCTACGTCCGGCAATGACTAAGGTGTACATCTTTAATGGTTCCAGTTTTGACCTATTCCAAAGATTACCTATCGACCCTGGTGCAAATTTTCAAACTGGCGGCATAAAAACTGCATGGGGAGGGATTCTCATTAAAGCCAACTTTCAGTCTTCTGCCATAGATTACGGTGTTCAAGCGGGAACAGCAGGCGTTTGGATGTTAAATAGAAATAATATAAGTGATCCATTTCAACTTACCTTAGCGTTTATAGTCGGAGGAGGCGTAACGACAACTTCTATAGGAGGCATAGGAGTATTCGGCTCAAGAATATATGTTGGTTCTACGAATAGTACCACATTTGAAATAAACTCTACGGATACCGATGGAGATGAATCTGTAAGTGGTATTTGGGAGAGCCTGCCTATTGACGCAGGAGACGATGTATCTGAAAAAATATGGCATGGCATAGAACTGGAAATAGAAGGCACGCTTTCAGCTACTCGCACGGTACTTGTGAAATATAAATTAAATAATGCCGCTGCATTTACCAATCTAAAAACCATGACCGCAAATAGTGCAATAGGGCAGTTCATTCCTATAAATAGAAAAGGCCGTTTGCTGGAAGTAGGATTTGAATTGGGAGTTGCGGGAACTATTGCTACATCTGTCCGTATTCATGCAGCGAGAATCTATTTTTCACGAACAACATGATCGAATCACATTATCACAATGGTTTTGATACACCAAAAGTAAATGCTAAATATCTCACCGGGCCTGCTATTATTCGCGCGGATGCCGTCAGTGGTGTAAGCGCGATACGGGAAGTACAGCCTACGTTACTACAAACAGGATTTTATACACTTGCGGCGGGAACGGTATTGATAACATTTCCTCAGGTATATTCAGAAACCACTACATTACACGTTTTGCTCACTCCAGATGCAAATGCAACTACATATCATCGTCTTAATGGAGTTGTAACGAGTGCTTTTACGGTTAGTGGTAGTGGTTCAGAGAATGGACACTGGCTCAGTCTCGGTTATAAGTGAGAATTAAATAGACGCAACTTTTATGGCTTTTCCATTTCGTGATCCTTTATCGCTCATAAACCCCATAAATGCATTCAGGAGCGTATTCTCTTCTCTTGCTTCACCATTTAGAAGTTCTACTCCTTCGCAAGTTTCTCAAGGGCCGCTTCCATCTTCTGCGCCTCCCGGAGCGGTTCCTTCGTCGGGTTATAGCCAACCCATTGGCCCATTACCGGCAAATGCCCCTCCTGGCTCTATTCCCTCTGCTGGTTTTCAGAACATAGGCCCTGTGGCCCCAAATTCGGGCTTTGGAGGAGACTTTACTCAAGAACCAGTATCAGGTACCAATCTTGGTCAAAATGCCCCTACAGGCTCATTTTTAGGGCTATCTCCAGAACAAGAGGCCCAACAGCGCCAAATGTTAGGTTTGCCTGGAACCGAAACTCAAGGGGGATTACAGGGAGGATTACAAGGAATTCTTCAACAATTTCAGGCTTTGCCAGATGAGGTAAAACAACTTTTTGGTATCGGAGAATCTCCTGAACAAAAAGCTAGTAGAGAAAAAATTCAGACTTCCATAGATCGGCTCACGAGTCTTTACGAAGAATTGGGAAGAGTCGGCGCCCCGACTGCGCTTCAACAAGATATTGAAAAGCAGATTTCAGAACAAAGCAAGGCTTTGAGAGATTTAACGCCAGAAGGATTTTTGAAAACACAGAGAGGGCTTTTAGATGTGGGGATTTCACAACCGCAACTGGAACGTACCGTAGCCAAAGAACGCGAACCTATCGCTCGTGCGCTTTCAGATTTACTTATTTCAAAATCTATTCTTGGACAACAACAAGAAGCCCACACAGGAAGAATACAATCCCAAATAGGAGCTATCGGTTCTACCATTCAACTTCAAGAGGCGATGAGCAAACTCTTTCCAAAGAGAGAACTTCCTGCAACTGTTCAAACAAAACTTCTTGAACAGGCTTTTCCAGAAACTCAAAAGCCAACTTCTGATATTCAAGAATATAATCTTGCCAAACAACAGGGCTTCAAGGGTGATTTCATTTCCTATCAACGGATTATACAAAATCTTAAAGCTCCCAGAAATACAAATATAATTTCAGGAATGAATCCAACACAAGTACAGGCTTCATTCAAACTTGCCGATGATTATGAGAAGGCTTCAAAAACATTCTTCGATCTTCAGGGACATTATGGACGCATTTCCACTTCAGCTTCTGATCCTTCGCCTGCCGGTGATCTTGCTTTGATATTCAGTTATATGAAATTGCTTGATCCTACTTCTGTGGTAAGAGAAGGTGAATTTGCCACTGCCGCAAACTCAGGAAGCGTACCAGATAAAATAGTAGCAACCTACAATAAAATTCTTAAAGGGACACGTCTATCTGCATCTCAAAGATCAGATTTTGTAAGCCGTGCTGGTAAAATATTCGGTCAGGCACAAGCACAACAACAAAATGTGAATTCTCAATATACTGATCGTGCTACAAAATTCGGACTTGAACCAAGTCTTATTGTTCGTGATATTGGCCAACCAGAAAGGGCTGGAAATACAGTAAAAATCAGAGGCAAAGAAGTTCCTGTTGGAAGCATTATCAGAACTAAAAGCGGAAAAAGGGGACGAGTAAATGCCGATGGCAGTATAACGCCACTTTAATATGCCTACTGTAGATGAATTCCTTAAAGGAGAAGACTTTGAAGTGATGTCACCCGATGAATTCACTGGCGGTGAGGATTTTGAGATTGAGGAAGCTCAAAAAGATCAACAGCAAAAAAAACCTGGATTCTTTTCACCAGGAGGTAAGGTAGATAAATTTGCTGGAGGAATATCTGATTTCTTTTTTCCTCAGAAGTTTTTACAGAGTATTCAGGGTACTGGAAAACTGACTTTAGAGAAGGGTTTTGGAGGAGCGGCTCAGCAGTTACGCCAGGAACAAGAACAAGGGCTTCGTCCATCTGATCTTGAAGCTGCGGGAGCTGCTGCTAAGGGAGGATTATCTTTTCTGTCACTTCTTGGCGGTGGCACAGCAAGTGTTGGAAAACAAGCCTTACAGTTTGGTGGACTGGGAGCTGGTATTGCAGGAGCGCAGGCTCTTGAAGCAGGAAAAGGATTCAAAGGCGCAGCAGCTCCTGCTGCTATCACGGGTCTTATTTCAGCAGCAGTGCCTCCATTAGCCAAAGGTGCTGCAAGTTTTATTGCAAATCGGGCCACAAAGGCTCTCGGCATATTCGCAGGAGAACATCCACAGGTTATTGAAGCTGCTTTACGAAATCCCGTTGCTGCTGATGCAGGAGCTAAGGGAGGTGATGCTGCTTTGCGGAAAGTAATCGAGGAAGGCTCAAGACGATCTGTACAACTTCGTAACGAGTTCATACAGGGTCATGTTCAAGCATTCAAAGAAATCGCAAAAGGTTCTGTCAAGCGTTTAGTCGGTAAAAAAGAAATTCTATCGGGGTTTGAAAACTTACTAAGAAATGAAAATGTAAAAATAACCCGTAAAGGGTTAGATTTCAGTACCAGTAAAATAGTCGCTAATCCTGGTGAGATTTCCAAGATACAGAATGCCTATACAGCTATAAAATCCTGGGATGATTTTACTTTGGAGGGTTTGAATCGCCTAAAACAACTTACGGGACAGCTTACGAAATTTGCAGATGAAGTAGGACGATCCTCTAAATCTCCTACATTAGGTAAGGCATATAATTTCATT
>ERZ1292642.353-Hain-H14-01um-R1-353-length-28754-cov-16_pt4 | contig 18353 bp, 34 predicted proteins | sample MGYA00564403_ERZ1292642 | MGnify/ENA primary metagenome ERZ1292642 (study PRJEB36523, sample SAMEA6512643) | groundwater metagenome | collected 2019-01-09 | study: AquaDiva: Metagenomics assemblies of 32 groundwater samples | reverse complement strand
GCGGCGGCGGCGGTGGCGGCGGTGGCGGTGGCGGCGGTGGCGGCGGCGGCGGTGGCGGCGGTGGCGGCGGCGGCGGCGGCGGCGGTGGCGGCGTTACTGCCCGCCTTCTTCCATTCAGCCCTTTCAACAGTCAATCCTCGCAGAGCTCGATTGAACAGTGACGCAACACCGATAATCGCTTTCTTCGTCTTGTCCGTCTTGGCGAAACGGATTACGCCGTCCGTATCATCCACGAGCAGCCAGTGCCCGAACTGATACCAGATGAGCGACAGATCGGCTCCAGGCTCGATGGCCGAGAGAAAGCGAAGCGGGAACACCTTGGAGTCGCTGTTCTTCATGCCCTCGAAGATTCGGTCCTCTAAGCGGGCCAGGATTCGCGGAATGCCGAGCTCTGTTTCGTAGCGGCTGTGATCTGAGTCGTGGATCGTGCAGCCGATTGCGCAGCCCTTGCCGTTTTCCCAGTACTTGCCGTGGATGATTTCGTCGGCCAGGGCGTGGGCCTTGACTCGCTCGATATATTTGTCTTTCAGGCTGCTGTCACCATGGAATGCGATCATCTGGTTCCCTTTCCAGTTATGTTTAGAAGCCTCGTCGATCCAAAAATCTTCTCGCCCAGGAACATCACCATGATCCCCCTGTCCAAACAATATTGAAGTTCGGGAAGTCTTTCTGCGTATTCTCGGCCCTTCACATAGATGTCGGGCTTGACCTCCTCGATCGCGTCCTCTGCAGAGGGCGAGTCGATGACAATCACCGAATTCACACAACTCAACGCCCCCACCATCTCCAGCCTCTGCTCGTCAGTGAAAATCGGATGACCGGGTTTGGTCATGTGCCGGCCGGCGGTGAGCGTCACGACAAGCTCGCCCGTCCTGTTGCCTTTCAAGCCAAAGCAAAGCTTGGATGCGGCTTGCAAGTGTTTCAGATGCCCGTAGTGCAGCAAATCAAAATGACCGTGGCATTGGACGATCATGGTCTCTCAGCGCCGAGATGAGTTTCCGGAATTCAGCCCACTTCTCAGGATGCTCCTGCAAATCAGCAACCAAAGCCAGGAGAATGGGTTTGAGGTCAAATTCCATTTTATAAGTGCTTTCATGTCCATGTTAGCGCTGTTTTAGGGGCTTGATTTAGCGTTAGAGCGCACGAACTGAGCATGCCCATTCGCCATATTCATCACCGCCGCGTCATGGCTACATTGCGGGTCCGGACACACGCAATAGGCATGTCCGTCTTCGGAAACAAGTGCGGCCGTAAAAACATTGGCAACCTCGTGGCCTCCGAACATCCTTCTGCATACTGGGCACGGAAGCCAAAAGTACCCAAACATCCAAGCGTAAAATCTGTGCAATGCTCTCATTTCGTTTCTCCGTGGTTGCGTCAGTGCGCCCTAACCCGGCGCTCAACCGCGACGCCGTGAAGCATCGCGCCCTGGTTCATCGTCACGCGCGGCGCGCGTTAGCTCTGCGTTATGCCTCAAAACCAATTCCCACCGGAGCTTGGGAGCAATGCTCTGAGCTGTCGGCCTTTGTCTCTTGCGGCGGGCCCAGTTTCCATCTCTGTTCGTAGTCGTCTGTTGCCAGCCTGCGGCTTTATAAATCGTGCCCTTGTGCACTTCCGTATCGCTGTAGCTCACCAGCGTTTCAATCCACGGTCGCAGCTTGCGTATCTGCCGCGCCATTGCTCCGAGCATCCAACTGCAAGTGTTCTTCGGAGCGTCCAGCGCCACGGCCAGCCGCCTGAGTTCAAGCCATTCCCGCTGCGGCAGGTTGCGCGCCACCGGGTTGCTCCATATCGCCACAGCGAAGATGCGGCCTTCGTGGCAAGCGCCGAAACTCAAGAATGGCTGGTTCGCTATAAAGCCAGTCCCCATTCTCGGCAGCCTAGAGTGCCATGCTTCGTTCAGCCGCAGCGCATGCCGGAAGTCCATCTGCTCAACGCGCATCTGGAGCGGAGAGGTCGGAATCGAACCGCCTTCCCCCACTTGGAACAGTGGGTGCATTACCCTCATGCTTTCCCCGCGTTGAGGCATAACAAGCGCATCGAGTCCGACGGTCTCAAGCATCACTTCGCTCTGCTTTTGCCCGCGGCTCATGCGCGGCATCGGATGACCGGGTTTGGTCATGTGCCGGCCGGCGGTGAGAGTAACGGTGAGTCGCCCGAGCTTCGATGCGGCTTGCAGATGCAACAAATGCCCGGCTTGATTTAGCGTTAGAGCGCCAACTCTCCGGCAGTTCGCAGTTGGCTGGAGCATTGGCAAACATCGGCGCAATGTCCTTGTCCTTGTACCCGGCGAGTCCGCATCCGATGCGCGTCACCTTATAAGTTTCCACGCCAAGATGCGTCCGCGCGTGACTCAGAAAACAATCGACGTAGTATCGGATCGTGCCAAGCGGAAGCGTGCGCAGGTACTCGTCCTTCGTCGGGATTGCATAGGCGCGTCCCTGCAAGCCAACTCCGCACCCATTGATCGCGCCATGCTTCTTGACGGCATCCAAGGCCGCTCCTTTCCCGTGCCTACCTGCAAGATTGCTGCCAAAAACAAAAATCATGGCTATCCTCCGCGCTCTAACCCGGCGCTGAACCCGGACGGTCCGCAAGCGGCCCGCCGCTCATTGGCGCGTTATACGACTTCGCTTTTGTTCACCACCGTCGCCACTCGCACTAGCGAGTAGATGGCGATCTCGCGCACATCGCCTTGTGAGGCCAGTCCTTCGTAATCTTTATCTGCCACGAAAAACGGTTCGTCGTCTGCGTGATCGATGCCAACATAAAGCTTATCCGGAAAATCTATTTTTGCCATCATCATCTCCTTGGTTGAAAAGTCGTATAACTATGCGCTCTACTCGGACTCGCTTCGCTCGCCGGTAAGCGCGACGTTAGGTGCCTTGCCAGCACCTCCGCAATGCGTACACTGTCGGAACCTGTGCCATTCGTCGCGGTTCCATCCAGCCCATTCCTCTGCCGTCATCTCTTCCTCGCTCGCCACGCCTTCATGTACTGCTCGATTTTGTTTGTTGCCCACAGCTACAGCAAAATGGCTCCCAAACATGACCGGCCATCGCGCAAGCCATCGCAATATTTACAATCATTTCATCCCCTCTGAACCACTCTCCACGGGTCTTGCAGGGTTCCAAAATTTGATGAAAGTGTTGTTCGACCTCGTCTCCAACATCCAGCGTCGCCCTAAGATGCAATCTCTCGTAAGATCCAGTCTGAAGCGCCATGAGCCGTCTCTCCGGATCATTGCCTTTCCCAATTTTGACAGGCCCCGCGTCCCCTGCCTGAATAAAGTAGATCACGGCCTCACCCGGTTGAACTCAATCATCTGCTCCAAATAAGCAACCGCGTACTTCGGAGGATTGTCCTTCCACCGACTCACCCCGTTCGCTGTAAGCCCGAGCCGACGCGCAAGCTCAGACTTTGTAATTCCAGCACGCTTTAGCAACTTCTCGAACATCTATTCTCCGAGAAAGTTATGTCTCTTGTGGAAAGATTAGTATGTTAGTGCGCAAATAGCAAGCACTCTCCTGCACCAGAATTTACGCTAGAGCTCATACCCCGCCCCAGGCCAAACCCCTTGCCCGCCTGGCAGGATCGCAAGCCCCCCCCTGGTTAATCCTTGGGCGAAAGCATGCTTATTGCACTGCACACTAGAATAATCATGTACTTACAAGACTTTACATATTGGTCATATGCGACAACATCAGTGATACACCGAGGTATAACAGAGACTTACGGTAGCCTGGGGATATTATCTGGCGTGGTGCGCTGCGGTAATTGCTCTGCAACAACTGAGTTATCCACAGGTGGTTTAGCGACAACCTGGACGACTGTTACGCTGAAGATCGGCTGCTGGATGTGGTGCGTAACCTCTTGTTTTTGACCATAAATACGGTGAAGGACACGCTCAAGCTCCCACTGCGCGGATCTGACCAGCTCACGCTCGCGCGCAAGGCTAAGAGGGTTGAGAGCGTCTATTAATCCTTGTTGTGCGCGCTCGAGCCTGGCGAGCGCTCGAGCGGTCTGAGCGTCTTTCCATTCGTCCTCATGATCTCTGAGTAGGAGGGCGTAGAGGGTGACATCGCTCGTATCGTAGTCAGGCGCCATTGTGGCGACCTGTTCGCCGTGTAGGTATCTGGCCAGGACTTCCGCTGCGATCTCAGCCCTACGGGCTACAGGGAGATCCTGTAGGGGTCTTTTGGCGACACTGAGGTCCCTGGGCGGTGATAGCGGGTAATCAGGTCTGGGCTGTCCTGCGTCGATGCGGGAGTAGTGGTGCTCGTTCATTGGGGTGTTGTCAAAATGGGATGTCGGTGGATGTAGGTGTGGGTGAGTCTATCAAATCGCTGATGTGGCGTGGGCCTTGGGTGCTGTCGTAGTGGTCGGCGCAGTACCATCGACCTTGACCGTTTATTGATCTGGATTTGATGCCTGGCTTGGGACAGCCCAAGCTGGCGCAGAGGCTGTTTGTGGGCTTCTTTGTAGTTGCCGGTAAACCTAACCCTTCTGGTATCTGGTTCTGGCTTGGGTTATTTGGTGAAACCGATGTGGAACCGAATCGGTTATTTTGTGGAACCGATTCGGTTTTGGGTCTGCCGCCCATTTTCCCTGTTAACCTGTTGATTTCGCATCGAGATTTGTACAATGCTATTTCCTCGTCGGCGCGTTTGTTGTGCCATGTGGATAAGTTATCCACAGGCATAACCGAATCGGTTTTCCTTGGTCCAGGCGAGTGCACTGTGGATAAGTTATCCACAGATTTGGATAAGTTATCCACAGCCGTCCCTGGTCCAGGCGAGAATGTGAAAAACTCCTGCAGGACTGCATCTACCGCCGCGCGCTGCGCGATCGTTGTGGCTCTGGTGAGCCGATAGGCCGCTGCTGCCGGGATCGGACTCTCGGTGCGATAGTAGGCGCGCAGGAGCCGCGTGTAGGCCAGATCCTCGTCCCACGACAGATGGGCCGTGTGACTGTCGTAGTCGCCGAGATGGTGCTTGTACCAGTTCAATTCCTCACCCCTTCCAGGTGATGCGCCGGCGCGGCGTGGAAGGCGCCGGCCGGACGCGGGTACTACTTCACGGCGCGAGATAGGAGTATAGACCATTTTCCTGGGTTTGTATGCCAATTGAAGGCACGAGTCTTGCCGTGAGTGCGCGCTAGGTCATAGTCTGCCGTTTTGCGGCAGTGTCGGAAAGTCGTCACATTGATTTTGTTGGGGTAATTTCCAGGCACGGCGCTTGCATGGAACACAGCGTCCCGGCGCTTTCCGGGAACAGAGGCAGGAGCAGACAAATGAACATCTGGGAAACGCCTGAATACGCAGCCGGCTACCGAGCCGCTGACACCGACACCTGCGCCGAGCCGATCGCGCCGGCGGGCTACACACCCGCACAAGCTGCAGCGTACTGCGCGGGCTGGAATCGTGCGCTCGACGACACCGCGCACGCCTACGCCTCCGAAGCAGATCTGTGCTGAACTATAGTGCGAGATGATGGTTTCACGTGGGGGGTCGCGTCGTGAAGTTCACACATGATGATGAGGAGAGACAGATGATGACCGCAAAAGACCTGAGAGACGCAGCAGAGGCCGGCACGATGACCCGCGACGAAGCGACTGCCGTGTTCGCGGCCCAGGAATGCAGCGCCGGTCCGGACGCACTGCGCAAGGCTGCGTATGCCCTCTTCGGCGGATCTGCCCCAGCGACTGCCGCCTCTCGCCAAGCCGTCGCCTCGCGCAAGGCCAAGCGCAAACTGCTCGACAGCATCGCCGATCTGCGCGACGCCGAAGTGCGGGCTCTCTCCACCGATGCCGACCTCGCCCGCTGAACCAGCCATGACCAAATTCACCGCAGACATAGCCGCCGCCGAGCGATTCCTCGACCAACGGTCCGCCGAGGCTCGGAGGGACAAGCTCCGCGCCGAAATCGGAGAGCTCGGTGCTGTCCAGACCGGACAGATCGGAGGCGGCCTGTACGTCGTCTATGCCGAGGGTCACGGCTGGATCGACCGCATGGATGGGGTCGAGTAGTCGGGGACGGGGGCTGCAGCCCGGGCATCCGGGCACTAACGGAGAAAACCGATGAGAGCAAGCCAACACAAGCAACTGGGCCCAATGAAATTCCGAGTCGAAGGGAATAACTCCTTTCCGATCGACATGCTCCGCTATGATGGTGCCTATCCTGCCGACGAACAGCAGAGCGGCCGCATCCTGTCAACTTTCTATCCGAATCGCGAGCCCGGACAAGGCGCGCAATCAGTCGAAGTAATCGCGACCTACAACAGCGCCCCGAACTTTCGCCGCTGGGAGTCTTTCGGCTGGAAGGTAACGCATACGTGGACAGGGCACGAATGGCGCGGATTCCACCCGTTATAGTTGATAAAACGGGTGCAATATAGCATAAATATCAGATTTTGTGTAGTATAGCACCTGTTTATGAGGCAATAACCGGTGGAAAACGCCTAAAACGCTTGATTTTACTTGACCGCTCAAGCCGGTCTTTAAAACCGGCGCCTGTGCAGGGCATGTCTCGTAGTTTCTACGACATCGCGGGTTCGAATCCCAGCCGGCACCTACCTCGCAGTTGGCCCCGTAGTTCAGCCGGATAGAACATCGGCCTACTAAGCCGATGTGTCGCGGGTCCGAGTCCCGCCGGGGCCGCCAACTTGGGGTGAGCCTGTTAGCGCAGGCCTTCTGTGGCATTCGAGCAGGAAGATAGATTCCATTTAGACTCTAACTAGACCCTATTTAGGATCAAATGTCAAGCGTTTAAACGGAAAGGTAGTGGCTCGGTTTGAATGTAACAAATGAAAACCCCGCCACGAGGGCGGGGGCTACGTATTCTGGCGGGGCTCGAACCCGCAACCCTCCGCTTAGCTCCAGCGGACGCCTGTCGGCGCCGCTGAGCAGGGCGTTCATGGCGCATCCACAGCGTCACAGATTCTCAGAACGAGGTTTGCTATCTTTTCCTTTGTCAGCGGGTCGGAAACATCCTCATTAGCGTAGTGCGCCAATAAAGACCTAGCCGCTCTCAGACGGACCTTGAGCGCGGCGTTCTCGCATACTGGACAAGCGATGATGTGTCCATTGTATTCCCAGTATTGGAAGCCACAGGTTCTACATTGACCACCGAATTTATTAGGCGTTTTCTGTTCGCTCATTCAATCTCCTTTGCCCTAACTTAAGCTCCAGCGGACGCCTGTCGGCGCCGCTGAGCATGGTGTTCGGTGTCATCGGATTACTGGTCATGCTGATCGTTCCGTTATCCAGTGGCTTCCGGGACTGTACTTTTCATTACCGAGTGATATATAAGATTCCAGGAAAACGCGATTGGCCTCGCTGTCGGTGAACCATAATCCTCCTCCGCTCATTCCGTTGATCGACCATTCAACCCTGATTTCCTTCATGGGCTGGTGTTCTTCCCGCAGACGCCGAACCCAGTGCTGCAGGGGAGCGCCGCTTGCGTCGCTCCCCTGAGCTTTGTCGTTAGGCGCCATAAGCACAGGTATAACCAAGGTCCGCTATCACTCTGTGGCCAGTGATCCTAGCGTGTGCAGCAGCCTTCTTTTGCCCGGTTTGAAGCCGCCAATCTTCCGGTTTGCGCTTTTAGGGCGCCGCGTGTGTGCAGTTCGATCCAAGCTTGAGTTCGAAGCGGGATGCGCCCCCGGTTTTTCCAGAGGTTGACGATTTGGCGGGAACAATCGAGGGCGGCGGCCGCTTGCTGCTCGCCGCCATAGTGACGGATTAGCTGGTCGGGGGTCATTTCGGGTAGATTATACCGATTTTTGGCGGTTTGCAAATATAATTGCAAATAGGGCTTGACTAATCCGCAAAACGTTTGCTAGTATCCCTTCCATGATCTTTCCCGCTCCCTGCGATCTAGCCGAGTTCGACACGATCATGTCGGCCTTGGAGAAATGCATCGCCATCCTGAAGGCATCAAACGATGCGGCCTGCTCCTGCAAGGGTATCCGCTTCAAGACCTGTCCCGATTGCAAACGCGGCCCCAACAGCTTCCCCGATCATCGTGAAGGGCAGTCGAAGCCGCAGATCTACGAAACCATGACCGACTGGCGCGAAGTGAATGGCGAGGCCGAACAGAAGATTCCTGAACGTCGGGGGCAACCTTGAATCGCCCGCCGGATCAACCTTAACCGGCAATGGAGGAATGATGATTAGAGGTTGGTTCTATAGACTTACGATGAAGATTGCCCATCGTTTCAACTGGCATTATGCGCCACCGATTTACCCGGACGGCGACACAATGTTGTGGTGTAAATGGTGTGGGTTCAGAGACGTTGTTAAGCGGCGCGGCGATAGGGATGTTTTGAAGCCTAAATTTACGGTCAGCGGCGAGCGCTTGCGGGCGTCCGCTGCACCTGAAGTTAGGCGGCGAGAAAACGATGATTGAACCTACCATAAGCTGTGAGGAAGATTTCACACAGCATCAGACATATAGGCTCGTAGTGCCAATGGGATGGCTGGTAACTGAACGATACCCCCGCTTGAAGCTGTGGTGGTGGCTGACAAAATTGATCTGGAAATTCGGCGGCACAAAGAGGAGACGACGATGCAACGGTTTGAACTAGCGGAGTATATGGCGGCTGGATGCTTCCAAGTAGAGCGGGGACCTGGTTTCGCTATTGGCGTTGGCCTTCACGGTTATACCGATGGTCGTATGTGTGATGGGTGCCCAAAGTTTGAAAACGGGAAGTGTCCAGCATACAAGACGCTGATGAAGGGAGCCACACAACAGAAGCAAATGCTAGCGCCAACAGAAACGGTGCGAGAAGAAGCCACGAGATTTGGCGTAAGCATCAGTGAAGTGCGGCGCAGAAGGCGCGGCTGCGACACGTTGTTAGACAGCACGGACCACGGACACTGATGCGGCTCTGGAGCTGGAAACGATTATTCCGGAGGAATTCGATTCTGTTGTGCCAATCCCAGGGGGCGGCGTCATGTTCGGGAAGAATGGTGACGACGTGCCTCCGGCGGTCGGCTCCGGTGCGTTGTTAGAACATATTGGGGGAAAGAGATGACGGACCGATACCACAGCATAACAGTTGTGCTTGAGAAAGACATGCGCGATGACGATGTGCGCGCGATTCTCGAAGCCATAAAGCAGTTCCGTGGGGTTTTGACGGCTACCGGAGTTGTTGCCGACCTTGGTTCTATGATGGCAGAGGAACGGGCTAGGCATGTTCGAGACTACTTCGTGCAGCGCGGCGTCCTCGTGCGTCCCGGCTGGAAGCCTGTGGCGCTCTGCGGATGGCTCGCGGTCGGCGTTCTGCTCTTGCTCCTGGTGAGCAAGATGAATTACTCGATCCAGGTCGAGCTTGAGAACATCCACCTGAAGCGCGCCCTCGAATTGTTCACCCGAGCCGAAGGCTCCTGCACCGTGATGAACAACGGCCCGAGAGTGATATGTGTGATGAAAGAAGGGCAAGTTTCACGGCGAGACATGGAATACACCGAGCAGATAGTTTGGAGGCCAAATGGACGACGCCCCCGAGGGAATGTTTCCGCTCGATCTACTGAAAAAGTGGCGGGCCATTGAGTACGCTAAGCGTGTCCGGGAGGCGCGGAACTGGCCCCCGGCTGAGCGATGCTTATGCCCCTGGGTGTGGGAGATGGAGAAACGATTTTGGTATGACTAGGAGAATACATGGACACTGAAGAACATAGACAGCGCCACATAGAGCTACATTGTGCGTTAGATGAATTGTTCGCTGACTTCATCACGGAAGGCGGTGGGCGGACCACTAACACGATTCTTGATTTGATCAAGTGGTCGCAAAAGCAAACGATTTCTCCAGATCATGAATTCACCGGAATGAAATGAAAAAGCTCACGCAGGCAGCGGCGGAAAAGGCGGTCGTGAGAGCGGCGATGCGGTGGTATCGGACATCGTTCATGGAGATTATCGGGTACACAACGCTGATGCCATCTGAGGCAACGTTGGCTAAAGCGTGCATCGCTTATCGCGCCACGAAAAAGAAACGCAAGTAACGCTCTCCCCTGAGAGAGTCATGGTTTTGGAAAAGGAAAAGCAGATGACCGCAGTAATCACGGCAGAGCGCCCAGTTTCCCTGGTACAGCGATTCGCGTCTCGATATTTCGTGGATGCGGACAAACTTTTGTCCACGCTCAAGGCAACAGCGTTCAGTCAGCGACCGGATAAGCAGGGTAACATCCCGGACATCACGAACGAGCGAATGATGGCGCTTCTCGTCGTGGCGGATCAATACAAGCTCAACCCGTTCACCAAGGAAATATACGCTTATCCGGACAAGTATCAAGGCATCGTGCCGGTGGTTGGGGTCGATGGATGGAGTCGGATCATCAACGAGCATCCCGCCCTTGATGGCATTGACTTCCGCTATGCCGACAAGCTGGCGACGATGCCGAAGGCCAAACCATGTCCGGAATGGTGTGAAGTCATCATCAAGCGCAAGGACCGCTCCTCGCCGATTGTGGTGCGCGAGTACTTAGACGAGGTATTCCGCGAGCTTGATAACATGTCGCCTTGGCAGACCCATACCAAACGGATGCTACGTCACAAGACACTGATCCAAGGCGCAAGGATTGCTTTCGGGTTCGCCGGGATATACGACGAAGACGAAGCCGAGCGCATCATCGAAATGGGGGTGGTCGAGGTACACAAAGCCATCCCCGCGAACGCTGGCGCTGGCGAGGGGATGACTGCCGCCGAAAAGCAGATTGTGCTCAATACCGCTGTGTTAATCCGAAAGGCTCTTGCCGAAGGCAGGGAATTCGATGCTTATGGACTATCGCAATCCTTTACCGAGATCGAGCAACAGCTCTATTTATGGTCGCTGTTGAACAGCAGCGAACGCGCAGCAATCAAACGAATGCAGGCCGCAGAGCGCAAGGCCGAGAATGCAGCGCCGCCGGAGTCCATTCCCGCTTCGTCGCCCGACGAACCTCCGGCTGTCGCTGCTGCTGGCAAGCCAACGCCAGGGCAGGCATTCGCCACGGCCTACGATCTTTTGAAAGCGAAGGATTGGGATGGAGCGCGCGATCTGCTGCCGCTGATGCACGACAAGGATCGCAAGATCATCGAGGACAAGCTGCTGGAAGCGGAAAGGTGGGCGAAATGAACGTCGGGAAGCGGCGTCAGAAGCTGATTAAACTCTATCGAGATATGTCCGCCCTAACGTCTCCAGAATGCGCCTCGACGTGTCGCGTCCCGCATTCGTGCTGCGACCGTATGTACTGTGATGATGATCGTGAGCGAAAAGCAAGTCTTTAATATTCCGCAATTACGACGGAGGGCTGTAGAGGCGGTTCAAACTGCATCTGATGGATGCTTAGTCGAAATTTTACCGCCAAGCAAATCAAGAGAGCAGGAATCCCGTTATCACGCGATGCTCGGGGATATCGCCAGGCAGTGTACGCATCTGAACGAAGCGCAAGATGCTGAAACGTGGAAGCGCCTGTGCGTCGATCAATTTCGCCGCGACACTCTGACCGATCCCGACATCGGCGGATATTGGAAGGGGAAGGGATTGCGGATCATTCCTGCACTTGATGGTAGCCGCATCGTTGTTCTGGGCGAGCAGACACGCAAGTTTCCGCGGAAAGTGGCGAGCGCCTTTACGACGTGGCTGTTCGCCTTCGGGGCGGAACACGGGGTGCAGTGGAGCGATCCTACTGTGGTGCCGATTGAGGCTTATGCGGTCACATGAGTGATGACGCTCTACATCCCACCACCCACCGCCGAGCAGATCGCTTGGGACTGGGCAAAGAAGTTATCCCAGGATTACTCGGTAAAAGTGACCGTGACAATCGACCGTGGAGCTTGGGGCTGCTCTGAGATGAGCTTCGATCCTAAGCTCGTTGACCAAGAGGGGAAGAAGGATGGAGACTAATGGCTTTTTAGTAGGTTCTTCGCTTATAGACAAGCGCAAATACCGCTGCCCGAAACACGGCATTGTCACTAAAGACAATCCGTACTTGGGCAACGCAATTGACCGCTCGCCTCACATTCAGGTCACGCTTACACCACTACCACGCTACCACTGTTTGGCATGCTATGCAGATTGGCTCGAAGCGAACATTCCGCAACTAGAAGAAGTTGACCAGGAGGAGAAGAAGGATGAATGATTGCAATCACTGTTGGCACGATACGGGAGTCATCCTGACTTCAAATCCTCCACTGGGCAAGGAGGTTTGCTGTCACTGTGGCGATACAAGACATCTGCGGATAGCAGTACATGTTCCGCCAGGAACCCACGAGCCGTATGCTCCTTTTAATTCTCCAGTCGGAGGTGTGAGATTCATTGACCAAGAGGGGAAGAAGGGTGGAACCGATAAGTGAGGATATGGTTTTTGTTGCTTCGCCTGCGACCGTTGGCTATTGGTCTATGTGGGAAAGCACAAGGTATTACGTTACAAAGCGCCCGCGCTGGCTAACGCGCTTGATGATGAGATGGTTCTTTGAGTGGGAGTGGAATGACCAGTGGCCGTAGTTATCCCTGTTTAAGCATGTCCGCCACAGCCTGCGCGTTACGTTGCGAATCCTTCGAGCTTCCGAATTCAAAGCCGAACACGTCTTTTACGATTGTAACGAGAGCGCCAAGAACTACTAGCAGCAAGTCTCTGGATTGCGCTGGAACGTCAAATACGAATAGCAATAGGATACACAGCGCCATCGACCCGACGGCAGTATAAGCGAGGATATCCCCCCGGCGGTTCTTCCCTATAGCCTTGATGATCTCGATATCCCGAACCCGCGCTGATTGAGTGTCCGCAAGAAACGCCTTGATCGTCTCGCTCTCATTTGCCATCCTGGCGAGTTCTCCAGTTTGCTGAAGTTTCACCAGCTCTAATTTGGCTGCATCGCGCTGTTCCGGATTTGGCCAAAGTCGATCGATCAATCGCCCCCCAATCTCGAAAACTGCGCTGACAGGATCGAATGCTATTATGCTATCCCCGCTCTCGTGCCTTCATTGTCTATCGTCAGGATGGCGTGCCGTGGAGTATCGGTGAAACTCACGTGCGTCCATAGGCCGAATTCCAAAATTACCTGATCGATAGCCAAGTCCATGCGGTTCTCGGCGATCAGCGTGGCCAACTCGCGCGGCGGAACATCTTTGCAAATGATGTCGGCGGCCTCACCCCTCATATGCTGGCTATTAGGCTGTCCTCCCGCTGCAGCATTGACCTTGGGAGACCTATAACCGCTGTTGACGTGGATGGGCTTGCCGACGAGTCCTCGGATACGTTCCAGTCCTTGTGCCGTGTGTCGCAGGGCTTCAATGATTTCGGGTGATGGAGTGTTATCCAACCCTTTGCGTGCGGCGACTTCGGAGAAGGTCAATTCCTGCAAACTGAAATGGTTGGTCAAGATCACTTGTGCCATCCCGCCATATTGAGAATGGCATTGCCGATTATCCCCACGGCCACAATCGCCAAGGTGACGAGTATCCACTTGCCCCCGGTCTTGAATTTCTCCTCCCACCACTCGTCAAGGGCTTCTTTGTAGAGGGCTTTGCGCTCGTCCGAGATTTCCCTCTCCAAGCGCTTGATTTCATCTGGATTAAGTCCGATCATCTCGCCGCTCTTAATCTCTCCGGGAACGTCGCTAGAGACTCCGCAAGTGGGGGTGGAGACCCCGCTGGCCGGTCCCGCTCTATCACCTGATTGTATTCTTTTTGGATGCGCGCGATCTCGTCATAGTCCTTGGCGTTCAAGGCTTCGCGGAGCCGGTCCGGAAACGCCTGTAACGATTCAATTAAAGTTGGCGACTTCGTTTCTCGTTTTATTTCCTCCCATTTAGACTGCGGAGCTTCTTTTATCTCGCCTTCCTTCGGCAAATTAAATCTCGTCATGGAAGTAACAAGCGCCTTCAGGATGATCTGCTCGACGACCTTGCTCATTGGATCGGCGTCGGGCAGCTTCATCAGATCGGCGAACTTTTTCGGGTCTTGCAGGTCTTGCGCCAGCCTCTTTGCGACCGGAGTTTGCGCATCCATTGCTACCATCCGTAAGCCATAGTTCACCAGCATCATCGGCCTGTTGAGCAGAGTGGGTATCTTCGGAATTTCTCCCGCCGCGATGTTTCCGACTGTGCTCTTTACTAGTGCTTGGATACGCTTCGCCTCTTTCAGACGATCCTCATGCGCCTCGATTTTCTTCATTCCTTCTGAGAAAGTACGAAGATAGTTCTTCCACCCGCTGCCACCCGCACCCTCGATCGCATCGTCGATATGTTTCTGGATGTTTCTCTCAAGTCCCGAGGTCAGACGCTTATCCCAATTGGACGTTTCTTTTGAAAACTTGTCTATCGTATTTCCGATTTCCTTTCGGATCGTATAGAGGTCTCGCGCATCAATCTTTCCAGTGTCATCAGCGAGTGACGCTATCTTTTCCTTGACGGCAGAAAGGCTCTTTTGAACCACATCAGAGGCCCGAGTGCCGGGCCGGGACGCCATAGAGTCTATCGCGTCAGTAACATTCTTTATCGGGACGCCTCCAGGTCTTCCTGGAAAGATCGGCGCGTTTGCCATGTCAAGCGCCTGCTTCCTCATCGGAGCCGTTACGATGTCCAAGTCTTTCGCGAACTGGTCTACAGCAACGCCATGCTGCCTCGCCACACTCGGCAACACGTCTTCAATCCCATTCGCCCCGGTTAAATCCTTCTGAAGACGAGCTACCGCTCCTCCGATGACACGGGGCTTGCCCATGCTCTGCTCTGCGAGGGTCTCGGCTACGGTAGGCTGAGCTCCTGGAACGAATTCCGTCCCTCCTGAGCGCAGCGCTGCGTGGGTCTTTGCTAGTTCTTCGCCTGGAATTCGGGTTGCGGCATCCTTGGCTATTCTCGAAACGGCGCGTTCGCTACCGAATCCAGCGCCAACGGTAGCCCCAACATTTCCGACGAGATTGCCGGCCCATTTTGCCGCCCCTGCGATGGGGAGGGGAGCCATCCCCGCAGCGAGCTCGGCAGCGGTCTGCGCGATGGGCCCGCCACCCATTTCTCGCGTTGTCCCGCCAGCCGCGGCACCACTAGCGGCGGAAGCCACGGCCAAGCCAGGTCTTTGTCCGAGAGATTCCAAGAGGCCCTTGATGATGGGCTGGCCTACGCTCCTGGAGGCTATCTCCGCTCCCTTGGTTATCCCACCTACGCCAGCCATAGTCCCCGCAACATCGCTGAAAACTCGTTCGCTGCCGGTCTCAGGCTTGGGAAGGCCGAGCTTGTCCATCATCTGATCGAGATAGTTTGTGCCGGCGGCCTTATCTATCAGGCTGACGATTCCGCCGGCACCTGCACCAGCACCCGCCCCCAAGGCTGTGCCGACTCCCGGTATAACCGATCCAGCAGCCCCACCAAGCATCGCCCCAGCAGCTACGGGGCCAGCTGCCCTTGCGGCTATCCCAGCCTGACGAAGGAAATTGCTTCCCTCTGGTTTTGGCTTTTCTTCTACTGTTCCGGCATCGCTTCGTGCCTTTAACACGCGCTCCTTCAGGCTGGGATGATCCGGGGGGATGTCGTCGGGGATGTTCCTGACGACTATCCCATCTTTGGTTTCGATCTCGTAGGGCATCAGTAATCCACGACTATGCGCTTGGCAGGAATCGTCCTTCCGGTGAAAGCCTCGATCTGTTCTTTGTTATAAGTCACTGCCGCGCCTCGCATCAGCCTATTGATAGCTCTTTGCTCTAATTCTTTTCTTCGCGCAAGATTCGCCTTGATCTGTTTTGGGTCCATTCGTGGGTTAATAGCGGACTTGTTCCACGCCGCTATTTCAGGTGCGGTCAGGGCCGATCCGAACAGCTTGTTTCTAACCTGTGATTGATGAAGCTCATAGTCCTGCCACCATTGAGACTGCCCCGTATCGTCTCCGAAGTATTTTCCTGTGATGTTCGACATTTCCCCGGTTATCGTTTTACCTCCGTAGGTATCTTGGAAAGTGCTGTCGAACCGCTCGGTGGCATCGGCCAACTCCGAGACTTCGGTAAGCTGCTTTTGAAGCGGAGATGGCAGCGGTCGATTTTGTGCTTTATCCGGCCGCGTGCTCAGTAATTGAATCCTTCCCTCGATCTGCCTTCTTCCGGGATGTCCAGGAGGAAGGCTCTCGGCGAACTTTTGCAGCCTTACTATCTCTGGAGGTTGGCCTTGAGATTCAGGTCGCGCCATCGGCGAGATCATCCCGCCTGTAGCGGGGTTGTAAGCGCCCCCCGCACCGATCGCTTGCAATCCCGGCTTCTCGACCAGCCCTTTCAATTTAGTCGCCAGTTCTACTGCCTTGGGAGTACCTGATGCGAGTAGAGCTTTGATCGCTTTGTGTGGGTCGCCCGCTACTTCAGGACCTGACAGTTTTTGGCGAATTTCTTCTTCCTCACGCTGCGCGCGTTGCGATTGGCTCAACTGCTGCTGTCTGAGGAGATTGGCGAGCGCCCCAGTTTGTTGTTGCTGATCGAACTGCTGCTGAGCTAGGGCCGCCCGGTAGATCGGGATGCCAGCTAGTGAAGATTCGAGGTTTCTTGGCATGGGTTATCCTCTAAGCGTAGCCCCTTCTTATCGCCTCCAGAAGTCCTGGGTCAATCGCGCTAACCTGGGATGTTGGCTAGAACGGATTGGAGATTGGGCATGGGCTATCTATTCCTGCCAAAATCCGTTGTCAATCATCCACTGAGGATCGCCCCAACCACCTGGGGCTGTTCCGGGTGCCGCGACAAAAGAGCCAACTTGAGCCGGAGCGGCAAAAGTGGCGGCAGCTTCTGGATGGTCGGCAAGATAAGTCCTTATTTGTCCCAATCTTTCGGCGGATAGCACTCCTCCAAATGCTCCTGCATTATCATCGCCAAGATTATTATTCCTCATCATAGATATAATCATGCCGGGCATACCTCCCACGAGTTGTTGTAGCTCTGGTGGCATGTTGTGAAAATCAGGGAAATTCTCTACTGGATCTTGAAGCGGTTGAGAGATCTGATTTTGACCGTGCAGAATGTCATACAACAGCCCAGCAGTTGCACCCCCTGCAATAAGACCAGCGCTCCCAGCACCAGCAACTCCTGCACCGCCTCCAGAAGCAGTAGCACCACCACCAAAAACTGTTCCGGGAGCAGCACCAGGTTCAATTAACCCAGCAAGTCCACCACCAATGGTAGAGCCGCCACCAATGGTAGAGCCGCCACCAATGGCTGGTTCTTCCCATGGGGCAATACCTGGAGGTAGACCACCACCAACTGAAGGATCAATAGGCATACCCGTAAGAGGATCAATGTTCCCGCCAAGATCAGTGATAGTTGGATCGGTTGAGACTCCGCCGCTTCCTGGAACTGCACCGGGAACCCCACCCGGAACCACACCCGGAACAGCTCCGCCACCGGGCCCTGGACCTAATCCAAGAGCATCCCCTATTTGTGCAGCAGTGCCTGAAGTAAGGCCACTTAATCCTGGGCCGCTAGGCAATCCTGGAATTCCACCCCCAGCGCCACCGCCCCCTTGCCCAAGCATCAATCCAAGCAACGGTCCAAGGGCGTCGTACTGGTTGGCTTGGCTGTTGATCGCGTTTATCATCGAGCTGGGTACTGCGGCGTTGAAGCTCTCTATTCCTCCCATTCTCGCCAGCCGGTCGCGTTCCGCTCCAAGCCGGTTGAGCTGCTGATTGGTCGCATAGTTCTGAATCTCAGACAAGGCACTTCCAGACCCCGCGGGATTGCCGCTCGTGCTAAGAGATCGAGCAAGAGCATCGGTGCCCTGCTGGACCGCTCCGGTGATCTCTGGGCTACTCAGATAACCCGTCGGGTTATCGTAGCTCGCTTGAAGTCTATTTCTGTACGGAGCCCCCATGCCCAGGAACTGATTGGACATATTTTGGAAGGCTTGGGCTTGCTGATGAGCGGCAGCCCCGCCGCCTAGCAGTTGCAATATTTGAGCGAGATTGCCGTTACCACCACCACCACCACCGTGGAATCCACCACCACCACCACCGGGGAATCCACCACCACCACCACCGCTGTAATCACCGAGATCGCTGAGATCCACATCAGGCATAGGAGCAGTAGGACTAGGTTCACCTGGAAGTAAACTAGTAGTTCTCGATTGTCTATCCACCAATCCGCCTGGTATGGTTCCAATTGGTCCAGCACCAGGAATGGAATCTGGATTCTGCTGAGGCAGCCCTAGATTGGGTTGAGAACCACCCATATAACCACCGCCAGGCGGGCCACCAGGCCAAACAAAAGGGCCAGAAGGTAAATTGATCGATTCACCGACACCTGCGCCTGCCAGTCCTTGCAACCCGCCGCCGCCGCCAGGGGGCGGTATGAAACCGCCAGGCGGGCCACCAGGCCAAACAAAAGGGCCAGAAGGTAAATTGATCGAT
>ERZ1292642.673-Hain-H14-01um-R1-673-length-18430-cov-6_pt1 | contig 18430 bp, 15 predicted proteins | sample MGYA00564403_ERZ1292642 | MGnify/ENA primary metagenome ERZ1292642 (study PRJEB36523, sample SAMEA6512643) | groundwater metagenome | collected 2019-01-09 | study: AquaDiva: Metagenomics assemblies of 32 groundwater samples | reverse complement strand
TCTCGATCGGTACAGCACGGCAGGGGCACTCGTGCAGTCCTATACCTTGGCCTATGCGATCAACAAGCTCGCCTCCGCCATAGATGACCCCAACTCATTCTGGGTCTGGCTGAGCACGGATCTCACATGGTCGGTGTTCCAGAATATCAAGGTCAGCGACGGCTCAGTGCTCTCGACGACGCCGATAGTGCCAATCTACGAGAGCGGGACGTACCGCGCCGTGGCCAACCCGGAGTTGCTGTCAATCCGGTTCGGCCATTCGGCCTCGTGTACATTCTTCGTCACGCGGGCTGCGATCCCGGCCTACGTTGTCGTGCCTTCATGTGTACAGGGCTGCATCCCGTCGCTCGGCACGATCACTGGTGGCGGCCAGGCGTGCTGGCCAACTATCGACCTCCCGACTGGCGGCGGGCAAGCCTGTGGCCTCACGGGGACGCTGGCCGGGCCGAGCGTAGAATGCTCGTAAGCAGGTTTCCGTGCCCTTTGCGAACTCGACCCTAACACAGCTCCTCGCCCGGCTGAGCCAACGTACAGAGTCAGCAGTGTTCTGGACGGCGTCGTCCGCCACGATGGCCCTTGCCGAGTCGGTACGTCTCTGGAACCTCTTCACCGGCCTCTCTCGCACGACCATCAGTGTCTCGACCGTTCCTGACACTCCCTATATCGATCTCACCGTCCCGGCGCGTCAGCAATGGCTCAGGCCAACCAGGGTGCGTGTCCCAGCGCCGTCCGCGCGCGAACTCAACCCCTCGTCCCTGGCCGGGCTCGACCTGTCCTTCCCCGGCTGGGAGGCCCACACGACCCTCACCGCACCGGGCGGACTTACCGCACCGCGGTATTGGGCACCCGCTGGCATGGCTCGTCTCGCGGTCTACCCGGCCGACACGACCGTCGTCGCCGGCGGCAACGGTCCGCGCACCCTGGCGGTCGATGGCATCACCTGCGCCAGCGTGCTCGTTTCCGCGGGTGACTTTCTCGACATGGGGGACGAGGAGCTGACCGCTCTGCTCGGCTACGCCCTGCACGTCCTCAGCTTCAGCAAGGGGGCTGACGCGCTCGCCGCAACCCGTCCGCTCTATCTCGCATTCCTCAAGGCGGCAGCTGACCGCAATGCGGTGTTCGCCGCCTCGTCGTTTTACCGGAAGATCATCGGGCAGGATTGGTCGAAACTGGCATACCCGATGCGGTCAGCCTCATCCATCGCGACCGCAGACACGCTTCTCGGTAGTCTCGGAGGAGTCAGCGATGGGCAAGCCCAACCAGGATCAGGACAACTACGACAGCAACCACGGTGATCGAGACCGCGGGGACGCCCACGCCCACGGTGACCGGGAAGAATCGACACGGGAAGAACCTACACGGACCCTGCTCGCTGAGTTGACCGCACACAACCTGAAGGTTGACGAGGTCTTAGACGCCATCGAAGGGAACAGTACCCTCGTCCAGACGACGTACATGTGCTTGCGGTTGTTTGCGCAGGTCACCCGCCTCTACGATATGGCGGGCACCCCACATGGGCGGTCGTACCACCTGCTCAACGCCGCCGTCCGGGAGCTGCAGCAGTCTGGAGAGAACCTAGAGATGCACATTCAGATGATGCTGCAAAGACTGACGAAGCGCTCGGACAGGGGTGGAGGACGCGGCGTGGAGGACGAGGCGTAGAATCCACCCAGCCATGCCGCTGACCGCCCTCACCGACGCTGACGTCCTCGCCGACCTGCAGTGGCGCCACACCGAGGATGCGTCCTTCTCGTCCGGGCTGTGGACGCTCGCCGAGGTCGCCAACTACCTGACCGAGCGGCAGAACGCCTTCAACCGGTCGACGGGATTCGTGCTCGCACGCGCCCTTGCGGTCGCGGTGGATGCTAACAGCAAAGCGACATTGCCTGCTGATTGGGTGTCGACACACCGGGTGACGTATCGGAGTGCAGCTGGCCGGACGTTCGCTGTTCCTCGTAGCGACCGGTTCAGCGACTACATGCTCAGTATCGGTGCGACGATCGCCCCCTTGGCACATGACGATCACTCCGGTGGCACCCGTGTCCTCGAACTGCTCCCGCCGCTGTTCCCGTCGGGAACGCTCGACCTGCTCTACGTCTCAACCCTCCAAGCCCTCGCACTCAACCCGCTCGCCCCCATCACCTTCTCTGTCCCCTTCGACTTTGTCCCCTACATCGTCTATGGAGCCATGAGCGACATGCTGGCGAAGTCCGGGCGGGGGCAGGATCTCGAACGGGCACGGTACTGCGAACAACGATTCGCTGAGGGCATCGCTGTCGCGACACTCCTTCAGGAAGGGTTTGCCTGATGCCCCCAACACCCCCTGTGCCCTCACCAGAATTCATCGTCCATCGCGTCGACTCTGCGACAGGCCTGCAGACCTACTTGAACAGTCTCCCGAGCGGGACGCAGATCATCAGCATTCTCCTGAGTGCCTCGACCGAAGGTGGGAGCAGCACGGGCTGGGACTTCATCGTCGTGAGCCGCTGATGTGGGAAGCGCTCGGCGGCACAAATCTCGGTGGTATCTTCATCCTCGTTATCCTCGTCGTCGTCATCGGCGTAATCTGGGCCGATTGGCACAAATCCCGGAGGTCGTGAGATGCCGCCCTTCGATGCGACCAGCTTCATACTCGGGCTGTTTACCGGGATCATGTTCTGTCTAGGGTTGACGCTCTACATCACACGAGGAATCCGCTGATGCCGCAGTCGTTGAATCCAGCGAGACAGGTCGGTCATACAGCAGGTCTGCCACTGCCCGACGCGCAAGCACGACACACGGTCATTGAATGGCTTCACCTATTGGAACAACAATTCAACCCTGACATGTGGTGGGATGGGCTTGACCAGTACTTGCGTACGCGGAAACCCGTCCGTGCTGTTATTCGCACCGAGGAAGTTTGATGCCGCAGTCACCCCACCCAACGCGCGAGGCGGCAGAATCGCCATCCTTAGTCCATCAACCCTTCCTCTCACTCCCGCTCCCGATCGGCAACCACGGCATCGATCTCATCACGCCTGTCGACGGGCTCCCCTCGGGCGGCCTCTCACGTCTGACCAATGGGATTGCCACTCCCTCCTCCGGCATCGAAACCCGTCCCGGCCTCACCGCCGAAACCGCAAACACCGCGTCGACCGCCATCCATTCGATCCTGCGCGTCAACGCGCCGACCAGCACTCCGGCACTGAACTACTACTTCTGGGGGGTCGGGACGACCCTGCGCTGGAACGTCACGGGCGGCTCCCCTGCGACTATCGACACCGGCTATTCCGGCGACCCGCTTACCTGGGCCGCATGGACCAACGAGTTCACACACAAGTCCGCGGTGTATGTCGGCGACCGCACGAAGATGCGGAAGGTGCTGACGACGACGGGCGAGGATAAGCCAATTGGGCTGCCGGCTCCGGCCGCACCGGCGACGATCGTCCCGTCGACGCCTCTCACCACCACGATTGCGGCATTCACCCCGGCAGATGGCACGGACGCGACCCGCTGGCGAAAGGGCTACACCACGGGTGAGGCTCCCTATCCGGGCGTGCCGACTGTGACCGCCGTCGACGGGCCAGCCGTCGGCTCCAGCGGCCTCCTCATCCAGACCGACCCCGGTGCGGTGTCCGGCAGCTATACGTCCTACATCTTCTGCCCACTCGTCGCCCCGGACGGCAGCTATACCACTCGGAACCTCGATCTGGTCGGCACGGGTGGCGACCAGCGTCCGGCGACCGATGATGACGTCATCCACCTGTGGATGAAGTTCAACCGCCCCGATCACATTCAGGAGGTGCGGGTCTACTTCCAGTGCAGCCCGCTGACGCGTGTCCCGGCCGATAGCGGGATCATTCCCGACAAGCACCCACCGCCGGGGATGGTCCCCGCTGCCAACGAAGCAACGCTCATCACGGCTGGCGTTGTCGGTGGCGCTGCGTACGTGCGGGCCTTCCGTCCCTCGGACTACACCGACTTCGTCGCCGGCACCGAGACGGCGCTCCAAGCCGCCAGCGCCATCCGGACCAACGACCTCCTCCGCGGCTACACCGAGCCGCCCGCGACGATCACCGGGGACAACCCCACCACTCCCAGTGAGGTGGTACACCCACCGGGTGAGAGTACATGGTCGGCCTCCGGCGGGGTCGTTGGCACTACGGCGTGGACCGAGTACGGCAAGATCGGCGTCCCGCTCCGTCGGTCGGACTTCATCAAGGTTGGGAGTGCCGGGCAGACGACGCCGGTCGTCACGGACTGGTCAACGATCCACGCCATCTGGATCCTCATCACCGCTTCCGACAACTTCGCTGTCGACTGCGCCCTCGACGACTGCTACCTCACCGGCGGCTGGGACCCCGACACCTCCGAGCCGGACGCCACGCCCTACGACTACCGGCTCACCAACTACGACCTCACCACCGGTGCCAGGTCCAACCCCTCGCCGGTGATGACCGCCGCGGCGGACCAGCACGACGTCCTGCGCCAGAAAGTCACGATCACCCCGGCGGCTGCCTACGGTGACGCGAACGTGCGGCAGGAAGCCTGGCGCCGTGGCGGCGCGAACGGCGGCGACTGGTTCTTCGTCTCAGCGAACGCTGCGGACGGCGGAGCGATCATCGACACGGCTAGCGACGTTCTCGCTGCCGCTTCTGGTGCCTTGGAGATCGACCACGACCAGCCGGTGACCACCGTCTCCGCTACTGGCACGGCGATCTACGCGCAGGCCGTCCCCTCGATCTTCGGCCCGATCGAAGGCTATCTCTTCGCCTGCGGCGACCCGAGCCGGGCTGGCTCGCTCTACTGGTCGAAGCGGAACGAGCCAGACCACTGGCCGGCAGCGAACCATCTGGAAACCTGCGCGCCAAACGAGGAGCTGCAGAACGGCGACGTCTACGGCGGGCAGGGGTTCGTCTTCTCGCGAGAACGCCTCTACTCGATTCAGGTCGACATCAGCGGTGGCTCGGTCCTGACCCTGCCCACCGAATGCGACCGGGGCATTATGTCGCGGACGGCGTTCGCAGTAGGACTGGGCGGGATCTACGGCGTCAGCCGGCATGAGGTCTTTGCCACCACCGGCGGCGCTCCGAGAGTCCTCTCCAAGGTGATCGAGCCGCTCTTCAACGGCGAGACGGTCAACGGCTACTACCCGATCGACTTCGCTGTCCCGACCGCCATCCGTCTCTCGGTCTACAGCGACGACCTCTGGTTCATGTTCCAGGACACCAATGGCAGCCGTGTGTTCTGGGTGTACTCGTTCGCCTATGACCGCTGGCGGTTCGCCAAGTTCGGGGTGCCGGTTTACATTGCCTATCCTGAGCCGGGTGACAACACCAAGCGGCAGCTGATCTTCGGCGGCAGCGGCACCAGCTACTCGCACCGCGGCGTGACGGACGCCGGCACGGGCATCCCGGTCCTCTTCCGCACCAATGCCGAATCGTTCGGGCACCCACGCGAGGAGAAGCTCCTGGGCGACGTGGCTGCGCGCGCCAATCTCTACGGCGTGACGCTCTCGATCCAAGCCTTCCTGAACGCTGACGTCAGCTCCAACACAGCGCTAACCGTCGCAGGCACGTCGGTCCTCGATCGCTACGTGTTCGATCTGTTCGGCACCACGCCGCAGCACGCCGACTCTCTCAGCCTCGAATGCAGCTGGACGACCAACTCAGGCTGCGCCGACCTGCCGCTGGTCGACCGCCTCTATGCCGACACCGCCATCCAGCCCGAAGTAACGATGAACCGGGCGACGACCTGGCAGCCGCTGCACGAACGTGGCGAGGCGTACGTGATCGGGATGTATGTGGACTGCGACACGGGCGGGAGCGCGCGTACGATCCTCGTCGAAGGACTGCTGAATGGCGCGGCGGTCGCCATTGCGACGCTCACCGTCAACTCCAATCATGGTCGTCGGCTGTGGTTCTCGTGGACTGCCGTGCATGTGGACATGATCCGCCTTCGCCCGACCGGGGCGTGCGAACCGTGGATGCTGTTCGGTCAGGGTTGGATTTGTACGCCCGAGCCGCCGCGCATCTCGAAGTGGGATTCGGTCCACGAGAATCAGTGGGACCAGTACATCACCGGCCTGGACATCGAGTGCGACACGTTTTCGGCGAACAAGACGGTCGAGGTCTTCGTCGACAGCGTCCTCGTCAAGACCGAAACCATCAACACGGCATCCCGCCTCGTCAAGCACATCACGATCCCCTGGCTGCGTGGGCACATCCTCCGGTTCCGCGCGACCGACAGCAACGTCGGCCTGCTCTACACGCACCGCTGGCACACAGATGAAGAACCCACCGAGCAGCATAATTTTTTGCAGAATTACACGGTGGCAGGAACGCTCAGCGACAAGTGGTGCAAGGGGATCCTGCTCGAAACTGACACCTTTGGTGTCAACAAAGAAATCAAAGTCGAAGTCGATCACGTCGTTGTGTTCACTGGCACCATAAACACCAATAACAGACGGTCTGTTCACATTGCATTTCCGCAAGTACTCGGCCGTGTCTTCCGCTTGTACCCGACCGACACAGTTCCTGCCCGTCTGTACTCGCATGTCTGGCTCTTCGATGAAGAGCCCATCAGCGTCGTTAGATTCGAGAGCCAAGAGCAACCAGACGGCATACGCGACTATCACATCCCAATTGACGGCCAGATTGCCATCAAGAGCAACAGTCCAGTCACGTTGACGATTCTGAGTTATGGGCAGAATGGGGTCGCGCTTGGTACGAAGGTCTATACACTGCCTTCAACGGGTGGTGTGAAGTCGATGTTGTCAGCACACACGTTTTTGGAGCCACAGAAAGGGCTCTTATTTCGTCAAATCTACGCAGCAAGCACTCCGTTCTGGCTTTATACGGAGGAATCGTGGTTGACTATGCAGCCACTGAGTGGCGGCCAACCAACGCGCGTCTTCGTTCTTGGCAACGACGCACTCGATCCTGCGAGAGAGATGCGTAATGCCGTCATAACGGCAAAGCGCGCTGGAGGCGCTTCCGCTTCCGGTTAGCTTCGGCGACGAGTTGACGAACAACACCAGCTTTCAAATGATTGGGGAACTTGGCCATTTCACGTCGCAAACATCCGCAGCTGACTGTGGCACCAGTGCGGAGTTGGCCGATCTGAACAATGCAAGTACGTCCGCAATCACATTGACATTGCCATTCAATCGCCTTCGATCGGTACACACGTTTCAAGGCAACCAAGCGACCAAACCGTTCCCCGGCGTAGTCGGTGTACTCGTACCACCGACGTTGCCGCCGATTGTTCTGCTGTTCTTTTTGAGTAGCCCAGCGACAGTTACCTTTTGGGTACTCAGCGCATGGGCCTGTGTACGGACCGTTGTTGTCGATCCGGTCGAGTGTATGTTGAGGTGTTGGCTTCGGTCCCATATGACGAAAGACGGCGTTGAAATCATTCGCCCATTCGTCCGACATCGTGATGCCACGGCCACCGTAGTACTTGTACGCTGGATTGTTTTTGTTGAAGCAACGGTCTTTGGCGCCCATCCACGAGCGGTATTCAGGCGACCCTGTGTGACCGGGTGCGTGCCCATGCTTGGTCTTTGTCTTACGATTCCATTCCGGCAGCAGGCAACCACAACTCTTGCTCCGCCCAATCTTGAGTACATAGCCAGCGACAACACCTTCACTGCCGCAGAGACAGCGACACAGCCAGAACCATTGTGGTCCGATCTTGCCGATGGGGTAGAGTGCCGTCCAGCGTCCGAAGGTTTGGCCGGTGAGATCGACAGGCGTGTTAGGCAAAGCAGGCTCATTATCTAAGATTCTCCATGCCTCTGCAATACGCATTTTGGAGCCAGATTCGTGACCGCCCGACGCGAGACGCTTTCAAGATTGCGCTTGACCGGATCGCCGCGCTCGAAGCCCAAGTCCTCGCCATCGGCACCCTCACCGCCCCGCTCACGACCAACCTCGACGCCGCCAGCCACCGGCTTACATCCCTCGCCAACCCGACCGCCGACCAGGACGCCGTCACGCTCCGGTACCTGAAAACATTCGTGGAGAACAGACTCACGGCCGCCGGCCTGCTTGACGCTACGGGCACCGCAGCTGCAGCTCCAGCAACGAGCGACAACGGCGTGACCCAACAAGGCGTGACCGACGCGGGCCCCGATGGCCACATTGGCTCTCCGACCAGTCCCACCGCCTACAACGCGGGGTTGATCATCGGTGGAACCGCCCACGAGTTCCCAGCGTTAGTCGCGCCCGTCAGCGATCAAGCTACGCGTGATCTCAACATGGTCGAACTCCTGCGCCGGATGATCTACCACCTACAGGCTGCGGGCTTTTCGGCTGGTCGGCAACAAAACCCATCTGGTGCGATCTCCATGGACAAACTCTGTGTGATCGAGGACGGCGAACTCCGCGCGTTCGACGTGTTCACGGGGACGTTCGATGTCGAGATGACGGTGCAGGCATTTTTCGTCAATCCACCAAATCTCGTCGCCGATAGCGGGACAGCGGACTGAGGGCGTAGAATCGCCTGCAGTGCTGGACGCATATTTCGCCCACGTCCTCCCGCCAGCCGAATGGTACAGGCTCGGCCTCCCACCCGAGAGCCTCCCGACCAACCCAGAGCACGCGCTCATCATCGTCGTGGAGAATGCAGACGGTGAGATCTGCGGTAGGTGGATGGCGTACGAGACGGTCGTCCTCGAAGGACTGGCCATCGACCCTGCCTACCAGAAGCACCCTGGCGTCGCCGGGCGGCTGATGCAAGCGATGACCACTGAGCTGATCAGCCGTGGAGTGCCGATGGCCATGACGTTGATCACCGATGGCGATGTCGCCCGGCTCGCCGCACGGCATGGCCTCTACCAATTACCAGGGGCGGTCTGGGTGCTCGACCTGCGCCCGCTCATGGGATCCACCGTGCCAACAGAAGTCAGAGAGGAAGGGTAGCTGTGCCCGCGGTCCCCTATCTCGTCCAAGGCGGTCTGGCCGTTGGTGGCGCCCTCGCGAGTAGCGCGGCTGGTCGTGCCGCCTCCCGTGCTGCCATGAATCGTTCGCCTGAAGAACTCCAGGCCATGCAGCGCCTCGAAGGTCTCTCCACGCAAGCCAGCCAGACCGGTCAGCAGTATGGCGCCATGGCCGCGCCCGCTCTCGGTCGAACGTTCAATTACTACAACACCTTACTCGGCGGGAATCGTGCTGCGATCCGCCAGGCGGTCTCCCCCGAGCTCCAGGACATCGGCGAGGCGTACAAGGGTGCCGACACCGCCATCGGTAAGGGCTACATTTCAGGTGGCGAGCGGAACCAGGCCTTGGCCGAGAACGCCCGCGCGCGTGCCGGGCAAATCTCCCGGCTGATCGGCGGGGTCCGCCCGATGGCCGCCGCGCAAGGCGGGCAGCTCGCCGGGCAGGTCGCGGGGATCAGCCAGCAGTCGCAGTACCTCGCGCAGCTTGCCAACCAGAACCTACTGGGGCAGGGGTTCCAGAACCGGTTGCTCGGGCAGCAGGCCGGAGGGCAAGCCGCAGGGCAGTGGGGAAGCCTGTTCGCACGGCTGATGAGCACGCTCAGCGGCGTGAAGGGGAAGGACAAGACCAGTAACGGTGGCGGTAGCCTCGGTGGCGACGAGAACTGGTGAGGTGACGTCTCATGGCTGACCAATTCACCTCCTACGGCTGGTCCCAGGGGCTCTCCGACTTCCTCGGCGGCTACATGGGGGAGACCGGCAAGATCCGCGAGGAGAACGAGCGCCGCAATCAGCAGCAGCTGCAGATCGAACAGACCGCGCTGCAGCACCTGATGACGTCGGATGACCCGGACGTCAAGGCTGCCGCGGTGACGGCGTGGCTGCAGCCGCGCAAGGCCGGAGGCGGTCCGCTCGCGGCGTGGTACGGCAAACAGTCGTCGCATCCGATCTACGAGCAGGTAAAGACGATCCTCGGGCCGGCGGGAAAGCCGGCGAGCCAGTGGTGGCTATCACCAGAGGAGCAATACGCCGCACAGGCCAGTGGTCAGATGACTGGCAAGATGACCGGCTGGGGACAAGGATTTCAGAAGGTCGTTCACCGGGAGCCAACTGAAGAAGAAGCTACGACCGCCTTCCAAGGACTCACCGGTACCCCGCAGCGTGTCATCGCCCATAAGTCCGGTACGTTCGTCATTCAAGACGAGACCGGGAAACGCATCACGCGCGGCGGCTACGTTGATACCGACCCACGCAGCGGACATGAACGCGCCTTCGACTGGAATAATCGGCCGATCACCGGGACGATTCTCGATTTCAAGCCGCAAGGGATGGGCGGGGGCGGGCAGGTCCAAGGCAAATGGATCCCCGGCACGATGGCTGACGGCACCAAAGGGTTCGTCTTCCAAGACATTACGGGGAAGATTTGGGCGACACCGCCACCGCGCGAGTTCATGTCAGAAGACGTCCCGCCGCCGCCGGGACCGATCGTTTTCTATGGCCCGCAAGGTGCCCAGACACTCGATCCACGTACACAGACGGTCAGTCCGCCGATTCCCGGCACGGAGAATGCCGCACAGACCGAAGCCGCCAATCGACAGCAGGCACAAGCGGCCCTCGCGACGCTCGAACAGGCAAGCAAAGACATTGATACCCGCGCCAACCAGCAGGTGCCCCACTTCCAAGGGCTCCCGGTCAATACGGTGCGGTTAACCGACGCACGAAACAAGGAGGCCGTGGCGGCCGGATATGCGAGCTGGCAGGATCTCCTCGACCAACTCGCCGCAGCACGAAAGGCAGTCGGGGCACCTCCGGGTGGCGTGACACCGCAGCGAGCCGCGCCGACTCCGACACCGTCTGGGAAGGGCGGCCCGGCTAAATCCAAGGGCCAGATCGAGAAGGATAAACTCGATCGGATGTTGCAGATGCTCAGACAGTGACCAGCGATGAGCCGTGCCCTAAATGATCTTGACGAGCGTTTCCGTCCAATCGCGTTCGAATTGATTGCGCGAGCGACTGAAGCGGGTATCCCAGTTCTCATCGTCGGCACCCTGCGCACGCAAGCCCAGCACGAGGTCAACCTTGCCAACGGATCGAGTTGGACTGCACACAGCCTGCATCTTGACGGGTTAGCGATTGACGTCTGCCCGTTTGAGGAATTCCGGCTGCACGGCTCTGATAAATTACAGTGGAAGACAGACGATCCTGCCTGGGCGACGCTCGCGGCGATCGGTCGAAAGCTCGGGCTCCGCTGCGGCTATGACTGGAAGCAGAAAGATTGTGGGCATTTTGAATTTGTCCTCTCCAGCAAATTAAAGAAGATCTGATGCCGCCACAACTTCCCGCCGACCCAGAGGACTTCACCCCCGACCGCACCTACTCCGCCGAAGAGTTCGCCCGCCACGTCCGCCGCGCCTACCCGTCACTCGACGCCGCGACGCCCGATGACCGCAGGCTGACGCACGTTTTCCTGACCGTCAACCCGGAGTTCAAGTCCTGGGTATCGGTGGACCCGCTGGAAGGGTCGGAGCTGGCTCCTGCACCCGCGGCGCTCCCATCTGGCCGGTTCACGCCGCCGCCGCCCCCGATGCCGACGTCGCTTGAGACCTATCCCGGCACGAATCCGTATGAGGAGTTCGCTCGTACCGAAGCGACTCGGCTCCATCAACAAGCCACGCAGGAGACCTACACCCGCCAGCGGGAGCCTGCCATCGCGGCAGCCTACGCCGCGCAGAAGCAGCAGCGCGAACGGCGGCAGCGGGTGGGGCTCCCGCCACGTCCGACCGGTCTCGCACTCCCACCCGCCGAGGCACCCCCGCCTGATGCGCTCTCAGCGGCGGTCACGTCCTACGCCGCCAGCCCTGTAATCGGCGCGGCGCGCGCGCTGCCCGAAGTCCCGACGCTGCTCCAGGCGATGGGACAGGGTGCCGTCGCCATGGAACCCGGTCGCCTCCAACCCGAACCGCAGCTCGCCGGACCCGAGGTCGCCGGCAGCCTCACCCGCTTCACGACCGGTGGAATGGAAATGAGCGCATGGGGGATTCCCCCGGCCTTCCGCGCACAGCCTTTACCGACGGCCCTCGGTCTCACGATCGGCACCGCCATCACCGAAGGGCTTCACAAGCTCGGCACCGCCATGGGGATCACGCCAGAGTATGTCGACCTCGGCTCGACGCTCGGCGGGCTCGCGGCTGGTGTCTGGGCCGCCCGCAAGACCGTGCAGGTCGAAACCGGCCGCCTGAAGGCGCAGGAAATGGCTGCGGAACAGGCCGCAGCGGCTGTACAGGAGGCGTGGAAGGTCGAAGAAGCCCGGCGTGAGGCCGCGGCTACCGCCACGCATGCGCTCTACCAGAAGGCTCAGACGAACGCACAACTCAACGCGGCGCAGCAGATGTTCAGGTCGCGGCCGGGGTCGGCGTTCGACTATCTGAGCCAGCTTGAAAAGTTGGGGCAGCCACCGGTGGCGCTGCCGCTGCCGGAGATCATGGAGAGCTTCGCGCGGGTGCCAGCCACCCCGCTGACGACCACGACCGCGCCGCCACCGTCTCCCCTCATCGGGGAGGTTGGCGAAGCCTTGGGACGGCAGCTGGAAGGCCAACCTACACCACCGCCTCGGTTCACCGAAGCCGCTACACAGGAGCAGCAGGGTCGCCGCCAACTGGACGAAGCCGACCGCGCCGCAACCGAGCAGTATCAGGAGGGCCGTCCGCAGACGGCTCCCTTTCGCCGCACCCCCGTCCCCGAACCGCCGCCGCCGTCGCTGACGCAGCAAGTCGGCACCTACCTCGAATCCACACTTCGTCAACCGCCGCGTGGTCTGACCCCACGCCCGTCTCCCGCCACAGGCGCCCGGATGCGGGGCAAGCTCCGCGAGCAGCAGTCCTACCTCGACGCCTTCGAGCGCGGCATGCTCAACGCCACGTCGCAAATGGAGGAGATGCCGCACCAGCCCGGTCGGCACACCCGCGAAGGCCATGTCACTGGGGAGGTGGATTACTTCACGCCGCCCGTTGCCGGAGCGCCGATCTACCACGACATCGTCGGGCACGCCACCGTCAACCCGCCGTCGCGGAGTTACATCACGGCGATCATGCAGGCGTGGCGCGAGACCCGCGCAAAGACCGGGAAGGAACTCCTCACGGCGGGTGAGATTGACGAGCAGGGCCAGACGGCGATCACACGACTGATGCAGCGGCTCGGGCTGAAAACCGAAGGGGGTGCGAGGCGGGCGTATGACACCTGGATTCCGGAGGTGCGACGTGCCGTTGATTACCATGTTCGCCGGCAGATGGAGACTGAGGCATGGCGACGGGAGGCGGGCGAGGTCGATCAGCCAGCTGCGACACCACCACCGGAGCCGATTCCTAATTGGGCGCGCGAGGACTATGTTGAACCGGAAATGGAGCGGCTGCCACGAGAGCCATTACCTGGCCAAGCACAATTCTCCGGAGGTGAGGGACCACAGGCGGGTGTGATCGGTCCAGCGACGCCACCGGAGCCACTCCCACTTGCGGAGTCAGCACAGGCAGAGCCGTCGTCGTCTGCTACGAAGCCCTACACCGAGCGCACCCTCTTCGAGCGCCTCGCTGGTGAAGAAGGCCACCTCATTCTCAACATCTCCCCCTCCAACAAGCGTGGCATCCGCGACTGGCTCGACCGCCACGCAGAGGAGTATGGCGAGACCGACTGGCATCAGCGTGCTGAAGAAGCAATCGCACGCGACGACTATGCCACCGCCTATCGGTCGATGGCGATTGCGGTCTCGCACGCGAACGCTGGTAGCCCGCGCGCACGTGATCCGGAAACCGGTGAAGCCAAACCGAGTCCCATCGTCGTCAAGTCTCAAGCGCAGATCGAAGCCCAAATCGGCCGCCCGCTCGCCAAAGGCGAAGCCGTCTCGCCCGAAGGGCTGATCACCTTCCCCGGTCCGGGTGGCACGATCACACCAGCGACGCCGCGGCTCAAGTCTGCCGTCACCGACCTCACGATGGCGAAGACGCTTGTTCAAGCCACCCTCGACGTCACCGACCCGACGCAGCTGTTCAAGATTCCCGGCAACACCGATCCGAACCTGCGGCTGAACGCGCAGATTGCCGACCAGATTGTGCGCCGCATGCCACGCGAGGTGCTCGATCCGCTGATGGAGCTGGCCGGCACCAGGGATCCGATGGAGTTTGCAAAGGAGTTTCGTCGACAGGCCAACGATGCCGGGCGGCGGCTGCAGATGCTGTCGCAGTTCGCGGTCGATCACGAGAACGACATCTACTCGTTGATGCCGGTCGGCGGAGGCAGCGGGCAGATGCTCGCCGAAGATGTCCTCGGCCTCTCTAGGCAACCCCCCTCGGCGTTCCACAAGTGGCTGCACACGACCGCGACACAGGCCGATCTCGACCTGCTCGGCTTCAAGCTCCCACCACACATCCGGATGAAGACCCCGAGCGGTGATGCACTCACACCGGAGGCTAAAGCCTACGCAAGCCGGTGGCTCGGCAAGCAGCGGCGGATGGCCGAAGTCGGCAGGACCCTCGACGTCCTCGCCAAGGACGGCTCGGACTACGACCGCGCCATCATGGAAACGTCGATCACCGCAGCGGACCTCACGCGGGGTGGCGTCTTCCGTGAGCTGAACAACGCACGACGGGCGTTCCTCATCTCGAAGCTGCCGACGATGCTGCGCAACGTCCGCACGCAGGGGATCCGCTACGTGTTCGAGGTCATGGACGACGCGCTTGCCGGAGTCTACTCATATGCGGCAGGCAACCCAGAAGCGGCTAACGAGTACTTCACCCGTGCCGGCTACCGCATTCAGGGCACCGGCATAACATCAATTCCCTTCATCGGTGAGAGCCGGGGCGGCGGTGCCTCCCTCAGTCTCCTGAAACACCCATGGCTCGACTCGATGGAAGCCGTCTACAACTACAAGGCTGAAGCGATGAGCGGCCTGCCCGCCAAGCACGCGCACAACACGTTGGCGCTCATCCGGTCGATTCCCGGAGCCGAGGCCCGGTTCATGAGCACGACTGGGTTCGGTGAATTCACGGCTGGCGGACGAGTCAAGAGCCGCTTCCCCCCGTTCAATGCGCTGATGAGTCCCGAAGTCCGCAACACCGTCACGGTAGGAACCCGTCTACAGGAGCATTCCTTCCGCCTCGCGATTGCCGATGCGGTGATGCGGACGCAGCTCGCGCAGCGTGGCTACACCCCGAACGTCCACTTCCCGAGCGACCGGGAACTGGTGCTCAAGTTTGGCGATCAGGAAGTCGACCGGATGGTCGGTGCGTCTATCGCCGCGTCACTCAACGAAACCTTCGCCAGCAACCCGATTCCGGAGACCGCGCCTGACATTCTGATGGAGTTTTTCAGCCGCAACCCAGTCACCGCCCCGCTCCTGCAGATCGGCCTGCCATTCCCACGGTTCTCGTTCGTGAGCGCCCCGCGATGGATCTGGCAACATAACCCGCTCGCGCCGATTGCCGAAGGACTGCTGTTCGCACTTCCAAATCGGCTCCGCACCGATGTTGGCAAGAGCGCACGCCTGCTCCGGGGGCAGCGGTACTTCGGTGCTGTTCGGCAATCGCTGGAAGGTACGACCATCCCCGGCCTTGATGCGGAAATTGGCCGGTCGCAGTACGACAGCGCGATCGCCCTGCAGAAGCTCATGGCTGCCAAAGACGAGGCGTTGACTGCCGCCAAGGCGTTCAAAACGGTGATCGCGCAAGCCGAGAAGAGCGGGATTCTGCCTGAGATGCAGGATGCGCTGACTGAGGCGACCACCACGATGCACGAGGCCATGGCCCGCGACCGTGAGCACACCACCGCCTACAAAGCCACAGAGCAGCGCACACGCGACCTCGGTAAGCAACGCAAGGAAGCGCTGACCTATCTCCAATCACTACAAGAGACGGGCGTCCCCAAAACCCAGGCCGAGTACTACGCCCGTCTCACCATCGGCGCGGCACTGTTTGCGGTAGCGTATCTCCTGCGGTCGGCACCCGAAGCCGCAAAAACCAAATGGAACCAGTGGCGCTACTCCGCGCCGGACCTGCCGGGCCTGCCGGGCAGTGGACACACGGCCGACGTCGACCTCACCAGCGAGTCCCCATTTGTGCAGTACCTCCTCCCGGCCGACCTCGCACACGATGTGGCCGAGCATACGGATTGGGACGCTGTTCGCCAAGCCGTCGAGGCTGACCCATCCTCGCTCACGACGGCGATCCGCGAGCACTACACGGGGAAGTACACCGAGGGAGAGTTCTGGAAGGAAGCCGTCCAGTCGTACCTGACCTACTCGCCAGCGGCAGGTACATCCCGCGATCTCCTCGATCTGATCACCGGCCGGTCGAGCGGCACAACTGAGGCAGTCTCGGAAAAGATCCCAGACGCGCTCCTGTCGCTCCTTGGGCAGTGGATCGGCGGCTTCACGGTGCCGCTGCAGCAGGTCAACGATTTCGTCGGGCAGTTCCGCCCTGAAGCCGCCAAGGCTCGCATCCCGGCGACCGGTGCAGAGGACCAATGGCAGGCGCTCCAAGAACTGGCTGGACCGACGCTCGCCAACATCCCGTACGTACGTGAAAAGACCGTCCCCGAGAAAGTCTCCCCGCTCACCGGCAAGGCCATCCAGACCGTCGATCCGCTCGCTCGCCTGCTTGCGGGATGGACACAGCGGGAGCAGAGCCGGTTCACCGAGGAGATCAATCTGACGGGGGTGCCGTACGGGACGCTCGTCCCGCATCAATTCGGAGACCGCCAGTTTGACAACGTCGTGAGCAAGCACTATCACGCGCTGCTGACCGAGTACATCCAGCCGGAGCTGCTCGACAACGAGGACTACCAAGCCCTCACACCGGCATTGAAACGGGACCAGATCGGGATGGTCATAGGAGGGATCAAACGAGCGGCGTACTACGAAGCGGCCGAGGAGTTGAAGCTGGACGACGATGCGGCGTGGGAGAAGATCACGCCGAAGGAGACGCAGGAACGGCGCAAGCGTTGGATGAAATATTTGGATCGGTTGAACAAGGAGGCTGACCGGGACCATCCGGTACAACCTGAGCCCCAGCCAGAACCACAGCCACGTCAATCCGGCGGTCCTGTTGAACCCGGAGAGCCTTATCTAGTTGGTGAGGATGGCCCAGAAGTTATCATTCCGAGCGAAGCCGGGTACGTCGTGCCCAATGCTCGCCTCCTCCCGCACGCGAACATTCGGCAGCAATCAAATGAACGCCCACAGTCGAATGAATCCAGTTTCATCAATGAACCGCCACCACACGGCATCTACATTCCGGGCTGGGAGATGTACGCGCCGCAGGCTGAGACAGGTATTCCACCTTCTGGCGGCCCGTACATGGCATCAGCTGGTGGGCCGTACGGGGACGCCGAAGCCGCGCACGCTGCCGCTCCGGTCTGGGGTATGAAACCAGGTGACGTGTATCTACTGATGCAACTACTGGGACAGCAGCAGCAGCCATCGAGTCCACCACCCGGTCCGATTCAGCGATAGCGGCGTAGCGGCACCCACCGGTCGATCTCTCCCGCACGCCGCTCGGCTTCCGGCGTGATGGCGATTTCAATCTGCTCGTTGCCGCACGGGTCGGTGACCGAGCGGTAGCGGTGACCGTCGATCAGGAACTTGGAGCGGGACGGGTCTTGCCGGTGCTGCCGGTCAGTGAGGTAGCCGAGCGCGGTAGGCACACCGTAGACCCAGCCGCTCCAGACGAGCACGACGACGAGGGCTATCCGCAACAGGAACGTGGTCATTGTGCCTCGCTTTGTCTCATTCGATCCTGCCGTTTGCGTTCTCGTCTTACTCGATTCGGTTCACGCAACGCTGTCGCGTGGCACGTTCGACAGCGTCCAGTACTGCGTCGCCACAACAGGGACTGCATGGTGAAGGCAGCGAACGGCAGGATCCGTTTGCAATCCCAACAGAGCCGCTCAGTGTTCGGGTCAGCCCCAGTACGCACGACACGCATTCGTACGTGAAGCAGCATGTGGTACGCCTTGTCCTGGCAGATCACCAAGTTGCTGTTGGCGTTGTTCAGCGTATCCTCATCGACGTGGTGGACGACCGCACCGGGTAGGAGCGGATGACCAAGTACCTGCTCAGCGATCCAGACGTGCTTCGGCTTTCCGCCCTGTTCGGCGTATTTCGTCGTCGTGATCGGCTTCAGCCGATTCGAGTGCCCTTGAAGGAACCGAAACGGCTGCCCGATGATCCAGCCGCGTGACTCGTTTGCTTCATCCGCAATCCGTGTCGGCTGCCCGCAGCCACAATCGCAGACGCGTACGAATTGCCGCTGCTTTCGGATAGGATGTTTTCCAGCCATGCCGTGCGAACCTCCATTCGCAGGAGAGTGGTCAGGAGTCGCCGGACGCTACAATCGTTCGGCGGCCCCGATTCTACACTATTCCTTAGCGACGCACGCCCCGCCAGTGACCCCCGCCGCCAGCCACGGCAGCAGCTTCAGGCCGGTCTGTTTGGCGCCGGCCACGATCTCATTGAGCCGATGCTCAACA
>ERZ1292642.671-Hain-H14-01um-R1-671-length-18475-cov-4_pt1 | contig 18475 bp, 16 predicted proteins | sample MGYA00564403_ERZ1292642 | MGnify/ENA primary metagenome ERZ1292642 (study PRJEB36523, sample SAMEA6512643) | groundwater metagenome | collected 2019-01-09 | study: AquaDiva: Metagenomics assemblies of 32 groundwater samples | reverse complement strand
AGGTACGGACTAATGGTCCTTATTGTCCACGATGATAGTGACCCCGTCATTGTGTCGCAGAGCGGCATTCTCGACAGGGCGAACGGCGGCACTGGAACGAACCTGAGCGCAACGGGACCTGGCGTGGTGGTGCAGGCCAGTGCGGCTGCGAATCTGACGGTGCTTGCGACTCCGATCGGCTCGATTCTGTACGGGACGACCGGTGGCGCTCCGGCTGCTTCGGCGGTCAATAACACAAGCACTCGCAAGTTTTTCATGGAGCATTATCTGATTGCCGGTTCCCCGTTTCCTTCATGGGTAGAGCTTGCGGCTTCTGATATCACGAGTGGCGCTCTCATTCCTGCTAGAGGCGGTGTTGGTGACATTTCCGGATCGACAGGAGTTCTGTTCGTAACGTCCGGCGCCGTCACGGCGCAAGTCGGTCCGACGCTGGATACGCTATACATTGACGCTGGCTCGTCAACCGCAACGCCTGGTCTCGACAGTGAGCTGCGCGTGTCTGCGGATGCCTCGAAAGTCGCCGGAGTTAAACTCACGTATCGCAATGGTGCAACGAACTACTGGTCACTTCTTCACGATATTGGTGTTGCTGGGGCGCAGGGAACGTTTCGCATCTATGGGTCCGGGGCCGGTACGGCTGTCTCGATCTCGACGGCCGGAGTTGTGTCGCTGGCTGCTGGCATCGCAGCCTCTGGCGGCTTCTCCGCCTCACCGCGCAACTTTCACACTGGCGACGTACCTGCGATGGCGTCTACGGACGGAACGGACGCGACTCCTGTTAACACGGAGGTCTACATCGCCGAGGTCTTCGTTCCGGTCAATTGCACGATCACTGGCGTTGCGAACTTCAACGGGTCGGTGGCGTCAGGCAACATCAAAGTCGGACTCGCGAGCAGCGCTGGCGCTGTTCTGGCCACGAGCGCATCGACTGCGATGTCCGGAACCGACACGTACCAACGCGTTCCGTTCACGGGGACGTACGCCGCAAAAGGCCCCGCGACGTACTACGTGCTGCTGTTCGTTGATAACGGAACCGCGCGGGTCAACTGCCACGCGGTCGGGTCGTTCGGTGCAGCGAAGCAAACCGGACAGGTCTATGCAACCGGGTTCACGACGATCACTCCGGCGACGACTTTCACCACTGGCCTGGCGCCGATCGCATCGCTCTACTAGCCATGAAACAACGCGTCAACAAGCTCGATCTCGACAACATCAACCTCGCGTTGGATGTGAACGAGAAGGCTTTGCGCGAAGAGATCCGCGACGGACGGCTCAGCGCACAGACAAGCATAGGTGAAGTCGTCACTGCGACGGTCGGGAGCGGTTCGGCCGTGTCGCTCGTCAGTAGTATCGGCAAGGACGTAACGTCGGTCATCCTTACTCCTGGTGACTGGGATTGCACGGGCGTGGTCGGATACAGCTTTGCGGCCACAACCTCATACACATGGGTAGTGGCTGCCATCAACACAACCAGTAACACGATCGGTACCGCTGGTGTAAATTACGCAGCGTTTACCACGCCCGCCGCAGTCCCAACTGCCGCGACCTTTCAAGAGTGGATCACACCACGTGTGCGGATCAGCATCGCGGCCACCACTACGGTGTACTTAATCGCGCGCGCCATCTTCACGGTCTCCACATTGGACGCATTCGGGTCTATCCTATGCAGGAAGGTTCGTGAGCTATGACAGCGATTAACCAAGTCGCGCCGATTCAGCTCGACATCGCACGCGGAACCTTCTCTGGCGGCGACGCAACACTGATACCGGATGGGTACGCGCGCAAAGTTCGCAACATGCTTTTATCGGCCGGAGTCTGGTCGCAGCGTCCGCAGTTTACGTATGACAACCAGACCGCAGTTGAGGGGCTATTCGCATGGGAAGATGATACGAACCAGGTGACTCGGCTTGGGAAGATCAACACGTCTGGAGCGTTAGCGGTCAAGGCGACGTCTGGTGAGGTATGGGGATCTGCTGCTAGCGGCACGGTCTCTGGATCTCGGTTGACGTCGGCGGATTCGTATCGCGGGCGCGTGTGGGGCATGCTGGATGATGGGACCGGGCGACCATTAGGCGCATTCGTGTACGATGGCACAACTGTCGATACGTCTCCATTCAACAGCCCGATTGTGGCACGCACGATTTTGTTCTATAAAGACCGTCTGTTTCTCATCTATCCACGCGTGGAGGTCACGAATCTATTTTCGGATTGGCATGCTGCGTATACGGCTGCGGGCGGCTACTGGAACCTCGCGAATGCGGATGCGCGTGACATCACGTCCGGATCAGCAACGATCGGACAGATCATCCCCACCTCTACGACCGCAGCGTTCGCCTACTCTTCGATAGGTGTCGTGACCGCTCTCACCGCTCCGGCTTACCGTGTGTGGTTGAGTGACATTCAGAATCAGCACCCTTCGTACGACATGCCGCTCACGCTACGTGTCCAGATGGCGGCGCCATGGGATTACGCAACCGGGTACGTACTCAACGAACTCGTGACGCCACTGGCGAGCAACGGCTATTACTATCGAGCGACCGTGGCGGGAACTTCTGATGCCGCGACCGAGCCAACATGGCCGACCACGATTGGCCTTACCGTGACGGACAATGGTATTACTTGGCTCTGCGCCGGTTCGGCAATCCTCGAACAACAGGAATTTGATGCGCCGAATGCTTCCGCGCAACCAGACTTCGTGCGCTATTGGACGAGAGCGCGACTCCCGCCGACACCAGGTTCGTACACGGTACGCGTCTATATCGTGTTTGGGAACACGGCTACACCAACGATCACGCTCAGTCCTATCAACATCGGATACCGCGACGGCTTAACGGATGGCGATCTCAGCAAGAAGAACCACGGCCAGCAGGTGACGGCTGGCGATTTCTTTTACCCGTTCTTCAACGTCGAAACTCTGACACCAGTGTTCATTGACATGAACGAGATCATGTACGGAGAAGTCGGCGCGCCCGAAGAAATTCGCGGCGAGAACAACTACAACATGCGCGGATCGTCAGGCTTGCCGACAGGCGGGGTCGTTCTCGGCGGTCGGATCATCGTGTTCAAGCGGAGTTCGTTCTGGCCGTTCGCAATCGTGGAGGACGCAAATATTGTGATCTTGCCGGAGGGTGACGAGAAGCGAGGAACTGGCGCTCTCGGTCCGCTCGCGATGGATGTCCACGAAGACACGGCTTACTTCATCTCGGAGCACTCGGTCTATTCGATGACGTACGGAGACGCGCCGGTTGATATGTGCGGCGAAGGGATGCGGGCGGAAGTGATGAACAAATCCTCCGCGTCGTGGGTGGAGAGCCAGACCTACAACATGCCGATCTGCCACGTGGACAAAAAGAATCACGTGGTGTGGGTCTACACGCAGAAGGGGAAGATTTTCCTCTATTTCATCCGCTACAAGGCATGGGCGACGATCGACGTAGGTGGGGATACCTCGGTGTCGCCGGTTGGTTACGAAGTGCGCTCCATTCGCTACCACCCAGCCACCGGGAACATGTACGTGGCGTTCGGGACGGCTGGTGCTGGGACGGCCGGACTCGCGCGCATGGATGTGAACGTTGCCGGAGACCTCGATACGATTTCAACCAGCGGCAATTCGACTGTTCATTCGGAAGTCTGGTATCGCCCGATCGAGATGACCGGGCTGCGCTACGAGATCCTGCTCGACAACATTCAGGTGTATCACAATGCGACTGCCTCTCAGGCTGGCCAGACGACGACAGGCTACGTATCGTTCGATCACGGGATCACATTCCCGAAGTCGAATCAAGTGACGCTCTCGCCTGTTTCGGCTGGTGGATTCGAACCGATGCGTCTCGACCTGTACGAATCATATGGCTCCGTGATGCTCCGACTGTTGCACTCGGGACGCGGTGGAGCAGATTCGTTCTCGATCTCGCGCACCGAGGCTGAGATCGTTCTTCTGTCTGGCAACTACCCGAAGACGCAGCCAACGATGGGGAGCGCAACACTATGAGCACAATGACTCTTGCACAGTATCAGACCCGCGTGCTGCTCGCGCTCGGCAACCTGTCAACGGCGCATCCTGTGATCTCCGCGACCATGCACACGAGCGCGATCAACGATGCCGCGAACGATCTAATTCGCTGGTATCCGGACCGCTTCCCGGAGCACAGCGACAACTCGTGGACGCTAGGGCCGACAGTCGTTGGCGAGAACAAAATCTCGCTGTTCGATACGGGCCTCACGTACAGCACGATCCTCGTGATCGACAAGGTGCGACGCCCGAAAGACGAAGATGCGACAACTGATCCGGCCGGATGGGAAGACACGCAAGAGATGGTCGTATCGCACACGGATGTGTCGACGATCGGCCTGCAAGCGAAAGAGTCATCCGACAGCGGATACCCGCGTCTCTACGATCGCAAGGGCAACTACCTCATGTATCACCCTACGACGCGGACCGGGTATACGACATATCTTCGCATCTACGGCCTTGCCGGAGAGGTGCGGTTGGTCGGTGCAAGTGAAACGTTTCGCATCGGGCCGGACTTCGACGAGGCGGTGATCCTGCTCGCGGCAGCCAAGGTCGCGATGTTCATGCCGGGACGTGCGGCCAGATCAATGGAGCTAGAAGCGGCCGCGAGGCGTAAGATGACAGACGGACTGAGCGTCATCAACCGCGAGTCTGATGATCGCGCAATTGAAGGGTTCCAATTCAGGAGCATCGCCTAATGCCTACGAATACGACATGGTGGGGTCAGGAGCAGCCAACGCCAGATCCTTACGCGTCGTTCGGTGGATCTGGCGGCTTTGCGAACCTGCAACAGCCGACGTACACGCAACCCGGATACACGCCGCAGCGACCACTGACAGGCGCATCGACGCCGTCTGTCGCTTCGAGCAACGGCATGAAGGAGCAAGCAATGGCAGGCTCGGATTGGATTCAGGCGGCGCAGCTCATCTATCAGGCGTACAAGGACAAGAACCCGACAGATCCGAAGTTCGCCGCCACGCCGCTGTCGCCGGAGCAGAAGCAACTTCACCAGCTGTACCTCCAGTCGCTCATGAATCCGGCGACCGCGAACAACGCCGCGTATGTGAATGACATCGCCAAGCAGCAATTGCAGGGATTGTCCGGTATGAAGTGGACGAGCCCGAAGACGTTCAGTGGCGACGTTGGCTACTCCGGGTCCAATACGAGCTTCACGGCGCCATGGGGTCCGGGCGGAATCACACCGTCTCCATCCACACCGAAGCCGTACAACCCGTACACGCCAGAGAACGGCTACAACTCGGGCAACACGACGGTCGGTTCCAGCTACCTCGGCAGCGGCAGCGATGGGCAACTCGGTGAGATCGGGCCGCTCGGCCCTGATGGCTTGCCGCTGGCGTACGGCGATGGCCAGCAGGTCGGCGACATGTTCTCATCCGTCAAAGGCTATCTCGACAAGCATCCAGAGATGGTCAAATCTGTCGCTAAGAATGGGCTCAACGCGCTCGGTGGCATCTTCGGAGTTCCACTGGTTGGCACTGTCGCAACGAAGGTCTATGGTTGGCTGGCGAAGCACTACGGCTGGGACGCTCCCGACACTCAACCGCTGCCGCCACGCCGTGACGCGCTCGCGGATATCGCTGATAAGGCGCCCGGCACGAAACGAGATCCGAAAGCTGGCAGCAATCCTAGTGGTGCCAGCAAGGGCAACAACCCGGCGATCCGTGAGTCGTGGGGGCTCGAAGACCAACCGCCGCCTCCGGCTCCGAAACCACCAGACTGGGCAGACATCGCATCTTGGGATTTCTTCGGTGGTCTCGGTTCGCAGGTTCCGGGCGAGAATCCAAACATGTGGGCTGGCGGCACTGGTCAGATGATCGAACCAAGCGGTGGCGGTAGCAGGATGCTGGGCAGCAAAATGAACTGGCGCCCGCTCAGATAAACGATTTCGGCAAAGGAGAAACACATGACTACGCAGAACCCGTACAACCCTCCCATCGCGCCGAATCGTCGCGGTGCGAGACCTCCGCGTCCGGGCCGTCGCGATCCGATGGCGGACGCTCGCGAAAACGTGACACAGCAATACATGGGCGGACGAATGCAACAACCGGTCGATAGGAAGCCGCCGTCGCCGCGCCCCGTGCGACCTCCGCAGTCAACGCCTTCGCCTGGCGGGCAAGTGCCATTCCGTCGACCGCCAATGACTGCGTCTCCTCTTCCGGCGCCGTACAATCCGCCAGTTCAACAGGGCGGCAGTAACAACATGACGGAATCATCGTTGCCGCGTCCGTGGTCTCCGATCGAATCCATGCCGCCGTCGAATGGCAGTATGGACGTCGATCCGCGCTATTCGCTGCCGCTACCGGCGCCGTACAATCCAGGCAATGGCGGCATCAATCCTGGTGGAATGTACGATCAGCCGCGTCCCGGAGTTGGTGGGCCTATGGAGTACGGTCCGGGAAATATGATCGCCATGCCAATGAACGGGCGGGCGCCCGGCTTTCGTGGTGGTGGCGTGACGCCAGTCGGCCCGATCGGTCCATTCGCTCCGTCATCCAGCCAGCCGACACCGTTCAATCCGCTACGTCCGTCCAGTGGGCAGCCGACGCCATACAATCCGGCGCAGCCGCCGATGGTTGCGTCGAACTGGCAGCGACAGATTCCGGCAGGCGGGTTCCGTTACGATCCAGCAAATCCGCCGACATGGGGACCCGGTGGCGGCAACGCTGGCGGTACGTTCAGGAACAGGTAACGCACGCTTGAGGCGGAGGCAGCATGCCTGACTACTATCAGAATCCATACGATGACGACCAGCGACGAACTGGCGGCGCACAGGCCAACGGGCAGACTGGTGCCGCGACTCAGGCTAGCGTCCAGAACGCCGGTCAGCAATCGAAGCCAAGCGACCCGTACGCCGCGTACGCGAATCTTGGACAGTCGTGGGCCAACACGATTAGCGGCGCCAAGAAGGGCGGCCTGGCAACACGCACGTCAGATCAATCGCCTGACTGGAATCCGGGCGAACCACCACAGGGGCCGTTTCCTCGTTACGTAGACAATGAGGTCACGCAATATCCGGACTACTCCAATCCTCCGCAGCCGCCAGTGAGCATTCCTCCGAGCGTTAACACTACGTACGTTCCGCCGCAACCAAATGCGCAAGTACCGGCTAGCAACACGTCGGACCAAGGCGCTACCAATCCTGACGTTCCGAACGCTCCAAGTCTTGAGCCCACCGCGCCGCGCCAGAAGCCTCAATCCGTGTCGGATGAAACGTGGAGCAAGGCACAACTGTGGGTGCAACAAGCGGGGCCGGAATACGCATGGCTCCTCGACAAGCCAGAAGCAATCGACCAGTACACGAAGGAAGCATACGACCTTGAAGCGCTCGGCGTAACTGGTCTCAACTTCACGGATTGGGCACGAGTGCGTGACTACAACTCGCCGATTGATCGCGGGACGCTGAAAGCTCCTCCGCAATTTCTACAGATGGGCGGCGACGATCACGCCTACGAGACGATGGTTCGTTGGCTTGCTGACGGATCGTCCAAATACGGCACGGGCGTAATGAAGCCATACGCTGAAACGCTCCAGCGCGCACCGGGCCTGATCTCTGCGTACGAGAACGAGATGCAGCAGGCCGAGCAGAATGGGTTCACGGGAATTCATTTCGTGGACTGGCTGGTCAATCAGGGCGGGTTCCCTTCGCCGATGGCAGGGCAGATGGGACAAGAATCATCGGACGCAGCGGCAGCGTGGGCTCGATTTCGCGCAACAGGAAGCAGTGAGCCGGAACCGCAACCTATGTGGCCTGGCGGTCCGCCTCCTCCCGAGCCTGGGTTCGTGGCACCTCCCGGAACGATGGGGGGGCCGCCATTGCCTCCGCCAACATCACCACAAGGCCCGATTCCGAGCGAGCCGCCCCATGAATACCCGAACGAGAGCGCTCCTATTGTTCCGCCAGGATTGGTTCCACCGATCGCAGTTCCACCGGTTGTCGCGTCTCCACCTCCGGCTAGCCAGTATCCTCCTGATTTCGACGCCACTACGCTTCGGATGGCGAACGTGGATTACCTCGACCCTGTCTACAAGGATGCGATGGACGAGGTACGCCGTCAGATGATGCAGACGGGCGCCATGAGTGGACAGATCGACTCAGGCGGATTCGGTTCGTCGATGGCGAAAGGACTTGCTCCGATCGCGAATCAGTTCGCGGCGCAGAAGGGCCAGCTTCAGTTTCAAGCGCAGCAAGCGAACGCGGATCGCCTGCTCGATAAGTACAAGTTTGACAACGCTGACGATCTGCAACGCTGGCTCGCGGAGAACGAAGCAACTCTCACGCGCGAAGGGATCGATAAAAACATCGTGCTCCAGAAGTGGGTCACGGAAAACAAGGCGCAGCTTGAGCGTGAAGGGTACGACGTCCAGAAGTGGATCGCTGATCTCAACGCGAAGACGGGGCTCGCTCAGGCGCAACTTGGAGCTGAAGCGGCGCATGCCTCTGCTGGTGCCAGTTCGGCAGCCGCGCGCTACAACGCGGATCTGGACTACAAGCTCGGCACGGCGCAGCTCGGATACAACTTCTGGAACTCGGACCAGTCCCGTCAGTATGACGATCGCTTCAACCAGCGTGGTTACGATCTCGGCGTGCAGGGAATCAATCGCGACGTTTACGGTATGGACCAGACGCAGCTTCGATACCTGATGGATCTGATGTACCGTCAGAGTCCTGACGCGCGTCTGAATGGCAACACGATCCAGTTGCCCGGAATGACGCCGTACTAAGGGAGATAAGCGATGAGTTGGGAATCGTACCAGCGGCGCGCCTCCGGGACGAACGTGCAGCAGATTCTGTCCGAGATGGCAGAGTCGGCGCGTCTCAAGGAAGCCGAGCGGACCAGAGCGGAGCAGGTGCGCCAGCAACTGGAGGCCCAGAAGACGCAATCGGATCGCGAGATTCAGGCGCGGATCATGGGCGAGTACATGCAGCACCCGAATCAGCGAACGTTCGATGCGATGGTGGCGAGCGGTCTGGTCCCGGAGAGCGCGTTGCCGCAGTATACGAAGAGCCTCGCGGATCTCGCGGACGAGGGCGGGGTGCAGGACTGGAATGCTGATCCGGTGAATCGCGGGCTCGGTCTCGGCGGACGGGCAACGCTCAACTACAACCTCGCGAGCGGCGGGCATAACCCGAACGAGAGCATCGCGCAGTCCAACATCGGCACCGCGACATACGAGCAGCAGGACAATCTCCCGAAAGAGGTTGTCGCGCAGCAACGCGTCTTAGACAAGCTGGATCTGAGCGCACAGGAAGGTGAGCAGAAACGGCGCGCTGACCGGAAGTTCTTGGAGATCGAGCGGCCTGAATCGACGGCGAAGATCAGCGAGGTTGGTGCGCGAACTACACTGGCAGGAGCGCGCACGAAGAAGCTCGGCGAGGCGACAAGTGGAACGAAGAAGAGTCCGACTGTTGCGCTCCGCGAAACACAGGTCACGGCGATCGAAAAGCGGCTGACCACCAACTACAACGCCGCGAAGAAATTGGAGACGGTTGTTGCTGCACTAGACCCTGTGGCCCAGGCCGGTGAGATCAGAATGGCGAAGGCGCGTCACAAGGCGCTGAACAGCCAGATCGACGCGGACGTTGCGAAGCGGGACGCCCTCTTGCGTGGCGGTCCGGCCAATCCAGCTCCGGCACCAACCGCGCCAGCGGCCAGTCCAGCTCCGGTCGCTGCGAAGCCATCGCTCCGTCGCGTACCGGCACCGTCCGTGTCGCAACCGCCCAAAGCGACCGCTCCACAACTCGACGCGTCGGCGGTCACGCGCGGAATCGCTGCGGTACGAGCCGTCCACCCTGAACTCACTGACGATCAGATCATGCAGATCCTCCGCGATCAGGCAGCGAGGGCGCGTCAGTAATGGCGACCAGTCGGAACGATCCGTACGCCGACGTGCTGGATGTCTTCGCGAGTGCGGCGCGTCCGCAGGCGAAAGAAGATCCGTATGATGACGTTCTGAACGTGTTCGCATCGGCCGCCACGACAAAGCCGGAGCGTACCGAACTGTCGCCTCTCGAAGAGCCGCGCTTCAAAGCGTGGGCCACGCAGAGCGGTATTACTGATGTTGACGTACCGGACAGCTACTACGACTATCGCGGGCTCTACAAAGAGCTGGGCGGCAAGCCGGTGCCGAACAGCCCTGACAGGCACTTCCCGGATACGTACAAAACGCACGGGCATCCTACGTTCTCGGTCGAGTCGAAGTATTCGTCTGGTCCAGATGATGGCGGATCGTGGCAAGGCGAAACGTATGTCCCGGCCGGATCAAAGCCGAAACCTCCGTCGCTTCGTGAGCGTGCGGCTGCCCAACTCGCGAAACAGGGTACGTCGCTCGTCGAGATCAAGCGGGCTGCATCAGCGGGTGCGGATTTTCCGAGTCGTCACGCTCGTAATGAGGAAATCATTCCCGGCTACGAGCCAAGCGACAAACCAAACAATCTGATCGAGGGAATCAAGGAAGGCGTGCGGACGAGTGTCGTTCCGTCGATTGTTGCTGGTGTCGAAAACATGACACCGAAAGAGCGCCTCATTGGCGCCGCGAAGATGACGGCCGGTTCGCTTCTCGTGCCTGGCGCTGGACCGCTCGGTTCACTCATCGGAATGAAATCGGCCGCCACGCCGAGCTACAAGGCCGGGGTCGAGAATCTGCGCGAAACGACTACCGGCGCGAGCGAAGCCGACCCGAACGCGACAGCAACAAAGGCGGGACGTTTCGTTGGACAGCTCGCAGGTGATGCTCCGCTCTACATGACGCAGCCGGAGGTTGCCGCGCCAAAACTCGTACAGAACCTCATCGCGCGAAAGATCGGCACAGGGGTCGCCGGACGCCTCTTCTCGATGATAGCCGAGCAGGGCGTCAATGTGCCTATTGATGTGCTGGTAGGTACAGTCGATGGACTCGCGAAGGGTGGCGAGCTTCCGGACGCTAAAGAGATCGGCGAGCAGGGCGTCGCAGCATTCGTGTTTCGCAACCTGATGCATCTCAGCGTGAAGGCGTTCAACAGAAAAGCGCCGGTCGCCATCGAACCCGGCAACGTTCCGCCCGAACTGGCCGTACCGTACGGTGGCAATGCGACCAATCTGCCCGAGCGTACCGGTGCGGACCGGCGCGTGGCGGAAGTGCCGATCACCGCCGAGCAGAGGGTTGTTGCGCGGCGTGCAAAGGTTGCCGCCGAGGTTGGACTGCCGGAAAATCATCCTGCCGTCCAGCGCGTGATCGACGCAGATACAGATCAGCTTACCGGAGTCCTCAATCGCGACGCGTACCAACGCGCGATCAAGACCGATCCGCCGCCGCCAGCCGTATCGCAGATTGACATCGCTGGAGTAGGCGCCACAAACCAGAAGTTCGGCGAACCTCACGCTGATGCGATTCTCGCTGCTACCGGCCGACGCCTGAACGAAATCGTAGGGGATCGTGGGGCGGTATATCGCAAGGGTGGCGACGAGTTCGTTATCCATTGGAACGATCCGGTCAGTGCGGCCGAAGCGCACGAAGCCGCGCGCCTCTCACTCGCAGACGCAGAGGTTGAAGTCGCTTCCTTCGACGGTACTCCGGTTGCGAGTTGGAAAGGTGTTGACCACTATCACGGATTCGGAGATACTTTCGAGACCGCATCGAGGAATCTATATGACAGTAAACCGAAAGCCGGAGACCCAAGCTACAAAGCCCTTCCAGTCACCCTCGCCGAACGCATCGAAGCAGGGACAGTACGTGACGAAGGTCTACTTTCCCGGAGAGCCGGGATACGAGGAAGCGAAAGCGCGCCGCTTGGCGGTGGAGCAGCCGAACCGTCCCAAGTAGCGCCGGACTGGCAGCCGCTCACCACGCGCTTCGACAAGCCGACCGCTGCGGACAGTTCGGCTGCGCGGGCATTCGCTGACGTCGACAATGGAGTGTCAGCGTCTCAAGCCCTTGGCGCGCATCAGCAGCGAGTCAACGATTCATGGCTTGCCGAGCAGGCGCCGTTCGAGCTTGATGATGCCGCAAGCAAGCGCGCCGCATCGAGGCTTGCCGCAAGGATCGGCATCCACGACGGCGAAGAAGCAGCGACGCTCATCAGCGAAGGGTTCGTGTACGAGGACTCGCCGCTGCGTAAAGTCCTTGCGCAAAAGGGACTACTCGATCAGTGGGGGAACGCAACTCCTGAACTCGATGCGCTCGTTCGGCGCGCAAGGATAGCCGAGGCAGGAGCGCAGCCGAGCGTCACGGCAGCATTCGAACCGTCGCGCATCGAACCGCCCGCACCACCTCCATCCGCACCGCCGCCGCCCCGCCCGCCCGGTAGCGAGCCGCCCGTGCCGCCCGGCTCGGTGCCGCCCGGTGAGCCGCCGAACGGTGGTGGGCGCGTGCCGCCGACCGGCAACAACGCTGATACTGGCGGCAATTCAGTCGAGCCGAGACCGACGCTCACTAGCGAGCAGTGGGACGCGGCCGTAGCTGAGCGCGTTGCCGCGCAGGACGCCGCAAGGAAGAAAGGGGCGCCCGGCTTTTGGCAACGCGTCAAGGATACGCGCGAGCGTCTCAAGGCGTTGATCGTCGATTACCACGCACCAGTCGAGGACCGCGCGTCTCGTGGCGATAGCGTCCTGCCGAGCCGGAGTGTCAGGATTGCGAATGACCAGTCAGCCAAATCGGCCGACATGGCGAAGGTGTACGCGTCGCAGCATGGACTCACGTCGCTCATCCAAGATGTCGATGACGTAGACAAGTTCGGCCAGTTCCTTCTGTCGCAGCACGCCGAAGCAGTCAAAGCGAACGGCAAGAACCCCGGCAAGAACATCATCCCGTGGTCCTCGATCCCGGATGAAGTGAAAGCTAAGTACGCACCGTTCGCGAAGCGCGCCAATCAGTACATGCGCGACCTCTTGGAGTATCGGGTGGAGAAGGGCCTCGTGTCGCGCTCCTACGCGGACTACGTGAACGAGCTGTATCCGGATTACGTGCCGCTTGATGTGATCTTCGGTGTTGATGAACTGCCGATCGGTCACGAAGGCGGAGGCGGGCGCGGATCTATCTCGAAATCATCCACCGATCAAAAGCTCGTTGGCTCCAACCGCGAGCGAGAGAACCCGTTGTTCGCGATGGTCGATAAGACCAATGCTGCAATCCGCGACGGCCAAACGAACAATGCCGGTCGCGTCATCGCGCAAGACGCGGAGGCGATCGGGCTCACATTCATTCGCCGTGCCTCGGATGTGAAGAAGCGCCTCGAAATCATTGCCAACCTCTCTACGATCGGTCGCGAGAGTCGCGCAATGCGTCGCGCGGCACGATCCACGAACCGGGCCGTCAAAGAGACGGGCGGCGTCGTCGATCGCATGTTCTCGGAGGTGGACCGCAAGATCGCAGCGGAAGCAGAGGATTCGCAGGCTGTCTACGAAGCGATGCGCACGCATGCGGCCGACTTCGGCGATGGGACCGCTACCGACGAGATGCTGACGAACAGCCTCGCTGACGAAAAGAACATCGCACGGCTGAACACCCGCTATCAAGAACTCTCTGGCGAGGTAGATCGCCTGACCGGTCAAGGTTCCGACATCTACGAAGCTGCCAGAACTGCGGCTGGCGACGGAGCGGCACCTGAACAGATCGAGCGCATTCTTGATTCTGGACTACGCACGGAGATGCGCAAGTTCGAGGCGCAAGCGAAACAGGAGAAAGCTGGCCAACGCTACGATCAGACCAGTGCTGCCGACTTCCGCATCGCACGGAACGCGCAGCAGGACGCGCAAGAGGCAACGATGGACGCGCTTCAGGCGCGCGGTCTACGCGCCGAGCGCAATCTGTACGAATTACAAGGAGCACGCGAACAGATCGACTACAGCCATGCCGCCGAGCGTCTCTCGGAACTCCAAAGGACCGCCGATGCGCTCAAACTGGCGCTCGCGGAGCGGGCTCAGAACGTAGAAAAACTGCGCACTGAGTTGCGCGCCGTGCGGGACACGCTCCGCAAGCCGAGCGACAACACGTATTCGTATTTGAATGACGGAATCCGCGAGACGCTGGTTGGCCCACCGAACGTGATTGCCGCGATCAAGGCTGCGAACGTTCACCAGCTCCCGACATGGATGCGCGTCCTGGCGCGGATCAACAACATTCGCAAGATCGGCATCACTGGCCTCAACCTTAAGTTCATCACACAGAACCCCGAGAAGGATCTTCCGTCCTCTGTCGTGAATACGCGGGCCGGATTCGCCACACTGAAACACGTGATCGGTGGGATGTGGGATTCGCTCGGGCACAGCGAGTTCTACCGCCAAGTTGCCGCTGAGGGTGGCGGTGGCTCAATGTTCGACATGCACCGCGAGACGCCTAAACTCACCGTCGAGCGCATGCGGGCCGGACGGTCCGCGTCCACAATGGCGCGCTACACGCTGCGCCATCCAGAAGAAATCTTGAGACTGGCTGAGGATATCGCGAGCACGCCCGAGCGGGCGGTTCGGTTCATGAACGCCAGGGCTGAGCAGGCGCGGCTTCTTAAGATGCCTCACATCCAGCAAGCCGCGAACCCACAAAGAGAAGCGCTCCTCGGGGCGGTTGAGTCTTACTTGTGGTCCACCGCCCCATTCCACCGGCACGGCGAAATGACAGGCTTGCGGACACTCGGAACGTTCCTTCCTGCTGGTATTCAGGGCAATCGTGTGACCCTTGGAGCGATCCGAGATCATACGCGAGCGACGGTCACTAAGCTCGGGTTGCTGGCGTTGCCGGTTGCCACGATCACCGCGTGGAACGTGTCCGATCCGAAGCGCAAGGCGATCTACGACGACCTCAAGACATACGAGAAAGACAACGTCCTGCTGATCGTAACCGACAACGCGAAGCGCAATCCTTTGACGAATCGCTACGACGGCATCTATCGGATCTCGATGCAGCAAAACTTGGCGAAGTTCGCAGCGTTCGTCCGGCGGCCGATCGAAGCGTACGCGGGGCTCGATCCGATTCGGTTCGGCGAGTTCGCCACAACGCTTCTCGGTTCAGTGTCGCCGGTCTCCACGCCACAGGAAGCCTTCCAGAATCTCGATATCGGGGCCATCCACCCGTTGGCCGAAACCTACATCGGCGAAGGCGGGATGGACACGTTCCGCAACGAGCCGATCGAGCCGATGCAGTTTTTACGAGAACCCGACCACGCGAAGCGCGTTCGTGATAACACGTCTGGCACGGCGCGTTTCCTCGCGCGACCATTCGACGCCGGACCCATGAAGACGCAGCATCTCTTCGGCGGCTACTTCGGCGGCGGCGGACGACAATTCCTGAATCTTTCCGATCAGGCGCTTTATCAGATGGGCGTCATTCCGAAGCAACAGATATCCGGTACTGATCCGATCACCAACGTAGCTTCCGGGTACGTCGGTGCTCAAGCGTTGAATGATCGCGAACGAACAGAACGGGATGCACGACGGCGCGGCGTTGCGCCGTCCAAGCGTAGCCGTCGCCGCGATCTCTCCACTACCAAAGCGCAGCAGGACTACTTGGACGACCTGATGAACCCGTACGGGAAGCGATGATGCGAATCGGGACGGAATGACGTAACATAGGAGGCGGTCCAGATGACAGCGCTGACGCTGGTCAACCAAATCGACGAGGAGGATTCGAGTGTGGCCGACAGCAGCAAGGTCTCATGGAGTGATCCTCGTGTCGTCGTGGCAATCGCGTTCGGACTTTTCAGTGCTATCACTTCGGCCCTCACGTTCTGCGGCGTCATCGTAGGAATCTATGTTGTGATGCAGACCAAATCTGCGACGAGCGAGATGTCCAACGCACAACTCGGCGCTGGTATCCAAACGCTGACCGAAAAGGTAGACAAGTTCACCGAGTTGGTACTCGATGAGAAGCAGCGCGCCGCGACGAGCACGGAGCGAATAGAGAACAACTTAGCGACGATCCGCCGTGATCTTGATCGAGAAGCGAAAGAGCGTCAGGATCGCGACGGTTGGCTTGAGGCTAGAATAGTGTCAGGAAAGTGAGGATCAACGAATGTGCTCCCCGGCGTGTCAAAAGCTCCTACTCAACTCAGGATTCATGGCCCCGCTCGCGCGACACCTCGCGAGCTACAGCCAAGATCAGTCGATCCGAAGCGTCGCCAAGGCACTGGCTGACGCGGCCGAACTGCACAACGCTGTCGCGGCAGCCGCCAAGGCGAGCGGCGTTCTGCGGATTGACGCACCGCGTGGCGAGTTCGAAGGATGCGAGCAGGCAACCGCGCTGCTCTCGTGGGTGCTCCGCGCCCGCAAGTCCACTGCCCATTTGGACGAAGACATCGAGCAGATGCGCGACTGGACTGAGGCGCTCTACGACAACATCCACACGATCGTCAGCGGAGCGAAGTAACTGCCACCATGTCCAGCGAACCGCAACCTGGTCTCGGCACCGATGCGTGGCACACGATGGCTCGTGATGTCGAAGAGTCGAACCGTGCTCGCGAGCGGTACATCCCGATCATCGAGCGCACCGCTGGGCAGGTCGATATGATCCACGACCGGATGGAGGAGTTGACGCTAGCGATCCAGCTCCTGACCGACAAGATCACGCCCATGGCGACCGTGCATGACTTGGCGCTGCGATTCTTTCGATTCGCGGGTGGCATTGCGGTAGGAGCCATCGCGTCGATTATCGGCGGCGTAGCAATCTGGTGGATCACCCGGAGGTTCATGTCATGAGTCCAACTTGGCGTCTTGCTCGATCCCTCGAAACCCTACGATCGCAGATCGACGAGGCGTGGCCCGAACGGTCGATCGCATCGGACGGTTCGATCGGCGACACGAGCCATCAGGCTTCGAAATCGGACCACAACCCGGTGAATGGAATCGTTCATGCGATCGACGTGACGAACGATCCGCCACACGAGTGTCACGCCGCGCTCATCTGCGAGGCAATCAGGGCGTCTCACGATCCTCGCCTCGGCTACTTAATTCACAACGGCTTCATGCTCCGCTCGTATGACAAGCCGGGCATTCCGGCCTGGTCGTGGGCGGCGTATACTGGTCTAAGCCCGCATCCACACCACTTTCACATTTCGGTGAAGGCCGATCGGGCGGACGACGCAACACCGTGGAGGATCAACTGATGGCTACCGACTCTGGACAGACCCAAACTCCGAAAACGTTCAAGCAGAATCTCTTGGCGTGGTCGTGGAATGCACTCAACGCCATCCTTGGTGGAGCGGCAACGGCAGGAGCTGCGGCGTTGGCAGGGGCGATGTCGAGCGCCGCTCCGTTCACTCCGCGGCAGATCGGGAGCGTCGTCGTCGCTGGTGGGATTGTCGCACTGTTCAACTATGTGCGAACGAACCGATTGCCAGCTATATTCAATGGAGATCCGCAGTCGTGACGCTCTGTCCCTTCGCTCGCGGGCTCGTACTGATCGGCGCTCTCGTGGCGTTCGGCGTCGTGGCGGCGATCGTGATTGCTCGGCTGGAAGGGTCATGAACATTCCAGTCTGCCCACACGGAGTCAACCCGCCACGTGCGTGCCAACAATGTGCGAAAAGGAGAAGCTGAAAAATGGTCAGAGCAAAATTTCGAGTCGGATTGAACGAACCAGCCGCGGACGGCGCGCGTATCATTCTGTCGCCAGTCACGTCAGGTAGCAAAGAGAACGAAGAGTTCTTCAAGTGGACACCTTGGGGAACGATTGAGATTGGCACCATCAACCCTGCCGCGGCCGAACAGTTCAAGGTCGGCGACGAGTTCTATGTTGACTTCACGAAGGCCGACGCATGATCCGCCATTCATTCCTCAAACTCATTACCACCGCGCTGATCGTCGTTCTGCTGACCGGCTTTGCGTCCTGTCCCGGCAAGGCCACCATCCCACCCCTCGCCTCAATCACCACGGTCGAAAACGCCGAGCGAGCACTCGTGATCGCTCAGACGATCCGCGTCGAACAGCGCAACCACCTCGCCCGTCGCGTCGCTCTCGATGGCCAGATCGACACAGCCGAAGCGGACGCTCTCGCAGCGTTCGATCGTCTCGATGCACGATTCACCGCTGCGTGGTCCGAGTGCGATCGTTCAGTGCAGCTCTGGAAGTCGATCGCAGGCGGGCAGGGTGGTCTGCCGACGACGTTCACGGAGGCGTACCGTATGCTCTATGGGATCGTTATGTCGTGGCAGGGCGATGCGCTGGAGATTCGGCCGATCGCCAATCCGGGAGGTGCGCGATGAAGATTGATCCGCAGTTGCTCACCCTCTCGTTCGAGATCATCCATGCCGTGCTTGAGGCGCAGAAGGCCGCGCATGCTGACGGCACGGACCTCGAAACGCTGATGGCAAACGCCCGCGCGGAGAACGCTACGGACGTGTACGAGAAGCTGGGTGTGGATCGGCCGGAGCCTGCAGACGAGCACGGGCCGTAAGCCCACACTCAATCTACGATGTGCTCAGGATCGCGCGACCGAATGGATCGCCAAGTGGCGGTTTGTATCCGCGCGTTTTGCCGTG
>ERZ1292642.670-Hain-H14-01um-R1-670-length-18488-cov-7_pt1 | contig 18488 bp, 24 predicted proteins | sample MGYA00564403_ERZ1292642 | MGnify/ENA primary metagenome ERZ1292642 (study PRJEB36523, sample SAMEA6512643) | groundwater metagenome | collected 2019-01-09 | study: AquaDiva: Metagenomics assemblies of 32 groundwater samples | reverse complement strand
AATTACTAAGGAAATCCCCCTGCGGGTTGACCCTTCTATTTCCCCCTTCTGGGGAGAAGGCAAAGAATAGCCCCGTAGCCCAATCGGCAGAGGCAACGGACTTGTTCATGAGCAGAAAATTTAAACTTGACCAAATCTTGGTTAATCCTTCTGTTTATCAATCAAATAAACTTAGAAAAAGATTGATAATGGAAAAAACAAGAAAAGAAAAATGTGAAAATTGTGGTAGAGTTAAATGGAATAAAAAGAAAATTCCTTTAGAACTTAGTCATAAAAATGGGGACAAACATAACAATTTAATAGAAAACTTAGAGTTAGTTTGTCCAAACTGTCATGCACAAACCACGACTTACAGAGGTAAAAATATAGGGGCGTACTCCAACTTGGTAGAGAGAAACGACTTAAACTCGTTATAGTGTGGGTTCGAATCCCTCCGCCCCTACCGTCCAGTGTGGGTTCAATTCCCTCCGGGGCCACCAAAATGGTAGAACGATTACTGTTTCGGTTTGGTTGGATTGAGATAGGCCCAGGATATTTCAAGCAAGATAATAAAACAAATCATACTTATATAACACTAACCTCTGAGCAGGAAGCTCGATGGAGGAAATGGATGGCGTTTCAACGGCAGCAAAGACAAAATAAGTTTGCGGATGGTCGTCTTACTGGACTTTTTAAGAGCAAGAAACAAGGGCTCTGGGTTGGTACGGCTCGACCAGAAGATGTTGAGAGGTTAATCAGTAAGATTAAAGAAGCAGTAAAAGCAAAGCGTGGCCTTACGTTCTTCCTGTGGAAAAATGACAGCGAAGGTGGGGGTCCTGTATTTAGCCTTAACTGTGATGTGGCTCAGGAGTTTAAGGCTAGACGACCAATTCAACCTGCCGTTAAATTAACCAAAGATAGTTTCCTAGATGATGAACCAGAGGATGATATTATTGAAGACGAGGACCCGTTTAAATAAATGTTGGCCCTGGGTCGTATTAAGTGCGATCTTGGGGTATTTGTTTTTTAGATGATACCTCTCCCAGCGTCTATTAAGGTAATTCGTGATCCAGCGTCGGAAACAGAACTGCTCGAAAAAGCACGAGCGTGGTTGGCCAAAGATGAACGAGCAGAAGGATGGCACGCCACTGATTTTCTAGACCTCAGGTTAGCTTTTTGGCAACGAGTTGATCCGCAACCGATTACTGACCGGCTAGTTACTATTTTTCTCGTCGGCAAAATTCTTCATGCTTTTGTACTCGGTTCTCTTTCCGACGAGGTTGATCTAGGCAAAACAGATGAGGGTGGTCGGTTTAACGAAGAGCTAGGGATTACGTATAGTGTAGATTATCTAAAGGACGGTATCCCTAGTGAGTTTAAGAGTAGTCGAAGTTTTTACGAGCCCAAAGATGTAGAAGACCTAAGCATATACCTAGAACAACTCTTGGTATATATGGTAAGTACGGAGTCCTGTGAGGGGAAACTCTGGGTATTGTATTTGAATCTCAGGGATTCAAATAAGAAAACGTCTCCTACGTTTCGTTGCTTTGCGGTTACAGTTTCTAAGGAAGAATTAGTGGAAGTAAAGGAGTACCTTAAGCTTGTCAAGTCAAGTTTGGAGCGAGCATTATCGACGGGAAACTACCGGGAATTGGATTTGTGTCGAGAGTTCAAATGTGGTAGTTCCAATTGTGTTTGGTTCCATAAATGTAAACCAGAAGGAAGGTACGATGATCCCAAGTTCAATAAGTGATGTTTGTTCGGCCCATCCACACTACAAGGGCTTACGTAGACCTCGGGCAGGAGCTACAGTGTTTGAGGGGAAGGCTCTTGTGTGTCATCTTTGTCAGCATATTTATGATTCCAACAAGGAACGTGGTGTAAAGGAAACTCGACACGGTAAGCATACGAGGCCAGAGATTGGCCAAACGAACCTTTAAACTTTCTCAAGACCTAGAGTTATCGCTTCTTAATGCTATCGCCAGGGGACTTGTAGCCCCTGGCGTGGTAACAGAGGAAGAACTTTCGAAAGAAGGCCGGGCAGTTTTTAATAGCATCCGTCATGTACTGGCTGATGCCCAACCCCCAGTGCCCTACAGGAGTTTGTTCTTATCTTCTGTTGAATTGTTTGGGTTAGACCGCGAAGTAATGAAGCGATACTTGCTTGAGATGGAGCAGGCGGGGACTGGAGTTGAAGTACGAACTATTCTTCAAAAGGTTCAAGACAAACAACTACTAGTAGACCTTATTAGCGAAGCAGGAGTCCAACTTGGAAAGGGGACTTTAGATGTTGGAAGCATTTCTTCATTACTTAAACAAACTTCTACAGACAGTAGTATACGCTCTATTAGCGATCAACTTGTATCAGGTTTACCTGATCCTCCGCGCGGATTACAGCTTACTAGTCTCCCTTTACTCGCTATTCGGACTGGCGGGATCATTGGGCTCTGGGCGATAGCAGGAGAACCGGGATGCGGGAAAAGTACGCTGGCTTGGCAGATTGCATTAGACGTAGCTAAGCAAGGGACTAAGGTAATCTATTATGATTTTGAAAATGGATTCGCTACTCTCATGGATCGGACAGCTAGTATATTCGGGAGAGACCTCGATCTTATTAGGAATAGCACTAACGGCATCTTCTATCGTGATGCTATTAGGACTCTTGACAGTGATCTTGGTTCCGTGGTTCCTCCTGCACTTATTATTGTGGACTCTGTTCAAAAGTTACCGGCGTCAATGGCGAACAGACGAGACGGTCTTGACCGGTGGGTCCACCGATTGGAGGGGCTTAAGAGGCGCGGTTACTTCGTTCTTCTCGTGTCCGAAATAGCTCGGGCTAGCTATGATAGCGACCCTCATGTAGGGGTCTTTAAGGAAACGGGGGAGATCGAATATAGTGCCGACTGTGGCATCCAGATTATCCCGTACGGAGAGCAAGGCGAAGCCGTCGCCTTGCATATTGTCAAGAACCGTCATAGACCCAAGCGGGGGTACGTCGGACTCCTAGTTCGACACAAGGAGTGGATGTTTATGGAAAAGGAACAAGGTGTAATTTGAAGGATAGGGAGTGATATAATGGCTTGTCAATGGCATAGTAAAGGCCCGCCGCGCGTAAGTTTAGTAGAAGAAATGATACTTAGTACAAATTGGTTGCCAGGGTCTATGGAAAATTGGCGAAGGTATCGTATTGAATATGGGTTTCAGTGTAGTTGCCCAGAAGGTATTATTTATCTACCACCTAATATGAACCCAGATAGGATAGAGGAACTTTTATGGACAGGAGAACTGAATGCAGCTTGATTCCCAAGATTTTCTTCGACTAACCGAGAAGGCGGGAACGCTGGCTTTCGTTGATCTAGAAGCTACCGGGCTTCGCGGAGATTACAACAGCATTCTTGTAGTAAGTATTCTTAAGTTCGGCCACTCTCCAGTTAGTTTTGCCGTTGAACAGCCGGGGAATGATCGAAAGGTTGTCCGAGAAGCAAAGGAACTTCTTGAGACCTGCGATGCGTGGGTAACGTACTATGGTAAGGGCTTTGACTTACCAATGATAAATACACGTTTACTTAGGTGGGGCATCCATCCAGTCAGCAAGCGGCCTCATATTGACTTATACTTTACTTTGAAGTATAATATTCTTACTGCTCGTCGTAGCATGGCCCACTTGAGTCGGTGGCTAGATACTGCCCAACAAAAGAAGGATATGAGCCCAGACAGTTGGGCTGGTATTGTTGGCAATATCAAAAAGTACATGCCAGAGATGATCGCTCGGTGTGAGAGTGACACCAAAGAAACTCGGGATTTATATCTTAAAGTCAAACATTTAATCCGAGAAATAAAGCGTTGAAGGCTGGTATGGTTTTTCCAACAGTACTTATTATACTCGATTTGGCTGCTTCTGCTGTGTATGTTCTAGATAGTAATGTTCGAATGGCCGTGTATTGGTTAGCCGCTGCGGTACTTACAGTAGTAGTTACTTTTTAGAAGGAGATAACTTTGGAACGTAACGTAATGATGATGAAAATCCCACATCTGCAGAAGGAACAGTATATTCTACTCCTTCAACGTAATGTGGGCGGTATGTTTAACGGGGGACAAGTCAGTGCCCAAACTGCCTTCTTTGTAGACGGCATACACTATCTGTGTGACAAGCGTGGCGTGCCGTATGCAGTACAAGGGTTCCGAGATAGTGCCACGGACGGAGAATTCTTAGTTACTGAATTTGTGTACGGGATGCCTTTTACATTGCTGGAAAGAGACCGAGTTCGGTTCATTACTCCAGTGGATGCCGCGAAGCAACAAAAAGAGGAACAGTCTGCCATTGAGAAACTATTTGAAGGAACGGCTCAGCAACCTGCTGCTGAACAGTCTTTGGATTCCTCTCTTGGGGTTAAACACCCCATGATGTATCTTTAATGTTAGTGGTGTTGGGGGTTGACCCAGGAATTCGAAATACTGGTTGGTGCATATTAGTAGACGGTAAGGCCAAGGAGCACGGGGTTATTCGTACTCAAAGACAATCTTGGGTTGAATGTATTGCGATTATTCTACGTGGTTTAACCAAGATTATAGTTGATTGGAACCCTGATTTTGCTGCCGTAGAGCATGTTGCGTGGTACGGGAGAAGTCGGAAAATTACTCTTCCGTTGTCTCACATTGCGGGGGCGATTACAGGGTCATTATTAGTAAACGGTATTCCCACGTATTGTCTAATCCCTTCTATGAAAGCTAAGAAGAAATGGCCCGTAAAATGGTCCGCCCACGAAGTGGACGCAGCAAACTTGGCGTTAGTCGCGGAACAGCAAGAATCTGCCCGGAGTGCCGGAGAGAATTCTTTCCTCCAGCGTCACTTAGCGGTAGACAAACGCAAGTTGTCTGTGGTGGCGAATGTGGATGGAACCGGATAAAGCGCCGGAGTGGTTTATAGCAAACAAAAAGCCCACCACGGGAGAAGAACGCCTATGGTGGGCTATGATACAACAGAGTGGCGAGGATTTAGTTTTTGGTTATACTAGTTTATCACTAGACGCATTAGAATTTTTAAGGGGGACAGGTGTATGGCTGCTAGAAACAATGTTCGACGTAGATCAAGAGGAGGCAAGATACCAAATAGCAGAACTCGTCCTAACCCGCAACCTAAGAACGAGTCGTCCGCTACGTATTCCACCACTTACCGAATCCTTAGTTATTTAGTTAATGTATTTCGAGATGAACGTTCTAATGGCACAGTGGGTCAGTGGTATAATGACGGGAAAGAAATTTATCTACATGGCGTATTAAACGATCCAATAGCAACTACTGATGTTTTATTGCATGAAGTCATTCATGCTATTAGTGACATTGGTTTTCCCGTGGAAGACCGTCTTACAGAACGACAAGTTAATCTTCTGTCTTCGGTTCTCGTAGATTCTCTTCATAGGAATCCGGAACTTTTGGAAGCTGTTTATCGTGGTCTAATCGGTCGAGAACTTTCATTATAATCTCATGGTTTCGCTGCATGAGTGCTTCTATATGGGCTAAGTGGTTCACTGCTAAGGCGTCTATCTTTCGCCAGACCAACCCGAGAACTGCCGTAATATAGAGATAGGCCCCGAGAACTAACGTTTCTATAAAACTCATGGTGAAAGAATAGCCGGGCGACAACTGTTCATACTACGTTGAGTAGCCCAAGCAGTACGAGATTTAGCACTTCCATGCGTTGGTGTTTCCAGATCGTAAGGACGATGAATTAAGTCAGCAAACTTATAGTGAACTTGGCGTTCAAGACGAATAGCATCAATACCTAAAACGCAAGATAGCCTCATAGCGAAAGCATCGGCTTGAAATTCTAGTGATCTAATATCAGCATATGAACGAATATTATCTATCATTCCAAGTTTGTCTTGAATACAGTGACCAATTTCATGAAGGAATATAAAAGCAAGTTCTTCCTTGTTAAAATTAGTTCGTAATCCGCCATATATTGTTATACCACTATAGGGGCCATAACTGGCATTAATACGATTATCGTTTGTCAAAGTAATTTTAATGCCAGGGCATCCGGCCCAGGCGGCTAAAGCATCAAAACTTTTAAAACCGAATGGACGATATTCTGCAATATTAATACTAAGAGGGTTAGAATATATCCATGCTTCACTCTGGGCGAATGCTACAGTTGGTAAAAAGGTAAGTAATAATGCAAGTAGCAGCTTTTTCATAGCCATCCCCACTCTCGGAGTAATGCCATCTGTGCAGGAACTCCGATCCCAATATTGTCGCGATAGCCTAAGTACGGTTTAGTTAAACCCTGTAACGTAGTATACACCGAAAGTTGGAGTTTGTCAAGCTCTTCTCCAACTCCCGCAACAGCCCCAGCGAAGGAACCAATAATCTTGCCACTAGCTTCGACGTTTGCGGGAAAGAAACCTGGTACCAAATCTACAGTTTGGCTTTGATCTTCGAACCTAAACAAAGTAACCGCGAGACCTATTGAAGGGAGACCCGCAAATTGACAGAAAATAGCAGGATACAAGAAACCAGTGGTAATGTCACAGACCCTGGCGTTTTTATTATCAAGGCACAGGCTGAGGTTTATATAGCTCGTAAACTTGATTTTCTCAAAGAATTGCGTAACCTTTTGAAGCGTTACGGTACACAATGGGGTGTCGAAGCTGATTGGTACACAACAATCACCGAGGTTCCCGACATCGGGACCGTTGTTGTCTCCGAGAAGATTCTTATGACGCCAAACCAACCAAGCAATTCCTTGCCCAATGCTGTAACTGAGAGTCACTCGGAGTCCATTGGCCTCGCTCCCTATCCCATTGGCAGTTCTGGTATAGTTCAACCCTAATCGCTTGGCGATCTTGGCTTGGTAGCGAAGATCGTTCTCGATTAACTCTGAGGTAGGAACCGGCCCGATATACTGTACATTTGGTAATCGTCGAACCGCTCCTAAATCTTCTACGTACTTACTAGGAGCGAAACTACGTCTAGTGCGACGGCTATCGAAATTATTATCTACGATTACTAAGTCACTGCGTTTTGCGTAATGCAACCACTCGGCTTCGGACACCCTAGGAAGGTACCCGAGGCCGTTTTTGTTATTGGGATCGGGACAAAAGTATATAACTTTATTGCCAGCTTCGCGTAGTTTGGCGGCTACCGCCCAACCGTCCCCGTCAGGTGAAATCCACATTATCCGCTTCAAGAGAACCTCCCGCTACGGGTCTGAGCAATCCCGTAATGCGCCGCAATTAGGACAGAATAGCTTGCAATGAGTTTCCAATAACTCCGTGAAACAACGAGAACATTTTTCTACTTTCGCCGATAACCCGGCAGATTGGAATTCCGACATGCATAAGAACCTTCCCCAGCAGGCTCGAATTTCCCCTACCGATCATTTGATGGGTCATTTCCTTGGACCAAGCCAGAACTACCGGTGTACAGACCCTAATTGCGAATGGATGTTTCTGGAGGAACCGGACGAAGGGCTTAGCCCAGAAATGATAACCCGTAAGAACCGTATCCTTAACTTGCTTACCGAATTCTTGATCCATCGCATAGGCGTCGTCGCTTATGAGCCCGAGGTCGTGGAATAGAGTACAAATGACAGTACCAGCGCCGCCAGCGCCTGATCCACCGCCAGCACCGCCACTACCGCCAACGCTGCCCCCTCCCGGGGCCGCCCCAACTCCAGCACCACTTCCGCCTACACCACCGCCACTAGTCCCCCCAGCAGTTCCGGCTCCGGCTGAGCCAGCCCCAACGCTACCTCCTCCTGGAGCCGCAGAACCAGCACCGACGCCAGAGCCAGCCCCCACACCCGTGCCGCCACCAGGCCCCGGCGATGAACCGGCTCCAATTGTTGCAGCACTGGTTTCACCAAAACCAGGAGGTGATACGGATGTAACAGACCCAATAATTCCAGGATTACCTTCGGTTCCAACCGTGCTTGCATTCGCTCCTGTAGTAATCCCTGAAAATCCTCCAAATTGACTAGCAATAGGATCACCTTCGAGGGCAGATACCAATCCTTCACTTTTTGCACTACTCTTTGCTATGGCATTAGCTAACATCGCTAAACCAAATACTGGTGATAAACCTAGCAAAGAAAGTCCTGTTTTACCACCAAAACCAATTTCCCCCGTCATAGCGGCATTGGGGTTGGTACTACTGAACGAGGGGCTAAAACCTCCGGGAGGCGCCGGACCTACTGAGCTAGTAGCCGCAGGCCCCGCCGTTGCTGATACTCCGGTACCAGAACCAGGACCAGGACCGCCAGCAGGTCCCGCTCCTCCCGCCCCGCCAGGAACCCTCTGTGGAGGCCCCTGTGGCTCTGAGGGGATACTTTGCATTGAAGCGAAGCCCTTTGGTCGTACCGACAAAGACCGGCTCACTAGCCGACTAAATGGCGACGCCGGAGCTATCGGGAACCCCGGCCCAGTTCCGGGGGTAGGCCCCTGTTGTTGGCTAAAGTTAGGCTTGTACGTATTGAATCGACTATAGCTGACGGCCACTATTTTCTCTCCTTAAGAAGTCGTTCGCGTTCCTGTTGAATATAATCAAGTCGTTGCTGCCGCTCATCTGGGCCAAGTCGTGGATCTTTAAGCACTCCCTTACGTTTACCACGAAGTTCCATCCAATCTCCACGTTGTCCCTTGGTTCCGATGGTTTCTAGTTCTTCTGCCTGATAGCCTTTAATAGGAGATAAACTGCGGAAGAGTTCTCCTAAGTAAGAGTGCTCTTCGCCGCCTTCTTGATACTTGCGATACCGTCCCCCATGAAGGAGACGATTGGTTCTTTGCCCGAACTCTATGAGTGAAGATGGTAGGGGGCTAATCCGAGTAGTAAACTGAGCTACTGCGTCCCCCCAAGTATCGCCTTTCTCTGGGTCATACAAAGGTTGATGAGTAAGACGACTTTTGTTTTCTAGTAGTTCTAAGGGAGCCCAGGGAAGAAGCCCGTTGAAGAACAGGTCGGACAGGGGGCCTTTGGGCATATTCCCAAATACTTCTTTTCCAATACCTTCTTGGCGTTCTAGCCAATTAGCCCCTGGCCACGGATTACTAAGATCAAGATAGTAGGGATTAATTTCGCCAGGCTGGGGAATTGCGACATGCAGCTTTCCGCGCATGTAGGATGGAAGACTTTGAGTGGTCTTATGATAATCTTCCATCGTTTGGCCGTGAAAGGCCATTCCAGCTTGAGTCATGAGAAGCGGTGCCATGTTGGCAAAGAACAAACGGCCTGGATGATCGCGAGCCGCGTTCATGGTAATTCGCATAAGTTCTAGTTGGAAGGAAGCAAAGGGGGAAGACATATAAGGCCCGACTCCTGCGGGTATGGGGCCGAAATTCTCTTTTCCTCGCATCCATGATCCGAGGGGGCTCATTGTTTCATAGTTTGGAAATCCGTTATTTACTTCCAGACGGGCAGCGTCTCTAGTCCAACCAGTGTTTCGAAGTTTCAAGTACGTAGCGTATCGGTGTACCTGGTCCTCGGCTTCGTATGCCTTCGCCATGTTAAGACTGGTCTGGTTTTCCATGAGGGAGTGGAAAAATTCTCGCCAAACTCCCTCTGGTTTTCTACTCTGCACCTGTGAATAGATTCGAGCTAGCTCGCTGTTAATAAGCCCTGGAATCACGATACCATCGTCAATAGCATCTTTCAGCAAGGGAAGTTTACGAGGACCAATATCGGGCCAGAACTGCCCTACTATGTCCTTAGTAGTATGAAACTGATAGAATTCACTTCCGGCTTGTTGATAATATTTGAAATTCATTGGATTAAACGGACTATTTCCTAGTAAATGGGCGAAGTAAGCATCTCCCATGATGTTGTTGATATGCGTCGGGACATTCCACGAAACTTTGCCCATTTTCCAAAGACGAATGTAATCACCGAGGGCTCCTCGGATATAGTCGCTGCCCTTCATACTTCCAATAGCGTCAACTATGTCGGGGTGGACCAGCGCCCCTTTGTATTTCCCAAAAGCTGCATCATTTCCAAGAACTTCATAGGGGCCATGAGCAGTAGCCACGGCTAACCCGGTCTTAGGCCCTCGGGGAATTAACAGCGGTCTTCCGTCGTTGGCCACAATACCGGTCATTCGTTCAAAAGCGGCATCGTTAGCTAGCATCTTTAGTTGTAAATTAATCGTGTTGCCGACTAAAATCGGAGCCTCCGCGGCTCCGAGGGGGCCGAGTAGGGCTCGGATTTCTGGGGGGATAGATTTTCTTTTAATTAAAGCGGCCACTGGAAGGGAAGTAGTTCCGTACGTCCGCACTATTCCTTCTGCCTTAGTATCAATTCGTTGTTGAATAGTAAGAATACTTTCGATAGTAGCGTCGGCTTGATCGGCCGTAAGGCCGAGAGCCGGATTCTCGGGATTTTTAAGGTTAAGCATTAACCAATTTCGGGCATCATCAACAACTTTAGGGGACACGTTTTCTCGCCATTCAACCGGGCTGTAGTGGGCCTTGTACATTTTATGGTAATAACTATACGCCCCTGCGGTAAATTCTTTGTCGTTAATTACCCCCCTGTCGTGTAGAAGTTGATGATTCGTATCTACCATTTCCCTAAATTTAAGAACTACGGCCTGTTGATCTGGAGGAAGCGCAACGAATTCCGGAGCAGCGGCGTAACTTCGAAATCCAGTAGCGCGATCTTTTTTAAACTCTGGGAACAGATGCTTTGTCGCTAAAGGATTATCAGCCAGCAGTTGTTGGGTATCCTCTACATGACCACGAGTTGTGATATCCCCCATGAACTCTTGGCCCTGTCGAGTTAAGTCGCTTAGATGCTGGCCTTCCGGCCATTCATACTTGGGAATAATTTTACGGCCTAACCAATCGGCGGCATCAATAACCTTACCACCTCCTGGAAGACGGCTAATCGGCCCACGAAGTGCACTAGCCGTTTGACCAGCAACCGCTAGTGCGGGCATAGCAGTAACGGGAACATTCAGCAAAGTATCAGTAAGGGCCTTGCCGGGGTCTTGAAGGATAGGGTCTAGGTTTTCAGTCAGAGAACGAACCCCACTCCATCCGTGATAAGTCTCAGCGGCAACCGGGTTGATTAGTCCTAGGAGGGCTTCGGTGTTTTCTTGGCGCCACTTGGAATATTCTTCTGGATCACTAGGAGGGGTTGCTCTCTGCCCTAACTTCGTGCCTAATTTAATAGCGCCAATTGCGGCATCTACTGGCCCCGGAATGGCGCCGAGAAGTCTCGGCGCGTGGACAATTCCAGAGACGATATTAAACAGATGTTCCCCTGTTTTTCGAATTTTATCTGTTACGTATTCTCCTGGGCTATATCCTTGTGAAGGTAAGGGGGTATATTTGGGCGCAGCTAGTTCTTCTGGTTTTGGCGCCCGAATTACTGTATCTACAGGAGCACTAGAACGGATAGCATCATCTACTGGGTCATATGGTTTTAGGCTTCTTATAGCCTCATCAACTGGCCCATAGTTGTAAAGAGGGTCAGCCACTATTTCTTACCATATCGTCTATAGTATTCATTAGTAATCCATCGTTTAAGTGTATTAAACTGTACTGTACCAGGTCTAGGAGGAATAGCCCCAAGTCCTAGCTTTCTTTGTCCTTCCTTAGCCAAATCTATGAGTTCTTGTCTGTGATTATCAGTAAGAGGTTGAGGAACTTCATACCCAAATGGAGCTTCACTTTGAGGCGCGGGAATTGCGGCTTCCTCGGCAGTCTTTTGTTCTAAGGTTTTACCTTCTTGCTTGGGGGGGCGCATTAAATCATAAAATTCGTTCTTGAAACCCTGCCACTGATTAGGCATAGTTGCACTACCTGGTCTGGGGGTAACTTTAGGCTTAGCAGCTTCTCGTTGTTTATTGATCCCGGCAGTACGATCATAGATTTCTTGGGCTTTCTTTCGTACTACTTCGCTACCAGCCGCAGCCTCCTTCCCTCTTTCTAAACCTTTTCCAGATTGACCAGCGAACGCTCCGCCAACTTCTGGTTTAATCGTACTACTACCGGGGGCTTCGTTGCCTTGGCCTACGGCCGGAGGAGCCTGGGTGCCGAGAGTTTTGTCAAACTCAGTTTTGTCTTCGGGGCGTAGTTTTTCGTAATTGCCTTTTGCATAGCCGTACTTTGGCATCATCATAAGCCTACTTTTGTTACTCATGTCCTGGACGGCTTGAGAGTCTTTCTGAATAGAGTACGAGGCTCCTTCGGCCAGAGCGTTATCGGCTTCGATCATCCTTTGTCTGGCTTCTTCCATCTGTTGAGCTAGGCTTGTCATATGTTGCTGGACCGCGGCCATTGTAGTGCCAGTATAGGCCCCGGCAGAAATACCGACGCTATAATCATTATACTCTCTAGAAACTGCATCAAACTGTCTCTTCGCTGCCATACTCAAGTCTTTCAATTGTCGGTATGCTTGCTTGCCCACGTCACCTTGAAGGCGCATATTGGCTATAGCCATAGCCGTATCGCCCTTCATTTTCTGAAGTTCAAGAGCAGACTCTTTTCTGGCTTCAGCGCGAGTCTTAATTTGGTCAAGAGCTCCTTGTTGCTGGCTGATATGCTTATCAGCGGCAGTAACAGCGGTGAAGACGTTCTTCTTTTCAATCCCACCTTGCTGCGAATATGCCCCTTGCATTCCGTGGAGAGTACTTAAGAAAGGACTATTAGGATCATTGGCCTCAAGCCAAGCAACCTTCGCATTCAGGACTGACATATCGCCTTCCGTTGCAAGCCCGAAACGTCTTTGCATTTCGGCGAAGGCTTCCTTTTGCTGCTCTTGCTGTCCGGCATACCGGCTCTTAATGCCCTCTTGGACATGAGCCATGAGGACATCCTTCATTAATGGTGCGGCTTTTGGTTCAAAGGATTTTGGCATGAAGGTGCCAGAAGCGGGTTCGAATTCGCCAAACGGCGTCATGTCAACAGTACCTTCGTTGGCCATTCCCCCCATTAAACCATATAAACCTTTTTGAGTAGCTACGTTGCCGGCTTCTTTATCTGCCTGAGTGCGTTGATATTGAACGGTTTCGTAGTCTCGTTTCATGCCCTCCAGGTACTTGTTGAAGTCGAATTGCTGTCCTGCCAGCTGGCTCCGTTGGGCAGTATCAATAGCAGACTTGCTCTTGTACTGTTCCAAAGCCTGTTTATCTTCTAGGACTTTGAAAAGAGTATCGGCCGCTCCGCTTGGGGCAATTTTACCAGAATAGGTAACTCGACTATCGGCCATTATTCCCACCTAGCCAAGGCTTTTTCAATTCCTTTTCCAAATCCAGCCGCCATATGGCCACCGAGTTTGCTCCACGGGTTTTCAACACCTTCCATTCTAGTAACGTTTTCCCCCTGATAACCAGTAGTAGCCCCCTGGAGTTGGCCGAACCTACTGTTCAGAGCCAGCAGCCGCTGTTCGGCAAGTTTTGCTCTGTAGTCGATTAGGCGACGACTTTCCTCCTCCGCAGTTCGTCCAGTTTCTAGAATACCACGAGCAGCCGCAGAAGCCCTGGCATCTCTTCGAATCTCTTGTTCCTGTTGGGCACGAACTTCGGGCGGCAGAGATCCATAATAGGGATCGGCGAGTCCTTTGTCAATTTCTCCCTGAAGTTGGTGAGCCGAGGCCAAACGCATCTGTTCTGCCTCGTTGCCTTGTTGGGTCCTAACGTCAGTAGCTACGAGTTTTTGAGGTTCGCCGGGGAAAGCTTGGTCAAACCCCTGGGCAACGAGACCTGCCCCGACCCCCGGAAGGATACCCTTAAGGAACTCTTGGCCTATGCCCCACCAAGGAGAACGCTCTTGATTAGGGTTATACGTTGGAGGTTGGGTAGAAGGCCCCCACACGGGCTCCGGGGAGGGCGAAGAAGCTCTGGCCTTTGGATTTGCCTCGGTACTTTGCGGGTTAAACCAATCACTCCAACCAGAGTTTCCTGCGCCGCTCCAATCAATACTATCGAACCCACCCGTTTGTGGTTGTTGTGTGGTCTTACCCCAGTCAAACCAACTCAAGACTATTCTCCTTACTTAGGATCGTATTCGAGATGAAAATGTTCATTGGCAGTACCTGGATACTCCCAGATCAAATCGTATTCCGCGTCGTACATTTCTTTGAATCTGTCTATAATCTGGAGAATTAATGTTTTAGAATACGTATGGGAGCGGATGTCTGCGGCTTTTCCCTCGTAATGAAGACTCCCTTTCATATGAATACCATCGACAAGACTAGTAACAGTAATCTCGCTATATGGAACAGCCTCATCAACTACTTCGGCAAAATAAATCAATCCTCGAAGTAACTCGGTATCTACGAAGGGCATCATTACTGAAGATTTAAATTTTATCCGCATTCTTATTCTCCCCAGTTAAAGTTCTTGCCTGGTAGGTCTCGTCCCAAAATTCCAGGGTGAGTTCATAACTATCCCCGTCTACAGTAAAACTAATGATAATAGTCTTACTAGCATCATTACCAGACTGGTGAACACTTACTCCCGTAATTGTAAGAGTAGTAATGCCACTTATCTTACGGCCTTGAACCCCGCAGGTTAGGCCGTAGTTAGCCCCAAAGAGCTCAGTTAGGGCCATTAAACCCTGGCTTCACTTTCAGACGAACGAGACGTTAGGTTCCCCTTGAAGTCTCTAATGGGAAAAACAAAATCCGTAAACTCCAAACGTATCTCTAATGTCTTGGCACCAATTCCAAAGAATACACTGCAAACACGTCGCTCTTCTGGAGAAGGACGGAAGCTCCCACTAATGATATCAAGAGCTACTCCGGTGATATTCGTAGCTCTTAAAATTAAATTACTTTGTTCTCCTGCAATATTGACTAACTGCGTACTCAACTTAGACCCTTCGTGGGGTTGGATTAAATCCAATAATGACTGGCACCTGGAGTTCGAACCCTCCACTAGTAGACTCAAACTTAACTTGCATCCATCGGGAGGTGCGGCCAAAGGTTATGAAGCCTTTGTCAGAATCCATACTAGAAGTATTGATGGTACCAAAACTAGTAAAAGTAGCGCCGTCAAACTCAGTAGGATCATCGGCAAATGCCGCATACACCATGACGTTTCCTGTTCCGAAAGCATTCTTTAGATAGAACTGCCCGTTAATCCAACGCACTACATTAGCTATTCCATCTTCAGTTTTTGCCTGAATCCATGGAAGGGTTACGTTACTGGTAATTTCTGTTCCATCAAACGTCGTGCCTACGTCTAGTCGATATATAAACCCGTTCTGCTGGTTACAGGCTAGTATTTCTCTATTGCCATTTATGATAGCTCGGGTAAGGTATCCCATTTCTAAACCAGTATATTTACTAACCCAAGCATCTAGAGTGTAATCATAGATTAATCCCAAGATGTTTCGACCAGAAGAATTAAGTAGTTTACTAGGTAGTTTTCGTCTAGTTAGTTGCGCGGGCATGTCGGATTCCCATGCACTAATAACTGGAGCAATAAACTGAGTAAAGTACGGAACCATTAAATCTCTCGGTATACGATTCCAAAAGCCCAGTTGGTTAAAGTAAGTGCTGCTACCGGAAAATGAAGGCCAAACCCAGATGAAGAACCAGCGCCTAAAATAATAATCTCGCTTGGAGTTGGTATCCAAACCCATCCATTGAGAACGTTAAACGCATCGGCTACGATGATGGTTTTGGCGCCAGCGCCTTCCGCCGAAGCATTGATACCGCAAGTACCGGCCGCTCCAGCAGCACCGCCAACAATAACAGAAACTCCGTCCAATAGATTTGTTCTTATGGGAGTTTGTGAGGTCACGGTTGGAAAAGCTGTTACTTGAAAGTTGAGTTGCACTCGCTGTTGGGCGCTGGTCGCGTTAGCCGATTGGCCGACCCAACAACGAAGCACTTCTAACGAAGCTGTAGTGCCTGGGTTGATAAAACCTAGTGTCACGGCTTGATTTGCTAAGGTAATCCCACCACCCGAGAGAACATACGTACCACGAGCCATTCTATACCTCCTTAGGTATTCTTTCTAAGTCCCCACCGAATCGTATGAGTACGGTCGTGGCGGATGGTGACATTTTTTTGAAGATTAGTACCATCAAGATCGGTTAACAACGAACTAATATTAGTGCTAACAAGTCCTCGGCTCGTTAGGCGAGCACCAAAAATATTATTCTCGAACAAGAAATGGAGGGACCAAGGCGTCTCGGCGATGGCTCGGTGTCCATCAACTCCGATAGTAAGAGGGAGCGCGCTAATGCTGACGTTAGACCCAGTACCGCTAAATGTCCAAGCCGAGTTCACTTTGCCAACGATGAGCTCATCGAAGTACGCTCGAAGAGCCGTGATCTGGTCGGTCTTTTCAAAAACGTGGCGGCCTCCGCTAAACCGAGCGATGTTGGCAGTAGGAAACTCATCTGGGGTACCAGCATCACTGTATACGATCCGAACCGGGTCAGAATCAATCCCACTCACTACCAACTGTTGAGCGTACAGTTCTATAAAGTCCCCTACTGGCGGAGCTAAGTTATAAATGTGGTAAGCGTGATCTATGCTAATGGTGTTACCGGCAGTCGCGTGAGAAACTTTAAACCTAGCAATGCTACTCCAGACAGGAACACCCGTAAGCGCGAAAGCAGAGCGTAGTATACTAATTTTCTGCCAAGCAGTTGTGTCAGTAGCAGTAGCAGTAGCCTCGAAATAAACCGTATCAGCAACATTGCCAAAACGAACAGTCAAAGCCGTAGTCCCCGATCCGGCCGTTCGTTTTAAGTAAAACTCAAATTTATCAGTAGAAGCAAAACTAGTACCTCCGTTAAGCCCTGTAAGAAAATCTTTCGCGGTAGCGTAGTCAATGTAAGTGATAACCCCGTTGGTTAAGCTCCCTCTACTTTGGGTTCCTTCATACACATTAATCGTATCGGCCGCGCCGTTAGTCCAGGTTTCATCTGATTCCCAATCAGCAACAAGTAACGCTCCTACCGGAAGTACGTTAGTCCCATCGTACTTCATAATTGGATCAATTCCATTAGATAGAAACAAATTTCCTCGAAACGGAGTGTGGACATAATCAATAGCAGTAGAAGTAATCTGAAGCAATGTGGTCCAAGTGTCCGTACTTAACACATACTTCCGTAGCCATCCATCATCGCACGCCGCTATAAACGAGCTTACTCCAGCGCTATCTGTATATGGTTCAAACCAAAGTATTTTACTACTAGCCGGGGCGGCCGAAATATTTAACTTGGTTATCCCGGCAATAGTAATCGGAACCTTATTGGTAAGAAGCATGTTTTGAGAATCAACGTAGAATCCCTTTGGCACTCGGCCGTCGGGGTCATAGGTGTTCATACCTTTACTAAGATCGTCAATGATGATGAACTGTTCTGCGGGTTGACTCACTTAACTAGGTACCTCAAAGGGTTCCACGACTATACTTTCTTGGATTTGTCGAGTGACAATCTCGGGTTGAATCTCACTGAGAAGCTGTTTCTCTAACTCCATCTTACTTTTCTCCGCTAATTCAAGATTTACTTTGCGAAGAAGTTCGCTCGCGGCTCGTTGGGCTAGCCAACGATGATACTCCTCCGGAAGCTGTGGTACCATAGCAAGAGCGTAAGAGGCCGTTGCATTTGAAGTAGCCTGATATGTCCTTGCGAGTGTCAAGGTAGTGGCCGTGTCAATACTAAGAACAGAAGGATAATGCGTGTTAATTTCAACCGCCGCAACAGCCGTCCCCGATCCCACCACTAAGTCCGCGGGGGTTCGAAGTCCTAGAGCTACCCAACCCGTACCGGTACCGACAACACCTGCGCTAGTAATAGTAACCGCTACCGTGCCACTTTGATCGTACAGCAATCTGTGGGGTCGGAACTGGTAGGTTAAGCGAACATCAAAAGCATCTTTTGGCGCGGGTGCTAAGAGAAGTGTTCGCGCTCCGAATATGGCATAATAGAATGTCTGCTCCCCGTTTGGCCCTACCTGTGAAAGATCCGTGGTAGGTATTACTTGCTGTTCCATAAAGAACTTTTGAGTTGTCAATGCCGGTCGAAAAGTAACCCCATCAAATCCACTGGTAATCGGTAGTATACTAACTACGTGAACAAAATCTGGAGGTAAAGTATACGTAGTCGTGTCAACTACTGTCTTGAGACTAGATGGAGCGTAGGACTCACTAATCATGTCAATAGCGGAATCCGTGCTGGCGATCCGTTTCGTAACAATGTCACTACCGGCCAATCGGAATATTCGGTATGCCGAATCTACAGCAGTATTAATCGCGTCAGTATATTCTTCAGCCGTCCAAAGACCACTAAGCGTACCTCCGGATCGAATAGCGTCTACTTCAAACAAAGCTTTTCGGGCCAACTGTAGTACGTTCAATGCTTACCTCTGAAATATAACATTGAGATATAAAGTGCTGGGTTGAGTAGGGCCTACCTTGAAAGGCTCTGGAAGATCAGTTTTATAGATTGTTTCGCCTTTATTGTCTACAACAATAACTTGCGTTGCCGGTCGGGAGTCATTTCCACGAGGAATAGTAACTTTCCAGGTAATTACGTTATCCCCTTTACTAT
>ERZ1292642.669-Hain-H14-01um-R1-669-length-18495-cov-6_pt1 | contig 18495 bp, 27 predicted proteins | sample MGYA00564403_ERZ1292642 | MGnify/ENA primary metagenome ERZ1292642 (study PRJEB36523, sample SAMEA6512643) | groundwater metagenome | collected 2019-01-09 | study: AquaDiva: Metagenomics assemblies of 32 groundwater samples | reverse complement strand
AGGCATTCGCCAAGGAAATCCTCAGCTCGCCTCAGTATCGCGATTCTATCAGGCAGTACAACCTGCTTAAAGGGGCTACCCGTGAGGGAGGATTTAAGCGCGGGGGTAGACCTGCTTTAAAGGAATCTCCTGATATCCAGGCAGCCTATGAAGCCATTGTTCCAAAGGAGGTCCGGCAGCAGATTGGCAGCATGGATAGCCTAGAGACTGCTGTTAGGTTCATGAGCCGTTTTTCGTGGGCAGTCCCTGTCAGTGGTGCCTTGTACCTAACCAGCCACTTCTTAGGACGTAAGATTGAAGATACTGGAGGAGCTGACTACGCACGGTGATCTTTGCCCTCCTCATCTTGGTGATAGGCCTCTCCATCTTTCTTGTTATTCTGGCGGAGGAAAAAGATAAAGATTCTTGACATCTAGCTTAACAATGTGTTATAGGGCTTAGGTGTATGTACGGCATAGTGCCTGAGCCTCTTGTTATACTCCTAAAAAGTCAAACCTTCCTGAAACTCCTTACGCTTTTCCTTATTCCGTGGATTACCTATGGGGGTATCCTGCGCGGCAGCTGGGTCAGTGATGACTGGTTAGGAATAGCAGCTTATGATGGTAAGCTCGCTAGGCCAGTCACCTTCTCCAGTATTTTTAGATGGCTTCGTTGGCAGTTCGGAAGAAAACTTAACCCTGATTATAGGAAGAAGAACCAACCACATTTCGTTCAGTCTAATGTCCAGAACCATCGGCTGAACATCTGGTTTGCTTGTGGTACAAGTGTCCTTGCCTATCACCTCTTAGGCCGTCTTGTAGGAGACACCGTAGCATTCTATGCGGTTCTTCTATGGATGGTTCACCCTTTGGGTGTTCAGTGCATAGGCTGGATCAGCGGTATCCCCTATGCTATATCACCCTTCTTTATATTCTTAAGCCTCATTTGGGTTAGCTTCTCTTCTGCTCAGGCTCACATTCCTTTGGTAGCTTCCTACCTTATATTTGTGGTACTTCACTCTATAGCTGTGCAGGTGCAGTTTAATGCCTGGGCTACTGCGATTATCCTAGCCTTCATGGGCCGATGGGATTATGCAGTGCTTTCACTTCTGGTTAGCTTCCTAAACATTATGACTGCTTTTAGGGAAGCAGTGCTTTTAAGGCGCTCTACCTTTAATGAGCAGAATATGGGCTACTCGTCCTACTTTAGGTTGGCTAAGTTTTATGTGGTCTTTAAGAGCCTGGCTTATTACATTTTCCTGATCTTGTTTCCCAAACGTCTTGGACTCTATCACACTTATGGTTACCACTATGAGATGCCGAAGATCGAGATGGAAGACAGGCTTTTCTGGATTGGTCTTGCTATCCTACCAGTTCTTGTGGGAGTAGCTCTCCTAGGTCCTCCCCCGATTAGGTTTGGTATAGCATGGTTCTTAAGCTTCATACTGCTTTTCCTAAACTGGATTACCGTGCATCAGTTTGTAACTGAGCGCTATGCGTGGCTTCCCAGCTTGGGGTGGATGGTTATCTTAAGCTTCCTAGTTCATGGCTCCCCATACCTCATGGGTTTCTACTGGATCCTGTTTGGCCTTGCTCTTATGCGTACCTGGACTCATATCCCTACCTATTATGATGAGTTGTCATTCTACTTGAGCAATGTCTGGAATTATCCTAATAGTGAGGTGGCTACTGGAAACCTTGGTGTGACTTACTCAAGGCTAGGACTTTTAGGTTGTGCTATTGATATCTGGAATGTAGGAACACGCATCAATCCGGACTATGATGTTAACTGGTATAACCTTTACTCTATGAGGCGCACTCATGGTAATCTTGGAGAGGCTCGTGAGCTCCTGCTTAAGGCTATCTCAAGCCCAACGTGCCACTTCCAGAAGCTGTGGTCACAGGAGATAAGGGACTTGGAGCTTGAAATGCGCTGGATGGAAGAGTTCAACCATCACCCTGATCCTGAGCGCTGGGCATGGGCCAAAGAGTCTGTGAGCCAGGTTATTAAGGGTACGAGTTCTCCTTTGGTTGAGCGCTGGGCAGGAAAGCTTAAGGTCATTGAGGAAGAGTTAGCCAAGAGGAGAATTCCAACTGCTCAGTCTGGGACTTCTCAGGTAATAGGTGCCTCTTCGTGAGAGCCTTGATTACAGGCATCACCGGTATGGATGGCTCGCACATGGCAGACTATTTGGTTAAGATAGGCTATGAAGTATTTGGTCTAGTCCGCCGGCAGAGTACGTCAGGTACGGAGCGAATCCAGCACCTCTTAAAGCCTAAGCAGATTGAGCTTCTTAAGGGTGACATAACAGACTTGTCGTCACTCAAATCAGCACTGATAGAGACATTACCTGATGAGGTGTACAACTTTGCAGCTCAGAGTCACGTTGGTGTAAGCTTTAAGGAGCCTCTCCATACGCTAGATGTAAATGGAAAGGGGGCGCTTAACCTCTTTGAGGTTGTAAGACATCATGCTAGGGATGCTAGGATTTACCAGGCCTCATCTAGTGAGATGTTTGGTGGTACAGCCTCCTACCCACGTAGCGGCATGGATGAGAACACGCCTCTCTTGGCAGTATCTCCGTATGGTGTGAGCAAATGTGTTGCACACCTCTATGCTCAGATGTACAGAAGGGCCTATGGCATGTTCATTGCCTGTGGCATAGCCTTTAATCATGAAAGTGAGCGTCGTGGAGAGGATTTTGTGACGCGTAAGATTGTCCGGACAGTGGCTAAAATAGCTCAGGGTGAGGAGACTACTTTGGAGCTTGGTAACCTAAATGCTTGCCGTGATTGGGGTTATGCTCCTGAGTATATACCGGCCATGCAGAAAATGCTCCGTCGTGATAAGCCTGAGGATTTTGTTCTAGCTACAGGTGAGGCACACAGCGTGCGTGAGTTTCTGGAGCTAGCGTTTGAACTAGCAGGTATCAAGGACGGTCTCCAGTATGTAAAGATAGTTGAGACTGAAACGAGGCCTAAAGATGTTCCATGCCTTTTAGGTAATGCTGCTAAGGCTAGAGACCTCCTCAATTTTAAGCCTCATATCACATTTGAGGAACTCGTCAGGAAAATGTTAAGTGTTGAGCTAGGCTATGAACCTGCCCGAACTTAGTATAGTTGTTCCTGTAGGTCCTGAGGATAGTATCTCCGGCTTCTTGGACTCTTTGGCTACACAGACCTTTAGAGATTTTGAGCTTCTCCCGGAGTATGAGGGGAATTCGGAAGAGGCTAAGGCTTATGGTATCATAAAAGCCAGAGGTAAGATTATTGCCTTCTTCTGTACAGATAATCGGTTGGTAGACCCTTTGTTTCTTTCAGACATGGTATATGCCATGGAGGATGAGCAGCTGACAGGTGCCTATCCAGCTAGGTATGACCACCACTGGTTAGATCCTTCCCTCACACGCTACTTTGCTTTAATAGGTGACAATGATCCTTTGTGTGTCTGGTTAGGCAAAAATGATCGCCAGGGCTACTGGGATGAACCTACAGAGAAGACTCTCTTCTTAAGAGATGCTATTGGTTCAGTCGGTGATAATGGCTTCTTTGTAAGAGCCTCTTTGATAAAGTCTGTCGTAACTAATCCTAAGCTCCACTTCTGTATTGATGCTGTAGAGGATCTTAGGGTAAAGGGTCACTATACCTACAAGGTAGTAGGTCACCTAACTGTAGGGCATCTAACTGGTGATAGCCTAGTGGCTTATCTTAGGCGTCGGCTTAAGTACATACGCTCGCTCTACTTTGAGAGGCTTAGTGACCGCAGATGGCGTATGGTAGACAATCTAGGTGACTGGTTCCTGAGCATCTGGTTTGCCATGGCTAGCCTTCTTATCTTTCCCCATATAGCAACAGCTATGCGCGGGTTTCACAGAGTGCGCGACTGGGCTTGGTTCTGGCATCCTGTTATCTGTTGGGTTATGACATGCCTTTACGTATATCTTACTATCAGTCACCTGTGGCGTCGGTGGTTATCCCGACGTACAAACGCCCAGAAAGTCTGAGGCGATGCTTAGAGTCCTTAAGGCTTCAGACAGAACAGCGCTTTGAGATTATTCTGGTTGAGGAGAAAGGACCTCTTGCTTGCCTCAGAAACTCAGGATGGAAACTTGCCACAACCAAGATTATTGCCTTTACAGATGATGATGTGGTCTTCACAAGCCACTGGCTTACAGAGGTCATTAGCTCCTTCAAAGACTATAGAGTCCAAGGTACTTCAGGACCTGCTATCGTACCAGACCTCCTTCGTAGAAACCGTGATATTTTCCGTTGGAAGTGGGCTAAGTCACTGTATAACTTTATGTTCTTAGGGGATAAGTCTCTGTTACCAGGATATATTACTAAGGCTGGAGCTTGGACGACAGGAGCTTGTTATGAAGGTTCTAGCTATGAGGGTCGAGTAGACTTTTTAGAGGCTTGTAATATGGCTTGGAGACGGGAAGTTCTTGAAGCAGTAGATGGCTTTGATGAAGGATACACCGGGATTGGCGATTGGTCCGAACCTGACTTGGCTTTCCGAGTCCGAAAGCTTTTTGGGAATGACTGTTTGTGGTTTAATCCAAGGGCTAAACTCTATCATGAGGTTTCTCAACAGGGAGCTTATCAGTGGCGTAAGGAAGACAGTCAGAACCGTCTTAAGAACTACTACCGCTTTTCAGATAAGTGGGTTAGTCCTTGCTGGCAAAACAAAATGTACAAAGCATTTCTAAAGATATACTACTTATTGAAAGGGTCCATAAAGTGGTAGAGAGAAAGAACCTATGCTGAAATATCGAGAAGGAAAAGAGACTGATCCTGTATCATGCTTGCTCTTCAGGAAGATAGCGGAGAAGCACTTTGAGCTAGTGGATGTTAATGGCTGGGTATATTATGAAGATAAGTCTGGAGCTATGATAGGCCTTGTCTCAAAAGGTATCGATCTTAACATCAAAAATGCCTCGGGGATTCGGTAAGGAGAAGTCTGTTGCTTAAACCACTTGCTGACTGTGTCCTTATAGAACCGGAGGCTACTCCTACCTATGCTGAGCAGACTGGTCTTAAACACATTGTTGTCCCAGAAATATACCAATATGGTCCGACAGACCCGCCGCGTTGGGGTCAAGTTGCTGCTAAAGGAGAAGCCTGCAAGCTTCCAGACTTGGAGGTAGGTAGCCGTGTAATGTTTGGCAAGTTTGCTGGGCAGAAGCTCGTGTGGCAGAACAAGGAGCATTATATTGTCCGGGAGTATGATATCTTAGCAAAGGACCTGGGCCATGGACATTAAGCGCATCGGTGCTTTCGTGGAGTACGTTTTAAGACCTATGTCAGATGACATCCGCTCAGTAGTAGAGGAGCTTAAGACCTTAGGGTGGCCAATTTCAGAGGCCTTGGTTAGAGAAACATCGCTCCTGTGGGCTAAGGCACTTATCCAAAGGGAACTTGTAAGAGCTACTTCCTACATAATCATAACTACATGTATCTGTTTGGCTTCAGCGTATGTTCTCACTCATTATCCCGGTTAGGGACGAGGATCATGATGTTATTGAGGAGCTTTGGCGAGAAGTACAAGACATGATTCATGATGGCTCCATTCAGGAGGCTTTCTTCATTGATGATGATTCTCTTAGTCCCTCGCCATTGTGTTATCAATACATAATTGGTCCTAGAGGATATGGAGCTGCTCTTAAACGCGGAGTGCTTTTAAGTACCAAGCCTTACTGTATTACCATGGATGGAGATGGTCAGCATAGTCTGTCTGACGTAAAGCGACTGGTGGATTTTGTTGCCTACTTTCCAGAAGTAGATATGGTAGTAGGAGACAGGCGCCTAAGGGAGACCAGTTTTTTTCGCTTTTTAGGCCGCAAGTTTCTTAACATATGTGCTTCCTGCTTTGCCGGCCGGTGGATTCCAGACCTAAACTCTGGTCTAAGAGTTTTTAGAACCAAGGTGGCCTTGGGCTATGAACCTATTCTTGCCGATGGTTTTAGTTACACAACAAGTCTTACCCTTTCTATGATGGCAGACGGTTACGCAGTAGATTTTTTGCCTGTGCGTGTAAGGTCCAGAGCTTATGGGAGAAGCAAGGTGCGGTTATTTAGAGACGGCCTCTATACGCTGTACCTCATCTTCAGAAATGGCATTGCACTAAGGACGCGTTCTTTAAGAAGGCTTATAGGCTTACGGCATCTGCGGAGTAGGATCCATGAATGAAGATAAGCCAGAGGCAGCTGAAACCCTATGCCCAGTATGTGAGGTGGCGATGGAGTATACAGATGGTCAGCCCCGGGCCCTATGCCACGAGTGTGGCTCCTTCTATGCACTTAAGGTACATGGAGGAGGAAATTATCCTACTGGGGAACACCCTATCTTGGAGGTGGTGATTAGCTATAATGGGCAAGACAACCTTAGAGACAGAGGTACTCCACAGGATAACCGTTGATGTTGAGAGCGACTGGGGCGGACGTTCTAGAGTATGCTTAGCCATACAAGACAAAATGCCATGGTTCCTCAGCGAGCTCAAGTCTAGACGGCTTAAGGCCTTGTTCTTTTTGTCCACTGAGCATTTAGAGAGTTGGCTTCAGGAAGCAAAGGCTATCCAGGCAGAAGGTCATCTTATTGGTTCTCATGGCCATGTTCACAAGAGCTGGAGAGGCAGACCATGGTATGAGTGGCGTGTAGATTACCTAACCAGTATGGAAGTGCTCAAAAAGCATCTGGGCCTGGACAGGAAAACAGTACCCTACAGAGCACCTAAGTTTAGCTATGTAAAGGAAAATGAGCCTTACAGTAACCCAAAGCAGCATGTCACATTGCTTAAGACCTTATGGTTTCCATGGAAGAAACTAGAGAACAGGATACTGGTGGTACACCCCTTCGACCTCCAAGAGATTCATATGGAGAGGGCTCCAAACCTGTTGCTAAAGGCGTGGTACTCCAGAGGCTCTCAGGCGAAGTCACTATTGCTCAAATACCTAGACTGTATTGCTTCAGGTTAAGGGCTGTCCTTACCTGTGTGCGTGGGCGAGTGCTTGATTTAGGATGCGGTCAGAATGGGCTTATCCGTCATTTAGGATCAGGGACGGGAGTAGATTTTGAATACACGGCTAAACCGGACATCAGGGTTAAGAGCCTAGATAAACTCCCGTTTGATGATAGCTCCTTTGATACAGTAACAGCCTTGGCTATGCTAAACTATATACCACCCGGAAGTGCAGAATCTATCCTTAAGGAGGTGTACCGCGTCCTAGCTCCTTATGGGCGACTTGTACTCACGGTTGTGAGTAAGTGGGGAGGCAAACTGAACCGCATCCGTAAGGTGTGGGAACCTCCTGGCATGATGCTAAAGGAGGTACGGACTACAGTTGAGCCTCACCAGTTTAGACTTACCTACTCGCGACCATTTATGTTAGGTCTTAATAGGCTATACGTCTTTGGCAAGGAGTAGCAATGCGCATTGTTCTCATCAACCCACCTAACACCTACGAGCTTATCGGAAACGACCCTGTCATAATTAAAGACCAGCAAGGGGTAAGTCCGCCCTTAGGAATCCTCTATATAGCTGCTTACCTTAAAAGCGTGGGCCACCACGAAGTGCACATAATCGATGCTCAGGCTGAGAGCTTAACTCATGCCGAAGTAGCACAGAGAGTAGAGGACTTGCAGGCTAATGCAGTAGGGCTCACGGCTATGACATTTACACTAATGGATGTGAAGCTTGTTATTGAGGAGGTCCGCAAGCGGCTCAAGGTTCCTATCATCGTAGGAGGTCCTCATACTGCTATCTACGCTGAGGAAACGCTACTCCCCAAAGGCCTAGGGGCAGACTATGTTGTAGTAGGTGAAGGAGAGGTCACCTTAGCAAATCTGCTGGATCAAGTAGAACTTGGTAAGAGCAATATCCCTCGCATCTGGAAACAGGAGCAATACATTGAGGATATCAATGAGCTCCCCTTTCCAGCCCGGGAGCTTACACAGCTTGACCGCTATTATTCAGTGCTTGCTAAAGAGACCCCTACTACTAATGCCTTCTCATCCAGGGGCTGTCCATTTGCATGCTCCTTCTGCGATCGCCCGGCATTAGGTAAGGGCTTCCGGGCCATGAATGCCAAGCGGGTAGTGGATGAGATGGAGTGGTGTATTGAGCATGGTATTAAGGAGATCATGTTCTATGATGACACCTTCTCTACTAGTAAGAAGCGCGTGCATGAGATCTGTAATGAGATCAAGCGGCGCCGCCTAGCCTGGCAAGAGAATAACCATTGGCAATGGAAGATAGGCTGGGATATCCGGACGCGTGTTAATGTGGTAGATCCAAGCCTCATACAGAACATGGCTGAGGCAGGTTGTGAGCGCATTCACTTTGGTGTGGAAAGTGCAGTACCACAGGTCGTCAAGGAGCTCCAGAAGGGGATCACCACCGAGCAAGTAGAGGATGCTTTTGCTCTCTGTAAGCAGCATGGTATCAAGACCTTAGCCTACTTCATGATGGGTAATCCTACAGAGACAAGAGAGGATGTTGAGGAGACCCTTAAGCTCTCTCAACGTATTAAGCCTGACTATATGCAGATGACTATCCTTTCTCCATTCCCTGCTACAGCCATATACTTCCGGGCACTTAAGGAGGGCCTACTGGATGAGGATGTGTGGCAACGGTACAGCCAGACACTTGAGCAGGGGTTCCGGCCTCCCCTGTGGCTTGAGAAGTTCACCCGGCATGAGCTGGAGAGCCAACTCAGGTGGTTCTACAGCCGGTTTTACCTCACCCCAGAGTTCATTATGAACCGCATCCTAGAGGTCAAGAATGTAGGGCAGTTCATGCGTTATGCCAAGGCAGGACTGTCACTTCTCAAGATGAGCCTTGTAAGAGAATCAAAGCTTAAGGACTCGTGGTCTACGCGAAAAGCCTATGCCCTAGGTCACCCTTAATGATACTCAAACCTTACAAAAATGGGAAACTTGAGTTCAATGAGAGTATACACCCACGATACTTCTCGGAAGACCTCATTTCTATCCGTGCTCAAATCAGAAAGAATAGGCACTTAAGACTTAGTGATGTAGCTGTCATTCTAAGTGTGATGGGATATAAGGATTGGTTAAATAGTCTTTATGATTCTCGGCTATGCACGCAGACTGGGAACAACCTTATCCTCAGCATGAGGCTTAGGGCAGACAAAAGAACCTTTAAGTGAGCATCACTCTTCATGCCTTTCGCTCAAGGCAGTTTATACCAGCATGGGCTTATAAGATTCTAGCCCAGCGTTGGATAGACCTCAAATACCCTAGGCACCTCTTCATTGAAACGACCGCAGACTGTAATCTGGACTGTCCATACTGTCCTAGGGAGAAGCAGCATGACCAGATGGACCCCCGCCTGTTCCATCAGATAGTTGATGAGGCCAGCCAGTACGGACCACGCTCCTTTAGCCTTCACCTGTTTGGCGAACCCTTGCTCTATCCTCACTGCTCTAGTGCCATTAGATACATCAAGGCTAAGAACCGTAGGCATACAGTCCTGCTTACCACCAATGGATGTTACCTAAATGGCCAAGCCAAAGAGCTTCTTAAAGCAGGAGTAGACCGTATCTTCTGGACATGGAGGCCTGAGGCAAAGATAGATGAGGAAACACTCAAGCTCCTCAAGAAGAGCAGGAAGTTTCTGGTAAGGCTTATACGGGAGATTACGCCTAAGAATGAGTGGGACAGGTGGTCTAAATGGCCTATGGTAGAGAAGAAGCTGCTACACAATTATGGTGGAAACATTGACTTAGCCCGATTCAGGACAAATGGTACACCAGGTCTTCCAGAGCGCTACCCATGCTACCACTTGTGGCTTGCCCCGGCCGTAGCCTGGAACGGAGATATTCTTATCTGCTGTGCGGATCCACACCACCGCTCCAAGCTCGGGCAATTTCCAGACATGACTGTCCACGAAGCTTGGATAGGAGAGGCCCTACAAGAGCTTAGGCGTGGACATCTGACCAAGCAGTATAGCAGTATCTGTAAACAGTGTGATGTATGGAAGACATATCCCAGCATGTTCTAACGGTTGTTGAGAAACCCTGGGGGAGGACTGTAGAGATAGCCCGGGGCTTCAGCTGGTGCCTCAAGATACTAGAGCTAGAGCCTAACCAGAGGTTTAGCCTCCAGCAGCATGAGCACCGAACAGAGTACTGGCTTGTAGCAGCAGGTGAAGGAACTGTACAAACGGGGTGGAAAATCCGCAGGGCCCTCCCCGGCAAGTTCTTCTACATCCCCAGGCTCAGGCGGCACAGACTTACGGCCGGACCTCATGGCCTCTACGTAGTTGAGCTTCAGAGAGGTATCTGCAAAGAGGAGGATATTGAACGGCTAGAGGACGATTATGGACGCACTTGAGTTTATAGGTCTTGTTCTCTTCAATCTTATCCTATTCCGCAAATTCTACCTAGTCAACCCCTTTGCCTTTGCCACTTCGGAGCTGGTAGGGCTATACTTCCCGCATTGGGTACACCTAGGCCAGAAAGGACTTAAGGATCCTTATTACTTTCCCTATGCGTGGTGCCTACCTGTGCTCTCCTGCTTCTATCCTTTGCATCTTGTCGGTGCACTAGTGGCTAAGAAGCTCTCGCTCAACTTTAAGTTCATTCTGCTTTGCTTGATACTCACGCTGCATTTCCTATGGGCTTCCATTGGTTCTCTACTGTTCTTCAAAACCATAGGTTGCACAGGTGCCATAGCCTTTACAGGAGCTTGTGCATTAAGCTACTTTGGATATGCCCTAAAGCAGAACCCATGCATTATCTACACCCATGCTTGGATGCCGTGGGTATTCCTAGGAGCTTATACAGGTAGTAGCAGCATCATGGGACTAAGCCTAGGTATGATTACTTTAGCCGGATACTGGCCCTTAGGAATATGGCTCGGGGTCATCAGCGTCTCCTTGTGGTTATGGGTTGGAAATCCTATCACTGCTATCCTTGTAGCTTTTATCATTCTCTACCTGACAAGCCTTATCCAGACCGCTACTTCATTTCATTACTTTTCCGGAAGCCTTAGGAACCTAGTAACCAAGGAGTCTAAGTGCTTGACAGGTAACATGACGTTCCTCAGTATCTTAAGAGGTCTCCTAAGTCCTAACCACAAGGAAACCAACCTTGGACTGTTCCATCCAGAGCAACAAGTCTGGATAGGTCTCCCCTTCGGAATCCTTGCCCTATGGGGAATAGCCTATAACCCCACCCTGTCTATACTGCTAGGCATCTCCATTCTACTTTCCATGGGGCGCTACACACCCCTGTTTAGCTTTACTCACAAGCTCCATCAGAGAATCCCGGCCAGATTCAATTACTTTACTAGCCTCTGCTTGGTGTTCCTATCCGTAGGTGCTCTGGCTCATGTGGACACGCGGTATGTGTTCCTCCTATGCGTGCTTGAGCTTGCTGACTTAGCTTTAAGGGGCCCCAGCCTGTGGCCTATGTGGCCGTTTTGCCAAAAGACGGTTGAGCCGGAGAAGGCCTTCAATACACCTATGCTGCGCTATCTGGAAAAAGAGGCTGAGGCTTACAGAGTGAGCGGCCTTAGGTGGCCTGTCTCAACCGGTCACCTAAATAGCATTATGACACTAGGTTATACCGGTAGTTCATGTCTTCTAGCCATGGCGTGGTGGCGGAAGATCAAAAGTCTGCAGGGAGAGGCATCAGAGAGCTGGTTTGACACTGATGAGGATGGGCCGCCGCTAGATGCATACGGGGTTAAGTTTGCCTACACGTATAGGAAACTGTCAGACCCCAAGTGGACCTTTACACCTTACAGAAACCTTTACCTGAACACACAGGTACTACCAGCTCCAAGCTGGGAGGTTATAGAGCTAAGCTATGAACGGTACGGACAGCCTAAACTTAATTGCTCCTAACACCTACTGGGGTGTAGGAGTTTATAACCTAGGTGTGGCTATCCTAAAGGACAGTCTAAGACAAGCTATGCTAAGCTACACCTCTACAGATAAGAAAACCCAACTGTCGCTGGCCTTCGTCAGAGGGACCGGATTGGAACGCGTCCTGGAAACCTTTGAGCTTACGGATCTCAAGGCAAGCCTCATCCGGCAATCCTTCTTCTATTACCTTGAGCGGCAACCCTAGTGAATCCTGGCATTACTGTTATCATCTGCTGGCATACAGGAGAGCTCCTCAAGCGCTGTATAGAAAGTCTTAACCACCAAACCCATGTCACCTTTGAGTGCTATGTAGTCTGTGATGACCATCCACCTTTTGAGCTACCGTCATGGGCATGGATTCTTCTAAGTAAGGATGGTCCTGCAGGGAAGCGCAATTTGGCTGCCAGTAAGGCTAAGGGTAAGTACTTAGTGTTCCTGGATGATGATGTGGAGCTCAGCCCGCATTGCCTATACCAGCTCAAACGCGGCTTAGAAGAGCGTCCCCAGTCAGCAATGGAATTTGCCAAGATCTTAAAGATGGATAGGCGTGATGTGTTTGATGACTGTGGCTCATGGCTTACACCTACTGGGTTCCTCTGGTCCCGGGCAGGGAACAACCTCAAGGATGTAGGACAATATGATGAACCCTGCCGTATTTTGGCTGGAAAGAGTGCTACTTGTATTGTAAGGCGATCAGCTTTCAATGATGTGTTTGGTTTTGACCCAGCCTACTTCATCCTAGGTGAAGAGACAGATCTAGCCTGGCGTATGTGGCTCTTTAACACAGAGGTATGGTATAACCCTAGGGCTCAGTCCTGGCATGCTTTTGGAACATCCTTAAAGCCCAAGCAGGAATACTATAGCCTAGAGCGCATACATTACCACGGATGTAAAAACTACATCACCCTACTCGTAACACACCTCAGTTGGCCAAAGCTCCTCACAATACTACCTATCCACCTCTCTATCTGGATAGCCTCCATCATAGGCTTCCTCATAAGGGGTGAGTGGGAGCGTGGCTGGAATATCCTACGTGGCTTAACTTACTGCTCAAGGAGGTGGAAGATCATCATGCGCAAGAGAATGGTCCTCCAATCTACGAGGCGAATAAGTGATAAAGCACTCTTGCCGCACATCACTAGAAATCCCCAAGCCATCTATTATGTTTCTAGGTTGTGGCGATACATGCTTCAGGGACTCCACGGATGACATACGACGAGTTTTTACAAGAGGTAACAGAATCTGGTGTCCAAGATGTTCAAGAATTTTCGGGAGTATGATAAGGCCATTGAGCAAAACGTAAAGTCAAGCTCTAGGATTGAGACTAATTAAGGGTTCATGGGGGCGCTCGCCGCCCCCCAAACCCCCCGGCACTAAGGGAATGCCTGAAAAAGACAAAACAAAACCCCTCTTAAGAAGACGCCCCCTGGCTTACCTTCACAAAAGGAGTTTTGTTGTCATTCCCTTAGTACTTACGATTGTCGCACGAAGTGCGTGACTCTGTCAAGTCCGTACTGGATGCTGTGGATAGCTTTAAGAGCGTAAAGTCGGGTGAGGCGGTCTAGCCCACAGTGGTACTTCTGGATAATCCTCAAGCGGTCATGGTGAAAGAGCTCTCTGTTGTAGCTTTTGTCAGACCCGAGCGTTTGGTTGGCTAGATGGATAGCTTCTGCGCCGTGCACACCTCCTAGTTCAAATCCTGCGTATCTAAGCTTGAGCCCAAAGTCTACATCCTCGTGGCTTGCGATGAAAGCCTCATCAAATCCCTTAACGTCTTTCCAGGCCTCATAGCGGAGGAGATAGGTGATGCTGGGTATGATATGGGGTTTATCTTGAGCTACTCCCACGCTTCTCCAGTAGCCTGGCCACAGTTCCTTAAGGCCCCCAGTCTGGATCCTCCCATCTGGCCATAGGATCTCTGGCATAAGCTGGCTACAGTGTGTTGTGCTGGCTTCTTTCCAAAGGGTGCGGATAGCTCTATGCCTAAACCTCACATCATTGGAAACAAAGAGAACCCAATCGTAGTAGGCTGTTTTCATACACCAGTTTTGCCCGGCCACGTGGCCCACGTTCTTCTCAAGTCGCATGATGCGCCAGCCTGGCTTGGTAGCAATGGGTGGACGCGACCCGTTGTCAACGATGACCTTCTCGATAGGTACAGCAGGAAGCTCCTGACTGTCGATGCTTCTTAGGCAGTCTGTGAGCAGGTCCTCACGCCCGTATGTGAGTACGACAATACTGAGCATAGGCTTGAGGATCTCCTAGGTGCACGAAAGTTCTAACAGGATAGTAGCTTACCAGGCCTCTCTTGCGAATGAGCTTGTTGTAGCAGGGTGAGAGGGTAAAGCAACCCTTGTCTACGGCGAGCCTGGCGCAGGTTAGGAAAGTAGACCATTGCTTCCACCAGTAGGGTCCTGTGGTGGACCATTCACTTAACCTCCGGTGGCTATCTGTCTTTAGGATCCTGCCGTTCTTAATAGAAGCGTAGCTTACGTCTGGTGAAGTGCTTTTTTGGATGGTAACGCCGCCCTCTGCGCCAGTCATATGAAAGTGAGTTAAAGCCTCTCCCATCTCCTTGGCGTCCATCCAGGCATCACAGTCGGCAACGAGGACCTCATCCTCATGGTTTATGATATTTGTGTCTTCTATGGCAAGACAGGTCTCTAGAGGCCCTTGGGTGGAGTAGCTTAAGATGTAGGGTAAGCCGCCTGCCTTATCGATGATCTGTGCCGTCTGTCCGCAAGCGTACTCTTTGCGTAGAATAAACACCTTGGGGTCTTCTTTGGCATAGGTGGATAGCGCTTTCTCCAAGAGCGTTATACTATCTACCAAGAGCAGATGCTTAGGTGTAGTGTACTTGGCCTTTCTGAACCGCTTGCCGATCCCGCCAATAGGAAACAGTATCGTCATCTCTAGAAGATGACCTTTTTATCCTTTGGTAAACTGGGTACTTTAATGCATATGACTTCGCAGTCGCTTAAGAACTTAGGTTCCGAGACCTCCCCAGGCTCAATATGCCATAGGTCTCCATCACCAAAGGTATAACCTCTATCTGTGAGACTTCCTCGGATAAGCAGGTTTATTTCTGTAACCTTCTTCTGTATATGTTTAGGCCACTTCTCACCAGCTGCGTGCTTCTTGAAAGCAACCTCGAAGGCTTTGCTCCTAAAGAAGCTGGGTGAGAAGTCTCCAATGAACCAACCGCCTTCCATGAACTTAAGCTTACTGAACTTCAACTAATAGCTCTCTGCATTTCCTTAACAGCATAGGTAATCCCCTTAGGGTGTGAGCCTATCCATCCACCGGATGTGAGCATGACATCAGGACCAAAGATGTCTACGATCTTCCGGGCAGCCTTGGGCGTCATGCCACAGGAGAAGCTGGGTAGTGTGGTCCCCATGGCTTTGATCCTCTTCTTCAAAACCTCTACTGACTCAGACATGTATCCACCGTACATGCCTATGTGAGCAATGTCACAGCCTGCCAGCCATATGAGTTTACACAGTACGGCGTAGTCTATACTGAAGGGTCCTGTAGTCCATACCTTGTCTCCGGACTTTTGGAAGAATAGGGCAAGGTCTAAGGAGGTTCGGAGTCTGTGATAGGTTCCTAAACCAGCCCAGAGATTTAAGTGTACAGCCTTGGCTCCCTTCAGCCTTGCCATATAGGCGTCCTCGTAGTGGTCTGAGGTAATGCAGGGGGTATAGAGGGTGTTTGTTCCAGAGAGTGACTTCATAATTATGGGTACTCTAACCTCCAAAGAACATTCATAAGCCTCGGTTGCTAAGCACTCATCCTCTTTGATGAAGTCTATCCCAGCTTGGGCCATCTCTAAACAGATCTCAGCCATCTCATTAGGTTTGAGTCCTTGCTTAGGCTTTAGGACTGCTCCTAATAAGGGTCCTTTGTCCTTTTTAACCAGGCGTCTAATGCCTCCCATGCCGTAATGTGGTTTTGGAAAGAGGTGTTCTAGGGAAGTTAGGTCTAAGTCAATAAGCCTACAACCTTTGATGAGATCAATGTCCATCTGCCCGCCCATAAGGACACTCATCATGTGGTTTAAGCTTGGCTTGGTGCCAAAGTTCCGTGAGGGCCAGGAGACTGTAACTTCATGCCCCTTGATCTTTGCGTGCGCTAGATGTCTTTCTGATACCTTCTTATCCCACCGGGTCCTTAAGGTAGGATGTCCTATACTCTGCCCAATGGCTAAGGCTTGGGCTGCCTTCTTTATGTCCTTGCTCTTTAGGACGTAGGTAGCTATCACCATGGAGCTATCGGTCATGCCGGTTAGTTCCTTTCCCAGTAATCTTTTGGCTCGCCTGTTTTTAGGTAATGCCTATGCTCAAACCACTCCTTCAAGGTGGTGTAGATGGTTCCTAATGTTATGAGAAGCGCCAGGATGAGCGTGCCGAGTCCTAAAGAACTAAGCATCCTTCTCTCTGCTTTTCCTTAAGTACATTACTGTTAAAGCGCCGGCCACACATCATTCATGTGAAAATTTAAAGCATCTATCATATGCCTAACGGCTTGTTTGCTTTTGAACCGGATAACTAATGGTAATTTTGAGTTTCTTATATTAATTGTCATATGTACTTGCGTGCAAGGGCCTTTCCCATCAGGCAAGGGAGTCCAGGATTGTATCTCATAAGGGACTATCTCCAAAACCGCATAGTCTATATTTACAGGTATCCTATTAACGTCCATTTATTCTCCTGGCACCTTCACAATAAACCTCAAATGCTGTGGATACCGATAGCTTAAGTTTTGAGCGAGCTTTTGAGCACCCTCTAAAGTCTCGTACCATTCTACAGGCGATCTCCATCTGGGGTTCAAGCCATAATCATAGTAAGCTAAGACTCCATAGAGAGGGGGCCTTTTAGGCTGTGGTGAGGATGTAGTGGGCCCCACTTGAGCGTCAACAGTAGGAAATGTAGGCTCTGGTGTTGGAGCAGGCCCTGGCGTAGCTTCTTGCAGAGGTAAACCAATCGCCTCATGGATATATCGTGTCAATGTCATTCCATCCGCCGCAAACCCGCGTTTGGTGTCATTGACTAAGTTAAAAGGCTTTCCTTCCCAGTTAGTTAAAGGATACTCAAAGTCATCCGGCTCACTTGCTAGGGCATGGATACGTTCCTCTTGTAGAAAGGGCCAAGTAATGGGAGGAAGCCAGGGAGTCGAAGAAGTATTTATCAACATCTCAGGTCTCGTCCCGCCTTCGGACCAGTTCCCGATAGGCATGGGATGATTGGTTTGTAAATTTGTTACTATCACCATCTTTTGTGGGTCACCATCTCTTATAACAGCTCCTGCTTCTCTTACGTTCCAAGCAACCGAATCCTCTAGGAGAATGCCTCCGCCTGGGCTGTGTTGGGTTAAGTAGTAGCCGGCACACTTAGAGTTTAGCGTGATGCAGTTTCTGATTGTATTTGAAATCGGCCCATGCGGCATGGAAACACCGGCAATCAAATTCTCTCCCCCGTTGTAATCAACCGCGATACATTCCTCGGCCAGACAGTCGTGAGCACCTACAATGTCCCCTGGGATCTCTCCATAGAAACAAATCCCAGCTTTGGGTTCCCGCTCGGCATTGCCATCAAAGCGGGTTACTACCCTGCGGCAAGTCACATGATGTGCCCCGCGCTGGACAATGACGCCATAGACAAAGCTCCCTATGATGAAGCAGTCTTCTACTAAGCAATAACTGGAATCATCTGAAATATTAATAGCTTCTCCGTAGCGGTCATTGGGTGGACAGGGGTTCTTAAGTCCCAAGCGCTTGAGAATGATGCGATCTGAACTCATAATGCTCACAGTGTGATGGCGAAGGATAAAGCCCTCTATCTGGATGTCGCTACGTCTATCAATTCTGATATTGGGCAACACAGCCTTTCCATCTGTGCGAGCTTTAATAATTGTTAAGCCGGTTCCTATATCACTAGGAGGCATAGGAAATGAGGAATAGACTCCATCCTCAAATATGTACGTCTTTCCGCCTCCGTGCTTGGCAAAGAGAGCGGTAAGATCAGAGTCGGGTGTTATGATGATGTCTGACATGAGTCATTCACCTCTCTTCTTGATGCTATCTACTAAGGTTTGCCAAACGTCCGGTTCCAAATATATCTTGTTGGTGACTCTTGTGCCATCCTCTGTTGTTAAAATGAAACCAAAACCATCATCGTCTAAATATACTCCATCACCTATATACGCCTTGGTATTGTTCATTTCTTAATCCTCCTAATAGTTGGAATTTCCCACAAACCTTTCTTGTGTTCTCTATACTGTGCCGGAGCATGCTTTTTCGCCCAAGCGGCCCAAGAGCAAGGCTTCATTTCTTTGGTGTGCTTTTGGAAGAGGACTTCTAGGTCAGACTCAGGTGTTACTACGATTTCGGACATTTTGATTTCTCCATAGTTTTGTTTGTCATCCACTCAAACGCCCCGCTCTTTGTATCCCACATTATGGAGTGCGGCGGAGTTTCATCCTTTTCTCAAAATTTTAAGTCCATACTCCAAAATCGACTTTTGCATTCTCTCTTTGTTGCCCGCCGCCCACGCCGCCTCCGCCGCCGCCCACGCCGCCGCCGCCGCCTCCGCCGCCCACGCCGCCGCCCGTGCCGCCTCCGCCGCC
>ERZ1292642.585-Hain-H14-01um-R1-585-length-20293-cov-7_pt1 | contig 18521 bp, 24 predicted proteins | sample MGYA00564403_ERZ1292642 | MGnify/ENA primary metagenome ERZ1292642 (study PRJEB36523, sample SAMEA6512643) | groundwater metagenome | collected 2019-01-09 | study: AquaDiva: Metagenomics assemblies of 32 groundwater samples | reverse complement strand
TGTTCTGGAACCAGTATTGCTCTCCTAAGAAGATCGAGTTTGAGGACAAGCGGTACGCACTCTTGAAAGAGCATGACATCGCCTGCGTGATCCCGAAGCGGGTGGAGATTGGGGTGTTGAGCACGTGACGAATAAAGAGTTTGGAAAACAAATCCGTCTAATGAAAGGCTTTTATCCGGCATCAAGCAGAGCGCGTCTGAAACGCATGGACAAAGTGAGTTTTATAATATTTTCACGAGCATTTAAGATCATCAAAGGAGATCGCCATGAGCGACAGTAAAGCCCGCGCAAAGTACCCCCTGACCAACGAGGACCAGCCCGACATCATGATCGAGTTCTCGGAAGGAATGGAGAGAGTCAGGATCGAGATCAACATGGAGGCCCTGACCCAGGACTTTAATTTCGGCGGAGCCATCCTGATCGGCAAGATGGAGCAGATGAAGGCGCAGCTCATCAAGGTTTTCAACCAGAAGCAATCCGCTCACCTTGAACGGGCGCGGTCGAAAGTTTTGATGCCTAGCGGGGTCAAGCTCCCGCTGGCGGTGCAGTGATGCCTACGCCCAAAGAAGTTGCCCAGCAGAAGTGGGATAGGATGCAGAATCCCAAATGCGCTGCCGATTACGGACTCGGACTCAACGAAGCCGAAATGCGGATGATCCCGCAAGGCCGCGCTATTTTGGCCGACATGAAGCGAACGGTACGGGCGGGAAAGAATATGAGGCGCATGACTACCGCGCTGGGTGCGGCTTTTGGTCGTAGACTCGAACAAGACCTGAAGGAGGTTTTATGCCCGGAGAGAAAATAAGCATCGACACCACGAATTACCCCGACCTCGGGAACCTGGACGAAGGCGACAAGGTCAAGATCGTCGGCAGGGTCACAGGCACGGACGAGGATGGACAGTTGACCATCGAGACCGAATCCGTGGAGCAGGCCGAGCGGAACCCTGCCAAAGAGGAACTGAAGTCCCTGATGCCTGGGATGAGGAACAGGCCCAAGCCGTCGGCGCCGGACGAGGAAGAGGATTACTGATGAACGAAGCAGTGCCCTCAATGCCCATGTTTCCCACTCGCATCCGGCTGACCAAAGATCAGGCCGGTGACGTTGCGATTGGGGACAAAGTCTCAATCACCGTCTCAGGAGAGGTCACTGGAATCACCGCCCAGAAGGACTACGGTCCCAAAGGCAAGGAGACAGTGACTGGTTACGAGGTTGAACTGTCCAAATCCAAAGTCACCGGCATGTCCGGTGAGAGATACAAGAATCCGGTGGATGATCGGGGAGTGTGATGACCGAAGAAGAATCAAAAGAAATTCGCAAGCTGATCGAGGGCCATGTTGGCCGGTTAAAGGAACAGGGCTTCGATGCAGTCCAAATCTTTTGCTCTAAGTCCGACAGCAAAAACGGGACCAGGTTTTGGGACGTAGGGAGCGGCAATTTCCTGGCTAGATTCGGCCATGCGTCCCTCTGGGTCAAGAACGAGGAAAGAACCAATGAGAGCAGGATAGAGGATAATCCAGATGCCTAAAAAGTTACCTTCTCTAAGGCGCATGATGAAGGAGATTGATTTTGCTGAAATCTCCGGCTCATACTCAATTTGCGGGGACACAAAACCGGGGATTTTTGAAACCATTCATGCCAAGTCTTTGGAGGATGCTATCAGGAAATTTTGGAAGGCCCAAAATGCCTAAAACCGGGATCGACTTCCAGAACATCAAGAAACTCGACAGGGAGCTCCAGCTCTCAAACCCTGTCATCGGGGAATTGCTTGACCTTTCCGATACCCAGTTGAAGCGGATCAAAAAGAAGCTGAAAGAGGAGATCGAAGCCTGGGAGCAGGACACTTCCGAGCTTCAGGAAAAGCTGGAACACTGGCACAACCTATCTGAAGGCATCATCGAAGAAACGGACTGGCCATACGAGGGAGCCTTTGAGACCCACATTGACCTCTGCGGGATTTACTTGAAAGTCTACCACTCCATCGAGAGACGCTCCATTTTAGGATCGGAGAATATCTGGTATGCGGAGGCCGAGCCCGACCATGACGAGCTTCAGGACTCTCTCCCTGAGATTGAGACCATGTTGAACTACAAGGCCAGGTCGGAATGGAACATCGAGGAAATGATCCCCGAGGCTTTCGCCTGCGCCAACCGGGACGGGCTCTCCGGCCTCATCGTCCCCTACGTCATAGACATTGAGCACGTCGAGGACAAGGTCGTGATTTCGAACGAGCAGGAGTTCATGGAGGAGTTCCCGGACCCGGAAGAGCTGGGCGAGGACTACGAGGCCCTTTTCAGTATGGTCGTGAGCGAAGCATCGGAGGAAGCCCCGCTTGAGATTCCAATCGAGTTCGATAAGGTCGTCTATGAGGGCCCCAAAGCGTATCTGGTCGAGAGGGCCAACCTTGTGACGTTCCCGGCCTCCGCGCGCAGCCTTGAAAAGGAATACTGCCGTGGATGGGGCCACAGCTTCGAGATCCAAAGGGACGAGGTTCGCAGGAAGATGGAAGACGAGGAATGGGACAAGGAAGAGTGCCAGGAGTTTTTGAGGAAGACCAAAAAGAACAGCTCCGACTACGCCCCTAACTACGTCGTAAACCGCGACATGAACGTCGGTATCTCAAGGTCCAAAAACTCGGGGATGCACCAATTTTTTGAACTGATCTACCGGATGAGACTGGGGAAGGGCGCCGCGGAAATCCGCTACCACTTCATCTACAACAAAGAGCACGACTGCCTTGTGATGTCCAAGGTCTACATCTACAACGCCGACATCATGGCCCTCTTCCGGATCGACCGAAGACCCAATCAGTTGGATGGAAAGTCCATCATCGGGCAGTTGGAGTTTCTAAACGAAGAGCTGGACTTGATGCACAATCAGAGGGTTCAGTCCCGCGAGATCACCAACGTCCCGTCGTTCAAGGCCAAGAACGATCTGAAGAAAGGCCCGGACGGGTTCGACCCCGCCGCGGAAGAAAATCAATGGCGCCCGGGCGTCGTGTTTTGGCTGAGAGAACTGGACGCCTTTGAGCAGTTTAAGGTCCAGCCCGTTGATCACGGGGATTCCATGATCGAGGAACAAAACCTTTTTCGGATCGCTTCCTTCATAATGGGCGTGGATATCGCTCTCTTTTCCGGCCAGACTCCTTCAGGGGACCCCCAAGCTCCTGGAAACAAGACCCAGACCCTGATTTCGATGGGGAATCTGCGGATGGAAGACCCCATTGCTGAGCTTCGGTACGGGGTCGAGCAGGTCGGGACCATCTGCCTCTCCCATCTCTACCAGTTCGGCCCGGCCCAGATCGGGTACAGGAGCCAGGAAGGCAACTCCCAGGTCACAAAGTACCTGAAGAAACGGCTTCTTCGTAACGGCCTCAAGATCAAGATGCAGGGAGTCACCGTTGTGATGAACTCGGACACCGAGTTTAACAAATGGATGGAACGCGCGGCGATCCTTTCCCAGACCGAGCCCTTGATCGGCCAGGACCCCGCGAGAAGGACCGAGCTGATCCGGCGTGGACTCAGGCAAGGCAGGATCCCCAACGCCGACAAGATTTTGCCTTCCATCGAGGAAATCAAGCGCCAGCAGGTGGAGATGACAAAGCAGGCTATCTCCGAGATGATGATACAGGAGCAGATGCAGAAGGCCGCCCAGGCCCAAGCCCAACAGCAGGAGATGGTTAAAAGGGACCAGGAGAGCAAGAAAGCCCTGATGACAGCCCTACGCGACAAGGTCCAGGTTCAGAACCTGACGCAGAAGCTGGTGGAAAACTCTTTGAGAGGAACAAATGGAAGTAAGTAACCGCAGGCCGGCTGACCCGGAAATAAAAGCCGGGACGCTTCAGCAGGAGGCCGCGTATTACCGCAAGGCCATCGCGCGCATAGAGGCGATGGAGGAAGAACTTGAAAGCGAGATTTGGAAGGAAATCAAAGAACGAATGACGGCTTTGGTCAAGAGCATCGACGATCAGGAATACCAGTACGCCAAAGGCGAGAAGATCAAATGTTCCCTGGACTGTCTTTTGGGCCAGAAGGCCGCGGCCATCGACGTTCTCTCGGTTGAGGAGTTCGTGAAATCCAAGGGGCAGTTCGAGACCAAACTCAAAGAGATCGAGGAGAAAATTGGCAAGCTCCCAAAGTCAAAGTGAGGTCGCGGAAAAAGAGGTCAGCGGTCCTCCGTTCTGGTGCGAGGTCTACTGCCAGCAATGCGAAAGACTGATTTCGAAGTTCACGGCTTACGCCATCGATCAGGAAGTCAAGGAAGTGGCGAAGTTCTGCGTCGAGGGATGGTGCAGGCACTGTAAGCTCAAGACGTTCAAGACCGTCGTAATCTAGCTCTTTAACAGAAGTTTAATTTTGGCTCTTAACTGAGCCGATAAAAAAACCAAAGCGACTCATAGCGGTCCCGGTTGAATGTCTCCCTTTTTGGGGGATTAGTCAACCGGGTTTTTTTATGAAGTCCAAAGGAGAAGATCATGGCAAAACCAGACGTAGTTGAAGTCGAAGAAGGCGCCGAGGGCGCGGAGGGGGCTGAAGGTGCTGTCGAATCTGAAGTTGAAGGCGCTGAAGCCGCTGAAGGACAAGAAGAAGGCGCCGGTTCAAAGGCCAAAGAGGACGCCGGCGGAGAAGGCGGAGTACCTGGGGAAGGTGCTGGAGAAGCTGAGGGCGGCGAAGGAGAAGTGGGAGACGAAGGCGAAGGGGACCCGCTTGAACTGATCCGCGCCGAGAACGCCGAGCTGAAGGCCCGCCTCGAGAAGCTGGAAAAGCCGGAGGAAGAAGCCCCGGTTTATAAGGAGCCCACGGAAGAAGAATGGGCTAAGCACGAGGAACAGACCGGACTTTCCCGGCAGGCCCTGAAGTTCCAGGCCGGACGCGAGGCCGCTCTGGTCAACCGCTTCGAGAAGATGCTGGAGCAGAAGTTCGGCAAGTTCGAGAAGCAGAACGCGATCGCGGCCCTGTCCAGGGCCGTCATTGACGGCAAGAGGCCGTTCGCGGACATCACCAAGTATTCAAAGGGAATGGACGAGGTCCTGGCTGACTTCGATCCCAGTTCCCACTCGAACGAGAAGATCCTGAAGATGGCCTACTACGCGGCCAAGGGCAAGGGTTCAGGGGGAGAGATCAAGAAGATCCTGAACAAGAAGGAGCTGAACCGGAAGATCCTGAAGAAAGGCGTCTCCCATGTCGCTCCCAAAGGCAAGGGCGGCGGCATCAAGCTGACCGCGGAACAGAGACAGGCGGCGGACGACGCGGACATGAGCTACGAGGAGTACGCGAAGTGGATGAACCCGGCGGCCGGAATTGAGTGAGAGTTCACGGAAGGGTTTCTTTCGGGAAAGAGCTTTTCCCCAAGCACGCGACAAGCAGGGTGGGGCTGACTTCTTTCCGAAGGTGCCAACACTGCGGGTTCCCGAACGACACGCAGAAGACGGCATGGAGCAAGAAGGGGGAGGGGCTGGTCAAGACCGCCAATCCTTCTACGGACGCGGACGGACTCATCACCCCAGCGGAGTTTACGGCAAAGACCGGATGCGCCCATTGCGGGTCGCTTAACTGGACCCCGGCAAGACCCAAGAAGCTCAAGAACGAGGACGTTTCTTTAACGAGATGGAAATCAAGAAGGAGGTGGAGATAAGTGAGCGACATTAAACAGACCGTCATTACGGTTGAAGCCAATACCGCCGTCCGGAAAGACCCTGTTCTGGACCGGCACTTGACTTTGGCCGAAGCCATCGAAAGACAGCAAGCGAAGTACCTTGAGGAAGTGAACGGCGAGCTTGTGGAAAGAGAGATCACGGGCGCGCAGTTTTCCCAGGGACCCTACGGAACGGCTTTGGTGGACATCAAGTGGAAGCCGAAAGCCAAGAACGAGAAAAAATAAGGAGGTGATTTGAATGGAAGTCTCAAAATACAACAGCACACGGCACATGAACCTGCCCGTTTGGGGGAATGGAGCCGACGTTCCAAACGCGGCGCTCTTAAAAAAGGGGCCGACACCGGCAACCAACAACGGCGCTTTGATTGCCGCGACTGGAAACTCCGAACACTTGGACATCATCGGCGTTCTGGGGGCGCTTCTGGACTTCTCGGTGGTCGGCGAGACCCTGGTAGACGGGACCGACTTCGAGACCCTGCCGGTGGACATTCTCCCCGGGCACAGGATCATGACCGTGGACTTCTCGCTGGACGCCGCCGATGATATCGACGCCACACAGGCCGTGAACACGACCACGATCACGCTGACCTCACTTGAGAACGACATCGATGCCGCGTTTCTCTATGTCGTGCGTGGGACTGGAGCGGGGCAGTTGCAGTACCTGACGGCCTCGGCCGCCGGGTCTGCCACATTAAAAGCCGCGTTCGGCGCAGCCCTGGACACGACCTCGCGCATCATCAAGATCGTTCCCAGGTTCCATACCCTGCTCAGCTTAAACGCCGACGGCACCAAACTGGCCAGCCAGGCCGCTGCGGGCGCGATGGAGTCGTTCATCGTCTTGGACATCCGGATGATCGCCAATGACGCGGACAATCCGCTCAACCCCGTTACCGATCCGGGACGGACGGGACTGAACAACGCCAGAGGTCTTCGTTTCGTTGCGGAACTGATGTTCCGGGACACTGCGACGTATTCCCTGGCCTAAAGATTCAAAAAGGAGGTGACGCAAGATGCCTGCAACAATAGTATTAGGCAATTTCCAAGCCGCAAAAGAACCCATCGCCAGGAGGTCTTTCTTTCTGGGAATGGGGCGGGAGATCAAGGAGCGAATCGAGCTCTACTTCCGCAAGCAGAAGTCCGACAAAAAGACGGAGACTTACTTCGAGATGGGAGACATCGGAACCGTCCCGGTGTTTCAAGGGGAGATCGAGTATGAGGGAATCTCCCAGGGCTACGAATCGACCATCACCAACAAGCTCTACGGAAAGGGCTTGAGGATCGATTACGAGTTCATGAGGACCGACCAGCAGAAGATCGTCGAGGACCTTCCCCGTCTTTTAGGGGTTGCGATGAACCGGAGACTTTCCGGGGACTCGGCTTCATGGTTCAACAATATGTTCTCGACCGCCTACACCACCCGCGACGGGCTCGCCTTAATCAGCGCGGCTCATACCTCGAACCAGCCCAACGGTCCGACGCAGTCCAACCGCATCACCACCGCCTTCGGACCTCTGGCTCTTTCGGCGGCCAGAATCACGATGCGTAAGTTCCTGACCAATAAGGGCAACGTCATGGAGGTCTTACCGACCCTGATCTTCGCTCCCATCGATCTCGAAGACTCGGTGGACGAAGTCATCAAGACCCAGGGCCAGGTGAACACCGCCAACAACACCATCAACGTCCACAAGGGCAAATGGACCGGCATCTTCGACATCCGGTTCTCCGACACCAACAACTGGTGCATCGCCGACAAGGAACTGATGAAGGAGTTCCAGGCATGGCAGACGGTTGACCCTGTGAAGTTCGAGCAGGCCAAGGACTTTGACGGCCTGACCGCGAAGTACCGCGTCACCGACTTCCATGGCTTCGGCTCGAAAGGCTGGGAGTGGATTCTCGGCGCGGAAGTGGACTAAAACAAAACAAATGCGAGCGCCCTGTTTTAGAGCGCCAAAGGAGCACCCATGAGTGCGAAAGTAGTGATAAAAAACAGGATCCAGCCGATGAACGAGAGGCAGTCCCTTGAACGGGAGATCGCCTCGGATGAGGCGGACATGAAGGGAGACTACAAGGAGTTGTCCCGCGGCGACAAGAAGCTGGTCGAGAACCTTCCGGGATTCGGGGTCAACTCTCCGAGCAACCGGAAATCTCTGGACATGAGGAAGAAGGCCCTGGTCAATGGGCAGATACCAAATCTTACCAGGATTGAAAAGATCGCCTGGGAGAGACGGGAGAAGGAGTTGACTCTGGAAGTCAGGAAAAGGATGGTCCCGATGGAGGACACCCAGATCAAACCCGGCGACCCTTCCTATATCCGGAACGCCAGCGAACTTTCAAAACGGGAACACTCGAAAGAATATCTCGCCCTGGCTCATGAGCTCAAAAATATCCGCAGGGCGTTAAGGCCCGACGATCCAACGGCCGGAAATTTGGAACACATCCGGCCCAGACGAGGAGAGATGGGATCGAGTTAAAGGAGGCAAAATGTTTAAGCGAATCGCAGTAATCGCCGGGCTCATGGCTTTGGCGGGCCCGGTCACAGCCGGGATGTTGCAAGACCACAGCAGTCCCGATCTAGCCGGGTTCGGCGGGGCTTCTTCAAGCCGTGTTTCTTCAACCCCGGTCGTGATGATCGACTTTGACGGTGACATTCTTCCGGCGCAGAACGACAGGCAGGACCTGGGCGAGTCCAGCCGGTCATATAAGACTGTGTTCGTAGACAGCATCCGGAGCAACGTTGGGTTCATCTCCCAGCACTTGACCCTTAGGATCGCGTCCGCGTCGCCCTCCGGGCTCGGCGCGTCGGAAGTGGCCGGATTTCATGTTTCTTCGGTAGCAGTCGGACCCGCAACGTCTTACTACTTGGCCGACATTTCTCAATCCAGTTCCGCCCCGAGAAACCTGATAGTGAAATCTAGCGCGACCTACATCTCGACCGCGACATTGGTCGGGAGCGTGACTTTCTACGGAGTGGATGCTATGGGCAGATTCGCCAGCGAACTGATTTATTTCAGTTCCAGGGACGTGAGCTTGATTTCAACGATGGCCGTAGCCCATACCGCGCCGGTTATTAACAGCACCGGAGTTGGCAACCTGGCCTGGGCATATATTTCTTCGTTCACGGTGTCCCTGTCCAGCATTTCAAATTCGGATAACGCGGAAAACAACGAAATGCGGTTTTACCTGAACGTGGGATGGGGCAACAAGTTCGGGCTTCCGAACGACATCACGAGTTCAACGGATGTTTACAAGGTCGCGCTTGAAGGCAGGCATTTGTTAAGGACACGCTCTGACCTTGTGGTAAACCCCGTTTACGACACCATTGTAATCCCGTTTGGCGGCCCGCAAGGCGCTCCGGCCGGCGGAGAAAGAGTGGATCTCTGGTACAGGGTCAAGAACAGTCCCGAGTAAAGGAGGCGATATGAAATTCAAGCTCTTTCTTTCCGGATTGTTTCTGTTCTTCTTCTCCGGTCCCGTTTTCTCAGGGACGGAGGGGAAGATCACGGCGGACCCGGAATACTTCGATGGAGGCAACCGTTGGGAGCCAATCTCGGTCAAGATCGCAACCCAAGCTCCGGTCATTATCTCGACCGACCCTGTGGGTTCGTTTGAACTTAAAGGGTATCCAAAAACCCTTGTTTGGCGGTATAGGGAGATCGTGAACACCTCGACCTGTGGGGCTTTAACTCTCTATCCGGACAGCGGGACCTATACGGCGACCTCAAGTTCTTTCAGCATCGTCCTGTCATCTGACTCCACGAATCTTGGTGCCGGAGACTCCTATGTCGTGCCTCATCAAGGCCCGATCTGGGGTCTGTGGTCTGGCGGGTGCGGCGAAGGCGGAAAAGGTGCAGGCGGCGCGGTTAGTTTCTGGGACGACAAGAGGAACAGGCAACCGTATAATCGATAAGGAGGATTTAATGAAAATCTTTGGGAAACTGTTTCTGGTTGCCCTCGTTCTTTCCGTTTACGGGTCGGCCTTTGCCGGTGATTTGGGGATCAAGAGAAAGAAAGCCGGCGGCGGAGCTGCCGGGGACGGCACGACCGGCGATCTTACCCTCAACACTTCCAGCGGGAACTTCTTAAGTGTTTCAGGTTCACAAACCGTTACCGGCGGGGCGAATTTGAAAGTTTCTAGCTTCACGTCCATCGGCGTCATCTCCTCGTCCAGCGGTTTTTCCGGCGGCGGTTCGACATTTACGTCGGTCTCAATTTCGAGTCTTCAGACCCGTGGAGTCAACTATAATTTTCCCCCCGCCGATGGCGCGGCGGACGACGTGCTTAAGACGGCTGGAAATGGACAGCTGAGTTGGGGGACCGCCGGCGCGGCCGTGAAGCTGTCACGGCTTGTTGTTGGGACGGCAGCGGCGCAGAATGTGGATATCGTTTCAAGTAATTGGGAGGGCCTGGCCGCCGCTGTCAGTTCGATCAACGCTCTTGGCGGAGGGACTTTTTACGTGCGCGAGGGAACGTATACCTGGAGTTCGTCCAATTTCGGGACTGTCGTTATTTCCAGCCAGGTTCATGTAATCGCGGACTCAAACGCTGTTTTCACGCGAAAAAGCGGGCCACACCACGCGCTGACGATTTTTGGAAAGTGGACGGGCGGGACGTTCGAGGCCGACGCGCTGGGCACGGCAAACACCTGCTTCATGCTCTTGAACGGCGCGGGCATACTTGAGAATTTTACCTTTAGCGGAATGTCGGGGAACTCCAATGCCGCTTTTCAGGTGATTGGCGTGACTGGCACGGCAGTTCTTATAAGGAACGGAGAGTTTCGGGACAATGCGCTCGCGCCTGGGGGCGGGGGAAGCCCCCGGTTTATTTTCGCGGCCATAGGATCAAGCTACAAAATATCCGGTTGCAGGTTTTTCCGCAATACCAACGGCACGGCGGCTATAATGAATCAGTCCACAAATGCGGTTTTGATTTCGGACAATCAAATCTACGATAATACGTTCATCACAGGGGACATTCTGATTGATAGATCGTCAGGGTCGTTGATTACAGGGAATTATTTCAACAACAGTCTGCTCAACACCGCGTCCGGGATTTATTTCACGCCTGTCGCCGCAGACATGACGATGGCGCAATATGTCGGCACGGTCGTGAGCGGCAATGTGTTTGCCAACTGCACGAACTGCATCTATGTAAACTCTTCAAACACGGACCGAATGGCGGCCAACCTGAATTTTCTAAATAACGTGTTCTTCAGGCCCTTAACGTCCAGCATTAACCTTGACCGCGCCACCACAGGCACAATCGAGGATTCGTTCATTCATGGGAATGTGGTCGCCTCCACCGGGACGTTTTTGGTTGAAACCGCCGCTTCGGTGAGGACTAAAAAGAGGGATAATGTCGCTGGGAGCATTACGTTGCCGGACACGGCCAGCGATTGAGGGGATGAAAATGAAATTTCTCATGGTTGTTGCACTGGCACTTTACGCGAGTCCTGGATTTGGCTTCGACGAGAACTCCTATGTAATGAAGGATGGCAAGCTGTTTTTCAAGCCATACAAAATAACGGTTACTACGGCTGGAGGGGGGCCTTATTTCGCCGCGACCATAGAGGAAAAGGAGAAGATCGAGGACAATCTGAGGGGGAGGCACTGGTTTTCCATCAGCACGGTCACGGAGTCCACGTTCGACCATTCAGTCTCAACGACCGTAGCTTTTGACGGGTTCGATGATTTCAAGCAGAGTTTTTCCTCGAAAGCCCACATCGCCGAGAAAGCTGTGTCGCTAGGAGAGAGGTTGGCTTCGATTGAAGAGCTGAAGCGGCTATATCCGTCTCTTGCCGTTCTACTTAACAATAAGGCCAGAAAGATAAAAACAGAACTTGACGCTTTGGTGGAAGTTTTTAAGAGTCTGCCATGAGCGACACTCCGATGAAATTCATAAAATTATTTCTTGGTCTTTCCCTATTCTGGTGTGGCAACCTCCACGCCCTCGCTCTTTCCGACCTCCGCACCGAGATCCGCACCGAGATCAACGACGACCCGACGGACACGGCGAGGCGGGCTTATTCGGATGCGGTTTTACTTCGGTACCTAAACGAAGCCCAGAAGGAGATCGTCAATTTCACCTGGCTCTGCGAGCGCGCGACTTCCTACGTCCTTTCACCTGGGACGACCTACTATCCGCTTCCGACAAACTTGATCGCCGTCCATCAGATTTATTTTTACGTCGGCGGGGTGACGACGGAACTGGAAGAGAAGTCCCAGAAAGGGCTTTATGACGATTCTCCCAGCTGGGAGACGCAATCAGGACAGCCGTCCGACTATTGGATTTCCAGTTCTTCAAATCCGGCCTCCCAGGTCTCGGCCCCGCTCTTTATCTCCTACATTCCGATCCCGACCAGCCAATCCACCGGAACCGTGACGATCTGGTTCTACAATATGCCGACGGATTTGAGCGCGGATGCCGACGTTCCTTTCGACAACAGAAGGAACCTCTACCTCTACCACATGGCTTTGGCTTACCACGTCATTTCCAGGATCAAGCAGATGCAGGGCCAGACCGAGGCGCAGGATTACAATTCAAGGTACGAGAGGGTCATGGGGATATTGAAAGAAAACCTGGGTAAAATGCCGAATTACTCGCCCAGTTTTTCGATACCGTCAATCAAACGATGAAATGGGCTCTTCTATGACAGGGACGACAAAGTGGGATTACGTCAAGCCAATATTGTTTAGAATAACCCATGTGATGGTGATAATGTTCCGCTTGGTTGTGGCATTTTTTACACGACAAGCTAGACGGAGCTGGTATCCTTTTTTTAACTATAGCTTTATTAATAACTGCTCGCGCTCTGAATTTTTCCGGGTTGAGAGCTTTGTATCTTTGGTGCAATCTTTTTTTAAAGGCTTTGCCTTTCTTGGTTTTAAACCATTCCTTTCTCCACTCGGAGGTTTTTTTTCTTCCCCATTGGGTATGTCTATATTTTTTAAGAGCATTTCTTTTGGATTCCCTGCCTCGCTGAGTATGCGACCATTTTCTATTACGTTCATTGTTACACGCTGTGCATGGAGATACATATCCATCCCTTGCCCTTTTATCTTTTTGGAATCGTATAATCAGTTTTCTTTTAAAACATTTTCTACATACTTTTGTTTTCATGCATTACATTGTACAGACAATAACTGTAAATGTCAACGGTAAAAGTTGTTTTTATTTCTTTATTTATGATACCTATAATTTTAAATAGAGGCGATTGCGCTAGTATAACTATTGGCGAATTTGGCGGTGTTGATGTTGATAATAGCGAGCTTGTCACTTCAATGTCCCCGGACTCGCAGAACGTCCGAACCGATCAGACGGCTGGGATTCAGCCGCGCCTGGGGTTTACCAGTTTTTCCACGGAACCTTCAAAGAACATCTGGCCGTTTTCGCACTCAAACGGGACAAAGTATGTCATCACGCAATCGTCGAACATCCTGAAAGCCAACATCGGGGACGGTGTCTTTTCCATCGGGATCGCAACGGTGGACCCGAACGTCACCACGGTCGGAGCCCAGTTGGGGGACAATTTCTTCTTCTCAAACGTCACCAACGGCCTGAAATATTGGGACTCCAACAATGTTTTCACCGGATCGACGACCATGAAGTTCACCCAGATGGTCGCGCATAAGGGAAGGCTGGTCGGTTCGGGAAAACCGGCATCGGAGCGGATCATCTTCGGTTCAAGATTTAACGATGGCACGTTCTGGAACCTTGTGATAAACCCCGCCGAGACAGACCCTTTTCAAATCCAGGTAGGAGGCGGCCTGGACGAGGTGCTGACCACACTTTACTCTTCTTACCGGGATAAGCTCATCTGGGCAAAGGCAAGCTCTTTCGGGGCATTGAACGGCTCCAGGAGGTCGAATTTTAAGGTCGAGACGTTCTCCGAGGTCGTGGGGACGGCATATCCTGACAGCATGAGGGACTGCGACGGCGAGCTTCGGTGGTTGGGAAACGGCGGGATCGTCTGGGGGTTTGACGGCTCGAACCTAAAAGACCTGACAAAATACGACGGTGGAGGCGGGATCAAGAATTTGATGGAAACCATCGCACAGGGAGAGGCCGCATCCAGAATATGGACCCAGACTTCCAAGAGCGATTGGGACCAGGGGGTTAAAGGAGTGAGGATCAGGACCGACCTCTTTCCGGGGGACGCGGTTTTTGCTTCCACTTCCTTCGCCGAAGGGTTTGGCAACGGGCCTTGCTCCACTTCCATCAATGAGCCGGTCTCTTGCGCTCCTCGCTGGACTACCAGCGGCAATTCAGGGAGCGGGGTCACGATCTCACTGGCCGCCGGGGGCTCTATGTTAAATGTCGGCGCCCAGTCCGGCGCCTTTGCGAGTTCGGATATTTTCGTAGGGACATGGACGTTTACCGGAGACTTCTGGAATGGGGCCGCCGGAGAGGGCGGGAAGATATTTTTTATCTGCCCCGCTACCAGCGCTATCCCCACTTATTGCAGCCAAGGATATTTTCTGCATGTTACCGGAAGCGGCGGCGAGGCGAACGGACAAGCTCCGTTCGCGGACTATTTTCTTAAAGAGGTCGGCGGAGGGACTTTGATCTCGACCGAGAATGTCCAAGGCAACCAGATCACCAGCATTGATTTTACCCGCAACGGAAGCGGTCTTTTCACGATGTTCTTAAACGGGGTCGGGATCGGGTCGGCGACGGACGTGACGTTTTCAAGCTCAAATTTCATCCTGGCGCAGTTCGACGAAAATTCCCCGTTCAAGCTCGGGTCTGTGGACATTAAGGACGGGCTCATGTTCTCGACCTTTACATCCCAGTCTTTCAACGTCGGAAACAAGATCACGTCCTGGGGGGCCGTCACGATCTCGGAATCGCTGGACAGCGCGCAGATCAAGCACGTTCTTTTCGTTTCCTCCATGTCCCAGGTCGATCCTCACATTCCATCCTCTTACACTTCAAGCCAGGCCATCGCCAACAACGAAATTCCGTCGATTGCGACCGGGCCTTTCGTTCTCATATCATCGAGCTTTTCCAAGACGGCCAGGACCAATCAGCCCCTGCTCTCGGATTTTTCCATACGTTGGAGCGAGGGGGTGAATTTAAGGGCGGCCTCGATTTACACCGATGGAAGGTACAAGCTCTCCGTTTCGATTTCCTCGACGGCAAACAACACGCTTTTAGTCTTTGACCGCAGAGGGCAGTGGCAGGTTGATAAAGGAATCAACGCGGACGTGACGGCAACCTACAACTCGAATCCCTATTTTGGAAATTCTTCCGGGATCTGGCTGGACGAGTCCGGGACTTCGGACAACGGGGCTTCCATCTCGTCTTTTTACAAGACAAAATCCTACTTTCCCGGAGGTCTTCCGTATCAAAACACCTTCAAGAGCCTGTTTATGACGACGGAAAACTCCGGATCCACCCTGGCGACGACCTATCAGGTTGACGGGGTCAACACGGATTACAGCTTGGCGTCGAGGGCAATGGACGCCGTTGGGGGGTTTCAGCTTTTCAACCTTCCGTTTTCGACCACGAACTTGAAACGAGGAAGGACTATTTCTTTTACCTGGACGGTAAGCTCAGCCGTTGACTGGCGAATCCTGGGCGCCGAGCTTTTCTTTGACTCGGAGAAGGTAATCCGGGCGAACTAAAGGAGGGGATATGACATCTTTGCCCTATGTTGGGAGCAGAACCGAAACATATGATCCAAAAAAAGGATTGATGATGGGTTATGTGGGGTCGCGGCGGGCGCCGCCGCCGGCGCCGCCTCTTCCTCCCATGTTCGATCTCAACAATCCTGAATTTCTGAAAGGGCTTCTCAATACTTCTCAATTTGATTTCCTTAAAAACCCGAATCTCCCCCAGGGTTCGTCGGAGGGGTACTTTCAGGACTTCTTAAAGAACATCAACGCCCCGTCTTCGGTTGACGCCGTTCAGAAGAATCTCGAATCTCAACAGCTCATGGAACTGCTGTCCGGGATCGACACCGACACCAGCAAGGCGGTAGGCTCCACGACGATGGACTTTTTCGACAGGGGATTAACCGGGCCGGGGGCGACCTCGGACATCGCCGAAAACGCCCTAGCCCAGATCAGAGGAGAGGCGGGAAGGGCAAAGACCGGGGCCAGACTTGCCTTCGCCGGCCAGGATCTGGGACGCCTGAAAGCCCGCGAGGAAGCCGCCAGGGGCGCCTACGGGACTCGCTACGGGGTCGGTGCGGCCGCTGATACCCAGGCGCGGAACATCTACGCCAGAGGGGGCGAGAAGTTCGCCGACATCGCCAGCTCCAAGACGAGCCAATTTTACAACAACCTCCTGGAATCCCTGCTTAAAAGCAAGGGATTTGACGTTTCCAACAATCAGTTCTTCCGTGGGCTTGAAAACAAAAACGCCCAAGACGCATTAGCAAGGACGGCGGCTTATGATACCGCAATCCTAAATAAATCCCAACAAGGCGGTCAGGGATTCATGGATTCTCTGAGGCAGGGCTTGGACGTGACCAAAAGCGTGGTCGATCTGGGGACCGGGCTTTTTGGAAAGAAGAAATTACCGAAAGATGAGGGCGGTTACGAAGGAGGTATATTCTAATGCCGCCTCCGTTGAGGGTAAGGATCGGAAACCGGTTCGGCGGTGATCAGTATTTCGCCGAGCAGGAGAGAAAAAGGAAAGAGCAGGAACTGATAATGTCACTTCAGGCCGAAGGCGTCAAGACCGGGAACATTCCTCCCAGCCTTTTCGGTCCCGGCCCGGATGGGAAGTGGTCTATCGGAGGGTCCACGACTTCATGGAAAAGCAGAGAAGAAAGAATGGGAGAGCAGGGCGACAACTCATTGGTTCCAAAGGGCGACGGAACCTACGCCCCCCGGTGGATGGTCAAACAGCAGATGGCAAATGAGGCCGCGCAGAAACGAGTGGAAACCACGCAGGCGGGCGCGACGGGGCGGGCTGAAAAGAAAACTCCCCCAATGACGTTTCAGGAAAAAAAGCAGATGGAGGAATTCAAAAAGAATCTCCAGGACAGGAACGATATGCTTAAAAAAGCCAATGAGACCTTGATGGATCCGGAATCCGGCGAGGAACAGAAAGCGGCGGCGATGAAGGTTAGGGACATCATCAACGGGGGCGGGATGCCTGAATTTTCCCAGGAAGAAAGTCCCGGGTTTATGGGTTTTGGGAAGAACGTGAAGACCGTCATCAAGGAAGGGAAGGCGGGCAAAGTCCCAAAAGCCTTGAGGGACAGGGCGATCCAGGAACTGAAAGCGGCCGGAGAAAATACAAGCGAAGCCAATATCAATGAAATCATCCGCCAGATGACGGAGGAAGAAGGGGCGCAATAATATGGCCCTTAACTTTGCTCTGCTCCCCGACAAAAAGGTCAAAAAGTCAAAGTACGACCTTTCCCTTTTGCCGGATAAAGTTGAAACCACCCCGCCCGATGAAGAACTTGAAAAGCCGGTAAAACCGGCCTTTGACTTTTCTCTCCTGCCGGATAAGAAAGAATCTGCTGAGCCGGAAAAACCTGTCCTATCAAAAGCGGCCGAAGCCGCGGCCGGCCTCATAAAGAAAGTCCCCGGCGCGGACGTTTCGGCTCTTTTCTCAACCGAAAGCCCTCTTTTTACCCCGGCCAAAGCAATCGCAAAGGTAGAGGCGGCAGGGCCCCCACTCGCGGCGGCCGCCCAAGAAAAGTTAGGAGAATTTGCCGGGAGCGAACCACCCGCCGGACTTCCTGAATCCGCCAGATCAGCCATCCAGACCGCCAAAGGCGTTACTGCCGGCGCCGCCGGGACAGTTCTTGAAATCGCCCCCACCACCCCCACCCAAGCCCTTGAATTTGAACTATTCGGAGCCGGGGCCAAAGCCCTGTCAAAAAGTGTCCGGGCAGGGAGCACAGCCCAAAAGCTTGTTTCCGAACACTTTCCCAAGCTGGCCGATCTGCTTTTTAAGGAAAGATCGGTCTTGACTCCCGCCATGCAGGGGGAATTAAACGGCGCGATATTCAGGGTTAAAAAAGCGTTCGGGGTTCCGCAAGAGTCAGGGATCGTCAGTTATGCCCGGGAACTTGTCAGGCAGGCCGAGAACGCCCCAGAGATAGAAAGGAAAGCCCTCCTTAAAAAAGCGGCTCAGATGGACAAGGCGATCTTTGACGAGATGCTGAAACAGCGGGAAATCACCCCGCCGGAAGGAACCCCAGCCCCCAAACCGCCTCAGGAGCCGATCCTTGCCGGTCCTCCCGCCGAAACAGGCATTGTAGCCCCCAAGGGAAGCCCCACGATTGCCCCAGTCGCGCCCATAGCCGTCGCCGCGCCTGAGATACCCCTGGAACCGTTAAAAACGCCTTCCAGGCCAGAGTTCGCCATAGGGAAAGACCGTTACATCGAAGAAAGTCCCGGCGTCGTTCGCGGGATAGGCCCTCTTGGTCCGATGTCCACGCCTACGGCCGTGCGGAAAGGCGGAGAGTGGTACTTCTACGGCTCGAAGAACCCTGTCCCTGCCGGCGAACTCCGTGACAACCTGATGAAGCTCGAACCCGCAAAAGCCCCCGTTTTGCCCGAAATCCCCGCTCCCGTGATGGAAAGATTGAACGCCGTTGGCAGGGTCGGGTTTTCCAGAGCCCCAGCGGAAGCCGGTCTCAAGGATGAATCCGAAGTCGTCAAGGCGGCCGCCGACAAGTATACCCAAGTCCTTCAAGAGAAAGGCCAGGAAGCAGCAGACGCCATGCTCTTGAACACCGAGAAGGCGCTGGGCTTGGTCGGGGAGATCCAGAAACTTCCCGAACCGGCAACCCCGGAACAGTCTCCCGAAGCAGGGAAACGTCCAAAACCCATCGGCAAGCCCAAAACCTTCTCCCAATGGGTGAGGATGCGGGGAGGGATCAACCCCGACAAAGCCGAGAG
>ERZ1292642.666-Hain-H14-01um-R1-666-length-18548-cov-14_pt1 | contig 18548 bp, 11 predicted proteins | sample MGYA00564403_ERZ1292642 | MGnify/ENA primary metagenome ERZ1292642 (study PRJEB36523, sample SAMEA6512643) | groundwater metagenome | collected 2019-01-09 | study: AquaDiva: Metagenomics assemblies of 32 groundwater samples | reverse complement strand
CGCGGTCCCAGAGCATGGCTGCCATGCTGGCGAGCATGAGTCCCACAATCTGTTTGGCTGCCACTTCGACCGCCTTTGGTTCTCCCTTGCTAAAATCGGCCAGCCAGCCGCGAAAGTTGCCAGCAAACCCCGTGGCATCGGTGTACCCGGCTTCCCGATACCCCACCACGAGCCCTAGGCCTGGCACCAACTCCGCCCCGCGCGCCAGCAAGCGGTCTGGCGTATTCGCAAACGGCGTCAGCAGCCGGAAAAAGGCGCCAAAGGGTTGCGGCACGCGACGAACACTCAGGATAGCCCGCGCGAGCGCCCCGGCTGGGTCGTTGAATGTATCGCTCTGAGCAGCGGCTTTGGCCGCCGCCTCTATCGCAGGGTACTGCATCAGATGCGTCGTGACGTGTTCGACAAAATTGTCAACTTGTTCACGATTTTGTAGTCCCAAACGCTGGATGCCTTCCCGGGTAGCAAGCTTGGCGACTTCCCCCTGAAACGCCAGGTTGGTGGCCACGGCATCGGTGGCCATCATGACCCGGCTGGCCGCACCGACAAACGGTGCCAGACGGCGCATCACTGGCCCCCAGCGATTCGGCGTACCATCTGGGCTTTGCAGCGGCGCTCGCGCAAAGGCTTCTGCGCCGGTCAGATCGAATTGGCGGCTCCGGGTCATGGCGAGGCCCTGGGCGAGGGCGCCAGGCGGGGTGGCCAGTTGTCCTGCGCCCCCTATGGCTCTCGGGAAGGGTGATTTCCACCAGTACCAGGCATCCTTGTACTGCTGCCCGGCATTCTTCCAAGTCGCGTTAAAGTCCGCAAAGACCTCCCGCATATAGCGCTGCCGTTCTTGTCCAGAAAAGCCGCTGATCATCCAGTCGAGCCCCACGGCCGTTGGACCCACAACAAACTTTTGAAACGTGATGTGCGCCAGGGTGCCGAAAGTATTGACATTGAGCGTGGGCAACCCGGAGAGCAGCGAGCCGTAGTAGAGTTCCCAGTAGTAATCCAGCAAGGCAGGGTCTTCTGTCTTCTCCATAATATCGAAGATGGCATTGATATCGCCACTCCGCAATGCGGCAAGATATCTGTCAGTGGCCTGCTGGTTTTCTTCGCTCGTCAGGGCGGCCCCTTTGGCCTTTTCAAGGCGTGTGAGATAGTCAGCCAAGCGCACCGTGCCCATCTCTCGCAAACTCCGCTGCATACGTAGGCCCCGCCCATATTGTGAGGCTGTCGGAATGCTCAGATCGAACTTGACGACACGGTCTACAGCGTCTTGATGGTCCTCTTGTGTCATGTCCCCTGCGCTCAGGCTGGCATCGGCATGATGCAGCATGGCCTCGTTCCACTTGGCAAGCGCCACCTGGACATGGGGCGCAGGGATGACGTCAGGATTGGTGCGAATATCCGTCAACAGCCTTGAAAACTCTCCTGGCACAGTCAACCATCGCAGCATGGCGTTCTGACTCATCTCAGCCATCTGTGGCACTGTAATCTTGAGCTTCCGAAACGTCGCAGGATGCAACGCTTGCTGTGTCGGCTGCGAGATATTGCCAAGCACGGCTCCAACCTGATATGCCAGAAAGGCTTTGTTGGCCTGCGCCACCGTCACGCCTTCTATCGTCGTAGGGACGGTTAAGACGGCAGGTTCACGCGGCGGTGTCGGCAGCGTCGGAGCCTCTTCCGCGATGCCTTCTGCCCCTCGCAATCCTGGCGGAAATGTCGCAAGCTGACTGAAGACGGGCACAATTTGCTCGGGCGAAAAGACGACCCAGACCTTTCCATCTCGCTCCCCCTCGTGATACAATCCATCGTAGCCAAGGTCTTGCAATGCCTGCGTGACGCCTGCCTGTCCAAGATCATCCCCGTTTTCACGCTGCCCATACCGCGCAAACGCCCGATACGCATCAAGGCCTAGGACGTTTTGCGTCACCATGGCCCGCTCAAGGCGTTCCATCGCATAGTCCCCTGTCCCGTCACCAAAGCGTTGGTCAATGGCAGCGCGAAGCTGTGCTATTGCGGACTCATTGATGTCTTGGGTCATGTCGAAAGGCCTGGTGATGTTGAGGTAGACCGGACGCACGTTTGGTCCTTGTTCTGTCGCTGCCTTATACTCGACATCCTGCTGGCGTCGTTTCGGCTGGTTTTCCTGCCGTTCGGCATACCGTGACGCCACCTGCGGGTTTTCGGCAAAGAAAAACCCATCAAACATCTGCCCTGCGCCACTCCCCTTCTTGGCTGGATCAAACTGCGCAAACATCTGAGCCGTCCCATGGAAAACTGGCTTCAACATCCCCTCATCGTTGAGCACTTTGCTCTGCTCAAACCCTGCCACCTGCCCTAGTGGTGGCTCTTCCACCTGCTCCCCTGCTGCCCGGATCAGCTCCATCCTCTGGGCTAGGCGTGGAGGGATGGCTGCTTCCGGCATGGCTTCCGCAAAACTAATCTCGACGCCCTGCGGCAACACGCCGACATGATCGCGCAACGCCCCGCTCCGAAAGAGCATCTCTGCCGATACGCCCACGGCGGGGTTTATCCCGTTGTAGTAGGTCGTCGCCAGGACAGCGCCAAACTCCCGCTTGACTTCCCGCAGATACGCTTCCACGTGATCAAACCCCTGGAGAAACGCAGCTTCTGGCACCAGGAGCACCCCGCGCACCCTGTTACTCTCTTCTGACGGATGCTTATTGAGGAGCATGACCGTCACAAAGGTGGGCTTGGCGAGGGCACGGCCCACATTGGCGGCGTCGGCCGTCGTACGGATGGGAATCTGCGTCAACGATACCCCCAAACTGGGCTGCAAAAAGGGGTCTGGCCCTTCCGTAGGCAGGTCCTCGATGCTCACCTGGCCATCTGGCGTGATGTGGGCATAACGTCCAGAGTCAATGACCGTGTGGCCCTGGAAGCCAGGAATAGCGGCGGCGATACGCTGCGTGAAGCGTCTATCGGCTTCTGACGGCGTAGGGTTGCCCGAGGGGTGGTTATGCAGTGCCCGCAAGGTCGATGCCCCGGTTTCCCGCATGAGCTGTGTGAGGTCTTTCAGCCATCGGGCCATGGCTCCAGGCGTCACCGGCGCACCCGCCTCTTTGACGAACGGCGCGGCACTGCCTGGCAGCCTGGAACCTACCTCGACAACGCGCAGCACATTCCCCTGCGCATCACCGAGCATCCAGTGGAGATGCTCTTCCTGGGGATCGCGCACGAGAGCCCCCAGCACCGCCGTGTCATAACTCCCCTCCCGCCCTGTCCGGATCGTCTGCCCCACAAACGCTACACTGCCAGTCGTGCGCAGGCCCTCAATGACGGGGTTGGGAGGGATAGCCCGCGCGATCTCGATGGCGCCTTCACGCCGCCGCACGCCAGGTATGGTGATGCGCTTTCCCGGTTGAGGCTGATAGGCGATACTGATAATGCTCTCGCCCGCTGCAATGTGCTGGAGCCGCGTGGGAATGGTGGCAGCCTGGCGGCGCGTCTCCGGGGTCGCATCCGCGCGGTCGCCACCGGGAGTGGGCAGTGCTACGGCAGGCTCAAAGAGTCCTCCAGGTGCGTACTGGGCATAATACGGCTTGCCCGTTCTGAGCCGCGCCTCAAGGAGGGTCTTGAGATCATCTTCCCCCATCTCTGCAAGGAGAAAGCCCTGGTCTTTGAGATCGTTCAGGAGGTCTGGGAGTGGCGTCCCGCTGGCGTTATTAATCAGCCCTGTCACATCGCCACGCCCGCCATTGCGTATACCTGCGATATCGGTTAACTCTCGGGCAATGGCACTGCCGGTCACCGCCATGCCTCGTCGTCCCTGCCTGTCCTCACCACGGATCACATCGAGAATGTCTGGGCCACGGTCTTCTTGGTGTAACAGGGCTTCCTGCTGCTCTTCTGGCGTGACTGGCCGTTCGCCAAGTGGCAACTCCTGTTCCTGCTCAAACATGCCTGTCGGAGGCGCTTGCGGAACCGTAGGACGTAACCGCGTCCGTGTTTCTGCTTCGACACGTTCCCGCTCAAGACGTGCCTGTGTCGCTGCGCCTTGTTGTTCGACTTCTTGCGAGAGTTCTTCTAAGGTCGTCGGGCGCGGTGGTGCCATACTCGCAGGGCTCTCTGCCTGCAATCTTTGTATGGCCTCGCGTTCTGCCGCATGGACATCTTCCACATTCGCCCGCGCCGCGTCCATTTGCCGTATGAGCGCCGACAAACGTGGATCATTGGGGTTCGCATTGACCATCGTTTCGTAGTCGGCATTGAGTCGCTGGGCAACCGCCTCTGTGGCAGCAATCGTTGCGTGGAGTTGCTGAAATTCTGCCTCAGTAGGCGCGCGTTCTGCTGGCAACAAGGCATTGATAGCGCGAGCGGCGGCTGATTGGGGAGATGCCACGGGGGCTGCTGCATTTGCCTCCTGCGCTGGGGCTGCACCTTCGAGCTGTGCCCGTGGACGAACCTGCTCAATGGGAAACGTGCTGAGTCCGCGCCCATCCTCACGCTCCACGGCCACCGTGCTCCCATCCTGGGAGATGTTCCGCACTGTCCCTGGCAGCGTGCGCCCTTCGGGCAAGAGCACATCAACCGGCATGCCGATGGCGACAGGCTCTTGTTGGGGAGAGGGCTCAGGGATGGCGGCGCTCTCTGCCTGCACTGGTACCACTCCAGGTGGCTGTGCCTGCTGGGACGTTGAGTGTAAAGGGGCATTATTTATGGCTGTTTCTAAGACAGCGATGTCCACTACAGGATATTTTCTTTGCAAAGCCCTTAAGGCGAGCCCATTCATGACACCATACGATTGTGTGAGCGAGAAGGCATCCTGTTCAATCGCTTGCATTGAGATGATTTCTGCTGGGACTCCTGGTGCTGCGCCTTGGGGCTGCGCCCGTGGAGCCATGGCTTCTGTCGCTGGCCGCCCCCCGACCGCCAGTCGTATCGCATCTTCGATGGACGCCGGCTGTTGCGCCATAGCAGCCTGGGCCATCGTCGGGATGTCTCGCGCAGGATAGCCTAAGCCCCGGAGCGCGCCTACGAGGTCCGTGTACAGGGCTTGCTGGTCGGGCGAAAGAGGCACGGCGGCGGGCGCTACCTGGGATGATGGGAGACCTTCTGGTGGTGGTTGCGGCGTAGGAGGAGCAGATGCTTGTGGTGGCGGCTCTCGCATGGCCTCTGGCTCAAAAGTTGCCGTCTCGCCGGTGAGAGGATACACGACAACCCCAGCACCAGCCGGAGCGGGAGCAAGCGGCGCAATCGCGGTCCCTTCCCCTGTCAACGGGTTGACACCAGTCGTCGTTGTCACATCGGTACGACGTGGCGCACCAGGAATACCAGGGGGGCGCGGTTGTTGAGCGGGTGATGAAGCCACGACAGGCGCGGTAGGCGGCGTGGGCGCTGGTGTCGTGGCTGCCTGAATATCGCTTGCCTGTTGTCCCCCAGGCGTGGTCTGTGTGGCCTGTCGCCCGCGCAACATCCGGGATCCTGCTGCCCCGCCTGCCGCAAAGAAGGGGCCAGCCAGCAGCGCAATCTTGGCCGCCTGAGCCCCCTCCTCCATCGGAGCTCCTGGGACCTGGAGCCCTGCACGTTCGGCCATGGCCCGTCGCTCGGGGCCAAGTGCCCCCCGGAGCACAGCCGATTCAATCGCTCCAGCGGCAAACTCTTCTGGGGCCTCGCGCGCTCCCGCTCGGACAGACTCCTCTGTCGCGCGGGCTACCATCCGAATGCTCCGGTGCAAGGCCTGGTCACTGAAATACTTGCGGACCTGATCCGTGGCAGTCATCATCGCCGTCGAGCCGGGGAAGAACCGCTTTAAGAAAAAGAGATTGGAGATATATTCCGTCCCAAATTCCGTTGCCCCGGTTGCGGCCATGGCTGTCCCAATCTCAGCCCCGGTTAGCGGTTGCCCCCCTTGCTTGACAATCGCATCGTTTGCCGCCTGCAAAAACTCGCGCGTCTGCGTGGCCTGCGCCATGCCAAAGACGGCTGGCGTGGCCAGCGCTGTTAAGGCCCCCAGGCCGATCCCTGTCGCAGCAGGCACCCCGCCCGCTGTCAGCGCCATGGCTGAGGAGGCAAGTACCCCCAGGGATTGCGTGGCCGTCTCGGCCGCCTGTTCGAGCATGGCCCCAGAGGATTGCATCTGAAAACTCTGGAAGTAGTCTCGGATGCCTTTGCCCGTGTCGGGAAACAGCACGCCCAGGGCATCGCCAAAGGTAGCCCCCACGCCGAAGGCCCCACGCTGGATGCCAGCTAACACCTGACCTGGGATGCCGCGTGTAGGCGTCGCTTCTGCAAATGTCCGTCCTGCCCCAAGTTGGGCAAGCGCCCCTTCACGCTGGGCCTGGAAGGCACGGGCTTCTTCATCAGGAAGAGTATTCGTGGCGAGCGGCGCAAGAGCAGGAGGCATCGTGATTACCTCGCTTTGGGCGGACCAATGAGCAACATGTCCACGATAGTATTGTTCACCACACGGACAGCAAATCGCTCGGTTCGTCCAGGCTCAAGGCCAGGTATCGTGACAACATGGGGACCGTCGGGAATCTTTCCCCCCACAAATTTTTGTGCGAGGACTTGCTTGAGCATGGTGGCTACCTGGGGCGCTGTCTGTGCCGTGGGCGACGGCACAGTTGGTATGCCGACACCTGACAACGCTCGCGCCGGTTGGGGGGGAGGCGCTGGCACCGGTGCCGGTCTTTGGGTTTTCAGCGTGTCTTCAAATTTCTGGATTGTTTCAATCACCCCATACTTTTTCCGCATATCCGTGGCACGATCATGCCAGGCCTGATTGATCTTCGTGAGTTCTTGTGGCGAGGCTTTGTCAAAGGCTCGCTTCTCTGCGGCAGAGGCATTTTGCTTAACGTAAAGAAAGGCGTCAATTTGCTTGGTATACCCCGCTGGAGCAGGCAGGACGCCACTATTGATCTGCCAGTCAAGAAACGTTTCATGCAGAGGCACATTCCCAGCACGTATCCCTTCTTCGTAGGCTTTGGAGAGCACCGCAATATCGCGCACTTTGGGGTACAACGTGTCATATTCCGCTTGCCGTTGCTTACGCTCTGGCGAGCCTTCGGGGTATTTATTAATCTCGCCCTGGAAGGCCAACTGCGCCGCCTGGTGCCGTAGCTCTGGGTTGATATCCAGGAGGAGTTTCTGAATACGCAGTCCCTCTCGGCCACTGGGGAGGGGCGTATCACGGTTGTAGCCCAGTCCCTGGAGCTGCAAATCCATCAGGTTGAGTAAGGGCAGCGCCGTTTCCTTCCCTGTCCCTTCCATGAGTTTGTCCGCTTGCAACGCAAAGACAGCGCCCAGAGTGGTGGGCTTGTCCAGTGCATCCTGGAGCCTGTTTTCCCGCATCGCTGCCTTGAGACGTTCCTTGTCTACCTCGAGGGCTTGTAGCGCCTGTCGTTCTTGCGCCTGCGCAGCGGACCTGGTGGCTCGCTGCGTCAGTATCTGCTCAGGGAGAAGTTTTTCGGCACGCGCCTCTTGTCCCTGCGAAGCAGTCACGACTTGCTGAGACGCCGCAATATTTTGTGTCGCTACGCGCTCTTCACGCCCGGACTGTTGTTCAAGCAGACCCAACTTTCGCTCACCCGCGCCAATCTCGTACCGCGTCTTCGCCTCTTCGATGCCGAGCTTCGCCATCTGCTGCTCGCCGGAGAGGCGCAGGGATTCCAGCGCACGCCGCTGCTCGTTCTCTTGCCCGCGTGCGGCTAACTCATCCCGGCGCCGAGCGGCTTCAGACGCAGAGATATTGCTGATGCTGGTGCCGAGGTCGCGGAGGGCGTAGAGGATGGGGTTTCCTGTCGTGGCCATCTTCGATTACCTTTTAGTCGCGGTTGTTGAAGAGGATAGTATTGGTGGCCACGTCAGATTACCTCGCCAGTCTGTCTGGTATACTGCCGCACCGACCGCCCCAGTTCCTCGCACAGACCAAGGAATACCCCAGCAATGTCTTGATCCTGCACACTCGGGTGCTTCTCGGTTTCTCCCAACTCCCAGGCTCCATAGCGCATAAGCGGCAGCACAAGTCCATGCCTGATGGTGTGGCAATAGTCTGGGTCTGCCTGCATCCTTGCGGCAATCCCTTCCGCAAGCACATAGTATCCCCGTTTCGCCTCCGGGCTCATAAAGCGCTCGCGGAAACGCTTCGCTAGGGCAATCTCCTCGGCAGACTGTGCGCAGGCTGTCGCTATGATGCACAGGCCTCCCGTAAGGCCGCCCGCAATCCCCCCAATAATCGCCCCCGCTGCTGTCCCTATCCCAGGGAAGACGAAGGTCCCAGCCAGTGCTCCCAGACCAGCTCCGGCCCCTGCTCCCGCCAGCGCGCTACCGTAGCGAGGAATAGGCGCTTTGCTCAACCCATATCCCGCACCAGCACCAATGGCGGCAATGCCTGCGCCCGCAGCAAGCGTGGAGAGCGATCCTGTGGCCGCTGGCGCCGTGGCGCTCGCGGATTCTGCCCCAGCCAGGCCCGCACTCTCTTCGGCGGCAATAAGCGAGGTCCCGGCTGCTGTCGAGGGTGCTGCCGTGGCGCTCGCGGCGGTCGTGCCCCCACCAAAGAGCCCCCCACTCTTGCCCAGCACATACAGTTGCCCCGCCTGTCCTACCCCTGAGATGGCCGTACCGATGACCTGTTGCCGCTGCCCCCGCGCCTGCGCGGCCGCGGCCTCGCGTTGTGCTTGTTCCTGCCTGGCGAGGGCCTGGGCATTAAGGCGCTGGTCTTCTTCCTGCAACGCCAATTCCCGCTCGCGTTGCTGAAACGCCATGCGTGCGGGCAAGTCCGTGCGGGCTTCGAGCAGCAGATCGCCCAGGATCGGGCGACGGCGTCTGCCACTGACGGCCTGGAGCTGATTGCCGGAGAGGATATCAAGGACGGGCATGGTGCCTACTCCATAGTGGCGGGAAATCGATCGAGTTTCCCGCTGACATCGAGCCGATAGAATGGCCCGCCTGTCGAGATATCATACTGGCTGGCAATGACCAGGGCGTGCAAGGGAGACGACCCAGCCGCCAGCGCGCCCATGGCAAAATGTGCCCCGCTCCCGCGCGCAGCAAACGCTCCTGGCAAAGCAAGCGGGCACATTTCCTCATGCATGACCCATATCATACCTTGGAAGAGCAGGAGTGCAGCAAAGTCTCGTACCTCGTCAGAAGAAGCCGTGAGCCGCTCAAGATAACCCTGCTTCGTAAAAGCGTCGTCAATGGTGAGCAACGTCTGGAGTCTTCTCGCCGCCATGAGGCCGAGATACCGGAAACCACACCATCCCATGACACACGACGGCGCAATCACCGCAGTCTTGTTATTGTCTCTTATGGCAATACCGGCCCCATCGGAGAGGGAATCCGCATAGATGGCCTGGTCGTTTGGTGTCTGTATCGCAATGATCGTCGTCATTATGGCCCCTGGCTATAATACGTTGGATTCTTGAGGAGCAACTCAAGCGCTCCATACTTCCGTTTCGATGCCTCTGTTTGCTCTGCCTGGAGTCGCAACTGTTCTTCTCCGCGCTGTTCCACTCTCACTGCGCGTTCTTCTGCACGCCGCGTGCCTTGTGCTGTCCGTAGCGCCCCGAGCACGTTGGCACCGACGCCGAGCGCTTCGACGCCGAGCGCATAGGGCTCCAAACCCCGCTCAAACGCTGCTTTCTGTGCCACGAGATCCAAGCGCTGGCCTTCGAGGGCCACACGACGTCGGGTCAGGTCGAGCGCGCCTGTGCCAAGCCCCAGGCGCCGCTCGCCTAGCGCCAGCGTGCGCCCCGCTTCGGCCCGCTGCAGCGCCTCTTTCCCCAGGGACGCAAGCACTGGCTTGGGCTGCACGGCAAGATGCTTCTCCACCTGTATCGCCCGTGTCTGTTGTACGGCCTGCTGGAGCGCTGGAATATCGAGGTAATCGAGAAAGGATGGCATGGTATTTTCTACCTACGTTTGTGCTCTCGCCACCGTGCAAGGATGAACGGATAGAGCGCTGTCACCGCCTCCGCAACGACTTCACACGCCGTATCTTCGTCTTCTCCCTCTATTTGAGGAGGAGAAATGAGTGCGGCAGCACACCGCAGCGTATACTGGATGAGGTCTTCCCCTTGCTCGGGGAAGGGGAGATGAAAATTCGGATGCGCAGACAACTGGGGGACGGAAGCTGGGCTGACATAGGACGGAGATTGTTGTGGAAAAAACTTTCCCATGAAATTCCCTGCCCTCTATGGCCTTAGATACTGTACACCTTTCTGCGGTCCTTGCTTACACGGCGACTGGGTAGGTGCGCCTGTGGCATAGGCCCTGTCGTGGCATCACCAGAAAGCATGATATCATAGTTTGTTGCGCCATTCTCGTTCAGTGAACGAGAATCCTCCTGGCGCTGCATCGCGACCATCTCTTCGGCAATGGCTTCCTTGAGCCGGCGTAGGTCCGCGATCTCGCGCCTGCATGCTGCACGCTGGTGCTGCAATGCCTGAAATTCCTGCCGTTCGCGGCTGCGCTGCTCCCGCCAGCGGAAGAGGCGGCGCAGCGCTTTTCCGCGTACATCACGCCGATAACATGCCTCGCACAAGCCCTGCTTCCGGGCCGCCTGGACATGCGCCATCTCTGCTACAGCACTATAGTGTTGCCCATACCCACACCATTCCATCCCGGGTGGCGCGTGGCGCCTCGCATACCGCGTTTGCGCCATAGAAGTGACAAATCGTCCTCCCAGGGTTTCTTTCGAGGACCCTCCCCAGCTTTGGAGCGCCCGCCGCAGAGTTCTCTCGCCCTTCGGCGTCCTGATCCGCGCGAGTTCGCGCAGCGTAAAGGCTTTCTCGGCAAGGTAGCGCACTCTCGTGATACGGGCCGCGTTGCGCCGGGTGCACCGCGTACACCAGCGCCACTCGCCTGGCGCAAAGGCGTACCAGGACGGCAGCAAGACGATAGGCCGATCAGGAGGGATTTTTTTCAACCAACGATGATGCCCCTCGCCATGGTAGTTCATGCTGGGATGCAAAGGATACGAGCAGTAGTTCTGCTCGCGGATGATGTAGAGAAGCGCCATATTAGGATATCTCCTCCCGAACCACGCGATACTCGAGCCCCATCCCGAGCAGTTGCGGTGCCCGCCCCTTATCCGTCGTCGTCAGGCTCAGCCGCAACTGATGACTCCATGCTTCGAGATTCAGCGCCTGCGTGACCTTGCGCCAGCGGGCCGTGCCCCCCACCACATCCAGCGTGGCCTGGGACACAAACACGCCGCTGCCATCGGCGGCGTGCGAGATACTGAGCGTTGCAGACGCGCCCGTTTCACGCGCCACGGCCAGTTTCAGATAGCGCAGCAACGTCGTATCCCACACGCTGGCCGAGGGGAGCAGATCTGCCGTGTCGAGCACATGCGCGATGGCGGTCCCATCCCAGTCATTGCCGTTCTCCAGGCGCATCATAAAGCCCGTATCCAGGCCCCCATACGTATAGCTCTGGCCATTCGCATCCAGGACGCCAAAGCCCATCTGAGGATAGGCCGCCGGGACTTTTCTATACCATTTCTTGCGGTACAGATCGCAGACAAGCCAGACGTTACACGTTGTCGCGCCTGCCGTGGGCAGAAGCAGATTATACTCATACTTGTCCAGCCAGCCACGCGCATTGACGATGGAGGCGCCGGTCACGACGCGACTGTCATTCGGGTCAAAATACGGCTCGATGCTCGATATCGCACCATCCGGCTGCCGAAAGCTCAGTTTACTGAGAGACGTCCCGTCAAAGATCATGGGTCCTATTTCACTCACCCAGATGGCCACGGAACGTGCAGTCTCCGCTTCGGCGCCAACGGCCAGGGTCCCACTGGCCAGCGTGAACGGCGCCGGGCAGCCAATCTGCAAGGAAATCGGAAAGAGTTGAAAGGTGTCGGGCGAGGTCCCGCGCAACAACCAGACTTCGCGCTTTTTAAAGAGGAGCGCAAACGTCGAAATGGTGGTGCCGGTTAAGCCGACGAACCGGTTAGAGAGCTCAATCCCTGCCATCAAGTCTTCGGCATCGCCGACGTAGATCTCTTTCCCTTGATCGCTACTATCTTCCCCATTCCAGACGTCCGGGGTGCCGGTCCCGCAGTAATCAATCCGGTGGCCTTCGTTACTGGCCAACCGTCCGCAGACCATGATGCGGTCCTGGTAGGCAAAGGGGAAGCGATACCCTGGGATCGTCATCTGGGGAGAGAATCGTTGCGCCGGAATGCCGGTCACGGTGTCCACGATGACACTGTTGATCGCGTTTCCTAATGGGACAGAAAACGCTATGAAATAAAAATACCCGCGCGGTCCATTGTAGAGCGTGGAGGGGCCAGCCGCCGGGAGCGTGCCATCGAAGATTTGCTCGCTTGTTGAGCTTGGCGCATTCCACGACACAATGCCATCTCGCGCAAGCGTTGCTCCCCCAGACGAGAGTGTCCCATCTCGAATCGTGCCCACCGTGGTAAACGCGGACCCCGTCCAATAGTAAATCGTCATTGTGGATACCACGGTGTTAGGCTGGTTTGGGGCCATACGTATACGTATGGCTGTTTGACGCTCGTCAAATGTCAGCTGTAAAAATGCCTGGCCAGACAACTCAATGCCCACAGGCATATCCGCGCTGGAGGGCTCCAACACTTCCAGGGTATAGTCTCTCTGCACCCCATCGCCGCAATAGATAGGTCTCCGCTCTATGCCATTCCAGATATCCACGATCTGTTGCATAGGCGCATCAACAGCGATGTGATAGGCCGTAATCGTCGCATCCGGCGTACCTGTCGCCCCCACACGGACACGATAGAAGTAGAGCAGTCGCTCATCTTCCAGGCGCACCCGTGCCGTTGCGACGGTGCTGGTAAAACTCATCGTGCCGAGCGTTGCCCCCAGGGTCACCCCCGCAATGGCCGTGCCATCCACAAACCCCGCAACCCCTACCCAGGCTGAGCCATCCCAATATTCGACCGTGCTCGTCGAGAGTCCGGTGTTGACCGTCGAGAGATAGAAAACTATTCCTTGGAGGGGTCGCGTACTGCCGATGAGCAACCAGATGTCGTTGCTGGTATCGCGCACCAACGTGAAGCGGTTCGAGGCGTCGAAAAGATTGTTTTGCATCCGCTCGGAAATGTCATAACGGAAGGCGGCCGCTGGATCATCGTAATTGATGACAGCCCCAACCCGGTGTTCGGCGCTACTCCACACGAGAATCTGGTCTTCGTTCGTATAGAACACGGACCCATCTGGTCCCGTGGCAAAGCGCCCCAGCCCTGCCCCGGAGGGATCGGTACTGAGCACCGTCGCCGCAAAGTTCCCCTGGCTCGGAATCGCCGTGGTGTTCAGATAGACCGCCGAGGCAGTAAGACCAGCATTCCACGCCTGCACAAGCACATGGGATATCGCAGGATTCGCGTTAATCGTCTTGATGAGCTGAATCCCGTTGCGGAGCGCCGGGTTGCCCAGTGCCACCGTGTTAATTTTCGTATAGCCCTGCACGCCCTCCAGGCCCACATCGACATAGCGCAGGTTTTGCAGATCCGCAAAGTTATTGACCCCAATTTTGAGCGGGTCCGTATCGAGGATCATGGCGCCATTAAACGCAATCTCTATGCGCTTCAGGTCTTCGAGGGCGCCCAGTCCCCTGGTCGCGGCCCCTTGCAGGTCCAACAGGTCGAGCAGACCGGCCTGGCCCCGCACGATACCCCTGGACTGTTTGGGAGGAACACCACGTGTTGTGGCACCTTGGAGGTCCAACAAATCCAAGAGCGCAGCTGGCTGCACACGGACGGCCCTGGGCGCCTTCGGCGGGACCCCGCGCGTCGTCGCCCCGTGGAGGTCCAGCAGGTCCAGGAGCGCCGCACGTTGGACAAGAACGGCCCTGGGCACCTTCGGCGGAACACCACGCGCGGTGGCACTCTGCATGTCGAGCAGGTCCAGCAGGGCGGCCTGCCGCTGCACGACAGCACTAGGCGCCTTCGGCGGGACCCCGCGCGTTGTCGCCGCCTGCAAGGCGAGCAGGTCTTCGAGCGATGCCTCCCCTCGCACGACGCGGCTCAGATGATTTTCGATGGTCGACAACACGGCATCATCATTCGCATCAGCCATACGCACCTTTTACGCTGCCCGTGATGGCATGACGCTGGTGTCAGGGATTGTCAGGTCATCAATCGTGTCGACCCCACGTTCAGTGACATCCCGGCGCACAAATTGGACATTATTATTGTAGATGTTCGCCAGCGCCAGCGATTCAATGGTCTTCTGGTTGCGCAACATGGCACGCGACACCGCATAATCAATGAGCATCCAGCGAAATTGGTCAGGGATATCGGTCACGGCCTCGGTGGTCTGGGCGTACAGGACCGTCAAGGTACTCCCGGCGCTGGCAAGCGGGGTGAGATAAATGAGTTCGTTAAAATGGAAGAAATACAGGGGAATAGCCGCCGTCGCGGTATCCACGATATGCCCCATCTTGTTCGGGCTGATCTTCGTGAGTGCGATTCCGGTGGCCGCATTGAAGACGCTGAGCACCGCGATGGTTCCCGCCGGCTCCGCATAGGACAGCGTGCTCGCCAGGACGGCAATCGTGGCGCTACTCTCAAAGCAGCGGGTTTTGAGGGCGATGTCACGGGCGCCGTGCTGCAACCAAAAATCTATCTGCCCGTCTGAATAGAATGCCGCTGTTGCTTCATTTAAAATCGCACGGACTTCAGTACGTAATTGCGCCAATGTCAACGCCATGCTCTACTCCTTCTCGGGATACACCACGGCCTTCCCCTGTCATGTGTTATGGCTGGGCTTGTCCTTCTACCCGTGAGTAGGTAGCCACTTGAAGCAGTATTGCATTCGCGTCGATGCCGCGTATTCAGCGTTTTTGGTGCAAATGACCTGTGGACCAGGGCGTAGGCCGTTGTGCTCGATCAACCACGAGCCCGTTGCCTGGGAAACTGCCTGGGCAGAACGCTGTTTGTTGCATGGAACACGAACCTCCCTGGCCGATGGGGTCTGCTGGGCGTATGCCCTGGGGTTCCCTTTTCGCTGGTAAGAAGCCCCAAAAGAACCATTGCACTGGACAAAACATTATCAGAGTGATAATGTTATCACTGTGATAACATTCTCCCAAGTGGAGCAGCTACCGTTGGCCATTTACGTGGAGTGTTACCACTGGCCATTGATGTGCGATGCCCTGGGGGTTTGCTCGGCCCCCAGGGCGTTCGTATTTTTCCTCCTGACTATTCCTCCTGCGCGGGCTTCCGCCCGCTCGGCATGACATACGCATCGAGACTGTCGTGTCGTGGCAGATAGCGCGACCCCAGCCGCTGTAATCCCATCCTGGCCATCTGCCCTGCCGCCAACACCCCGGACTGTTGCCCCCGGCGGAGCATCGCCAGCCGGACGGCCAACCAGACAGACTCCTGCTCAAACTGCTTCGGAACGTCACAGTCCGTCAACCCGTCCCCGAAGTAGTAGTGCACGAGGTCATACACCGCATTGGGTACTGGATACACGCGCAGTTGCTTACTCGGGTAGACCGTGTAATACAGCGGCGCGGCGCTGGTATCGCGCGGGTCCAGATGCTCGAAGGCACGAGGATCGACGTACACGAGCGCCTTGGGTTCCACCGCAGCGGCGCTCAGCGTGGCGGTACCTGTGCGCGCCATCAACACCGTCGCATCATTGGCTAGCGTGACATACCAGGGCGAACCATAGCCATCCCGCAGTTGCACCGTATTCGTCAGCACCGTCCCAGCAGGGGGTGTCAGGGTCAGCGTCACCACGCCCGTGATGCTCGGAGACAGATACCGTGTAATCGGTAAGGCATTGGTCAGTTGCAAGGAGGTGGGCGTTCCAGTTCCCAGAATGACGGCGGGCGCAGACGAGGAAAAGGACGCCGTGCCTGTCGAGGAGACAATCAGATACCATGCGACGGTATTTGCATCATACAGCCGCAATCCCGCAGTAAAAAGACCTCGATGCATCGCCCAGGTCGTCACATAGTCCGTCGCAACCAGATAACTGTCATCCCCTGACACCACCCGGATCGTCTCGCGCTCTTGAAATGCCAACGCTTCCACGGCAATGTCGCGCTCCCCGCGCTCTTGTAAATCTTCCAGGCGCGCTATGGGCATCCAGAAGCGACTACTTTGTCGTCCGAGAAGGAATCTTCCACGCGCTGTCCGTGCATCAAAGCATTCCACTGAAACCACCACTGGGATAGGGGCATCGACGGCACGCAGCGCATACAAGCCGCCCGTGCCCATCACTGACGGAAACGTGGCCACATCGCGGATGCTAAATTGTGTGGCCTGGCCGGCAGTGGCCACTGCTCTTGGAGTAGCTATGCCTCCAGTCCCATCAACTGAGACATCGGTGGGCCTGGCCACGGCCCGCAGGCCATAGAGCCCCCCGGTGCCGGCCACTGCTGCATCTGTCATGGCTCTGCTTACTCAGCTTCGAAGCATCCGTGTTAATTCGTTATCCAGGTATTGCTCGTCTCCGCGACCCAGATCCCCAGGTTGCCACTTTGCTTGATGACCCGGAACGTTTTGCCATTCAAGTCCAGCGTGCCCGGAAAGGTCTCGCCATCGCTGACGGCGCTGATAGCATGCCCAAAGTGATATTGTCCGCGCCACAGACCGCGTATGGTAGCCCCACCCTGCGAGTGGGTTACGAAAATCGGTGGCGTATAAATATTGCTATCGGCGGGATTTTTATAGGCCAGATTGCCAAAGCCCGCTATAGAGGCACCACCATCACCAATGAGAGTAGGATTGATGCTGCGATCCCCAACTTTCCCAGCGGCAATCGCCCCGGCAGCATGGGACGCGTCCCGAAACATAAAGTGTCCAGACATATTGCTAGAGAATCCCTCCTTCCCGACGACATTGCCGAGGTCAACCTCATTACCGACGCCGTCTATTGCGCCCGTTACAGCACTATTTTCTACGACCCGCCCCATAACCATGACCCGATAGAAATCAGAAGGCATAAAACTATAGTAATCCCCAAACATCCAGCACAGATACGTGCTCGCCACATCTCCACTCAGTATCCACATATAAAAAGTTCGCGCATCAGCCAGTATCATCCACGTCCGCGTGTTCGCATCGGCGGCAGCGGACTTGCGGACAAAGAGGCCATTGGCCAACTGTGCCACCGTGGGGCATGGGTTGATCCCGGTATTCACATCACTCATCGTCTCATACCCAACAATGCGCGCTTCTCGGGCGCCCCCAGCGCCCGGTCCGGCGTCGTTGACCCGGAGATACGCCCGGAGTGTCAAGGGACTATCGAGTGCAGCCGGTTGCCGATACGCCCGGATGTTTGTTCCCGTAAAGGCGATGGACCATCCGGCAGCGGGCAGGACAACATCGAGGACGCCGACCAAAGAGCCGACCAGCCCATCAAGTTGAATTGCCCCAGGATCAGTGGAGCGGTACAGTACGACCCCCATGCGCCAATTCCTCTAATTCGTTGGCCATGTGTTGCTGGTTTCGATCATCCACACGCCCGCATTGCCGCCCTGCTTCACGACCGTCAATGTTTTCCCCGCCAGGTCTTCTCGCCCTGGCATCGTCTCGCGGTCTGCCACGTTGCTGATGGCATGGCAGAAGTGATACATGCCACGCCAGAGCCCCCGGCGAGTATTGCCCCCGGCGGTGTGCGTCACAATAATGGGTGGTGTATAGATATACTGATCCGCAGGATTCTTATACGCAATCGCGCCGATCAGGGGAAGCGGCCCAAAATTAATCGCAAAACTGAGGTTGCCATTTTTGCCCGCCTGAATAGCGCCAGTATTCGCCACCGTATCACGCATAATATGATGAAAATTGCCGACGACCGAAGCGTCATTCTCTATCATATCCCCCCGATCAACGGTATTCGTGAGCACGGCACTATTTTCCGTGACCCGCCCCATAATCATCACGCGGTAGAGGTCCGTGGTCTTAAAGGAGTAGAAATCTCCAAACATCCACAGCAGATAGACGCCTGCGCTATCCCCCGTGGCTACCCACATATACACCGTGCGCTGGTCAGCCACAATGAGCCATGTGCGCTGCGTTGCATCCGCCGTCGCCGACTTACGCACAAACAGGCCATTCGGCATCGTGGCCACCGTGGGACAGGGTAGTGTCCCCGTATTCACATCACTCATCGTCTCATACCCAACAATGCGCGCTTCTCGGGCGCCCCCAGCGCCCGGTCCGGCGTCGTTGACCCGGAGATACGCCCGTAAGGCCCCATCGGTTGTTGCCGGTTGCCGATACGCCCGGATGTTGGTCGTCGTAAAGGCGATGGACCATCCAGCAGCAACTAAGACGACATCCAGCACGCCCACGAGACTCCCAACTTGGCCATCAAGTTGGATTGCCCCAGGATCGCTACTTTGACTCACGGCAACAGCCACTATCCTTGCCCTCCACGTCGAGTCCGGCTCGGCACCGCGAACTCTGGCCTGGCCGTGGGTGCATGCGTCACCGCCACCGGCTGATAGGCGTCAGCCAACTCCAGATACTCCTTGTACCGCGCCATCGCGCTCGAATACTTCCCGACGCTGTACCAGGCCAGCGCTGCGGCGAACCAGAGAATCAAATCCGACATGCCCTCTGGCAGCACGCTGTTCCCCGTGGTCCA
>ERZ1292642.303-Hain-H14-01um-R1-303-length-32610-cov-15_pt3 | contig 18586 bp, 12 predicted proteins | sample MGYA00564403_ERZ1292642 | MGnify/ENA primary metagenome ERZ1292642 (study PRJEB36523, sample SAMEA6512643) | groundwater metagenome | collected 2019-01-09 | study: AquaDiva: Metagenomics assemblies of 32 groundwater samples | reverse complement strand
GGCGAGGCGTCGTTGGTGAACCGGACGATATGCCCGTCCACGAAAACGAGGCTGTTGGTGTTGGTCAGGGTGAAGACGAAGGTTCCCGTTGCCTGCGGGCTCATCCGCAGTTTCGACAACTGGATATCGGCGGAAAAGTCCGCGCTCATGTTGACGTTCGGCGCATTGGTCGAACCGAGGTTGTCCTCCCACTGGATCAGCGGAACGGTCGAGCTCGCGGCGATGGTGCCGAAAATCTCGGCCACTCCGTTACCTCCGAACGCCTGCGGGTCACCCTTCACCGTGAAGTGGCAGGAGTTCTGGTCGTGCAGCCCGGTGCGATAGCGGATTGCGCTCGACCAGGTGTAGGCCGCTGCCTTGGCCGCCGTGGTCCGGCGCAGATCAAGCGTGATCGCGATATTCTGTTGCTTCTGGTAGTAGGTCGGAACCGGGCAGTTTGCCACCTGCGTGACGAGGTCGGTAATCCCGGTGAGGTTGAACACCGGGCTGTTGGTCGTGGCGTTAACCCACGCCTGGATTTCCAGTTCGACATCGGTCAGCTTGCCGGCGTTGACAAGGCCGGGGGTGCAATCGACGGTGATGATCCGCCCGCGCGTCCGCGACGAGAACGAGCAATCGCTGATCCGCTCGAACCGAGTATCGAGGAACGTGGTCCACGCCGGCACCGTCTCGGTGAAGTTCGGATAGGCGTAGTAGTAGCCCCCGGCGAAACTCTCGGTCGTGATGAAGGCCGAGGCGTAGCCGTCCGCGAAGTAGCCGCCGACATAGGTGTGACCCTTGCCCGAGATGGTTTCAGCGGGCTGATAAGTGTCATAGGCTTGGACGTTGACCGCGACCACCTTGGCCAGCGCTGCGCAGTTCCACGCAGACTGCGGCGAATGGAACAGGGTCAGGTTCTCGACATAAACCTCGCAGGTCGAATAGCTCCCGCCCATGTACCAGATTTCCCCGGCGAAGCTGCTCAGCGTGACGTTGCGGTGGTCGATCTTGACCATGTTCGGCGCAGGGCTGTCGTTGATCAGGATGCCCTTATCGTAAATATTGCTTTCCGCGTTCGATCGCACGTTGGTGAAGGTTACTGCGCCGTCTACGGTGATATCGCGCAGCACGCTCTGGGTCACCGCCGCGCCGTAGTAGGCCAGCCAGCCGCTGTACCACGTGCCGATGCCGTCGGTCTTGGTCCGGGTGACGCCGCCCTGACCCTTGAGCGTGATCCGCGTGCCGCCCGGCGCGCCGACCAGCGCCACATTGCCTTGGATCAGGATATGGCTGCCCGCAAGGTTGTTTGGGGTTCCGCCAGGGAAGGCCGGTTGCCAGCTCTCATGTGTGGCCATGAGCCGGACCTCTGGGACGCCGTTGGCGGCGGCATAGTCAACTGCCGCCTGGATCGCGGGTTGGTCGTTGTGGCCGGGAACGCCGGTCGCGCCGAATGCCGCAACTGAAACGGAGTCCGCCGTTGATGCAACCTCGGTGGTGAGAACTCTAGAAAAGGTGAATGCATCGGTGCCGACCGTTCTCAGGCCGTCCCCATCGACATGCCAGTAACTCCCCGAATTAGCGGAGCCTTGATTGATGATGACCGTCGTTCCTCCGACCGCGTCCAGCGACCCATCAAAGTCCGCAGACCGGACCCAGTCGCTGGAGTGCGCGACATAGATGCCGTTCTCGGTGGTCGTGGTCTGTGCCTTGACCAGCACGCGGTCGCCATCCACGACGGTGACCCCGTCGATGGTTTGCAACCCGGCGAGCGCGATATTGGCTGTCGTCGCGACCCGGCATGGCGCTTTAACTGCCACGCTGGTCGAGAGTCCATAGAGACGGTCAGTGATAGTGGATGGCATGGATAGAACCTCTCTGAGGATGTTTAAATGGTGGCGCGGTTATTTCTTGATCTTGCCGCTCGACAATCCTTCGAGCCAATCGGAAGCGCTCTGCGGATCGGCATCACCTTGGCCAACATCGACCAGGAATTGTGTTGCAGCCGCAAGTTGCCCTGGAACCAGCCCGGTCGCATAGCCCGCCGTTTCCAGAATATGCCGGGTCGCCGCCTTGGTATCGTCGCCGCGCGCCATCGATCCGAGATCGCCCGCCGTGTTGGTCAGGCTGTCATAAGCGCGCTGGATCGGAGAGATCGCCGGGTTGTAGAAATGTCCCTTGATCGCACTGTTCCACATCGGCTCGAACACATCGCGCGCGAACGGGATCGGCCCGAGCGCGTTGGCGAGCAGTTTGCGCATCACCCACTGCGCCCACCATTCATCGTCATCCGGCCCGCCGGCGCCGAGGGGCATCTTGAGCAATTCGACCAGCAACGGCGGCGCGATCATCAGCCAGAACGCGCGCGCGGCCAGCCTCGGCACATTGCGCGGGCGGCGACTGTCCAATCCCCGCGCATCGCGCACGAGCGTCCGCTCCCGCTGGTACGCCGCCGAGAAGTACGAATAGAACATCGTGAACAGCTTAAGCGCTTCACCCACCGTGCCCGTGCCGCGCTGGATCGCCGCCAGGTCTTTCGGCCCGCCCGCGCCCTGCGACTGGCGCACTGCCTTGTCACCGGCATAGGCGGCATCCACCTCATCCATCCCGGCCACCAGTGCCTTGTTATAGGCCGCGATCCACGTCGGGACCGAGACGGCGCGGTCCATCAGCCCGATGCCGTGGAACATGAACACCTTGGCATCGTTCGCCTTGGCAATCGCTGCGCTGGCCGGGTTGCTCGCGGCGATGCGCGCGATCTCGGTGCGCAGATCGCGGTCGAGCGTATCCATCCGGTGGCGAACCTCGTCCGAGCGCTCCATCACGAACCGTGTGGTTTCGATCGGACTTGCGGCGAACTGCGTCATCGCCTTGGCCATCGCAGCCTCGCCCACCACTTCGATCGAGTTGGCATAGCCCGCAAGCTGCGTCACCATCGTCGTTGCCCGCAAGCCTAGCCCGACAGCCGTGGCATTGGCGCGCAATTTGCCGATCCACTTGCCGACGCCCTCATTGCCCGCGCGTTCCATCGCCCATGAATTCGCGACGAACTTGACCCACGGACGCATCCCCTTGCGGATATCCTGCCCTAAAGCCTGGTCGACCGCGCCCATCACCCGCTCATTCGAAAGGAATTTCCACGCCTGCATCACAGCTTCGCGGTGCGTGATATCGTGGATGACTTCGCCCATGTGGCGGTTGATGACGCCAAGATCGAGCAGGATCGGTTCCGAGACTTCATCGGCGCGCGCCTTGGTTGAAGATGCCCGCGTGGTGGCGCGGATCGAACCGGCTTCATAGAGCACGCCCTCGGGTGCTGCGGTGCGCTTGTCAGCCGCATAACTCAGCGTTGAATCGTAAATCGCCGGATAGTACCCGCCGCGCATCAGCCTGTGCGGCGTCTCGAATGCGCGCGGCTCTATCTTTTCCGGCGCCACCCCATTGACCCGCCGCTCCATCGCTTCGATGCCGGGCCACAGCGTATCGACCGTATCCCAGATGCCCTGCACGAACTGCCATTCCTCGGCGCTCAGTTCGCCGGTCAGGTAGTCCTCGATCGCCTGTGCGTTCCAGCCATAACCGTCCGCCAGGCGCTGCATATTGCCCTCGTTGCCGATGTTGAGCGCCATCGCCACCATCTGGTGCCGCGACATGCGCGCCGGCCGGCTGGTAAACGGATCGGTGAAGGGCAGCACCGCTTTGTCATTCCAGCGCGCGGCCACCTTCGTCGGCACCGCTTCGAACAGCGCCTTGACCCGCGCATAGTAGTCCTTGAGCATGTCCTGCTCGCGCGCCTGCGCCTCGGCGATCGGCCGGAACACGATCCGGTTGAACACCCCGTTCGGATTACCGCCGTCGAGCCAGTCGAACACCGTCTCCATCTTGAGCAGGGCGGCATCTGCGCCCATCACGTTCGACTTGACCGCATCCCACCAGCTTGGCTCATCCAGTCCCCTGGGCGGCGGACCACTGATATTCCCCGCAGCGCCAACCGCCTCACCAACAACCGTATCGAAGTCCCGCCGCTCCTTGTTGTCGAGCAGCGTCTGTTTCATCCGGCCAAGGTGCATCACCTGCTTGACGGCAGCATCAAGCCCGAGCAGCGTTTCCACTGGCAGGCGGCTCCAGTTATCCTTGCCCAGCATTGCCTCGAACGATGGCGGCACCACCACGTCAACGCCCTCGGCTTCGCGCGCAGCAGCCCATTCCGCCCACTTGCCCTGCCGGTTGATCGATGCCTGCGACCGTTCGCGCAGATCGACCGCTTCGAGCAGTGCGTGCGCCTGTTCGAGATAATCCTGATCGACCGATTTCATCGTCGCCGCCCGCGCCACCTTGTCGAGCCGCTTGCGGGCGGCTTCAACCTCATCGTGCGCCGCCTTGCTTTCCGCCAGCAGCGCGGTGCTGAGCATCTGGCGCTGCTTGGCCGCGAATGCCGCGTCCTTGTCGCCCTTGAGCATCGCTTCCTCGGCTTCACGCCCGGCCTTGGCCACGGCCCGCGCATGGCGCTGGATCGCCGCCGCAGTGGCTTCCACGGCATAGACCCCGCGCCGCACCTTATCCCGCGCCCACTGGCGGGCAATGGCATAGGGCGTCGGCCGATTCCTCGATCCGCGTGCCAGCACCCGCAGTTCGGTGGCGATCACCTCGCCCTGCATGTCGTTGGCCACGGCTTCCTGCGCCTCACGCTCGATCGTGCCGTCTGAGAACGGATCACCGTGCCGACGCACCATCTCGGTGTCGACGGCAGCATCGATGGCGCGCTGGCGCATGGTCCGCTTATCGCCATCTTCGCGCAATTGGCGATGCTGGCGGTCAGCCCCGATCAGGCTGTCGAGCATGTTGCGGCCCGAGCCATAGCCAGCCTGTTCCGCAATCGAATCGGGATGCGCGCCGCCCGGCTTGTAGATCGGCGGGACACGGCGCGGGAGCAGCGCCAGGGCATCGACGCCCATGTTATCAACGATCCATTCCTGATTGACCGGATCGCTCTTGAGCGCGGCGATCGCGCGATAGAGCGGGGTTGCATCGATGTCCTGCGCGACTTCGCCAGCCAGCGTCTGTTTTTCCTCGTTCCATTGCTTCGACACACGGCGGCGGATCGCGTTCATGGTCTTTTCGAGCAGCTTGCCGGCCGCATCACCGCGCGCTGTGGCGACTTGCTCGGTATAGGCTGCGAACTCTGGCCCGGCCATGCCAGCAGTTGCGGCATCCTTGAACAGCGGGGTCATCGCAAGGCTTTCGCGCGCCTGCTGGATTTCGTCATCGGTCGCAATTAGACGGTCCATGACCTCGCGAATCTCAGGCGAGATCGGCGCCTTGAGCGCGGCTACCGTTTTGTAAACAGAGATCATCCATCCACGGAACGTCTCGAACAGCTTGCTCAAAGCGCCGGTCGGAGCATTGCCTTCCATCAGATAGCGCTCGGTCCCGCGCGCCCACAGTTCATGCGCATCGGTCGGGATCACGCCATCCGTGACCGGGTGGCCGTTCGCGGCGAACCAGTCCTGCACCGTCTGCCAATCAGCCTTGAGCTGGTCCGGCGCGTCTGGGGATTCGGCATCGAAGCGCAGTTCTTCGAGCCACTGGTGCCCGAACTCATGGAGCAGGGTTGAGAGGTTGCGGCTTTGAAACAGTTCGATGCGGGTGCGGCCGATACCATGCGGAAAAATGATGCGACCGCGCGGGCCGTCGTTCAGGGGGCTATCTTGTTCAAATCCGCCCGGCGCGCCCTCATCCTCCATCCGCGCAATCTCGGCCCGCAACTGGTCATCGCTCAGCGCAGCCGCGTCAACACCGCGCTGCCCGAGCATCTGCGCCAGTTCATCGGCGGCGGCACGCATCGGATCGACCACGGCCTCGCGCGCATGGACTGGCGAGCCAGCCAGTTCCCGCCCGATCGCGTCGAGCATGGTCCGGTTGTCCAGTTTCTCGCCATTTTCGCGCGCGGCCAGAAGATCAGGGAAATACCCTTCCGAGATCGCCGCATCGAACAGGCGTTCCAACGAGTTGTCCGTCGTCGCGCCGCCAAGCATATTGCCTTGCGCCGCATCGAAGGCCTTGAGCAGCTTCTTCTGCCCGACCTTGCCCTTGTGCCATGTGTCGCCGCCCATCGCCGCGATGTCCCCGCCGCGATCCTCGACCCCGCCGCGTTTTGCGATCCACTGGAGCAGCGATGGCCCTTGACCGATCGCCGCCGTACCGCCCTTGCGCAGCGCATGGATGACAAGATCGGTCGCATCGGCCTTGCGCGCCGCTGCCAGCGCCGGGGGCAGCACGCCGACGATATCGAGCGCGTCGAACTCCTTGCCGGTCAGTTCCGAACCCATGCGCTCGGCGCGCTTCTGCGCGCGGTGCACCGCAAATGTAGCAATCTGGCGCGCGGTGTAAGGCGTCTCGCCCGCGTTCATGATCTTGTTGGTCAGGCCCTGGACCAGCGCATCGGTCTTTTCCAGCGCTGCTTTGGTGTCGCTGTTGCCCTTTGCCACATCTTCGCTGAGCTTATCCAGCGTCTCGCCAATCGCGCCATGGAATGCATCAGCCGCGCGTGCCGACATTCCATCTGGGGTAAGGCGCATGTCATCCTTGATCGCGGCCCATGCCGGGGTGCCGGGTAGTGTGGCGAGCGCGAACTCCGGCGGCAGGACAACAACCCCGCCGGCTGCGTGCGCTTCGTCGATCGCATCGGCATAGGCGTGGAACGGATCATCGTATGCGTCATAGGCATCGGATTGCTGGTAGGCGCGGATCGCCTCGGCAGGCACATAGACGTGCGCAACACCCGCGTCCTCGGCCTGCGTCTTGACCAGTGCGGCATAGGCTTCGGGATCACGCGCGCGCAGTTTGCTGGCCGCAGCGGCGCGTTCGGCGGCGTCGAAAAACTTCTTCCCGTCACCAGCATCGCTGGCCTTTGAATAGCGATCGGCAACCTTGACCGCCACGTCCGACACATGCTGGACCGTCTTGAGCGCAGTAGCCGTGACGGTGCCACCGCCCAGCACCCCGAGCGCAACCTGCTGCATTTCCGCAGGCAGGCCGGCTGCCCATTCGGCCTGGCTCTTTTCCGGGTGCAGCGTCTGCCATTCCGAATAGGACTGGAATAACTGGGTCGCCATCTCGTTCGGCAGTTCTTCGGCGAGGTAATGGCCGACGATTTTGCCGTAGGGCAGATTGTGCGCAAGATCGGTCAACAACCTCGAAGCCGGGGCCACTTCAAACGCCGCTTCGGGAATGCCCTGCGCCAGACCATAGCGCACCGCATCTGGGACACTCTTACCGGCGGCGCGCGCATCGCCATAGCTGCTACCGCCGGTCATCGTGCCCATCGCCGCCGCGGCCATCTGCGGGTTGCGGGTCAGCATGGCGATGACCGACATGCCAACGCTTTCGGTGCCTTGCAGCAGCCCCTCGGTTATGGGGTTCGCACCGGCATTCGCCTTGGAGGACGCATCCGCCGCAGTGCTGAACGCGGCATAGTTCTGCTTGCGGGTAGCGGCCTCACGCTCAAGCATATCACCCGGATCGAGCATCGGCAGGCCATAGACCCGCGAGGATTCGCTCATCGCCGTATAGATCGGCGTGAGCAGCAAGTCCTTGGTATCTTCGATTGCATTCCACGTGCCGGTAAGGCCTTGCCCAATGCGCCAGCCTAGCCCGGTTCCGATGCGCCCCGGCGCGTTCTTGAGAAAATCCCACGCCCCACCCAATATTCCGAGCGCCTTGTGATCATCCTGCGCAACTACGGCGGCCCGAGGGTTGGCAGCAGCGAACCTGCCGATTGCCGGATAGCGCGCCATGACCTCCGCAAGACGCTGGCCGTTGACGCCCCGCTCGGCCTCATCGATCCGCCCCTCGACCATCAGCGGAGGAACGCCCGCTTCTTTCGCCACACGGGTTGCCCGCGCAATGGTATCTGGCGGGCCAGAGGAAGCAATGGTCTGCCTGGCATCATCGTCCCGCTGGCGCTGCATCTCCTGCGCGAACCAGCTTTCCGCATGAACCACGTTCGCGCCCCCCACGGCGGGGTGATCCTCGGAAGTATCGAATGGGCGCAGTTCAGGGAAAGGATTGGTCATTTCAACTTCTCCCCCATGCGATCAAACCACTGATGCACTTCGGCATCTGTCGGATTGCGCCCAAACTGCGCCTTGAACTGGCGGGTGATCAGCGCCTTGTACCCTGCGCTGGGCAGTTCATAGGCGCGGCTCGTGGTATCCGAAGCAAGGGCATCCACACCCATGAACGAGCGCGTGACCTGTACCTCGCGCGTTGCTTCACGAAAGAACCCCTGATAGTCGTTTTCGGTCGGCGGCTTGCCGTGATTGGTGGCGGCATGTTCCCGCGCCCGTGCCTCCATGAAACGGTAGACGCGGTACAAATCATCGTCATTCAGATCTACGCCCCCGAAAGTCTTGCCCCAACCGATGGCGGACTGAATACCCGAACGTGGGTTCCATCCCCCCTGATCTTGTGTCTTGGCCCGCGCCTGCGACTGGCTGACCTCATCGAACTCGCCCGAGGTCATGAACGGGCGATACTGCGCGAGGTTGGCCTGTGCAAACTGGTCCGGAGCAGCGATCGCCATGACATGAAGCGAACGGACCACGCTGCCATTGGCCGGGGGGCCGGCTGCCTGCGCGTGCATATTCGCCTCGGCCATGGCCCGCAGCCGGTGCTGGTCCTGAGCATCAGCCTTGTAGAAATTATCCCCCAGCTGCGAAACATCGGTGAACCCGCCCCCCAGCGTATCAGCCTTGGCCAACGCTTGGTTGAAGTTTTCCTGCCGTGCCTGATTGGCCTCCGCTTGCAGGCCGCTACCCCGCGCCGACGCCATCGCCCGCACTTTGGCCTTGCGCTCCGGCGACCATCCTTCGGTTTTTGCCATGTCATCGATCCGGGCGTTGATCGTGTTCATGTCTGGTCCGGACGGACCGGAATAGGTTGTACCGCCACCCAGCGCCGCCATGTTCTTCGCGACATAGGCTTTCGTTTCATCGGGTGTGTGGGCCAGCCAATCACCGCCGTGCTTGGAAACCGCCGCGTCAACCTTTGCCTCGCCCCAGTTATAGGCCGCCCATGCTTTGGCTGGATCACCGTATTTCCTGGTCAGCGCGGCAAGCAGTTCTGTGCCGACGCGCGCCCGGTCGTCATCACTCTTGCCATCCCACGGACGAATACCGTGGCCGGGATCGCGTGCCGTGCCGGGCATGACCTGCATCCTGCCCTGCGCACCTTTTGGCGACGTGACCAGTTGTCCATTGACCCGGTCCTTATTGCCACTCTCGCTCTGCGCCGTGATCGAAGCCATGCGCCCGATATCGGCGCGTGCGGCGGTGGGCTTACCCGTCGCATCAGCCGGGGTAGGAGTGGTAAACAAATGATCGACAACCCCAAGGTTATCCCGGTTCTCAAGCGCATCGTGCAACTGGGCATAGAGCCGCACTTCCGTTCCAGGATCGACCATCTGGCGGTGCATATCGAGAAACTTCTTCGCTCCGTCGAGATCGTCCATCGTCCGTAGCGTTTCCACCCGCGCCGAAACATAGGTCGCGCCGAAATCCCGCATATGCGCGACACCATCGGATGCGCTGATATCGCCTTGCGCGACCGCTGCGCGGGTCGCATCCGCGAACGTATTGATCGTGGCCTCGCGGGTCGCATCGTCCGGTGCGTTCTGCGATGCCTCCATCAGATCGATCTTGGTCTGACTGTAAACCCCGAGCCGAGCGTTGACCCGCCTGGCTGTGACGAGTTTTGCCAAGTCTTCACCGCCGCGAAGTGTATCCACCTCGGCATCGGCCTGGAACATACGCCGATCCGAAGCGCTGCGGATCATGCCCTCCGCTTCCCCTTGGGCTGCCTTCATCTTTTCGGTGAAACGCTTGCCCCACGTTTCGTAGTCTGGATCGTTCTGCAATTCCTGCCGGGCCGTGATGGACGCTGTGAGCATCTTGGTCCGGGCGGCGGCGTAATTGAGTTTGTCCTCTTTCTCGACGATCCCCTGGCCGATCCGCGCGACCGTCTCGCCCAGTTGTCCTGCCGCCTGCGCCACCCCCCCGGCGTTTGGCACCGTCGATGGGCTTCCGGTATAGGCCTGTGGCGTGGGGCGTGCGCCAAAATCGGCGACGGTCGGGAGACGCGCCATTACGGTTTTTTCCCGCCAGCACGGTCTGCGATGGTGGACCCAGCGTTCAGGATCGTGGTCCCTGCCTTGAGCCAGCCCATGGTCTTGGCGTTCTTGGCCGCGCTGCGATAGTCTGTCGCCTGTACCTCCTTGGCCCGCGCCTGCTCTTCGCCATTGTAAAGCGAGGTCAGGGCGCGGTATTCGCCTTCGCCTTCGAGATCGGCCAGCAGATTGACCACGCTCGGATCATCAGCTCCGCCCCCAGACGCTGCCGCGACCGCCAGCCCGCGCGAGGTCGCCAGCCGAGCCTGCCGCCGCTGATCGATTGCCTCGCGCTGCGACATCGCGCGCTGCTGCGCGGCCTGCACGTCGAGCTGGTCCGCTGCCGAGCGATACTGGCGCGCTTCCTGATTGGCTCCGATGATGCTCGAACCCGCACTGAGTGCGGTTCCGGCGATCATGGCAGCGATTGCGAGTTCCGACATTTATTTCACACTCCCGGCATATTCGAAAACTTTGTTGCCGCTTTCAGTACCAATATAACGAAACCCGAAGCGCTCCAACATCCTTCTTGCCTTTGGTTCCCCCGGTTCCTCAAATGTCCGCACCGGCATCCGTGACGCAGCGGCGACGGCCTGCACCTTCTTGACAATGCGCATAACCGCCGGGTGTTTGAGGCAGGGGCGCAGTGGCTCGCGAATATGGGCGAAGGCACATGCCACCGGGTGGGTCAGGGCGATCCCGACAATGCCCTGAACCTCGCCATCGACTTCAGCCACCCATGCCCGGAACGACGTGCTCACCTCAGGGTAGAACGCGCGCACATCATCCATGGCTGCGGCGCGGACAGTCACCCGCGTCATCCTTTGCCCATCTCGAAGTCCATGACCACCGCAAGGAGGGTGACGGGCTTGGGCGCGGATGCCTTCATGCACAGCCGCGAATCCGTGCTCCATTCGCCGGGGAAGGGAAATGACTGCTCATCATAGGTAGCGCGCACAGCCGTTGGCGAAATCGCCGTGCCTTCCTCAACCATTGGTAGATCATCCATCGTTGTGAAGTCAGGCCCGACCTGCAGGCCCGTGGGATGGATGTTTCGCGCGATCACACCAACCCGCCCGATGCGCTTGGGCTGGCACAGCATTGTCCCGCTGTCCGTGGCATAGGCGATCTTGGTTGACTTGTAGCGGGCCTCATAGCCAAGCCCGGCCATCCATGACGCCGCGCTCGCTGCGCCGACCGCAGCGCCGCCCGTCACGGTGTAATCGCCGACATAGGCGCCATTGGCCCAAACCACGACGGTCTGTCCTTCGAGATGGCCCAAGCCATTGATTGCCCCCGCCCCGGTGATAAAGGCATCCGCCTGCTTGTTGAGCGTGCCGCCGACGCATTCGCTCTCCAGCGCCCATTTCTCATGGTAGCGCACCGTGGCTCCGTTGATCGTCCGGCGCACCGTGTAATAGACTTGGTCCTCCGGTGAGCCGGGCAGAACGCAGACGTCTTCGATAAAGCCGGAACCACCCGTCGTCTCGACCTCGACCCAGCATTTGATTTCCTCGACCCGGTCATAGATCAAAACCGCCACCGTCCCGTCCGAACGGACACAATGCACCCGCGTTTCGGGCTGATACTGCACCGCCATACGGATGATAGAAGGCTCGCCTATTTCCGGAACATGGCTGGTGATATCAACCGCAGCATAATCGACACCGCCATCAACGGTCATCTCATAGACCCGTATTCCCGAACGCTGAACGAACAACCCCGTCGTATCGACCTTCACCGGGTTGACCGCGCCAGCGCCTTGGGTTGAGACATCCTTGATGTTGAAATTCGCCACCGTCAGGGGTTCATCGAACGACGATGACCGCGCCGAACGCACCGTCCCGGCGGCTCCGAGTTGCAGGCGTTGCAGCGGCATGAGCCAATTGATCGTGTCCACCGGACCCGAGCCGATCGACCGCGAAATCGGAGCGCTGTCGCCCACGGTCGTGTCGTCAAAATTGGCGAAGTCATCGGACACGGACCCCCATATCCGATCCTTGCCGGCCCACCACATCCGGCCTTCGTACAACGCCACAGATGAGGGGTAGCCGCGGTAGCCTGACCAATAACTCTCGGACCAATCCGCAGTCACCGTCGCGGACGCGAAGTCCTGAATCGCCCCCGCCGAGACCACGGTTGCGCTGGTGAATCCTGTCACCCGCGCAATGCCCGTCTGCGCCCCGGAAGGGATGGCGATAGTCGCCGTCGCAGAGCCCGATGTGTAATTGCCAGTCTTGATCCCGATCCGGTAATAGAGCACCTGATTATCGAGCGTGTCGTCGTAGGAAATCGCGGTGTTGGTCGTGTATGAACCGCTGGCCGCGTCCACCCATGTTGCATCATCGGTGGAATATTGCAGGGTGATGGTCGCCACCCATGTATCGGTGATGATCACCGAGAATACGCGGGTTCCGTCAACTCCCGTGACCCGGATGGAATCGGAAAACTGGTTCTCCGCAGTCAGCGTCACGCTCCGGCTCTGTCCGGTATGGGTGATCTGGAACAGGGCGCCGACATGGCTCGAACGGAACAGCGCCGCCGATGCCGTAAGGGTCATATCCCCGCTGACCGCCGATGGGGTGATCGTGATCGCCGACACATTTTGCAATCGGAATGGGCCGTTATCGCTTTCGTAGAGAACTATCGACCAGCTATCATTAGACCGGCGCTCGATCCGCCGTTGCCGATAACCTGGGCAGGCCGCGAAAATGACATCGCCGCTCTGGTCGATGCGGATGAGATCGAGATCGGCTTCCAGCCAAGGGCTGGCCAACTCCAGCGCGCCGGAAGCGGCCACCGCAACGGAGTCGACCAGGGAAGCGGCCTTCCTGTAGCTGAAGAAATCAATATAGAAGTCCCCGGTCGGGGTAAATGCCAGCGAGTGCGCCCCGGCGTAGAGCGTGGTTTCCGTGATATACTCGTCACCTCCCGCCGTGGACCCGACCCGGATCATCAACGGCCCCCGGCTGACGATGATCGTCAATGCGTGCAGAATGCCTACATCCCCGCCCGAGACCGTCACCTGCTGCCTGCGCCGCGCCGCCGTCGTCCCTGCACCGACCAACGACATATACCCGCCGGCAGCCCAATCCGACGTGGCCCCTGCGCCATCAAGATCGGTCCAACCGGTCAGATTGGTATCGAACGTGCCATTGGTAAGCGATGTCGCAACCGCTGGCCGGGACACCAGCGCATCGTTGACCCATACCCGCATTCGGCTGTCGGTCATCTCCAACCGGGCCGTGTCGGAGATCGAGAATACGAAAGGGAGGGAGATCGCCGCGAGGTTGCTGCGGGTGGCGCCTATATACTTCATGCCGGGGCGCAGCATCATCGAGCCCAGCGCACGGGGCATCCAGTTAACCTGTTCCTCGGCCGACAGGGCCAGCCGGGCAAAATCAGTGCGGGCCAACGCCAGGGGGGAGATGAGGCCGCGATTAAAGCTGTTGATGGCATGTTGAGCCATCAGACCGACCACCCGCCATTGCCGGGGTTACGATCCACCCGCTGCCGCCGCGACCTGACCCATGATCCGGTTGGAAAAAAAGCCGTGGGCCGGTTCATCGCATCGAGCGATTTTGCCGATTTGAGCATCTCATCCCAATGGCGCATCACCCGCGCTTCATCAGCGTCACCGGTCAGGCCGCCGACAATCTCCTTGGCGAGATAGGCCGCGACCAGTTTTGCAAAATTCTCCGGCCAGAGCGAAATGTCCGCGCCGTAACTAACCCCGTTGGAAACCCATCGGACATAGATGGTCTGGAGATCGGCGTACCAAAACCGGCGTTCGTCCTGATATTCGAGCAGCGGCTGCTTGAACCATTCGTCCGAGCAAATCCCCGCCACCCGCGCCAGATCGGCGGGCTGGTCGAAGGCGTAGCGGTAGCCGAAAGCAGGGGTGATCGACGGTGAATAGTCGATCTGGGCTGTCCTCATGGCGAAGGTCCATTGCCCAATTTCAAGGCAGTGCCGCACAGCGCCGGTAGTAGAGCCATCGCCCCATGCATCATCGAGCAAGCGGCGCGCCTCGCGGCTGTCGGTCAGCGCGGCGAGGCGCCGCTCCTTCACCAGCCGCAGGGCGTCATTGTAGATCGTCAGTTTGCTCGACGCCATGTCACCCTATCCTATACGTTACGAAGGTATTCGTCGCGGTCTTGCGGGTGCGCCAACGGGATGAAGTATTGATTGCGGTGGTCGCGAGCCCGCTGATCGTATGCCCGTTTCCCGCAACCATCGTGACAACCCCGACCGATGACCCGAGATTTTGCAACACCCAATCAAACGCGCCGTTATTGGCGAGCAAGCCGCCGAGGATGCCCGCATTGGTCAAAGTCCCGGTGGGCAGCGTCAGCGAAACCGCAGTGGCAGAGGTCGAACTGATAATGCATGTAAGCAAGTCTGCGATTGTCAGAGTGGTCGTAGCATTCCGCGCGGTCGGCGCACCCTGCTGAAAAAACACGTTGCCGGTAAACACCGGGCTGGCGAGAGAAGCCTTGGCAGCAAGGTCGCTGGTCAGGTTGGTGACCGTCGATTCCGCCTGCGTCCCGGTATGGTTCGCGCGATCGAGCAAGGTCGCGTCCGAACTGTTCGCGGTCGATCCCGTCGCCACGCCAGCAAGTTTGCTATCAAGAGCAGTGGTGTACGAAGCGGTCGTGTTGGTCAGGACCGGGGCGAGCGACTGCTTGCCATCGAGTTGCCCTTGCAGCCCAGTGCAGTCCCCCACCACATGGCCGTGCGATGCCGGGGTGTAACTGCTGGGTTTTCCAGTAATATCGACCCATGCCGTCGAGCCTCCCCCGCCGAAAGTGCAGCCTGGCGCAAAAGAGAAGGCGCCGCCCGATACCACATAGCTTTTGTTGGTATCAATCTCGAACAGGACATGGCCTGCTATCGCGGAAGGCCGCGCCTCGGTCGATAGGCCGATCCAGAGGCATTCGCCGGATTTCTGGGTGAGTGCAAACATCAGATCACTTCGTAGCTAAAGTGAAAATACATCGGCTGATTGGTCAGATCGCCCGCGACGAAGATCATTTCGGCCCGGTCGTTGGCGGCATCGGCGCGGATCGCTGCGCCCTGCCACGCGACCCCGGACGCAAAAGCCACTCCCGCGCAGTCTTCCGCTGCCCCGAAATTCGACGCGATCGGCAGGGATATCCCGAGCTGGGTACTGGTGGCCGGCGCGGTTGGATCGATGTCCACCCGCCCCGAAACCGTCACCACATTGCCGACCCGGAGATACTGGCAGACATAGGCCGTTGATGCGTCGAGATTGGCGACATTGGTCATGGTCGGCGTATAGGTTCCCGCCGCCGTTGCAACGGCCAGGGCAGTCACGTTGGACCCCGCTGCCGCCGTGACCGCCCCTGTCAGCGCGGCGCGTTGCAACAGCGGTGTGGCATCGACATAGACCAGCGAGCCATCGACCATTGCGCCCACGGCGTCTTGCGCGGCTTCGTCGGTATAGGCCGCTGACCCACTCGCTGCCGCAGTCAACCGGCCTTGCTGGTCAACCGTGATGTTGGCGTTGGTATAGACCCCCGGTGCGACTGCCGTGTTGGCGAGCGCTACGTCATTGGCGTTTACCGTGATCCCTGTTCCGGCGCCCACGTCGAAGGTGCGGCTCGCGGACAGATCGCCGCCACCCGTCATGCCAGCGCCTGCCGTGAACGTCACCACTTCGACGACAAAACCCGGTTCGATTTGCTGCTTGAAATAATCGAACCGGGTCTTTGTCCAGGTCACGCGGCGACCCGGCGCTCATAGTCGCGGGCCCAGTTCTCGGCCTCTGCCTTCAGCATCTTGTCGTGCAGGATCATCTTGTCCGCCTTGCGCATCACCACATATTTGAGGTGCGGTCCCTTGAACAGCACCTCAACCGGGCTGTCATCGGGCAATTGCACGCTGTCCTGATTGAGTTCGACTTGGAACAGGATCCCGGTGCGGACAAAGCCGGTGCCGGTCTCCAGCACGATATATTCTGCGTACCACGCTTCATCATCGGGCACGGCGACAATGCGGTCGAACCGGCGCAGGGTGCGGGCCTCATGCACCCAATAGGCCGGCGTCAGGAGATCGTCTGGCGCGGTGCCCTCAAGCGGTGTCGCGCGGTATTCGGTGTTGACATAATCGCCGCGCACGAAGCGGTCGGGGGTCAGGGCTTTCATGGAGGCTCCTTCGGGCAAAGAAAAGGCCCGCCGGGTGAGGGCGGGCCTTTGAGAGATATTGGTGAACTTAACCGTCAGTCTGAATCGGTCTGAGTGATGGTGGTCAGGTCATTCAAATCAGTCGTGCCATCACCAGTCGCACTAACCTGGTGCAGGGTGACGATGACCGGCGATGCATCGCTATCCATCACATAGACGAGATCGCCGACCTTCATGCCGAGCGAACCGCCATTGGTGATGTAGTTCGCACCATCGACGGTAGCGGCACCATCCGTGCTGGCGTAGGACCAGATGTTAGGGCCACTGCCGCCGAGAGCTTGGACCATCAGCTTGGGCGGGTTGGAAGAAGCATATGCCATTGTCAGTCCCCCTTATTCAGCAGCGTGGCCAGAGCCGTCATGGTTCATGACGACAATGCCGGTGTTCTGGAGCAATTTCGCGCCGGTATAGGCCGATGCGCGGAAGTAGCTGTAATCCTGCTCCTCGTCATAGCCCGCCACTGCCGAGATGCCCGCCGTGTCAACCGCATGGCCGATGGCCGAGCGGTGGAACATGAAGCACTTCTCCGCGCTGGTCGCCGCGCCCGGAAGACCGGGGTGGACGATCCAGTTGACGTTCAGCCAACGGTACATCATCGGCTGATCGCGCCATGCGCCTGCCGCATTGTCCATCGGCTTGATCGGCACATAGTCCGCCGAGCTGAATTCGGGAGCGCGCATGATGTAGGCGTAGAACGACGGCGAGATGGCGGCGAAGATATTGCCATCCCACGGCACCTTGGCATTGCCGAGGATCGCAAGAGCGCGCAGTGCCAGTTCGACCGAAGCGGTCTGGGTAGCGCCGGTGTCCTGCGTACCAGTATTCAGTTCGGTGATGATCTGGTCGTCGATCTTGCGGTTGATCGTGCCGCGCGTGCTGTCCTGCGCAATCTCCCGCTGGTCGCTCTGCGACTGGAAGATGTTGAACCCGGTCTTCTGCACAAGGTCATGCTGTTCGGTCAGGGTGGCAGTGGTCTGGGTCAGGTTGTCGTTGCGGGCCGGGATCAGGCCGTTGACGCCGCGCGTGACAGCGGTTGCGGAACCAGAATCCGCGACGAGGAAGGTCGCCTGGTTGCCCTTGATGACAGCTTCGGTCGTGGTGGTCATGCGGAGCAGGGCCTCGCGCTGTTCGAAGCCCTTGATCCATTCCTGACGATATTGAATTTGCGCTGCGGTAGCGGGCATGATTGGCCTCCTGAAAAATCGTTGCGATTTTCACAGGAAGGCCGGGATGGAGCGGAAACCGGAAGCGTTGGCGCGGTTTCAGGCTCTTGATCAGCCGCTGCGTGCGTTCCTTTGTCTCACTGGCGATGCGGCCGAACCGGGTATCGCGACATGAAATGCCAGAACGGCGTTACATTGTTTCAATCAGCGCCCCATGTCAACGAATTTTATCACGCGCGTCGTAGAGCGTGAGCAAGCGCCGCTGGAGCTTGGTCTGGCCCGCGTCGTCTTTGTCGCCTTTCCAGTACTCGCTTGTCCGGTTGCCCATCTTCGCTTCGATCTGGCCGATCTCGTCCGCAATGGCATCGGCCTGATTTGCCCCGGCACCTGGGACCACCGTCACGAGCGGGTTCTGTTCCAGCGCCAGCCCGGCGAGAAACTGGATCACGGCCGGATTGTTGCCGATGCTGGTCCCGTCCGGCAGGGTTGCGCCCATCAGCGCCTCCTGCACCGGCTCAGGCAGGGTGCCGAGATAGGACTTCACCGCATTGATATTGCGCTTGTAGTCAGGCCCCCATTCGCCGGTCAGCGCCTCGATACCTTCGGTCTTTGCCGTCTCGTTCCGGGCCTGCGTATCGGCGTACTGCTGGTCAACGATATCGTAATAGGTCGAGAGCATCGCCTCAACCACCGGCTTGGGCGCGTTCATGCCGTGCATCGCGGTGAGTATCTTATCCACGGCGGGCCGGTCATCATCCCCGACCACGAGGCCATCAGGCAGCTTTTCGAGATAGCCTTCGGGTGCGCCGGGGACGCCGAACATGGTGCGGTAGGCGGTCAGTTCCTCCTCGCTGGCATTATCCCCGAGCGGGCGGATATACTTGCCGGACGCGATCGCATCGCGCTGCTTCTTGAATTCGGCCATCGCAGCGGTTTCTGACTGGTAGCGCCCGAGATAGCCCAGCAGCTTGTCGTCAACCACGCCGTCCGCCGTCGCCATCCTGGTGCGCCAGTCGTCAACCGGCTTATCCTCGATGACCGGGGCGACAACAGGGTCCGTGGCTACCGGATCAGTC
>ERZ1292642.662-Hain-H14-01um-R1-662-length-18600-cov-5_pt1 | contig 18600 bp, 38 predicted proteins | sample MGYA00564403_ERZ1292642 | MGnify/ENA primary metagenome ERZ1292642 (study PRJEB36523, sample SAMEA6512643) | groundwater metagenome | collected 2019-01-09 | study: AquaDiva: Metagenomics assemblies of 32 groundwater samples | reverse complement strand
ACTAATCCACCTTCGACCGGTGGATTTTGTGTGCCTAAATGTTGTATAATTATAAGTGGAGTAGGTGTGCTCATAACCATAATTCAGTGGGGCTTCGGCTCCCTCACGGTCAAGCCATTGGCGGACAACCGAAAGGAGAAATACCTAAGGATTGTCTAGCAAAACTGTAGACTGAATTGTGGCTACAAGCACATCTAAGTTAGGTATTCTTAATGCTGGTGCTTAAAATTTATCAATGTGTTGCAACATTGGTGGCTTTTGCCCAAGGCATCAGCACTAAGAATATCTAACCGGTTCTTTTAAGGAGAAAACATGAAAGCGCACCTGAACTCGGCCAATGAAGTAGTAATCCGGCAATTTGCCTGTCGGTGTCCGTCCTGCGGGGTGGAGACAGACATTCCGCCTTTGGAGATTTTGAGGAAGATTGCTTCTGACCCAAACAACAAGATTCCTCTCAAGAACTTGTTGGTGAAGAATGTGAGAATCATTCTCTCCAATCCATAGGAGGTGGCTGTGAAAATCAACTGGCATTACATCTCTTTCGTTCACTCTTGCGGGAAGAAAGGTAACATCCGTGAGTTCCTTTTTTCTAGAGATGGAAGAATACTCATTGAAGGGTTTTGTAGTCAGTGCGGTGAGGACTTTGAGATTGAAGACGACTTGTTGTCCATACTTGCAAAATGCACAACAGGCGACTACATCCAATATCTCGCCATTCACAAGGGCGAAGCCATTGTCGTAGAAAGGAGGAAGGAAGAATGCGATACCATAAACTGAAAGCTCCGTGGTGTTGCCTAGGAGAAGGCACAATCCACTGGCATCGTTATTGGTGGGTATCTGTCTTCCACGAATTCTTTTTTGGCAAAGGTGACTTGGACGAAAGAAACATCGTCTGAAGGGAGGCGTATGAGGTTTGGTACGTTAAAACTCCGAAGTTATCTTTTCCGTTTACGGCAAGCTCGCAAGAGTTATGTCCGACTGCGGAAAAAATCTTTTCGCCGTTTCAGGAGAGAGGGAGTGCATCCATATTCTCGGTAGCAATACTGGACACAATCTAAGGGGTCGGCTTCGGCAGGCCTCTTTACTTTTTTATAGAAATGTATTTTAACGATATTAACACTTTACATTAAAACTTTTTTCAATTATTATATGTGCATGCTGAACAATAAGAAAAAAGACAATTGCATATTTTCGCGTCTTGTGGTAATATATAACTGTCTTTTTGTTCAGCACAAAAACGTAGAAGTCCCTCGCCTTTAATTAGGTTGGGGATTTTTGCGTTTTCAAGTCAAAACGAAAGTGCTTTCGGGGATACACTTAAAAAAATAAATCCGTAAATTCTTTAGAAGGCAAACAACAGCGTGGGCAATGTCGCCCCCTGACAACCTACGACCTTGCTTGCCTTTTAGAGAATAAGTTTTGCATTGGTTATTATCAGACAACAATTGTTTCATTCAAGGGATAAGAAACACTGATTGAATATAAGATGCTCGTTTTGTCCATTAAGCCTTTATTTTTCAGTAGACGAAAAATGCAGTATCAAGGGATATAAAGGGGGAGATATTACTTATGGAATTAAATGTAAATATAAATGAATACTTAAAGCAGTTCAAAGTTTATAATCCTAAAACTCTTTTTCCGCCTAATTTTGAAAATCTACAAAAGAATCTTTGTCCTGTTTGTAATAGAAAACTTTACCCAAATATGCAGAAGACAATTTACAGATGTAAAAGTAAAGCAGGAGATAAATTTGTTATTAGAAGTAAAATATTATTAGCGTTAGGGGGAAGTTTGTAAAACTTGACAAGAATTATACGCAGTCGTCTGGTATAAACAGGGCTTGCACAAGGACAGGGACTATGCTATATTATAAATAAGTGAGGATGTGAGGGTATGGTGCAGACGAAGTTTTGGTTACGACTAGGATTCACGCCGACCATACCCGAAACCCTCCCACAAAAAATTATGAAAAAGAAAAACAAGGTTTTATTAAAAGTATTAGTAGAAGTAGAACAAAAGAAGTGGGTCGAAAAAGAAGCTAAGAAGCTCGGAATAAGCGAAGCAGAGTTTGTGAGGTCATTATTACCTAATAAATAAAATATGAATAAAATAAAGAATTTGGTTACAGTTGTGTCTATTGCGTTTGGAATTGCTTTCTTGGATGGGATGTTTACTTTTGGTCTAAGTGAAGGATTTTATATTTTGCTAGGTTCAGTTGAACTTGTTTGCTTAATTTGGTTGTTAAAATTAGTCTATTCAAAATAATATGAAAAAGTTTAGCGATATGAAGGTAAATAATTGGAAACAAGAGTATGCACATCGTCAGTTGTGGGCATTAACAATATTATCAGCCAGCCTTTTATTAGCTTTAATTCAATAATATGGATACATTTGAAGAATTTTTAGCAAGTAAGTGTCCTTCAGAATTGATAATGAATAATTCTCCAGAAGGAGAAGAAATGTGGATTGAGCAATTAGACGTGCAGGAATTAATTGATTTTGGCGACGATTATGGAAAATACATAGCAAAAGAAACAGCGCTAAACATAGTTGATGAAATTAGTAAAAAATATAATTAAAATGAAAACAATTAACATTAAAGGAAAAGAATATGTGCCGGTAGTGGAAAGAGTAAAGGAAGCCCATAATCTACATAAAGATTTGGAAATTATTACTGAAATTGTGGAGGTAGCTACTGCTGAAGATCAACGTACTGGTGTTAAGGCGACTATAAAGTTTGGTGGTAAAACTTTCACGGGACATTCTCAAGCATTATATGGGGTAGGAATGATGGGAGATGTTGCTTTAGAAATAGCTGAAACTTCTGCCATAGGTAGAGCTTTGGGTTTTGCGAACATCGGCTTGATTGACGGCATCGCTAGTGCAGATGAAATGAGAAAGGTTAAAAAGCAAAAGGTCGGCGAAGCCGAAGGAGATGATGATTTAGGATTTTAAATTTATGGAACCAATAAAATTTTTCAATTTACAAAAAAATAACAAAAAAAATGACAGCCAGCCTGATTACAGAATTTCTTTTAAAACCCAAGACACATTTATAGAAGGAGGGGCTTGTTGGATTAAGACAGATAAAAGCGGAAAACCTTTTCTTTCTTGTAAATTGTCAGATAAGTGGAAAGACCACACAGATGAGAGTAAAACTCGAAAAGGCTGGCATTTAGAGGAAGATATGCCCGTAGAAGCCTCTGTAGAGCCCAAAAATGCCCCAGGAGACGAAGATGTAGGCTTTTAGGTAATAATCCACATTATGAAACTCCAAGACCTTATAATCGCAGTTAAAGAGCAATCCCTAACAAAAGATCAATTAGAAGGTTATCAGTCAGAAATGAGTAATGTGTATGCCCAGATGCAAATGGAAATGGCGGACTTAGAAAAAGATGAAGCATTGTTTATGGCAAAAATAACACCAGAAGATTCGGTAGCACAGATGAAAATATGGTGGAAAGCTACAGAAAAAGGACAAAGATTAATTGTCTTAAAAAGATATTGTTTAGCCACCAAGACATTATTAAATTCCCTCAAAAGTCGTTTATATTCAATTTACTAAAATGGAACCAACATTACGAAATCGCATCCAAAGATATTTCTCTCAGCGCCCTACTTTATGGATCAACGGAAGAGATATAGAGGAGTTAGCCATGCACGCCGGGTACAAAGCTAGTAATGCGTCAAGGAGACTTAGAGAACTGGCGGAAGAGGGATTTTTAGAGAGGGAAGAAAGGAAAGGAAAGAGAGTAAGGTCGGTTTGGTATTGTTTAAAAAATACACTATGAAACGCACCCCATTCAAACAAAAAGCATATAAGCCGATGAAGCGAACTCGCTTAAAAGTAGTCGGTGACAATGACACAGCTCTTAAAAAGCAAGATATACAAGATTTGGTCAGAGATATAGTTATTTTACGAGATGGTGGATGTCTTTTTAAAAACGAAAAAGGGCATGTATGTACAGGATTTGCGAAAGATGGACATTTAATACTACAAGCCGATCACTTACTAAGCAGGGGAAATTCAGCCACATTCGCAGATACTCGTTTAATAGTTTGTGTTTGTAAAGGAATACATGGCTGGAAATCAGTAGGAAGTAATTTAAGAAAAGCAGAATATGATGAACGAATAAAAAAGCTACTATCACCGGAGAGGGTTCAACTATGGGAAAAATGTGATCAAGCAGTCAAAGCACACCAAAGTTATAAGCCCGACTGGTCGCTAGCAATAGTTGCCCTTAAAAAGGAATTAAAAGATTATCAAGATAAACTAAAATGAAACCATTTTCACCTCAAGATATTTTTAAAGAAAGAGTTAACCGCGAAGCAGATTATGAATGGGCAAAAACCCCCCAGCCAGAAATACCAAAGTTCATCCCGACAGAAATAGAAAAGAATAAACCATGCTGGACAAATTTCTTTATAGATATATTATTTAATTTTAGACCCTAATCCCTATGAACAAAATCTACAAAAAAAGCATAGAGAAAATATTAAAAGAATGTGATAATCATCGTTCTTCCCCTCAAAGCTATTCTTTGGGACACGTTGAAAAGGTAATGGAGAAAATTTTTGTTATACATTCAATGGTTTTATTAGAAGAAATGACAAAATGGTTGAAGAAAAGGAAAATAAAACGGGTAATAAACGATGAAATTGAAAGACAGATGGCAAAAGGATACAACTTAGCAATTACTGAAACCATCTCCCACCTAGAACAAGAATTACAGCTAATACAATCCAATGTCTAAAGACCAAGAAAAAACAGAGTGTGTATGTAAATGTCATTCTCTTAAAAAAATGTCAGGAGAATTTAATGAATCTTGTTGCACTAATTGTTTCTTATCCCCCACCCAAGAACCCGAAGAATGGGAAAAGGAGTTTGATGAGAAATTTGTATGTAAAACTTGCCCAGATACCACACTTCATTTTGATGGAGCAGATAAGGTTGAAAAAGTAAAATCCTTTATCTCCCAAGAAAAGCAGAAAACAAGAGAGGAGATAAACGAAAAATGGCTAGAACTTAATTTACAAAACGACAACAAAGAAAATTGGGACAAAGAACTTACTAAATTTAGTTTATATATGCAATCATTATCACTCACTAACTTAAAAGAAGAATAGTATGGAAAAGAAAACAAAGAAAATAAAGAAAGACAATCTGATTGCGTATGGTTGGCACGAATGCGGAAAATGTAAAGCACATTATCAAGAATATCATAAATGCCATTTATAAATTAAGAAGAATAAAGGATATTCAAAACCTATGAAAACCTTAGATTGGGAAGAAATACTTATAAATGAGGGATTAAAAGATTGGAAGATAATTATTTCAAAAGGAGGTTTGTTATGTCAGCAATCTACTAAGACTATATTTCTTGTTGATAGAAAAGATTTTGGGGGCTTCCTACACGAATTAGCTCACGCAATAGTTGGCATTAGAAAAAAATGGGATAAAACGGGACACGATGCAATTTGGGGAGATAAACTTACTGATTTAATAAGAAAATATACTAAAACCAAATGAAAACCTTAAAACAATGGCTATGAAAGAAGAACAATTATGGGATTAAAAGTAAAAGAGTATAGTATTATTAGATTAACTATAAAAGATATGGAGAAAGAAACAAGTACAAGTATTAAATTAAATGATTTAACAGCGAAAAATATTGTTTTCAACGCTGGCGAACCAATGCAGGAAATAATAAAATTAACGCCCGAATATTTCTATTATAAAGGAAAGAAAGTTAGCGACATTAACAAGATATACCAAAGATTTAGCGAATGGATGAATTTAGCAGAAAAAACTAAGTTAAAATAATATGAACCAAAAACCAAGTGAGAGAATAAAGGAAATATATAAAAAAATAACCAAACAATATCCATTAAACGGGGAAATAAATGTTGCTCTTAACAATATAATAGCAATTGTAGATTTCCTTGACGAAAAATACGAAGAAGAGCAGGGGAAGAAAACCCTAGAAGAAAAACAAATTGACTTAATTGTTGAAAGGATAAGGCAAGAAAATGAAAAAGAATAAACCCCTAAAGTTTCCTGCAGTAACGATAGTAAAAGACTCCCTAGACCAAGGAGCTATGTATTTTGATTCTAAACTCTTATATTCAATGAAACCAAAACCTAAAAAACACAAGCACGAGTGGGAATGTCATAAAGATATAAATATGACCCTTGCTACTTATAGAGATTTTAAAATATGCAAAAAGTGTCTAAAAATAAAGAGATGAACACAGTTAAAATTAAAATAGAAGAACACGAACCTCACGCTATGGAATACGGAAAAATCTGCCCTTTTTGTTATATGAGAAGCAATATAGAAATACAGAAGAAAATAGATGAGTTAAATGAGATAAAGCGATGAATACTACCAAAACATCAAATATAAATATAGTTTGTTCTGAATGTGGCAAAGAAGTAGTAATAGTAACAAGTTTACATAGTTCCGTAGATACGATTATTAAATGTAAAGAACACGGGGAGATTTTAAGATTTAGATAAAAATAAAATGCTAATTCCTAATGGGTATTGTCACGTTTGTAAAAAAGAAACTAAAACCTACAATCTTTACTGTAGTAACAAATGTTTCCAGGCTGATAGGATAAGATACACAAACGAGACGCCTAAAGAAGCTCGACAAAGGATTAAAAATAACGTAAAATTACAATAATGAACCCGCAAGATTTTTTGAGGTTGGCAAACAATTTCTATCTTTCAAGAGGGTTAGAATCTCGGATTGAAAGAATCGCGATTGACGCTGAATTTGTGAATTACTATGTTACAAACCAAAAAGGATTACCTAGTTCAAAAGTAGCTTTCGTCTTTATATGCCTTAACCCTCTCTATTGGCAGTATGCGCCGGAAATGGTAATGGGTGCTAAAAAGTTCTTTCTCCCCGGCCATAAGACTGATTTCTTCTTTTGGACAGACATCCCTGAAACTGGAATCAAGGAACGCATAACCGAAGCATGGCAAAAACAAGGTCAGAATATAGAAGACCCCAACATTGCTAAATCTATCGCTGATATAAGCCAATCCGTAGAAGACTTGAGAGGCAAAACCGATATAACTCTATTTCCCACCGAAGCAACCGACTGGCCATATCCTACTCTTTTAAGATACAACCTATTTCTCCAACAAGAAGAAAAACTAAAGGAGTATGACTACATTTTTTATTGCGACATAGACATGAGATTCGTAAGTGTAGTAGGAGATGAGATTTTAGGAGACATAACCGCTGCCCAGCATCCCATGTACGCCGTAAAGAAAGAATACTGGCCACCCTATGAACCCAACGAACATTCCGCGTCCTACATAAAACGCCCCGGCCGACTGATAGACGATGGAGGAAAACCAAGATTCATGCCTCTTTACTTCGCTGGAGGATTCCAGGGAGGAAAATCTGACAAGTTTATTGAAGCTATGAAAGAATGCCGGAAAATTATAGAAAAAGACCTCACTCAATCTTACATCCCTATCTGGAACGACGAGAGCGCTTGGAATAAGTATCTGTCCGAAAACCCGCCAGAGGTAGTCCTCACCCCTTCCTACATTTATCCCGACAGTTTAATAGACCAATTTTATGTTCCACTATGGGGGCAAAATTACCAGCCAAAGCTAATGACTTTGACTAAGTGGTTTTCTACTTCTAAGGCCGGGGGAGAAGCCGTCAAAGAAATGATCGCCAAGAATAAAATATGAAAAATATCAGCGTCATAATCCCTTCATATAACCAACAGGATTATCTAGCCGATGCTATCGATTCAGCACTAGGGCAGACTGTCCCTTGCGAAATTATCGTAGTAAATGACGGATCGACGGATAATTCGCTCACCATTGCGCAGAAATACGAAGGCATTAAACTGGTGAATCAAGTAAACAAAGGCCTTTCCTCCGCGCGCAACGCTGGTATTATGAACGCTACTGGAGACTACATCCTTTTTTTGGATGCAGACGACATACTTCTACCGACTTGCGTAGAACGGATAATCGAAACTATCGAATCGACGGGGGCAGATATTGTTTCTCCTTCTTTCAAAGAGTTCGGCGTGCGCAATACTCAGATAATCCTGATGCCTAACCCTCAAATAGAAGACTTCAAAACAGGCAACAGGATAGGATATTGTTCGGCAGTAAAGAGAGAAGCCCTGCTCGAAGTCGGAGGATATAGTTCCCGAATGACTTTTGGATTTGAAGATTACGCCCTCTGGTTCGATCTCCTTTCCCGAGGAAAAAAAATTGTAACTATTCCTGAAATATTATGGTTATATAGGACAAAAGAGAATTCTATGATAAATGATGCAATGGCACATAGAGATGAATTGATGGCTCAGATTTATAAAGATTTTCCAAAGATATTTCCAGAAGAGCAAAAACCAATTATAAATACACCATTACCAAAATGAGAAAAGTTAGACAAACAATCGGCGGACTCGGAAACCTTATGTTCAAAGAAGCATTTATCTATGGACAAATGAGAGAAGGTTATATCTCGGACATCTATGTGCAAGGCGAAAAATACTGGAGGGAATATAGCGACGAAATCAAACAAAGATTCGGTGAAGGAATAGGATACATAGACAAAGTAGCTTTACAAATAAGACGGGGTGATTACGTGGGAAATTCGTTTTACACAGATCTCACTCAAACTGACTATTACCAAAGAGCGGTCGCAATGTTTCCAAATGAAGAATTTTTAGTTTTTTGCCACGATAACCAAGACTTCGAACAAGATAAAAAGGACAAAGAATGGTGCAAAGAGTTTTTAGATAAACTAATCCCCGGTAAATACGAAATGAACCTACCAGCAGACGAGACTGAAGACTTAAATAAAATGGCGAGTTGTAAAGCGAAAATAATCGCCAATAGTTCCTTCGGCTGGTGGGCGGGGTATTTAGGAAAGGGGCAAGTAGTAGCTCCGAAACAATGGTTTAGCGATGGGATAGAAAGGATTGAATTACCAACTAATTTTATAAAGATATGAAAACCATTTTGATTACCGGAGCTTTGGGGCTTAGTGGCAAAGAAGCTGTATCTTTTTTTAAAGACAAAGGATGGCAAGTTATAGGGATTGATAACAATAGTAGAAGCAAATTTTTTAGTACATCCCCAGAAGAACAAGGAGAAATTTTTAACATAGATATTCGCAATGAGGGTGCTATAAATGAATTATTTTCATATTATAAATTTGATGCCATTGGACATTTTGCCGCGCAACCGAGCCATGACTACTCTAAAGACCATGCCTTAGAAGATTTTGACATTAACGCTAGAGGAACACTCATCCTCTTAGAAGCTACCAGAAAACATTGTCCTGATGCTACATTCGTTCACATTTCAACTGACAAGGTTTACGGAGAGAATATGAGAGATACGACTTTTGAAACAGAAACAAGGTATGAAGTAACAAAATCTTTTGATGAAAAACTATCCCTAGACAACACTACTCGCTCACTATTTGGCTGTTCTAAAACTGCGGCAGATATATATGTTCAGGAATACGGCAACTATTTTGGCATGAAAACTGTTTGCTTCCGATGCGGATGTATTACCGGCAGAAACCACAAAGGAGCAGAACTGCATGGTTTTATGTCCTATCTAGTGAAGTGCATCAAAGAAGGCAAGACCTATAAGATTTTCGGCTACAAAGGCAAGCAAGTTCGAGACCAAATTCATGCCTATGATCTAGTTTCTGCTTGCTACGAGTTCATACAAAACCCAAAATGCGGAGCGGTCTACAATATGGGAGGAGGGGCAGAACGAAGTCTATCCATTTTAGAAGCCATTGAATTGGTAGAACACGAAACAGGCAAGAAAGCAATAACAGAATACTTGCCAGAGCCAAGAAAAGGTGATAGAATATGGGATATACATGACGTCTCTAAATTTCAAAAAGATTTTCCAAATTGGGATTATAAATATTCACTAAAAGATATTATAAAAGACCTATGTCAAACATCTTAATCACCGGATATAAAGGAAATGTCGGCTCAAGACTTTCAAAGAAGTTTGATAACTTCATCGGCATAGATACTAAAGAAGGAAAAAATCTTTTAACTTGCGAATTACCGGAAGAAGTAGACATCATATTTCACTTAGCCGCGCACGCTCCCGTAGAACATTCTTGGCAAGACCCTGTCCGAACAATGGAAAACTTCTCCAGCACTGTCCGCTTGGCTCATACTTACCCGAATGCAAAAATAATCTTCGCTTCCACAGGGGCTTCGCTAGAACCCTCCTCCTCTCCTTATGGATTTTCTAAATGGGCGTGCAATGAATACTTAAAACACTTCCATAAAAATGCAGTGATACTTTACTTTACCAACATCTTCGGACAACCTCGGAGTGTAGTAGACATCTTCAAGGGCAAGGACGAAGTAACGATTTACGGAGATGGTCTTCAGACTAGAGACTACGTTCACATAGACGATATTGCAGACGGACTGTTCAAAGCAATGGAATGGCAACCAGGCGAATACTACATGGGAAGCGGGATCAAACATAATTTGCTTGAATTAGCCGAAGGAAAAAAGATTATTTTCAAGGAAGCGCGCAAAGAAGCGCGAGAGTCGGTGCTTCCGAATACCAGCCCAAACTGGACGCCTAAAATTGACGTGTTAAAATATATAAATGAAGTATAATTTTTTTGATCTTGACCATACTGTTACCGCTAGCAGACAAAAAATTTCACCTGAGATGAAAGATAAACTTTCCACCTTTGACAACGTGATTATTGTTTCAGGAGCAAGCCGTCTCCAAATGGAATATCAGTTAGATGGATTAAAATGTGAAATTATGGCTCAAAATGGCAATGATACTTCCTTGTGGAATAGAAAACTAAACAAACAACAAAAAAACGATATACTTAATCATTTAAGTTATTTTACAGAAATAGGGGAAGATAGATTAGAGGACAGGGGATGTCAAATATCATATTCTTTTGTCGGGCATCACGCTGACCCTGAAATCAAAAAAACATTTGACCCGAATGGAGAGAAAAGAAGAGAATTGTTAAAAAAATATCCCTTTAAAAGTAGAACAGTTGAAATAAAAATAGGAGGAACTACTTGTTTAGATTATTTCCCTAAAGGGTATAATAAAGGAAAGAATATAGAAGATTATCTCAAAGCTAGACGATGGAAGAAAAAGGACTGTGTGTATTACGGAGACGCCCTCTTCGAAGGAGGAAATGACGAAAGTGTATTAGGGATTATAAAATGTATAAAGGTCGAAGACCCTGAAGATTTATTAAAAAAACTATGAAACTAAAAACAATAATTGAAAACATTGAAAACATAAAAGCATTGCAGGAGGTAAAACTCCCGGTTAAAGCGTCGTTCAAGATGAAGAAAATCATCAATGCTCTCCAGCCAGACTTGAAAATCTACGACGAAAAACGAGGCGAGTTAATAAAAGAATACGGCACAGAAAAAGAAGACGGCAAGTTCAACGTCCCCAAAGAGAACTGGGAAGAATTTGCTAAAAAAACAAATGAACTTCTAGCGGTCGAGATAGAGGATAATTGGGGCAAAATAAAAATCGAAGAGCTAGAAGATATAAAGATTGAACCTAAATTATTACTAGATTTCGTTTTCAATGATTAGAGGCTTTACGGCAGGAGCGATGGATTTTCTTCATAGCGGTCATGTGGCTATGCTAGAAGAAGCTAAGTCTCAGTGTGATTATTTAATCGTGGGATTGCATACTGATCCGACCATTGACCGACCGACTAAAAACAAACCAGTGCAAACTACTTTTGAGAGATTTATTCAGCTTAAAGGTTGCAAATTCGTAGACGAAATAATCCCCTATGATACCGAAGAAGATTTAATAAATTTGCTTCAAACATTCCATCCTGATGTTAGATTTATAGGAGAAGATTATCGCGGCAAACCTTTTACTGGAAATGAATTGCCGATTAAGATAACTTATACAACTCGAAGACATAACTTTAGTAGCTCTAGTTTAAGAAAAAAAATACAAAATGCCTAAAATTTCTTTGATAATTCCCATACATGACATGAAAGACGGAGCTTTCTTTTTATGGAGAGCTATCAATTCTATTATGGAACAGACTTTCAAAGATTACGAAATAATCTTAACTAAAGAAGGGAAAATGGCGGAAAATACAAACGCCGGAATCAAGAAAGCTAAGGGGGAGTTAATCAAAATTCTATATATGGATGACTGGTTAGCTAATCCCCGCGCATTAGAACTCATGGCTTATGCGTTTGATGTGAACAAAGATTTGAATAAAGGAGAATGGCTAATCTGCGCAACAGACACGAATCCTAAACCTGAATGGACGAATGACATAGAAACCGGCAATAATAAGCTCGGTTCACCATCCGCTTTAATGTTCAGGAATCATTTTGAAGATAATTTATTATTTGATGAACGAATGTCTTGGCTCTTAGATTGTGATTTATATAAACGAATGTATGAAAAATATCCTTTTCCGCAGTTATTTTTCTTAGATGAGATAATGGTCAATATAGGTGTTCACGATGGTCAAATGACGAACATTTTAACAGATGAGGAAAAATTATTAGAACATAAGATAATTAAACAAAAATATGCGTAGAGTATTATTGACGGGGGCGAGTGGTTTTTTTGGGTCGCATTTATTGAGACATCTCTTAATGAAAACAGACTGGGATATAGTTTGTGTCGTTTCGTGGAAGCACAAAGGCACGCCAGAGAGAATAGAGAATGCGTGGGACGGACAGGATAAGAATAGAGTAACTATTATCCGGCATGATTTAGAAGCTCCATTTACTGAGCATACTAAGAAGATAATCGGAAAAGTAGATTACATTCTAAACATAGCTTCCAACTCACACGTCAATCGTTCTATAGACGACCCCGTTCCTTTTGTTACCGGTAATGTCCAACTTGTTCTCACAATGCTAGAGTTTGCGCGCGAAGTAAAACCAAAACTATTCCTTCAATTCTCAACCGACGAAGTTTACGGCCCAGCACCCAAAGGTGTGAATTTCAAAGAGGGCGAAAGAAGCAGACCCTCTAATCCATACAGTGCCTCAAAAATGGCGCAGGAAAACATCGCTTTCTCATACTGGAGAACGTATGATGTCCCACTCATCATCACGAATACAATGAATTTAGTAGGCCAGACGCAGGATGCAGAAAAATATCCTGCACAGTTAATACGCAAAATTTATCATGGAGATACAGTTACAGTTCACGGCAAACCTGACGACATAGGCCAGAGATTCTACATCCATGCCAGGAGCGCGGCCGATGCAGTTTTATTCATTATAAATAACCTACCTCCAAAACACTATCAAGAAGATGTAATCTTATCTCCCGATCAATACAACATCGTAGGTGAAGCAGAACTTAACAACTTAGAACTGGCAGAAATGACGGCTCGCTTAATGGGCAAAGAACTAAAATATGAATTTACTGATTTTCACAAGGGTCGTCCGGGCCATGACCGCAGATATGCGCTTTCAGGAGAAAAACTTAAAAATTTAGGATGGAAACCTCCCGAAAACTTTGAGGAATCTTGGAAAAGGTCGATTGATTGGACGCTAGAACATAAAAACGAATGGCTATAAAAAAACCAAAAACATTTGACGGGCGTTATGGCGGGGCTACAACTGATGAGCGCGAAATGCAAGCCATTATTAAGTCGATTTATAAATCTAATAAAACAGGGAATTGGCAGACTGCTTCCGAAGCTAAAAAAATGGAAGAAGAAGCTGCTAAATTTCTTGGTGTAAAATATGGAATATTAACCACGTCTGGGTCTTGCGCTGGTTTATTGGCTCTTGCTTCGCTGGAGCTTCCAAGAGGTTCTGAAGTCATCATCTCGGCAGTTACGTTTCCCACTATATTTAATATTATTCTTCAATGCGGGCTTATTCCTGTGGTTGTTGATGCTAGAGTAGGAACTTATAATTTCAATGTTGATGAGGTAGAACGGGCTATTACAAACAAAACTAAAGCAATAATCGCCATTCATGCGCTTGGCAATCCAGTGGATATGCCAAAGCTAATGAAAATGGCTAAAAAATATAATGTCAAAGTCATCGAGGATAATTGTGATGGGTGGGGTAGTGCTATTAACAGTAAACTTGTTGGCAGTTTTGGCGATGTCTCAATCACCTCTTTTCATGCGGCTCATATCGTTAGTATGGGTGTTGGGGGTGGCGTCTTCACAAATGACAAAGTTTTGGCTCAAAAAGTCAGAATGTACAGAGACTGGGGAAGACAAGCAGACCTAAATGTCTCAGAGAACAAAAAGTGGAAATCTCTCCCAACAGACTACAATCCTCGTTTCATTTACGAAAAAATAGGGTACAACTTTCAAGTGTTGGAACTCCAAGCGGCAATGGGCAGAGTACAACTCCGCAAAGCCGACAAGATTAAACGCCTAAGAAAAAAGAACTTTGATTATCTTTGTGAAGGATTGTTGAGCTTCCAAAATGACCTGATATTTCCCTACTCCGTAGAAGGAGCGGATGTCTGCTGGTTCTCCCTTCCCTTGACCACCACGGGCAACCGAGGCAAACTCTTGCGACACTTAGAAAAGCACGGATTGGAAACTAGGCCAATGTTTGCCGGAAACATCACCAAACATCCCAGTTATAAAGATTCAAAATACAGAGTGAGTGGAGAATTGGGGCAAGCAAACTATATCCTCAAACATTCATTTTGGATAACCTGCCATCCACGTTTAAAGAAAGTGGATATGGATTACATTATTAAAATATTCAAAAAATATTATGTTTAATTTTTTTAAATCTAGTTGTGAAAAATATGGTCATTCCCAAGAGTGGGGAGAGGCGAGAATTGAGGGTCTTCCTTGGAAATGTAGAAAGTGTGGAATATATGGATTTGATTATTTTCCCGCATACGACCCAGAAAAAAAAGGTTATTATGATAAATATATTGAACAAAACAAAAAGAAACTATAAACTATGTTAAAACTGCCTAACATTACATTAATTGCTCTTGGTACTAAGAACTTAGAAGGAATGTTTAATGCGTTGGAGCGCAGTCAGGAAGGTATTGAATGGGGAGATGTGAAACTTATTACAGAAATAAACTGTCCCACGATAGACGATTGGAATAGGGCGATTGTTTATGACTTGAGACGTTATGTAGATACTGAATTTTGTATGCTTGTCCATCCAGACGGGTTCGTGGTTCACCCTGAAAGTTGGAATCCTGATTGGCTGAATTGGGATTACATAGGCGCGCCATGGCCTCTACCCACCGACGATTACTCCTATCGCACCCCAGACGGCGAGATAGTCCGAGTAGGCAACAGCGTGAGTTTACGAAGCAAAGGAATGCTAGAACTTCCCTATCAGCTAGAGGTGGCTTGGAGAGCCTACTTTGGTAATACAAATGAAGATGGTTTCCTAACAGTGCATAATCGTAGACTCTTCCAGCATTTCGGCGCCAGATATGCCCCAATCGAAGTGGCCAAACATTTCGGTAGAGAACTAGATATACCGGAGAACCAAGATGTAGAAAATCCCTTTGCATTCCATTTGCACGACACAATGACCGGTCGAAATGAGAAGTATAAGCATTTAGTTGTATGATCGTAGGAATTTTCCATCCAGGGAGTGGTTTGGGTAACCAGCTACACCGTTATATTGCTACTCGTATAAAAGCCCTAGAACTAGGCGTAGATTTTTCAATAGTAAATAGTGAAGGATTTAAAGGGAAATCTTTTATGAATTTGGATATGGGTTTAGGAGAGGATTTGCCTTATTTCGTCGAACAAGATACAGGAAAGATAGTTTGTTTCATTGAAGGACTGAATAATTACGAAGAATGGGACAAAAATGTCTATGACCCTGATTGGAATTTTGTAGAAGACAACACTATTATAGATGGGAATTTTGAAGATGAACGATATTTTGAAAACTACCTTTATGAAATAAGTAATTGGTTAGAAACAAAATGGTGGAGTATACCTGACGATGTATGTGTAGTTGGTTTTAGAGGTGGAGAGTATTATACAATTCCCGAACTAGGTTTGCCAGTTGAATGGTTTTACGAAGCTATGGAAAAAATGATACAGATAAATTCACGGATGAAATTCGAGATTCATACTGATGACCCAATTCTAGCAAAAAAGTTCTTCCCGCTTGATAAGATTGTGCATGATGTAGAATTAAACTGGAGAGCCATGAGATACGCTAAACATGCCATCATAGCCAACTCTTCTTTCTATGTTTTACCTAGATTGCTTAACGGAGGAATAACTTTGGCGCCGAAATACTGGAATAGATACAACACTAAGAAATGGGATTACCCGCAAGGATATTATAAGTTTTTTCAATACATTTAATGACCAAATATGTTGTTAGCAGATTTAATCAAAATTATGATTGGCTTTCTGAATATACTGATGACTATGTTATGTATGATCGTAGTGAAATACCAGCTCCTAACTCCATTCCAGTACCTAACATTGGTAGTGATCTCTATGATAAATTTACTTTCATTATCGATAATTACGACAACCTTCCTGACGTAGCCATTTACACAAAATGCAATTTATTCAAATACATAAGTAGAGAAGAATTTGACAAAGTAAAAGACAATACGAATTATACTCCGTTATGTAGCCAAGAGCATAAAACCTACTTACCCATATGTTGGTATGAAAATGGTTTATATGCAGAAACGAATGATTTTTGGTATCTTGGTTCTCACCCCCCTAAGAATAAAGAAAGTTTCAAGTCTCTAAAGGAATTATTAAAAATGGATAATAGATACTATAACTTATTTGCACCAGGGAGTGGGTATATTCTTACTCGTCAAGATATTCAAAGACACTCTAAATCCTTCTACGAAAAATTACGCTCTTATTTAGATTGGTCAATATATCCAGGAGAGTGTCAGATACTAGAACGCTCACTTCATTATTTGTGGGGAACTGATATAATAAAGGAATGAAAAAAGGCTCTAAAATGTCAGCAGAATCTCGCCTAAAAATGAGTATTTCTGCGAGTAAAAAAAGATTGAGTGAAGAACATAAACGTAAAATTGGCATTGCGAGTAAAAGACCAAATTTGGGTCAATTCAAAAAAGGTAGACAATCACAAAATAAAGGAAAAAATTTATCTGAAGAAACTAAGAATAAAATTCGCCTTGCGAGACTTGGAAAGAAATTAAGTGCGGAACATAAAGAAAAAATAGGAGCTAGTATTAGAAGGAAAAATTTAGTAGGAGAGAACCATTGGAATTGGCAAGGAGGTAAAAGTGATAACAGACATAAAGTTAGAACAGTTAAATATAAACAATGGGTATCAGATATCTTCAGCCGTGATAATTGGACTTGTCAAACTTGCGGAGTTAGAGGGACTTATTTACAGGCACATCATATAAAATCTTGGGCACATTACCCTGCACTACGATATGATGTTAATAATGGTGTAACTCTGTGTTTATCTTGTCATAAATTAACAGATAATTATGGGGGCAAAGGAAAAAAACTATGATTTACGATTGCATTATGTTTAATGGGGAGGCAGATTTATTTAGTATAAGGTACGAAATTCTTAAAAACTTCGTAGATGAATTTGTGGTTTTGGAATTCAATGAAACTTTTAGCGGTAATCCTAAACCTTTTTACTTTGAGAAGGAAGAATTTATTAAATGGCCGAAAGTTAAGTATTTTAAATTTACGAAAGAATACGAAAAATATTTAGAGTTAGCAGAGTCAAGCCCTAACACAAAAGGGGCTAGTCATTGGAAAAGAGAATTCGCAATGAAAGAGATGTTAAAGGATTGCCTCACCCATTTAAAGGATGATGACATTGTGTTCATTGGAGATTGCGATGAAATATGGAATCCCGAGTTTTTGCAATATTTTGAACCTGTGAGCAAGTGGGGGATAAAAATACCTCTCTATGTTTATACTTATTATCTAAACAATAAATCATCGGAGGTATTTTGGGGTAATTTGGTTTCTCGATATGGAAATATAAAAAACCAAATTTTAAATCATTTGCGTAGTGATAGTAATAAACCGGTTTTAAGAGATAACTCTATTTTAGGCTGGCATTTCACCTCTCTTAAAGACAGGCTTGAAAGGAAACTAAAAGACAGTTACACAGAAGAAAGTTATGCCACACCAGCCGTCTTAGATAGTCTTAAGACAAACATAGAAAACAACCGAGACTTTCTGGGTCGAGATTTTACCTACACAACTGACGAATCAGACTGGCCTCCATGGCTCAAAGAAAACAAGGAAAAGTATTTACATTTATTAAAATAAAGCATATAATTAAAGGATGAAAACCTACAAATTACTCCTCAAAGAAATAAAAGAAGACAACGCTTGGGGCTACCAAGACAAAGACGCTATCAAACGAGGCATAGTAGCCTTCCCCTTCAAAGGAAAAACGGATGATTACGATTTTGATCTTAAAAAAGGTGACGAAGTCTATTTCCAGTATGGCACTAAAGCCACATTAGATGGACAAGAATACACATTAGTATCTTTAACGAGCTTAGTATGTCAAAAATAATAAACTTTAACGCAAAAGAAAAACTATTAAAAGGCATCGCGCAATCGGTAGACGCAATGC
>ERZ1292642.661-Hain-H14-01um-R1-661-length-18618-cov-6_pt1 | contig 18618 bp, 19 predicted proteins | sample MGYA00564403_ERZ1292642 | MGnify/ENA primary metagenome ERZ1292642 (study PRJEB36523, sample SAMEA6512643) | groundwater metagenome | collected 2019-01-09 | study: AquaDiva: Metagenomics assemblies of 32 groundwater samples | reverse complement strand
TGGCAATACGCCGGATGCGCCGGATCAGGCGCAAGATGTTTCGCCGTTCGTCCACGACCGGATAGGCCGCTATCATGGCACAAATGGGCACCGATGCGATAAAAACGAGGATGGCTAGGGTTGATAAGGTCATTGCAGGGAAGCGTACCTGTGGCGCTTAGAATGGCGCTTATTGGCAGGCTTGGCTTTAACCGCTTGTGGAGGGATAAGGATAGGAAGCCCTGTGGCTTGCTCGATCTTGACCGCCGCGAAGTTATTAACGCGCGCACTCCACTTCGCAACGAAGTAGCCGCTGGTGACGTTTTCAACGCTACCGGACTCGCGCTTCCACTCCGGCAGCATATTTCCCCAGATTGCTTTCCTGCACCACTTCTCGCCATTTTGGTGACCGTCCTCGGTCGCACACATAGAGCGCCAGGCAGTGCGATCCGGTCTCTTCATATGTTCCGCACAACCCTCCCACCCTTGCTGATGGATACAGTAAACATCGGAGTAGGTCGCCTTGCGCCCCGTCGCCGCCTCGAAGCGCGCGGCGTGAACCGCCATCATCCGCGCACATGCCAACGCATTATCGCGCGCATTCCAGATATTGCCTGAGCCGTGGATGGAAAACTCTGTATCCCCCATCTGGCATAGGCCCTTATATCTCCCGGTCTTATTGTTCGGGTCGTAATCGCTCTCGATCTTCACTATCGAGTGCATCATGGCGAACGGAACTCCGAACAACCATGCCGCGTTACGCACGGCGTCGAGCGGAGACCAGTTCGGGAAACGGTTTGGCTTGGCAACTTGGATGGTGAGCGGTCGCGGCTTCCATGCTGACAAGTCAAGTTGAATTGACTCGGGATTTTTCTCAGGCTTGATCGCGTCGAGATCGACGACGGTATCCGTCGCCCATGTCATGCCGTAGGACGCGAGATGAACGAGCCGAACGGATCGCTCTTGCTCTTCGGGAACGATCAATCCCATTGGTGCAGAGACGGGTTTGGAAACTTCAGACAATGCAACCGGCCAGCGTTTCGGTGCAGGCTCGGGCGGCAATGCCGCTACTTCCATCTTCGGCTTCCAGCCGTTCGAGGCAAGCCCGCCACGTATCTCGAAATGCCCAACGTCGCGATGGCCCCAACGCGAACCGGGCCACAGGCCCCACTTGTCGGCAAGCCGTTCGGACGCCGCGACTGGGAAACTGACAGGCAAGCAATGACCAGGGCCGCGCGACCGGCAGCTCTGGTCAAAGTCAACCGCCCCGCCGCATGAATGCTTGCCGCCGGTCCAGCACTTGCCGGCGCGAAAACCGTTTACCCATTTGAACGAATAGATTGCCGCGAAGTCTTTGCAGAACCCGGCCCATTGAGTTGAGCCAGAATTGGCAATCGTAATCTTGCCGCGCCCGCATGGGATCGTCACCATGCCGCTTTGACGCGGAACGTATTTGCTGGCCGCGCGTTTAATTCTATGCGTGACAGACTTACCTTGTTCGACGATTGGACCCATATCGTCGGCGCGTGGTGCTGAATGCGTAGGCGTGGAGAAAAGCAACAGAAGCGGGATAGCTGCGGCGAAAGAACGTCGCATGGCTCACCTGTTCGGTTGTTGAAGGGAATACCATGATTGATTAACACTATGGCTGGAATACTGCAAATCCTCCTGCGCCAGAAGTTGTAGCGGCCACATCCATTGTTAAAGTCAATCCAGATTGCGCAGCGGCGAACTGTGCGCTCGCCATTGAATAGGTTTGAGTTTCGTAGTTTGTTTGTAAATCCACATCTTCTGTCAGATTGGTCGATGTGAATGTCGTTGTCCCGGCGTCAGTCGCGCCGCCAAACACGGCGCTGCCCGCTGTGCACGTTAACGAATAAGTAAACGGGTCCGTTACGTCCGCACCCGTTGCATTAGGCGTCGAGCTTGCCGCGCCTTCCATTGAATAAACGGCCACGGCACAACGCGCCATGCCAACTGACCATGTTGGGAATACATCAGCGGTCGTGCCTGTTGGGACATCGGCAACGGCAATGGCGATGGCGCTGTTATTGGAAAAGCTCAATGTCGTAACGGTTGCTGCGATGCCTTGAATTGTGGCGCTCGAAAGCGTTCCGCTTGCAGTCGCGCTGCGGGCTGTAAAAACCGCGACAACTTTCTTTGTCCCGGACGCCGCGCCGATTGCCAATCCCTGAAATGCCGCTTCGTTATATGTCGTCAGGTCGGTCGCGGAAGCAGCCGACGCGGTAAATGCAATTGTAATTGCCGCCACACCCGCCGCTTCGACGTTAAACCCGTTCAGATGCGAGACTTGGAACGTCACAACAGCGCCTTTATAGCTGCTTTGAATTGCGCGGCAGTGATTGCCGGTTTTGCTTCCAACGCGCGAATTCTATTTTCATGATTGAATGCGATCTTGAAAGCGACAGAGTTAAAAGCGTTGACCTGATTATCCTTGTCCGCATCCATCTCAGCCGCCGTCTTGGCGCGGATTGTCCAAGTATCGGTGACTTGCGTTGCCTCGATTGTCGTTACCGGACCTGTCTTGACCTGAATACTGGAATCGAATTGATCGTCGCCGTTCTTGACGACGGGCTTCCATGGCGGTTGTTTGTGCAACGGAACAAGCGCAAGATCGAGCACCCTGCGCTCTTTGATAATTCCGCTCTCAACATAAGCGTGCATCGTTGCTGCCATTTTAGGTATCCGTTGCTGCGTTGGTTGTGAAGAGAACTTGAATACCGATCAATTTTGCATCGGCACTTAACGTATCGGCAACATCGCGGATAATCTTGAAATTCACAAGATCGGCTTCCGCCGGTGTACCTGCAATGGTGATTGCCGCGCTTGTCGGACCAACATGATTATCATAAGCCAAGATCAGCGTATCCGTGCTGGACTGTGCAGTTCCGAAAGCAACGTCAAGCGGGTCGTCATTTGAGATGGCAACGCCGCTCAATGCCCATGTTACCGTCCCTGCTCCGCTTGCAGCCGTCCAATGCGGAGTAAATGTAACCGTTCCCTCATTCCACGATTTAGGAAAGGCAATAGAGAATTGCGCGATCTCAGAAGTCGTCTGATCGAAGTCGAGCGTCTTGGTCATATTCTTGTTTGTCGTCTGCTCAACCGTGGCCGACGCCGCGCCGTTCGTTGTCGCCGCGACCATTGCCGTCGCGGGAACCCATATCGTTTCAAGCCCGGCGGTTTTGACAACACTGCCTTCGATGGTCATAGTGCCGGCCGCTGAACGGGCAAGCGTGGTATCGGTCGCGTGGCCCAACTCAAGCGACCCAACGCCGAGCGCAGTAACCGTTGACGATGTAATTCCAGCGACAGGAAGCGCCGTGCAGTTTGTCAGTGTGCCGGAGGCGGGAGTTCCAAGCGCCGCACCGCTCAAGATAACCTGAACGCCTTCGACGGTAACAGCACCGGCCCCGCTGCGCGCAAGCGTCGTATCCGATGCGTGGCCTAACTCAATTGTCGTCGTGGATAGTGCGACAACGCCGGACATATCTCCGGTATCGTTAACAACAACGAGAGAGTTTTGCAGTGTTGCGCCGCCGACACCATCGGCACGCAAAACCGCATTATCCGTCGCGCCAGTCGAGCCGCCAATAACGCCTGTGTCGCCCGTCCTAGAAAACGTGATGACAAAATCTCCGGAGAATGCCCCCGCAGATTGCCCGCTTGTTAATGTCAATTTCCGGTAGCCAGTGCCATCAACAACGGAGCCGGTGATACTGAATGTTGCCCAGATTGTCGGACTGTCGATTTGCTCGAAGCGGATGAAGCCTTTGACGGTGCTGCCGCTGTCATCCCACAAATCAATAATTCCCGAAACCGTCGTTCCGCCCGTGTCAAGATTATCGAGATAAGCCGCTGTTGCGCTGGCAATCGTCGCATTATTGAGGCGGAAGATTCCCGCGCCCGGATCGGCGTCAGTCGTAGTCGCGCTATAGGTTTGCCTGAATCCCGCTGAGACGCCACGCAAACCTGTAGGAATAAAGATAACTCCGAGAACCGCTGCATCCGCCGGTAAGGTTGTGCCTGCAACCTGCGCGACCGTGACCTTGCGGTAGCCTGTGCCGTCAACCACGGTCCCACTGACAGTAAAAATGATCTGCGCTGATGGTGTGGCCGATGGTGTAAAAACCAGCGTTCCCTTTGTCGTCGAAGTGGAGTCGTCGAAACTGTCAAGCCATGCCGTGACGGTATTTGCGCCGTTATCGGCATTATCGAAATAAATCGTTGTGACACTGGCGACAGTGGCATTATTAAACCGGACGATACCGGCCCCAGGATCGGCGTCCGTCGTCGTCGTTGAGAATGTGTATTTGATCGCCGGGAGCGCACCGCGCGGGATAGTGAAATCGAATGTTGCCGCCGCCGACGTTCCGGAATTGCTGACGGTGGCTGATGTGCCTTCGGCTCCGGTTGTCGTCGTTCCGACTGCGATCGTCGCCGCAGCTCCGGTCGGCCCGCGAAACAAGGCATTCAGCGCAAAAACCCCGGAAGCGCGAGTCGGTTGAAATCTCAATGCCATTGTGTGTCTCTAGAATGCGAGGGGATCGTGCCGGAACGTCACAACGCCATGCGCCCAATGCGTCAGCTTGCTTGCAGCATCCTTGCCGACAAGATCGGCAATATAATCGCCTTCTAAGCCATCGATGACCGTATAGGCGACATTGATACGAAGGATCGAGTTAACCCCGCCATCGTCGGCGGTAATGACCAATTCGGAATCCGCCGTCGAGAGCGTCAAAACCGTTGAGGTATCGTCTTGCGCATCGCGGAACTGAAATTGAAACGACAGTCCTGTCAGGACCATCGCAGTGCCGTTTTCGGTGAAATTAATATTCTCGTCCCATGTGACGTTGTTCGAGACGACGCCGGACATTTCAAAGAGCGCACCGGATGCGCCCGCCGTTCTGAATAATGCGGTCATGGCGACAACCACTCGGTAATTAACACTTCGGATTGTTTTGTCGCGCCAAGAGTAATTCCACCGGACGACGAATTAATGTAAATGCTCGCACCGGCACTTGATCCGGCACGAACATCGTATGTTTGTGCCGTCAGAACACCGGGAGCGTGTTCATAAACAATATGTATTTGTCCGGCATACGTTACAGCCCCGCCAATATTCGGATTGAGAATATTTGCAGCGACTGCGTTAGCTGCTGAATTCAGAAAGAGCGCGGCACAGGCATATTCACCTGAAGCGCCTGTTAACGATACCAAAACTTCGACTCTGATCGTTGAGGATGCCGAGCGCGGTGTGAATGAAATCGCGTTCAATGTTGTTAATGCCGTTCCCTCACCAATTTGCGGGATCGTCGCATCGGCGGGGATCGTCGAGGTTACAGTTTGCGCAGCCGTCGCGACTGTGCGGCTTCGTTGCAAGCATGCGGCCCCGCCGGAAGCAGCCAGGGCCGTCACTAGACTAAGTTCACCTTCTCTCGGGAACGTCGCCCAATTCGTCCCGTTGTCGCCCTCGTATCGTGCGGTCGTGCTGTTGTAACGGACACGTCCTACCGTTTGACCAGCCGGTCTCTGTGCCGTGGTCCCGGCTGCAAGCGTTGTCGCGCCAGTCGAACCGAGCCGCGTTTGTAGTGTGGAAATATCCGTCTGCGCCGTGGACATTTCCGTAGCGGCGGCTGCACCGATGCTGGTTCGTAATGTGGCGACAGTCGCTTCACCGGCAACGCTGAGAAGCGTAGCCGTGGAACCCGTTCCGACAGGAATACGCCCGTCGATATTGTCGCGGGTGTAGATGGTAACGCCCGCCGCTGTCTTAACGACAATCTTGTAGGAACCGGACGCAATGTAGCGCATATCGTGACGGCCGGACGAATCGCAGACAATGGGATTGGCCCCGGCGACGGATAGTGCGGTATCTGTCCACACTGATTTTGAAGTTGTCGTCCCTACATCGTACACATAGACGAGGGCACCGGAATACGGTACGCCGTTGCTGTCCGCGATTTGCAGAAAGCTGGTAATGATCTCTGTTGCCATGATTTATTACGTTCTGGTTTTCTTACTGGCCTTGTGGCCGTGGAATGTTCTGTTGATCTTCGTCGGCGCGGCCTATTCCCATTCCCTGCAATGCAGGAACGGATTTAGGAACTTGTGAGCCGGAGACGCGGCCGATTGCATCGTCAAATCCGCGCAAGGCTTTCAAGATGGATGCATTCTGCGCAACCATCTTGATTCCTTTATCAAGTACGGCCGGATCGTTAGAGATCAGCATTTCGGCAACTTTCTTGGCTACTCGATAATCGATTGCTTTCTTGCCCCCGACGGCAAGCGCAGCAGCCGCGCCGGATAATGTCGGATCGAACCCGAGAAAACTTCCCGCGCCGCCTCCCGCCAATCCGGAGGCTATCAATTGCGCGGCAGTGGTGGAATTCCCCTGAACGGCATTGCGTGCAAAATCCATGATGGTTTCTACGCGAAGTGCGGATTCCAATTCAGCAGCATTGCGTTCGCCAAGTCCTAGCCGTCTTTGCTCGCGTGCCGCAGGTGATCTTTCAATTGCATTGAGAATGCTGCGACGGTCGCCGCTGGCGCGTATCTTCTCGACGTAACGTAAGACAAATCCGTCGGTGAATAACTGTCGCTCTTCTTTCGTCATACGCGCCAAGGCTTGACGCGCCTCTGCGAGTTCGCCTTTGCGCAATGATTTCGTGGCGAAGTCGATACCGGCCTCGAAAGCATTCTCCGCGCCCTTGAACATCGCTGCGCCAGCCCGTGCTGTGGCATAGGAAGGCACGGCGTTATCGAGTTCCGAAAGCAACGTATTTTTTATAGCGGTGACATCAGCTACAGCCTCACGATCACCTGTGCGCTTCAAGACATTTATTTTGCTGTCGAGGCTGCGCTTGACTTGATCCCAAAATTCAAGCGTCGGCTTTCCTTCTGGGCTTAATGGCGACATGGCGCGGCCTGACGCCATTTTATTTCGCACCGATGCGGCTGCTTCCTTAAGCGCAGTTTGCATCACATCCGAGGTCTCAGACATTTGCCGCAAGACAGGCGTGATAATTCCATTGGCTCCTTCCTGACGCGCTTTGGTGTAGGCAGGATCGTTGATCGACTTTGCGGTGCGTTTGATGGCTTCGTCGATTTCACTTTGCGTGCGAAAGTGAAACTTATTCTGGAACCAGTTTTCTATTCGTGCGGTTTGCTGCTCGAATCTTTGGTTAATCGGAGCATTGAGAATATCCCCAGCCCCACCGGAGATATTACGCGCCGAACGCGCAAGGTCTCGTCCGCCTTGCCCGAGCGTATCCAAGGCCATCGCCGGACTGCCAAATCCCAATTCGTTGGGTGTCAATCGGCTGCGAGCGGTAGGATCGATTTCCGTCGCCTCACGGTAGGCGCGTCCGACTGCGCGTTCCGCAGCGCCGGTTGGATTGATAGCCGAGCGAATGAGATTGACAGGCTTCGTCAATGCCGCAGCGCCTAGCCGCGTGACACCCTCAAGAGCTGGAGCGGCAACACCACCCACGGCCGCGCCAAGTCCCGCACCTGTCGCACCTCCGGTAAGCCGTTCCTGTGCGGTTGTTCCTTCGCCAATTCCAGATGCACCGCCGTAAATGCCACCGGCAACCGCAGCGCGGCCTGCTCGTGCAAGCGTTGTTCCGGCCTTGAGAAACCCACCAACTGGAAGCGCAGCCGCGCCAGCAACGTTCCCTGCGAGAAACGAATAAGGTCGTTGTTCCTGGGCTTGTTGGTTAGCTTGGCGTGATTGATCCCTACCCGTCTCATAAGCCTTAGAAGCATCGCCGCCTTGCCCGCTGACCTGTTGATAGCCGAGCTTGGCAAGGCCGATCAGGGCCTTGACCGGAATGCCGCCGATCATTTGCGGAACGCCTTGCGGCAAATCCGATACAGCGGATAATCCCGCGAGTTCATCGCCAAAGTTAAATGTCGCGCCTTGCACCGCGCCGCGTCCTATGGCTTCCGCCATTCCGACTGTCGGCTGCTGTTGTGATTGACCGGCGGGAATCAGATGATCGAAGGAAATCTCAGGCTGTTGCCGAGATTGTGAACTAATATCGGTCGGGACGTTATTTTGCTGCTGTGGCTGTTGTGGCTGTTGTGGCTGTTGTGGCTGTCCAAGCGCGCCGGTAAATTTCCGTTCGTAGTCAGCAACGCTCGTTCCGAGAATGTCCTTTCGATTGGGATCGTTCATCCCGCCTTCGCCTGCGAACCACGCACGCGCGGCACCTTGCGGTCCATATTTATCGACATATGAACCGAACTTGGATTGGAAAACGGCGTCCTGCGCTTCGCTACTGGAAAGGAATTCTTTCGGCGTCAATTCACGGCCAAGTACATCGCGCGTCCACGGTCCGATATTCTGGCCCATGACTTGATATTTGCCATAAGCGCGGTCTCCACGGCGTGTCACCGGACCTAGAGCATCGTATCTTCCACCGCTCTCGACTGCGGAGATTGCATCTCCGTATTGCGGGTGCGGATTGACTGTGATCTGCGGAATTCCGCCGCCGCCTTGCGGAATGAGATGATCGAAGGAAATCTCAGCCATCACCAAGTCAACCCGATTGTGGATGGATCGATGCCATTGTCCAAAAGATGCTTGGCAACGGCTTGCGGTGGAGCGCCTCTATTGATTGCATCTTGGGCTTTGCGTTGAACCGAACCAAGATCGGTTGAGCCGCTTGGCGCTGCAGATTGAGGTTGCCCGCCTTGTCGCGGCACAAGTTCGCCGCCAGGACCGAACGTAGCCGACGGCCTGAATGCCGGACCGGCGGCGGCGGCAATGCCGGATATTGCATTTTGCCGATTGCGCCGTTTTTGCTCGATCACACTCGGAGGATTTCCCGGCGTCGGAAAATATTGCTGCTCGGCATTGGCGAATTCCGAAGGAGAGATAACCGCGCCAGATTCACGGCGCAACGTTGCATTGATGAAATCCCGTCTCGCCTGATCGAACTTCTGAAAATCCTCCGAGTTGAGATTGTAATAAGTCCCGGCTCCCGGCAGTTTCGATTTTGCGACTTCGGATTGGTTTGTGGAAATTCCTTCGGTGGCCCGCAATATCTTTTCCGCAGTCAACATGCGCGTGGCATATGTCGAGGCATTGGCTTGACCTTCGCTTTGTTTTCCCGAAGGGGCGAATGGATTTCCACGTTCTCCCGACATACCTTCAATTTGCGGCACACGATAACCCTGCGGTCCTTTCTCCACCGTGATTGTTTCGCCGGATGGAGTCGTGATATTTGTTGTCTTTGGCGAGAATTCCTGAGAGACTTGCGCCTGCGTGCGTGCGACGTTGCCGATATATTCCGGCGTCTGTGTCTGCTGCAAATTCTGGAATTGCCGTTCGGACAAATTCTGGCGTGACTGTTGACTAGCGAAGTTTCCGATTAGTTGAGCGCCCTGAATGTCGCCAATCGATAACAGCTTCGCCAGCGCGTTTTGCGTATTACCTGACGCCGCCATTTGTGCGGCTTCCTGTCTCGCCCTTGGCAACTGTAGTTGCTGACCGAATTGCTGGCCTTGCAGGATCGATTGCAACGGATTGAGTTGCGGGACAAAGCCCTCGAACTGGTTGGGCATTTAGAAAAGACCTCTGCCGAACGATCCTTGATAGGGATTGGAGCCGAGCCCCATTCCGCCTGAACCTAAACTTGACGTTCCGAACGACGATCCGCCGAACGGATTGCCCATGAGGAATCCCAAACCCTGCGCGCCGAGATTGAACATATTGGCGCTGCCTTGCGCTCGTGCGTTCGTCGCGGCGATATCGCCTTGTCCAATGGTCCCAGCCGCGTTAAATCCCAAGTTCGCCGCGCCCGTCTGCGCACCGAGATTTCCCTGATAGCCCTGTGCCGCCGTTCCGACCTGCGATTGTGTCGCGCCCAAGCCTTGACTGCCCAAACCGGCTAGACGTTGCAGATATTTCCCTATGGATTGATCGGGCTAGTTAGCACCGGATTGCTGTTCGGCTTTCAAGGTCGCGCCGCTACGTACACCCGAGCGCGCCGCCGCACCGCGATCCACGGCCTGTAGCCCTTGATCGAGTTGATATTGATAGCCTGGATCGTTCCTGAACTGACCGAAGGCGGAAGTCTGCGCCGGCTGACCTTGTAATCCGAGCAAGGCATAAAGCTGGTTCTGTGCCTTGCCCCCGCCCTGCACATAAGGATCATAGCGTTGCGAAAGACCGAGCAGATTCGATAAATAATCCTGACCCGCTCCGCGTAATTCTTCCTGGGATCGCCGCTGTTTGTTGTAGGTATCCTCAGCAGCGCGTTTCGCGGCATCGGCTTGCGATTTACCGAAGAGATCGTCAAAGAATCCCATGGTCAGCTTCTTTCCATTGAACCGGCGTTGCGCATGTCGGCGTAAAGATTATTGATTGCCGTGATGACTTGGGCGAGCGTTGCAGACGCGGACAGATCGGTGCGCGCCGGAACACGGCGGTCCAATCCTTCCAGATATCTGAATTGCTCGCCGTTAAGATTTTCAAACGGCGGAATTTTAGATTTTAGAACTGGCATTAATGCACCAGCGGTCTAACCGCCGCATCCACATTAACGAGAGCACGTGGAACCGGATCGCTGATACGAATGCGCCATGTACGGCCTAGAGTTCCAAACCTACCGCAACGCATAGTCCTTACGCGCGTCTTGTAAACGCCGCGTTTTCCCGTCTTGATTTGACGCGGGGCCTTGTAGGTGTTTCCACCGTCATCCGACCACGACAACATCAATGCCGGGTCATACCCCGTCGCCGTGGAACTAACGACGCCGCCACCTGTAGCGAAGTCAATGTTGATGGAATCGACAATGCCGCCCTTCGGGAACACATGCATCGGCGGAGAATCGACGCCGAAGATCATTGTCGATCCGGCTTCGGTGTAGGTTGAACTGTCAAGACTGTAGAGGTTCCCCGTATTGCGGTCTCCCACGATAACCTCGCCCCATGTCTCGACCGCAAAATCATGCCGCCATCGATTTGAATTATACGTCTCGCGCTTATGCCAAACTTGCGTCACGGCGTCGTAGCTGTAAGTCCATGTCGATCCGGTAAGGGTGTAGAACTGATGCCCACCGCGCGACCAGGAAAACGCGGATATAGTTGATTGGCTGGCGTCGTCACGGATCGCACGCTCGACTTCCTCATTGGAAATCCGCGTCGGTGTTGCCGCGTAACGATAGACAAACCCATCGTTACCGACAAAAGCAATCGTATTATCGAATTCCGCCACGCTGTCTTCTGCCAGCAATCCCTTGCGGACAACCGACGACGTGCCCCTCAGCTCGAATGGAAATGTCGCATTTCCGGTATTGATCCACGGCTCGATATTGGTTTGCTTCATCATCAGCAATTCGCCGCCGAGAACGAATACCCTGACTAGCCGATCGGGCCGCTGTTCTGCCGTGGCGAAGTCGAGCGCGGCAACGGTCTTTGCTTCATTGATCGATGAGATAAAAAATACCCCAGTAGCGATCCCGTAAACCGTATAACCGGCGATGGTATCGACGCTGATAACGGTTTCCGCGCCAGGGAGCGTGAACAGTGACACCACATCGCTCTCAACGATAAACACCCCAGCATCACAGCGAATAACGATCTGCGCTGTTGCTTTCTGATTGCGTGTCATTTGCACGCGGTCGGTCCCTGGAACGACACCAACCAAGGTTGCCGTACCCGCCGAATTTATTTTCCACACGTAGGACGAAAACACCGCATAAATCAGATCGAGGTCACGCATCAACAGCATGCCACGGCATGGCGTATCTGTTGCGGCGGAGAATGTCAGCGTTCCGTCGCAAGGGATAACAGACAACGGCCCCTTGGCGTCGTCGCCGCGTTTCTCGGCGTAACAATTCAAGAGCGTTGTCGTACCGAGGAAATTGTACTTGCCAACATTGGAGCGGAACGCGATGGGTAATGCCGTCATCAGTAGAATTCCCCATCAGCCACGACGCCTGTCGGCAATTGCGAGTTCATCTGTCTCAAATACCGTTCAGCGGCTTCAATCGCCAAGACGGCTTGATCCAATGGCATCCCGAATGCTGGAGCCACCGAAAGACCGAGCCTTCGCGACAATGGCGAGAGATATTCCATCGGCACGGAATATTCCGAGCCGTTCCAGATTTGGATTCCTCTCGTGGACATCGCGGCGATTTCCGAACCGATGATTTCCTTGGCATCCGAAAGATCATCATCTGTCGGTGTCTCATCCACGGCAACAACACCGAGATCGCGCAGAACCCGTGTTGCCAGATCGTTTTGCGAATAGGTTGTCATGCAACGTGTCTCAGGGCTTTGCGCTGTTTACGAGTGAACCCGTCTTTATAAGCTTCACTCAAATACTGCTGATAACTTCCAGCCTGTAATGTTTGCGCATACATCGTCTGCAGCAATCCATCACCGTAGAGAGTTACGGACAACGGCGCATCGCCATCGTCACCCGGCCGCGCCCATTCCACCATCTGTTCTGCGAAGTCACAGGCCTGTTGCAGCATTTGACGCGAGGTAAAGAATATCCGTCCGCCCAATTCAATTGGGAACCAGCCCGCGGGCCGGTCTTGTTCCCCGTAAACGTGTGACTTGTGGGTGTACGAAGAATCGCATCCGAAGATGTGAACCTCGCGCCAGCCCTGTAGATAGGCGAGGTTCGGTGCGCGCCCCAAACACGTCGAGCCGCCGAAAACCTGATGCGCGCCGAATGGATAGGTCACTTGATTGTCGGCGGGATACCAAACTTTAACGGTCTTTCCATCGAGGTGATTGAACACGTCAGGATGAACTTGTGCCGCGAGATAATAGGTTGCCTGACTGGGCATCTCGATCAGGTAGTCTTTCAAGATCGGTTCCGGGTCCAATCCGATGAATGCCGTGGGCTTTATGCCCCTGTGTCGCATCCACGCGAATGCGCCGTTGATGCCCCAAATTTCTCCATCGAAGGATTTAAGAAGATCGACGTAATCCGTGGCCGAAGGCCCGGAGGCGACAATCGCAACCTTGCCTAAGCGTTTCTTACGTTTGATGCAGGTTGGCAATCGTCTCGCAACAACGGAATCGATATGCCCCTGACGTGTTTCTTTGTCATAGACGCAATCAAGCTCGAAGATCGTATCGATGGTCCCGAGCGGCTTAAGCGGCGTTAGATCGTTCATTATGATCCTGTGAGATGATCATAATTTGTATTCAATGTCATACCCGTTGGCACTTGTGCCATTGGGTTTTGTCCCTGAATTAGACGCACAGTGGCTTTGGCCGTCTCCACTGCCAACATCTTCAGGCCGTCTTTTTCAAAAGACAATTGCAGGCGGTGGATGATTTCGCCGTTCATTGAGCGACCATTCTGGGCTGCTTTCTTTTCCAGTCGTTGCCGTAAGGCTTCCGGCAACCGTGTCGTGACGGGGCGGAGTTCTGCGTATTTATACTGCATTCTCAATCTCCAGATTTGTTTCGTCCATGACCGGAGATCGAAGAAAAGCGTCCATCAATCCCCCGCATTGGAATTCCATTTTGTCTCTGAAGTTTTCTTTTAGAATTCCGAGTTGTGCGACTTGTTTCATCAATCCAAGCTCGGTTTGAAACGGCCCCTCGCCATTGACCTCAATCCAGACTTTTGAATTGTTCACGTCGCAGGCAAAAGTGCCCCAGTCGTAGCAATAAATCCTGCCATTCTCGAAAGACGAATCCGCCCCGAACAGGACAATCTTGCGCCAGCCCAAGAGCATTCCGAGATAAGGAACGCGGGTGAGCGCCGTCGTCCCGCCTCCAATGATCCATTCACCCTTGGGGTATTTCATGCCTTCGGCCTCGGGATGCCAAAGCATGACCGTGCGGTCTTTGAGTTTATCAAACACCGACGGGTCGCAGGTCGAAGCGATGTAGAACGTGCTGCGCTCATCAGCCCGATCGACATATTCGGCAAGTCCCGGCAGCGGGTCCATGCCGATGAAGTCGGCCACAACCCCGTTATCCAGTAGATACCGATAAGCGCCGTTGACGGCCCAGATCGCGCCGTCCCAAGATTTCAGTTTATTAAGATGATCCCGAACGGACGGCCCGCTTCCCACAAGAGCAAGCGAACCGATCCGTTCGGGTAGTTGCGTGCAGACGGGAAGGCCACGAGCGAGGGCGGAAGCAAGATTCGCTTTGCGGCCTTCCTCATCTACGACACAGGTACTTTCAAACGCCTTGACCCTTAGCTTGGTCAAGTATGACTGCCGATGTAGTAATCGACCTCAAGCGACATCGTCCCGGTGATGAACGAAGTCGTTGAAGTCTGATACGTCACGATGGCAAACGCTTCTTCGGCGGACGCCGCGCCGCCGGTCACCGTAAACGGGCCGGTTGTGTAGAGAAGTCCGCCCAACGGCATATCCAGACCGGATTCGCCGCGCACTCCAACCACCGCCGCATAATCGATGGAAGCAATCGTTCCCAGCGCATTGCTGGTTGACGCGGTTCCATACGATGTTGCATCAGTGACTTTCAACGTGCCATCGATACCGACGTTAAGCGTGTACGAGATCGAACCGGCAGATGTACCGCTGCCGAGCCGTTCGCCCAATAGCCGCCCGCCGACGATGACCGCGCCTTTGGGTATTTTGCACATTTGGTAGATATCGGCTGGGGCGGGATTGGCCGTAATCTCGATTGTGCCCCAGGCCACTTTCTTGTCTTGCGCCCATCCGGCTCCGGCAGAAAAAACCCTTGATCCCGCTCGGGTTGCTGTAAAAGTTGCCATTGTTTTTCTCCTTACGAGTCAACGAGAGCGGAAAAGAAGCCAGTGACCATTCCCCACTGCACCAATGAATCCAACCCGCCGCCGATTGCCGCGCCGGATGCGGAATTCAAGGTTGTCGTGCCGGGAATGTACATGGCGTGTTTCTTGAACAACTTTGACACGCCATAGGCCGTTTCGATGCCCGTGCCGGTGATGAAGCCGTAATCGTCTTCCTTGCGGAAGGTGGGTTTCATCGCCTGTCCGATAGCGACAGTAGCCGTTTGCTGGCCGCACAGGAACACAGGCTCGATACGTCCGGAAACGCCGCCGCTTGTTAGCGCCGACCATCCGGTGAACCCGCCGGTGATCGTACCCGACGCGACGGCATTGGAGATTTCCGGGATTTTCCGGATAATCACGCCATCATAAAGCAGATCGCCATCCTGAAAGATCGGATTTTTGTCCACGTCACGCGGACGCGCATCGCGATTGGCTTGGTTAATGGTCGTGTCCGTCTTGGCATCGCGATGTGCATATGTCCCTGTGAAGGCAACATAATACTCATAGCCATCTTTGGTTTTGAACGGCCGGATTTTCGGCGCACACAATTCCGCACGGCGTTTGAGCATTTGCACCGTTGTTGCCGTCAGCTTCTGCGCCGTGCCGACCACCGACAGCGCCGACGTAAACGTAGCGATTGTCGTCGTGCTGTAGTGATTGGACAACGCATTGCCGAACAGCACACGATCGACGTTATCGGCAACCCAGGTATTCTTCTGTGCCGCCGTTGAATCACCGAACAGAAGTCCATTGACGCGCTGACCTTCGTCCGTTCCCAAATTGGCGGGAGCGGACTGAGATGGCAGCGCCATGAACGCCTGGATCAGTTCGTCGCGCAAGCGCTCTTTCGAGAAATCCGAAAGCAAAGGCTTCGCCTCACCGAAGATATCGGCGGAATCCTTTTGCTGTTCGGCTTTCGTCGTCACCACGGCATGGCGCAGCCAATCGAGCCACACCCGCATACCGTAGTTTTCAACGCGCTCTTCGGCACCGGCCAGCGTGCCGGTTGCCTTGCCGTTCCCGAGCAGCTTAGTCACCATCGGGATATTCATTTGCTCGCCGCCGTTCTTTAACTCAAACCGGCGGCGGATAATCGCTGTCAGATCGTCGCCCATGTAGGGCGAGAACAAGTTCTCACGCACCCACTCGCGGTTGATACCCTGCGTGAATGCGATGAGCTTGTTATTGGATTGAACAGTGGTGACGGCCATAGCCGTTAACCTTTCTTGTCATCCCGCCGTTCAATCGAGAACGGTCAGGAGATTGCGTGTTTATACAAGCTCGCATCGCTCATATCGCCAAGATCGACGGACCCGGTATGGGTTCCTGTCGATCCGGCGCGGCTGAGCGACGGCGGGACTTGCACGATATTCTTTGAACCCGGCTGATTGGGTTGACGAAGCTTGTCACCGACCTTCTTCATGAATTCGGGATCGTTAAGCGCCTCGTCCAAGAGTTTCTGCTTATAGGCGGCTAAGTCTCCACCTATCTCAGTTAGCGTTTTCCTCTCGTCATAGACCTTAACCATTTCGGCGTAGGGATGCTGAGAGTTGGAAATTCTCGCCTGTGTCGCAGGATCGAGATTGCCTTCGAGCCATTTGATGGCCTCGTTGACCTTCTGATCCCCAATCACGGAACGCGCGATCATTTCCGAAGTCTGAAAACGCACTCCTTGGATTTGCCCTTGGAAACTTTGCGTCAAGTGAGCCTGCCAGTTGTCCGGCTCCTCAAAGATATTAGGAGCCTTGGCTGGCTGCTGTTGCGCCATGAGTTGCTGGATTTGCGCCTCAGTGCGGAGCCGCGCAGACCGTTCATTCTCGAATTGCTGCGATAGCTCTTTTTGCCGCCGTTCGGCATCTTCGCGGACTTCACGCAAACGCCATGACGGCACTTGCGCGTCCTCCGGTTTCTCCGGCGGTGTCTCAACGGGCTTTTCGACTTGAGGTTGGACAACCTGCGCTTCGGGCTTTTCGTCCTTCTGCGCGAATTGTCCCTTCTCGTTACGCGGCTGTTCGCCGGTTGCCTCTTCGGTCGGTTTGTCCGGTTCGGCTTCCGGCGGCTTGTCGCTCACCGCGTTGTCGTAAAGCTCCTTGTCGTCCATCTCCAATGCAGGTTCATCAGCCATAGTTCACGTCCTTCGCGTTTCGCTGCGATGCGTTTGTCCTTGTCGCCGGACAGGCGTTGTCCCGATATCGTTCGAGACAGACGATTCGTTATTGTGTGGAGCGTTGCACTTCACCATAGGATGCAGCAGCAGGCAAAGAAGCCGCGCCAGCGATCCCATATTTCCTCAGAATATCGATGATTGAGTCATCGAAGAGGACGTAATTGTTAGTGCCCTGCGCAAACCTTTCCGCTTCTGCGCGAGTGTCAAAATAAGCCGACGATCCATCGGCCTTTCTACTTACTTCCCAATCGCCCTTTTTGGTTTGCGTGATTGTTGCGCCGACTAAATCGCGCGATCCTTGGTCTAGGTACTTGATGCCGGGGATACCAGCTTCGCGGAGAATTGGTGTTGCCGCCTTTCCGTAATCACGCCCATATCCGCCAGCCCGCAAACCGGCATCCATATAGACTGTGCTTCCGGTCTTTCCGCCAACATCGTTAATATATTTCGCTTGTGCCTCGCCCCAGTCGCCGTACTTGGCAAGCGGAGATGTATCTAAGCTTTTAGGTGTCATGCCCGCCGCATGAAGATTTGGCAACAAGTGAGGCTGTGCACTCAACGGCTTATCCCAATCCAAGAACTGTTCCGGCTTGGCATTAATGTTGACTTCGTACATGCGGCCTGCTGGTTTTAATTCAGCCGTTGCCCCTTCTTTAACAAGTTGATCGAACGCATCAACCAAATGTTTTTTTTGTGCCTCAGTTTGATAATTTCCCCATCCCTTCACCATTTTTCTAATCGATTCTGGTGTTTCTCCTAATGCCAACTGATAGGCCGCAATAGCATTATAGTCATTGCCGAGTTGTCCGCCCGTACCAACTCGTTTGTCGTTTAGAAAAACATCCATGCCAGCTAACTGATTACGGTATTGCTTGGCTACTGGCTCCGCTTCCGCAAAATACAATCCGTGCCCGTAAGCCTGTGCACCCTCGCCTGTGCCTACATTCTTTAGGCTGAACTTGTCGAAATCATATGGCGAGCCGTGGTAGGCACGAATGCCCATGCCAGCCCCGCCTTTGACTGCGGGCATTGCATACGATCCGCCAGTGACTAATCCTGCAAGATCGTTCGCGCGGTTGTAATATTCTGGCGAACCAGCCTGCACGTTGCCTTGATATACATCGCCTGGAAGTTTTGCACCTTGATAGGCACCCTTGAGAATTCCAATCAATGAGGCCCCTTGCGGCGGATTATCCCACGCGGATTTTAATAATTCCATAAGCGTCTGTTTTGGCGCTGCGCTCCTTCCGAGTATGTCTTGCAATTCGTTTGGCATCATGCCGCCCGGAACTGGCGTAATGGTTATGCGGCCTACTTGTAGGTCACGGTCATATCGCTGCCGTTTGCCGTGGCGGTAATGATCGTGAGACCATTCGCGAAGGCAAGATCGTAAATTAGCGTCGATGGAATCGTGACCGTTGTCGCCGCTGGGCGACCGATGACAGTTCCAACTCCGGTAGGGTGATCGTAAATCACCGTGGTATTTGTCGCCACAGCGGCCGAATTAAATGTAATCGTGTGCAGTGTGCCAGCACTGCCTTTCACGACAGTCGTCGCTTGGCCTGCTGCGATGCTGAGAAACGAATAGCCCCCAATTGCCGCCGCTGCTAAAGAAACGCCGTTGGTCGTTCCTAGCGTCGTCTGATCGACGCCGACACTGCCAAGATTTGCTGTCCCGGCAATC
>ERZ1292642.239-Hain-H14-01um-R1-239-length-37524-cov-6_pt1 | contig 18697 bp, 22 predicted proteins | sample MGYA00564403_ERZ1292642 | MGnify/ENA primary metagenome ERZ1292642 (study PRJEB36523, sample SAMEA6512643) | groundwater metagenome | collected 2019-01-09 | study: AquaDiva: Metagenomics assemblies of 32 groundwater samples | reverse complement strand
TGGAATAATAAATGTGTAGAGGTAGGAACTGGTAAAGCTACTAGTATTAAGGAATTGGCTGAATTATTTGCTAGATATCGAGGACTTGAGGTTAAGTATCTAAAATCAAAACATCAGCTAAAATGGCCAATTGCTAATACTAAATTGTTAAAACAACTGTATAAAAATAAATTACGGACTAACTTAGAGAGGGATATCAAGAATTTATGCGTAAATTAACCTCAGTCATTATGACCTCATATAATCAATCTTTGTGGTTGTCTCAGATGACTATGGCGGCTGTGGCAAACGTGACTCGGTATACTGACCCGGAAGAATACGAATTTATTCTTATGTCTGATAGTGAGAAGTTTAAAGTAAGAGATGATTTTAAATGTCTAAAAATAGATAAGTATATTAGGACTCAAGGGGAAGGGTATACAAAATCAATGAATCATGGAGCATCAGAGGCTAGTGGAGACTATCTTGTCTTTATGCAGAATGACGTGTTTGTTCACGAAGGATGGCTTCCGAGTCTTAAACATTACCTTGAACACGGTTTGGCAGAATGTATATTTCCTGATCAGATGCCCCGTCCAAGGCGGTTTGTCAAAGAATCTTATGACATGGGTTATCAGGAGGCAATGAAGTTTGGTTCACGGGATGCAGGTTTATTTATGATAACAAGAGAAGCATTTTCTAGGTGTGGTGGTTGGGATGAGGACTTGTCTTTACTGGCCGAGCGTGATTTCTATGAAAGACTGGGAAAAGCTCATGTTAACTATAAAGATACGTGTAAAGTAATGATCACGCACATTATGGCAGCGACTAACTTTTCCAGATTGCATGAAAATCCTAAAGAATATGAAGAAATGATGAAAAAAGACGCGGATAAACTAAATGGATAATATGAAAAGATTAATAGATATGGGAGCGGTAACCATATCAAAACTTCAAAAGAAACTGGTTAATAAGTGTCTTGATGATAGTCGCTTGTCATATGGAGACATGACTAGAGAATTTGAAAAACGGTGGGCAAAACTTCATGGAGTTAAGTATGCTCTATTTTGTAATTCTGGGACTTCATCTTTGCAGGTAGCTATTCATGCTTTGAAGGATAAGTATGAGTGGGATGATGGTGATGAAGTGATTATTCCAGCAACTACGTTTGTGGCTACAATGAATGTAGTTTTACATAATAATCTTAAACCGGTATTTGTTGACGTTGAAAGTGAATACTTTAATCTTGATCCGGATAAAATTGAGGATGCTTTAACTGAAAAAACTAAAGCAATAATTGTGGTTCATCTTCTTGGCCAACCTGCTCAGATGGATAAGATAATGAGAATAGCTAAAAGGTTTAGTTTAAAGGTGATTGAGGACTCCTGTGAGACTGTAGGAGCTACGTTTAAAGGTAAACCTGTAGGAGGATGGGGAGACATATCATGTTTCTCAACCTATGCGTCTCATTTAGTTGTAACGGGAGTAGGAGGGTTTGTTTGTACTAATGATACTGATTTAGCCATGAGGGTAAAAGGTCTATACAATCACGGTAGAGATGGTTTGTATCATTCAATTGATGACGATGACAAAGACAGCATAAAAATGCTGCAGAATAGGTTTAATTTCATTCATTCAGGGTACAGTTACCGGGCAACTGAACTTGAAAGTGCTTTAGGATTGGGTCATTTAGACAGGTTTAATAAGGAATTGAAACAAAGACAAAAAAACGCTGCTTATCTAATTAAAGGGCTGGAAGATCTGGAAAATGATTATTTTATAATATTGCCAAAAATACATCCAAAAGCAACTCATTCATATATGTTATTTGGAATAGTGGCCGAAAAAACAGACAAATTAATGGTGTTCCTTGAAAATAACGGAATTATGACTAGGTATTTCATGCCTCTTATTAACCAGCCAATTGTTAAGAAACTATACGGTGACATGAGTAAAAAATTTCCAGTATCTAATCTGCTTATAAATACCGGCTTACTTATAGGAGTTCACCCGGAATTAACTAAATCAGATTTAGACTATGTTATAGAAAAGTTTCACGAATTCTATGATAAAAAGAAGTGACGTAACTATCATTGTGCCTCACATCGGGGGAAGTAAAGAGTCTGAGTATGCTTTCAACCAGTGTATTTTATCTCTGGATGAAACTGAACCTGAAATAGAGAGGATAACGGTTAAAAACGGTAAAAAATGCTTAGACCATGCGACTAGTATGGAAATAACCCGTCAGGGTCAATGTAGGGCTGTAAATGCGGCTGTGGCCATAGTAAATACTCCCTGGGTCTTAGTGACAAATGATGATATGGTTTATTCTCCAGAATGGTTTGATAAGTTAACTGAAGTCATTGATGGTAATGGGTATTTAAGGGGTAAAAATGAAGGTAACGTATCAAAGACGTTGTGCATTTCTCCAACTCTAGTTGAACCTATTTCTGGTTCACCTACATTCATAGTGCAACCCTTCGGTGGAGCTGGTGGTGACTTTGATAAGAATAAGTGGCTGGAATTTATTAAAGATTATCAAGTTGCTTCACCTGAATTAACGAGGGGAAATATAAGAAAAGGTTTCAATCTTCCATTTCTCATTAAGAAAGAACTACTTGATATTGTTTCAACCTATGATGTGCAATATGACCCATGGTCGTCGAATAGTGATAGCGACTTACTCTATAAGATTAGATTAGCTGGTATTCAACCAGTTCAAAATCGAAATTGTCTTGTGTATCACTTTTCACAAACTTCAGGCACGTTTCAATCAGAAAATCAGGGGTATTGGCAGAAAAATTGGCAGTATTTTATAGAAAAATGGGGATTTCCAAGAACCGATGAAGGTATCTGGACTGCTGATTTTCAAATTCCTGAGAAAGAAAGAATATTTAGACCTTTTTGGGAAGATCATTATGTACAATCTTGAAAAATTAAACAATGAAGCTCGGGTGGGTGATTTTAGTCTTGAGGATATGGAAGTAGTGGTTCCGGAGCTTGAGAAACTAAAGCCGGGAGATGTTTATCTTGAAATTGGAGTAAATCAGGGCAGGTCCTTATCAGTCGCTCGAACGGTAACTAATTCCAAAGTAAAAGTAATTGGAGTTGATTTAAAAGCTGACCCAAAAGTTGAAGGAACAACTTTTTATCAGGGTGATGGTGTTGAAGTAGCAAAATTGTATAACGACGGCGCAATCTCACTCTTATTTATAGATGGAGATCATACATACCAGGGATGTAAACGTGATATCGAGGCGTGGTGTCAATATTTAAATAAAGACGGAGTTATGTTTTTCCATGATTGTGACGAATCAAGTCCGGGAGTCATGTGGGCTGTTTCGGAGTTTGTTTATACTCATTCATGTGGGTTTTTTCTTTTTAAATACAATAATAAAAATACAAGTCTGGCTAAAGTAATATTGCAATGAGGGTAAATTTCGTAGGCAACTATCAATCTGGATATGTTAGTGAATCAGCTGATGAGGCTCATTTAGCTCGTGAAATTGAGGCGTTGGGACACGTGGTTCGGAGACTCCCCCGGGATGAATGGCGTGAAAACGTCATATCTGGTAAGGAGTTTCCCAATATACCAGTCGATCTTAAGGCAGATATCAATATCATAGCTAAATGGGATGGTTTTTATGACGGGCGTTTCGTGAGCAACCTAAAGGAACGAAGCGAAGCGCCCGTTTTCTACTGGGTGTGGGACTATATGCAGGGTGAACCGTGGCACATGGAGATGGTTAAGGAGTGCGATCTTTATCTGGGGAATGACGTATTCAGTGGTCAGTATGATAGGCTAAAATATGAAGTCTCTGGATGGGTAGATAATCTTTATTATTTTCCGTTTGACGTAACTGACGGTATATTTGACTGTCAACTTCACAACCAAGGATTTAATGTATCTTTCTTTGGTTCCTGGATTCCTCAGGGAGATAGGCAGGAGTGGTTAAAAAAGATTAACAAGGAAGTTCCAATAAATGTATTTTCTTGGAATTACCGGGATTGGCCAAAAGAGTTTACTCGTACTAATCCAGCGGTTTATGGAAATAACTTCTCTGCCGCGGTTTCGCAGACAAAGATTTGTCTTGGTTTTTCAGTTAATCCAAATACTTGGGGTTATTGGTCTAACCGAACGGGGAAAACCTTATCTGTAGGCGGGTTTCTTCTCCAACAATATGCTCCTGGGATGGAGTTATTCTTACGAGATGGAGTTGCCTACTTTAGTTCACCGGAAGAGGCAGTAGAGAAAATTAAATATTACTTGGAAAACCCGGATCAACGGGAAATAGTGGCAAAAAGAGGGTATGAAATTGGCAGAGACAGGTTTACTTCCAAAGAACGGGTTAAAGATTTAATGATTTTGGCAGATAGATTTATTAAAAAAGGTAATTCTGTATGGTATCTGTAAAACGAATTCTATTCATAAGACCGGAGAAATGGTATGTAGAGGCTCACATAGAGTATCTTATCCGTTATTTTGGTCATAAATACATTATGGACATAGATTTTATAGAGAATAAGAATCCGGATGATTATGACTTGCTTATTCCGCTTCTTCCTACTCATCCCATGGTTGATCAAGTCAAATACAAACATAAGTTGGCAGTAATTTTATGGGAGCCAGGTGAGGGAATCTGGAGAGAAACTGTTATGACGGCAGCTACAACTCCCATGGCAGCTAAATCTATGGAAATGAATAATCATCCGTTTATTGAAGTTTCTCCCGGGATTGACACGAATCTATTTCAACCCTTAAAACAAGTGAAAAGAGATGATTTGTTCCATGTCGGACTTATTGGATGCCATCATAATCCTAGACATAACATAAAAAACGTTGTGCTTCCTCTCATGGACATACCTGGAGTTAAGTTTGATTTCTATGCCCGGGGATTTTATAAAGATCGTTTAAATGACATGGAGGTGGCAGGCGGTAAACTATTTTTAGACAATGTCATTACTGCTGACGTTTATTGGACTGGACTACCGAACATTTATAACCGTATGGACGTGCTTTTAAAAGTTGACGCTGACCCAGGACTTACGTTTCCAGTCCTTGAAGCTACTGCTTGCGGTGTACCTGTGATAGCAACTGATGTAGGAATTGAGTATAAATTTAAAGATTCAGGAGTTATTATAGAACCTGAGAGTAGAGATGTATATGGTAATGGCCGAGGCTGGTTTATAGACAATGAAGCTAAGGTGATTCAAAAAGTAAGGGAAGCAATTATTTTATTGCGGGATAATACTGATAAACGAATAGAGTTGGGAAATAACGGAAGACAGAAAATATTAAAAGAATGGACTTGGGAAAGTATGTTGCCAAAATGGGAGATATTTTTTTCTGAGTCATTAAGGAGGGCATCTTGATTCCAGTGCTTTTCCCAACAATCGATGAGGAGACAAAGCAGGAACTTATTAAGGTTTTAGATAGTGGTTGGTGGGGTCAAGGACCTAAGACGTTTGAATTTGAAAAGAAGTTTGCTGATTATGTCGGAGTTAAATATGCCATAGGTTGTAATAGTGGAACGGCAGCTCTTGATCTATGTCTTAAAGCTTACAATATTAGAGGTGGAGAACTAATCACGACTCCTATGACGTTTGTTTCAGATGCCATTGTGGGTGAATACAATGGCATGGAGGTCACGTTTGCTGATATTGATGCTCGTACGCTTTGTCTTGACCCCAACTCAGTAGTCATTACTCCTGAAACTAAGGCTATTATTACAGTTAACTCTCATGGAAGACTGGCTGATATCGATGGACTCCGTAAAAAATTTAAGGGGCTTATTATTGAGGATTGTGCTCATGCGATGTATACCCCTGGAGCGGGAAAAAAGGGAGACATTGCTATTTGGTCATTTCAAGCAGTTAAAACGCTTCCTTGTGGGGATGGTGGCATGATAACGACAAATGATGAAAAGATATATAAGAGATTGCGGACGTTAACATGGGTAGGAGTTGAAAAAACTACTTACGAACGGGCTGACAGTAAACGGTATACCTGGGATTACGACATAACTCAAGCTGATGGAATAAAGGGCTATATGAACGATCTGACGGCTGTTATTGGTATTGGCCAACTGGAGAGATTAGAAGAGAGGACAGCAAGAAGGAGAGCTATTCAAGCTCGTTATAATGAGGCATTTAGTACTATTGAGCATATAGTTAGACCCGTTTATTCTCATACCGTACAGTATTACACCATGAACTGTAATAGACGGGATGAATTGTCCGAATATTTGGCAACTAAGGGAATAGCGACGAGCGTTCATTTTAAGCCATTGTCTGAAATGACTTACTGGAAAAAGGCTGTTAAAAGGGAACTTACAGTAACTAGCACTGTCTGGAAAGAACTGCTAACTTTACCTTGTCATGATGGATTAACTTGGACTCAAGCCGAATACATTATTGATTCTGTAAGGAGTTTCTATAAATGACAATAACTAGTATAATTTTAGCTCATTTTAAGGAACGGGAAGGAAACCTAAAGCGGATAGTGGATGATTTGCTGGGAGGCACTGTAGTGCCCCAGGAGGTCATCGTTTTCATAGATAACCCTAGTATTACCTTTACAGATGATCGGGTAACTATCATTCGCTCAACACACAGTTTCCTGCCCATAATTAGGTTTGCAATTGGTTCAGTTTGTGACACCGACTATTGTTTCTTTATTGATGATGATTTAAGTGTAAAAAGTAAAACTTTAGAGAATATGGTTAAATATGCAAATTTGTACCCACGTGCAATTCTAGGATTAGAAGGAAGTATTTTAAGAAGTGACAGTCCAACTCCTTACTCACATGATACACCTATAGGAAGAGGATCTATATTAGTTAAAGTAGATGTTGTTACTAGAACCTATTTTTGTTCTAGAGAATCTATTTTTCCAGGATTAGTGTTAAAAACAATGTTTCCATATCTTCCAAAGATATCATTAGATGATGTGTATCTATGTTTAGGAAATAAGTATTTCAAGAATGACAGTAATTACGTAATTCCAGTAGATGAAGAAACTGGTCTAACTGAACTGTCTGATGGTGGAGTTGGACAATCATTATCAGATAATCACTACAGCAATCGGAATAAGGTATGTAGATTTTTAATGGATAAGTATGAGACAAATAACTGAGTTTGGTTATGGAAGTAATTTTTTACAGTGTTGCTTTAGGTGTGGAAAACAAGCGTATGAAAAGGAAATGGTTGACTGTATTGATAAAAAAGACCATGTAGTTTTTTATTGTAAAAAGTGTTTTGAAAAGGAGTTAAATGAGTAGAGTATTTTTTACTAAAGCTGATTATTTACCTAATGTGGTCTTGGATTTGGATGATTTTGCTGAAAATCCGGGAAATAGCAAAGAGTGTCTTGAACTCTTAATAAAACAGAAAGAAAAGTTTCCTAATTTTAAAGTTAATCTCTTTTCTATTCCATTTTACGAAAATAAGGATAATACTCCTTTTTTCAGGTCTATTGTTGAAAAATATGGGGATTGGATACAACTGGCAATTCACGGGTGGCATCACGAGACTCCGACCGAATGTAAAGATTGGACAAAAGAAGAAGCTCTGGATAAGATTTCTAAATCAATGTGGATGGGTAAAGGTTGTTTTGTCAAAGGATTTAAAGCTCCAGGTTGGCAGATAAGTCGAGGAACATATGAAGCTTTGGACATTTTGGGGTTCTGGGTGGCGGATCATAGCGTCTCGGCATATACGGAGCCGGGTATACCTAATTCTGAAAGACGGCCCGTTGGTCTCAGGGCCTATACCGTTGATCATCCGTGGATGGTCCACGGGCATACATGGGATCTTAATAACCCTGATCCTGCTTATAATAATGGTATAAGGCAGATAATTGAAGAACATGGGGTTCCGTGGGATGATAAATCTACGTTTAATTTCATAAGTGAGGTTGTATGAATAGAGATAAAAATGGAAAATTTATTAAGGGACATATTCCTGTAAATAAAGGTAAAAGAATTGCTGAATATATAATTTCTGTGTGTAAAGTTTGTGGAGTAAAAATTGAATATTTAAAATGTATTAGATACAAAAAATACTGTAGTCGTAAATGTATGTATTTAGGTAGACCTAAACATGGAAAATTGACAAAAGATCAAAAAAGAAAAATAGGTATAAGTAATTCTATATTTTGGAAAACTGGAGATAATATTAAAAAATTTCCTAGATATATAGATGGAAGATCTTATAAACCTTATGGAAAATGGTTTAAGCCATTAAGAGAAGAAATAAGAAAAAGAGATAATTATGAGTGTAAACTATGTTTTAAAAAACAAAATGGTGAAAAATTAGCTATACATCATGTAAATTATGAGAAATCTAATTATAAAAATAACAATTTAATTTCGTTATGTAGAAGTTGTCATGCTAAAACTAATGTTAAAAGAGACTATTGGGAAAAATATTTTATAACTAAAATGGAGAGTATTTTGTGATAAATGCAACATTTTGTTTTAATCCAGTTCGATCAGATTTTATACAACCAGCTTTAGATAGTTTGTATAAATATACAGATATGACTAACAATAAAGTTGTTGTTGTAGATCAAACTCAAGATGGTTTAAAACTTTCTAGAAATCAAGTTCATTTAGTACTAAAACCTTGGAGAAATCTCGGATTTGCAAAAAGCATGAATGAGGCATTTATTCATGGGATAAGATGGAATTCAAAATTTATAATTGCTTCAAACGATGATTTATTATTAATCAATAAACGCTGGTGGGAAGGGATACTTGAGACGTTCGCTACTGATGATAGAATCTTAGTGGTTAATCCAGAATGCCCCCGTGTGCCTATGTGGGGCTACGGGCGACCTCATGGGGAGTATACAGACATAATTGAGTACAAAAAGGAGTTTACCGATTTTGACTACGATTATTTACTGGCTGGTGAGTTTGAGGAGGTAAAACAGAGGTATCCTAACTTGCCTGCTTCTTTTCCTTTACATAAAGTCGGGGTGTGTGACGCGATAGCCATGTGGATGCCGGTATTTAAGACTGAGTGTTTTGAGAAGATTGGTCTTTTTGATGAGAAGTTCTATCCGGGCGGGGGTGAAGATATGGATATGGATGGAAGAATATATCGGGAGGGTTATCGTGCTGTAGGCACAACAAGATCATGGACTTGGCATTGGTGGGGAGCCTCGAAAGACAAAACTGAAGAATATAAAGGTATGGGTTTACCGATAGATGATACACTTGTATGGAATAATTTAGACGAATTGTGGCCTCCTGATAAAAGTTTGAGTTGGAATGATAAAGAGAGAAAATATACGCCAACACATATGGACCCATGGGGTCATGTAACCTTACAAGATGGTTCTAAAAAACCTATGTATAGAGTTCCAGAGATAGGAATTGTAGATATTTAAACTTCTTTTCGGGCGGGGTTTCCTCGGCCATCCTCAGAAAATGGCCCCATACAGATTCCCCGTCCTAATAGACGTTTAAATGTCTTTGGTCTATACTAACTCCAGTAATAATACTGGAGTTTTTTTTATGACTTTGAAAGGGGGTGTCTTAGATGATTAAATTTACTACATGGAGACCGGATACTTGTGAATGTGAGTTTGAATATGAATGGGATGATGCAGAAGCTGAAGATAATCGTACCCATACCTTAAAAAGGGTTATCAAGCAATGCGAAAGCCATAATGGATTAATTATTGGTGGAAATGTCTATGAAAATGTTTTAAAGGAAAATCAAACCAAAAATAAAGCATTGGGAGAATTTATGGAAAAAGTTCCTAGATTAAAAAAACAAGTTATGAATGAAGATGGAACTAATTCATTCAAGCTTAATCCAAGTATTAAATATGTTTGGGAATTTACAGGAAAAGATGATAAAAGAGAATTAAACATTAAATTTGAAGGGACTAATTTTTCATTAATAGAAAAAGACTTAGTTGATTTGTCTAAATTTGATAAAAAAGTCAACCTTTCTTAAAGATATTTAAATATACAAGGATTAAATTTCGATATAAATCGAATTAATTTTTATGGCAAAAGTAATTATTAATGCAAAAAACTCTACTCCTATAAGTTATGCTGCTGGTGGTACTTCATACTCTGTATTAACTATAATTGAAATCGCTTCAGAGACTACGGAGGCTAGAACTCAAGTTCCTTTTAGTTCTATTGGAACTTTTTCTAAGCTTTATGTAAGAGTAACTGCAAATACGGTTATAACTGACTCTACATGGAGATTAAGAGTTAATGGAGCAAATGGAAATTCATCTGTAAGTATTACAGCTCTAACAACAGGAGAATTTCAAGATAATTCTAATACTGATACTATTTCGGCAGATGATGATGTTAATTATCAAATAGTTATAGGAGCTGGTGGTACCTCTATAACTGTTAGTGTTGTTTCTATTCTTTTTTCTGCATCTTCAAATACTTTAATGAAATGGGGAGGTATAGAATCAACTGGAGGAGCTACATTTTCAACAGCAAGTACTTCATTTTTTAGTCAAATAAATGCTGCATCAACTGCGTTAATTACTACTGAATCTAATACACAAACAGAAATAAATTCTACAGGAACTTGGAAACGTTTATTTGGATATGTTAGTGCAAATGCAAGAATTACTACAACAACAATTAGGTCTAGAGTAAATGCAGGTAATGGAAATCAAGTTTTAAGCATTACTGCAAGTAGCACTGGTGCATTTGAAGATACCTCAAATACCGACACTATTTCCGCCAATGATTTAATTAACTATGTAGTTGTTACAGGAACAGGTACAGAAAACTTAGTGCTTCAACATATCCATACAGAATATTTAACTACTAATAACTCCTTTACTGTGGTATTTGCAGACAATACTAGTCCAAATATGGGATCTTCCATTAATGTATTCATGTCACTATCGGGAAAAAATAGGGAAGAATCAATTACTGAGTCAAATATTTCTATTAACGCAAATATTAATGGCGTGGCAAGTAACTTATGGATAAATGTTTCAGCAAATACTTTAGATGGAAATACTCCTTTTACTTTAAGAAAAAATCAGGGAGATACAACTTTAACTGTTTCTGTCACTGCAAGTACAACAGGAGAATTTGAAGATACTTCTAATATTGTCTCTTTCATAACTACTGATGAGTTAAATACCCAAGGCGTTGATAATTCAAGCTCAGGAAATATGACCTTTAGGAGTATAAGTATCTTACTTAATGAAACAACTACCAGTACTTCTACATCTACAACTAGTACAACAACTAGTACATCAACAACTACAACCACTACATCGACTTCTACTTCAACCACCACAACCACCACATCAACTAGTACATCTACCAGCACAAGTACTTCAACTAGTACTACAACAACTGTAGCTCCATGTTCAAATACACATGCCTTGGATTTAGAAGCTTCCAGTTCTCAATACGCTTCGGCTGCTGATAGTGTTTCTTTATCACCTACTGCTGCCGTTACCCTTGAAGCCTGGATTAAACCTGAATCTCTTCCTGCGAGTGGAAATATCATGGGCTTAATACGTAAATATGAGGGTGGAACCGGAGGAGTACAACATTCATATGCTTTATCTATTTTTAATAATGCCGGGACACTTAAACTTAACGGAATTGTCTCTGGTGACGGTACAACCGATTTTGATAAAACAGTTGACTGGACACCGTCAGTTAGTCAATGCTACCACGTTGCAATGACCTACCTGGGATCATCAGGAGAGATGAAGTTTTATGTTGACGGGGTTCAACAAGGAGCAACTCAAACAGGTGGACCGGCAACTATAAAAGACGGCGACAATCCTTTATACATTGGTAGTGCCGGAGGAGCTTCAAGTTTTTATGACGGTTTAATTGATGAAATTAGAGTCTGGTCAACTGAAAGAAGTATCACCGAAATAGCAAATAACCGGGCTAGAGAATTGGCTGGCAATGAGTCTGGATTACTAGCTTTATGGCATTTAGATAATGCTTATACTGATGCAACGGGAAATGGAAATACATTAACTCCTTCCGGATCTCCTGTATTTTCAACAGACGTATGTTTTTGTGATGGGACTACTACATCGACTTCTACTTCAACGTCTACGTCAACCTCAACTACTACTACAACCACAACTACTTCTACCTCAACCACGACTACAACTACTTCTACCTCAACTACAACGACAACGACGAGTACATCAACATCTACAACTACTACTACCACATCTACCTCTAGTTCTACGTCTACATCAACATCAAAAACAACCACTTCTACTTCTACTACAACCACAACAACTTCTACTTCAAGTTCAACGTCAACTTCAAAAACAACCACTTCAACATCTACGTCAACTTCAACCACAACGACTACGACTAGTACCTCAACTTCAACTACAACAACTACAACTAGTACTTCCACCTCTTCATCTACTAGTACAACTGTTTCAGTAACAACTTCTACTTCTACGTCAAGTAGCACTTCTACTACAACCACAACAACTTCTACTTCAACCAGTACGTCTACAACTACAACAACTACAATTCCACTTGGAATCTATGTAGAAGCAGAAAAAGAAATTGGTGGGTTAAACGTTGAAATTGAAAAAAACATCATAAACATTGACCTTTTTTAGAGAGTGATCTATGATTTAAAAAAATATGCGTAGACTTCGTTTTCCCAACCTTAATCTTCATAATGAGGAAAAAACTTACCTTGATGCTGACTATTCAAGCGGAACAGCTCTAACAGTAATCAATGCTACAGGTTTTACAGGCGGTGAAGTTACTTTTTTTTCCGTAGTTGGTGAAGTTGGGGAAGATAAAACTGAGGCCCAACAAGTTTCAAGTCTAACCGGGAATACAATCATAAACATAGCCTCGGCTCTCAAGTTTTCCCACAATAAGGCTCTTCCGGTCTACCGTTCTCCCTGGAATCAAGTAGAAATATCTAAGATGCCGCTTTTGGGTAGCTGGTCAGTCATTTCCAACTCAAATATCCAGTGGGATAAGAATGAAACTATCTATATTGACGATGATGGTATATCTACCGACTCATACCGCTACCGCCTCTACAATAACGTCTCAGGAGTCTACAGTGAGTATTCTCCAACAGTTACCGGAGCTGGTTTCTCTCGGAATCAGGTAGGATTTATGGTAACTAGAGTCAGAAAAGGAATTAACGATCTTGAGAGAAAGATTGTTACAGATGAAGAAATAATCCAGCAGCTTGATACGGCTCAAGATTTAGTTAAAGGCGTAAGACAAGACTGGTGGTTTCTTTTGGTTGATACGTTTAAAGCTGGTACTGGAATTTCGGTGATTGCTGATACTGGAACTTATTCACTGGCTACGTATACTGATTTTAATTTTATTGAGAGTCTTAGATACAATTTTAATGATGGAACTGAGAATATCCTGCGGCATTTAACTTTTCAGGATAAACTTGTTTTTGATGACCGGGTAAGGGATCAAAACCGGGACCATGATGATCAGGTTGAAGTTTATACTCTAATTCCCCCTGATTCTTCATCAGACAACGGTTACTTTCAGGTAGATCCGATTCCTGATACGGCCGGTAGTCATAAATTTTATCCCAACTATTACAAAGTTATGACTACCTTGGACGACGTGGCTGATGAAACTCCCATCCCTATCCCCTCAATTTTAGAGACTTATTCCATATCTCAATGCGAACGGATTAAAGGCAATGAAACAAAGGCAGAGTTGTATGAAAACAACTTCTTTGGCAATCCGGATAAGAAACAAGGTAATTCCCGCAGGAATACCGGAATTCAACTTTTAGAGAGAATCCAGAATGCCCAGACTCATCCCCAGGGACAGCCAAAATCAATCAAGATGTGGCGAGGCAGAAAAGCAGTCAGAGAACTTATGCAGGATAGTTCTTTTGGTCTGAGTAATGACAGTTTACGGGAGAAATACTTTGACTTTCCGAGGAGATAAATTATGCCTGACAATGAAGGAGAACAAGTACATCAGTTATCAGATTTTAGCGGGGCTACTCAAACAACTACTAGCCGTTTCTTGCAAAGAGATAATGAGTTAAGAGACTCTCAAAATGCCAGATTTAAAAACATAGGGGCAGTGGGTATTCGTACAGGTTATGCTCAGACTGGAAGTGATCTAACCTCAACTACAACTACGTCAACCAGTACTTCTACGACCACCACAACTACCTCAACTAGTACTTCTACCAGTACCAGCACATCAACTACAACTACCGCATGATATGGCAAAAATTAGTGGAATTCACGGATATAATAAGGCTAACGGAGCTGTCAATAAGCTGCTGGCTGTCTATGGCAACGACATTGTAGATGTCACTACCGGCTTGGGATTTTCCCAAAACTTGACAGCGGATACGGATGGAGAGTTTGAGGCATTTCTTGATTCCGCTTTCTTCACCAACGGGACTGACGGGGTAAGAACGTATAACGGATCAGTCTGGTCAAAACAGCATGTTTCCACTTGTCCCGTTAACATACTTTTCCGTGACTACTTGGCTAAAATGTATGCCCTCGCTCCTACAATTAACGGAACGAAGTATACTTCTAAATTCCTTGAATCTGATTTACCTAAAAACAACACAATCGAGTGGGGAATAGTTTTTGGGACTAACCTCTCCCAAACTGCCGGATCTAAGGAAGTTACCTCAACGACTGCCGGATTTAAGACCCACGGGATAAACATTGGTGATCCGTTCATTATTGAGAATGGAGTAAATGCGGGTGAATACGTAGTTGAAGGAGGCATATCAGACTACCGCCTTAGTCTCACAACCGTGCTTAACTACACGGCAACTAACAGTACCTTTTATTGTGGAGACAATTTATTCGATGCAAACACCGATGATGGAGATATTTTGAAATGGTGTGAAGTAATAAATAATAGATTGATACTCTTTAAACAGAATAGCCTACATAGCTTCAACCGGACTTCCCAATCCCAGATTCGGGGTGTAGGTACGTCATCAGGCAGATCAGTCATTCCGTTTAATGACAAAGGCTTGATTGTTTACTTTCACGGCTCTAATAAAGAACGGACAGGATTTTACGTCACTGATTCTGTGTCATCTAAACGCGTCTCTAATCCAATTCAGGATTACATTGATGGTATTCCAACGGCTAACTATAATAGTGTAGTTGGGTGGAGAGAAGGAAATATTTACCGGGCTTATGTGGGTAACGTTAGCAATTCTGACAGGAATTTATCAATTTCTAATTGTGTTTTAGAACTTGACTTAGATAGTAATACGTGGAGCCCGGGTAAAGTAAATGACGTGATTAAATGCGCGACTCTTTATCGTGAATCTAACGTAGAAAATACGTATATTGGGAATGACAGTGCTCAGGTTCACTTAACTCCATCAGGTAATAGTGATGATGGTGGAACAATCCCTTGGTTTATGGAAACCAGGATTATCTATCCGTCAGGAAGCGAGGTCCAGAATGAATTTCATAAAGTTCAGATCATTGCGAGGGAAGGGGCTGGGATTAGAGTTAGGTTTAAGCTCTATAACACTCCGTTTGCCTCAGATGAAAACTGGCAGGGATTAGGAGAAATAAAGTTTGATAAGACTGAGATATTTATTCCAAAAGAACATAGTAATTCGTGTGGGATTCAATATAGACTTGAGAAAAATGACGCTTCGGAACCTAAACAACTCATTGAAAAGATCAGTACGTTTTATAAACAATTAGAAACGAGGAATCCATAATATGCCAGACTATCTCGAGTCAGGCTTTAATTCATTCTTACTCCGACCACTTGAAGCCGGATATACAGAGCAAGTTGGTCTTGATTCAACCAGTTCTTACGACCAAATAAGCGGATCACAGGTTAAGGGAGATAAGATAACTTCGCTCAATGGCAGTCTTGAACTTGATTTACAGGGAGATAGATACGTGGTCAAAGAAGGAGAAATTGATAGAGTGGAATTTGGCAGATTATCTGATGGGACAATTGGATTAATTATCAGAGATACAAATGGAAATGAACTTATGAAAATATCTGGAGAGAGAAACGTGATTAAGTCAGCAAATAATAATATAGAGCTGGATTTTGACAATGAACGCATTCTTATTCGTGATGCAAGTGGAACTCCCAGGGTTTTGATTGGTAAAGGAGATTTTTAAATGGCAGACACTTTGGGAATAAAATCTACTCCTCCGGGAATAGACGTACTTAAATCCAATGCACGAGAACTATCTTTTAGTTCCAGTTTTGAGATGCACAAGATAAAAAAACAGGGAGAAAATCAACCCCAAACAGCTTTTGAAGTGTATCATGGACTTCATTATTGGCCGTTCTTTCTTCACTTTAGAGATACACAACGAACAGCAGGTCAGGCAAGCCGTGACAACTTAAAGACTGGCCATGCCACTTTATTTACTTATTACTACATTTTTCATGAACGAAGTTTTATATGATAAATTATGGATTTTCAATCACTAAACAAGGAAAAAACGTTTTAACTGAAACAGATCCTCTTTCATACGTATTCACCTCAAAGTTTAATACGTTAAAAATTTGGAAGGTGGTAGAGATGTCAATCTCAGTTCCTAACGGAGGTACAGGTCACGTATATTACACACACGGATTTGGATACAAACCGGCATATTTAGCTTACTATAAACTTAGTCCGACAGCAGCAACTTGGTTTTGTGACAGAACCAGCGTAAATAATGGCATATCTGACAATGACGGGTATAGGGCAAGTACTACCACAACCGTGGACACACTGGACTTTTCAGTTCAGGATGCCTTTAGCGTAGGCGCTAGGACTTGTGCCGTTAAATGTTTTATTTTTGTCGATCCGATACAAAATATCCCTATGTCTAATAACGGAATAGGAAAAACTGTAGATTATGGAGTTAAAGTGTCGCAACCAAACATTGACGTAACAAAAGCTAAAACACACGAATTGTTCATTAGCTCTAAATATCCGGGATTGAAGTTTCACATGGACAAGACTGTCAGATTTACTATTACTGCGGGAAACGTGGCAGGAGAAACTCAATTTGAACATGGTTTAGGATATGTACCTGCTGCCGTGGGGATGGTAGAGGATTTTAATGATACAACTCTGCATGATTCAATTCCCTTTGGAAGAGTCCCACAACCGCAAGCAGAAGCAATCAGAATGAGCAGTGGGTCAGTTTACGTTAGTGCAGTTCAGGAAATTTTTCCTGGTGACGTAACGTATACTATGAAAGTAATAGTATTTAAAGATAAAATTGCAGCAGCTTAAAAATAGTTTATAATAAACAATATGTTTGGTAATTTACTTAAAGGTGCACAAGGTTTTTTAAGCAACCTATTTAGTTCACAACCACAGCCTCAACAACAGGTGATATCTCCACTTCCGAATGAATATTCCCGGTTTACTCAACCCCAGGGATTTATTGGTCCTATTCAACAACCACAACAAGCAGTTCAGGATTTTAGGTCTTCCCAGAGTCAACCACAGCCCCGTCAGGACACGCTGCCGCCTCCCGGTGGAGGAGGAGAAGACCAAGGTCAATACACGTCTTTTGGCATGCCCGGTGAACTGGTAGGGGCACTACGTGACGTTAACGGCATTACCTGGCAGCATCAGGGAGGAGATAGGTGGGTTTCATTAAGACAAACAGGTCAAGACGAAGGAGGAATTGATAACCTCGTTAATTCAATTGTTGATCCTGTCAGTAAAGCCCTTGATTCATGGAGACAGAAACTTGAGGAGTTTGATAAAAATAACCCGTTCGCTTTTGATGAAGCTCAGGCTAAGGCTTCAGCGGGAGAAAGGCTCAATCCTTATTACAATGCCACTTTGAATGAATTCATGACTGGAATCAGGCGTTCTTCTGCCCGAAGCGTCGAAGACTCCCAAAGAACAATAGGAGAACTTAATACTGATGCAACCAAACTTTCAGAACAGGAACGGTTATCTACCCAGGAAGCAATCAGACAAAGTGAAGAAGGAGCGGCTGGTGCGGGATTATTTTTCTCCGGTCAGAGACAAAGACAGTCAAACCTGCAAGACATTCAAGGCACTCAAGCTCTGGAAGCTATTGATACCAGAAAAAATAGAGGCATAGATACTGCTAATCGAATGAATTTAAGAACCCAGGAAGATTTAGCTTTACAAGAAGCTAGAACAAAACGATTAACCGAAGCAGAGAGAACGACTGCTCTTGAAACTGACGTTGCCGGTCAGAAGCGGGAAGCAGAATTAAGACGGGCTCAGGAAAGACTTTCATTTACCGGGTCTGCTCCCGGATCAGGAGGGAACTTTAATTTACAAAACCAGATATACGGATTATATTAATTCTATGCCTAACAATATTTCAGCTATAAGTCCTAGTGGTACTCCCTCAAGTCTTGATGCTTTTTCTGAGGCTAATGACGCCATTTCTTTCAAAGAACAACTACCCGACTTGGCTCAGAAGTTGCGGGATGCTTTAACGTCTAAATTTCAAGAAAGTCCATTATTCAAACAATATGAGACAGCCGGACAGAATTTTTTGTCTGCACCGCAGCAAATACGAGCTGACATATCTTCCATGCAACAGACATCGGGCGTGCCACTTTCTCCTACTCAGCAGGGAGCAATAGAGTCTTCAAGGCGGGCAGCGGCCTTTGCTCCACTTCAAACTTCAAGTCTCATGTTAAATCAAGCTCAGGGTGGACTTGAGGACATTATTGGTGGAGGAGTTAAGGCTTTTGAAGCGGCAGCGGGA
>ERZ1292642.239-Hain-H14-01um-R1-239-length-37524-cov-6_pt2 | contig 18727 bp, 24 predicted proteins | sample MGYA00564403_ERZ1292642 | MGnify/ENA primary metagenome ERZ1292642 (study PRJEB36523, sample SAMEA6512643) | groundwater metagenome | collected 2019-01-09 | study: AquaDiva: Metagenomics assemblies of 32 groundwater samples | reverse complement strand
GGTAATGGTCAAAAAGCAGCACTCAGAGTGTATGATACTAAGAGTGCAAATGTAGCAGCTAATATTGCATCTGAAAACCTAAACAAACCAAATATAAAAGAGGAGTTGGACAAGATACTTAATAAAGGGAGATTAAAATTAGATTTAGTAACTGACAAATTAGCTGATATTGTCGCCCAAAACCCTACTAAAGGTTACTCCGGTTCCGAAATTATGGATGCAATTAAGACAACTCTAAAACTCCACGGTGTTCTGACTGACCGGAAACAAGTAACTTCCTATAACATGAACGTCAACTACAACGAGATGAGTCAACATGAGCTAGTTGAACTGAGAAAGAAAAAGCAACAAGAGACTGATGATATATTAGCTCCTGATACCTCTACCAATAAATAACCGTAAACTCCAAGTCTCTACTAGTATATATATATAATAGTAGGCAAGTCTCATATTTTAAGTTTACGTTACCCCGTACCCACCCCGATATAGAATAGAAAAGTAAAGAGGAAGTCCTTCCCAAGTACGTAATATTTTTTTAGAAAATAGTATTATAGGATGTATATATTAAGGAAGATATTAAAATTTAATGTTTTTAAGTTCACCCCCTTAAGTCGTTCAGCCTCTGCGGAGGCTTCACTCCTGCCCCCTCAAGGGGGCCGTAAATAAAATTACTTATTATATAGTTTAGAGTAGTAGACATAGAGCCCATTAGCAGTTATAAAAATTGTATATTAAGATAGATCGGTAGAAGTTCCCGATTACTTTCACTGTTTCTTGATTTATTTACCTGTTTCCAGCCAAGACAAATATTAGGCTTCTTAGGTAAGTGACCTGGGGGTAACTTTGTTTTTGAAACTACTAAGCCCCAGTTCTATTATTATGTTAAGTATTATCTGTTTTCAGTTAGTTAGTATATCGCCCACAATAGTTAATTTATGTATTTAATCTTAATATTGATAAAAACGCCGGTAGGAGGAAAAAAAATAATAGTCCAACTCCAAGGGCTAATAGAGCCCCTACAGTGAGGTCAAAGAAGAATTCCTTAGGTGTTGGTTGTCTAAATGGATCGTATGGCATGTTAATAAAAAAGAGCTCTATTCTGTGCCCGTGTGCCTGTTAGTAAGGCAGGCACAGAATAAAACTCTTTACTAACATATTTACTTTGAGTAAGTATAACACAAATTTTTAAAATGTCAATAGATCACTGGATCTACAATATCGGAACAAGATCCACAATAGTTTCGTTCGTGACAGACTTGGCCCCATACATGTGATCCGGGTGTCAATCCACAAGCCCTAATTGTTTCAGCTCCATAAGGCAGGAAGGGAATTCCGTATTCCAGATTATCAGATGAGTAGCCATACTTGAAGTATCCGTGGTCGTAAGGATCTGTTTGTCTAACTAGGAAGGTTACACAGCCATTATCGCTGTCTATAAATTCAAGGATAGGCTTCTTTGGAGCATCAGCGGTACAGATTGGTCCCTGGTATACCACATCGTCATGGTGTTGGGTATCAGGCGGAGTTCCACAATTTTCCGTACACGGTTGGGGAGTTGGGGTTGTTCCGGGGTTACAGGTATTTTCACAATACCACTCTCTCCCGCCGTCATTGTCATGGTATCCTTTAAATTCACAACCAAACTCTTCTTCGCAGAAATTACGTTTATCCTTATAGCAGATTCCGTATTCCGGTGATTTTTGACATTCTTCACATGACCATGATTCAATCTTGCAGTAGGGAGATGGGGTAGGAGTTGGTCGGGGTGAGACTCTGGGTGATGGTCTGGGACTGGGTCTAAATAGGCATTGGGGTAAAGGCTGACAAGGAGGATTAAACTCAAATGCGACTGATTTTGCAACTAGGAGATTAAAGAAAAACATTGAGCCAAAGATAACTGCCAGACCTACTAAAAACTTCTGATAGTCTTTCATATGGTATGATGCCATCATATGGTAACAGATCTACCCCCCTTAATGCAAGTGGAGAGGGATGATAAGAAAAAAATAACGGGTGAAACTAATCTGGAACAATCCCGGTTACGGAAAAAGGAGATGCGTAAAGCCGAGGACGTTCTGGATGAAATCGGCCAACCCAATGAAAGCCGGGGAATCAGAGCAACCCAGAAAGCGTATAAAGAGTATCAAGAAGAAAGTTTTATAATTAAGTCTGACCGGATAGAATGGTTAAATAACAAGGCTAAATTTTGCAAGGACAAGCTGAGTTACTACCGGGGAGTGGATACAATTGTCAGATACGAAATGTCTTTTTTGGAACTTCCTTTAGGATATAAAGTGATCAGCGAAGTTTCTCCACTAGGAATTAAGCTGGTCTTAACTGATAGATTTGGGGGAATCCACGTTGGGGGGTTTAAGCCATGTGGCCTGGGTATTTACGATGAACAGGCATGTAGGACTTCGATTAACAAGCTTGACGATAAAATAAGTTTCCTTGAGGAAAATCCACCATCGGGATTATATTTGCCATGAGTGATGATCTGGACAAGGAACAATTGATCAGACTGATTAAAGAAGAGGAAGATATAAATAACGTTCTTATCAAGCGTGAGCTTCTGGGTAATTTATTTAAATTCAACCGGTTTGCTCTTGGCGTTGAGGACGGGGATAAAAACGTCAAACTCGCTCCTTTCCACCAAGAGCTGTGTTATTTTGTTGATCACAACCCAAAACGGTTTAAGCTTATCTTAGTTCCCCGGGGGCATCTCAAGTCAACCTTGGTAACGGTGGGTAAGTCTCTTCAATGGATTTATAATGATCCCTCAATCAGGATTTTAATTGCCAATGCAACCTACCGGATGGCAACGACGTTCGTGGGCCAGATTCAGAGGAACTTAAAGTTTAATGCCAAGCTAATTGGGAGATTCGGGTCGTTGGCTGATAATCCGGTTTCCTGGACTAACGATCAGATTACGCTTGAGGCGGCTAAAGAAGCCCACGGCAAAAAGGAGGCAACTCTAACCGGATTCGGCATGGGAGGGAACTTGGTTTCCCAGCATTATGACAAGATTATCCTTGATGACATTGTTAACCGGGACAGCGTTAATACCCGGGATCAGATAGATAAAACCATCCTATTTTTTAAAGACGTTCTTGATCTACTTGAACCGGGTGGAGAACTTGTAATCCTCGGAACTCGCTGGCATGATGATGATCTATACAGTTGGATTATGGATAAGGAAAACGATCTTCTTTCTTCATTTGATATATTTTTAAGACCTGCATTTACCGGAAACTTGCGTGATCATACTGATTTTAAGGCTATCTGGCCGGATAAATTTACCCGTTCGGTTCTGGAAAAACTTTATCGTGAGAAAGGTCCATACGAATTTTCATCACAATATCTTAATGAAATTATTCCTGATACTGACGCGACATTCCGTAGAGACTGGTTTCATTACTACGATGAAACTGAGCTTCGGGGTAGGCCGCTCAATAAATTTACGGCAGTTGATCCGGCTATTAGTCTTGAAAAAGAAGCCGATTATACTTCAATTGTGACAGTTGGAATTGACCACTTCCATAATTGGTATATTCTGGATATATTCCGTGACCGGGTGACTCCACATCAGTTGATAGAACAGCTTTATATTACTTACGAGAGATGGCATCCAATCGAGATAGCAATTGAAGATGTGGCATTTCAGAAGGTTTTGCAGTATTCTATTAACGAGGAAGGCAGAAAAAGACATAAATACTTGCCTATTGTTGAAGTCAGGCCGGAGGAGAGAAGTAAGGATGAGCGGATTCGGGGACTTCAGCCGCTCTATGCCAATGGCGTTATTTTACATAATAAAGACCTGGTATATAATGACTATTTAGAGGATGAGTTGACCCGTTTTCCCAGAGGAAAACATGATGATATTATCGACGGCCTATCGTATATGAAGGATATTGTCTCAGCTCCACGCAGGGCAACAAAAGAATACCGGGAACAAAGTCAAAAATATTTATATTAATCTATGTCTAAAAAAGATAATCAAGTGTCTAATCCTGCAACTAAGGTCTACAATATTAGGAACGAATATAAGCCTACTGGAAAAGAAGCTGATGTTTTAAAATATGTCTACCGCCGTTACTATGATATTAAAAATGATCCTAAGCGTCAGGAGATAATAGGAAATGTTGACAGATGGAGGCGTAACTGGGAGGCTTTTCGGACTGCGCGTGATCCTGATGACTGGCAATCAAACTATTTTATTCCGTTGACAACCTCGGTGATTGAACAACTTCTAGCTGAGATGATTGACCAGAATCCCCGGCCGATAATTTTGCCTCTTTCCCGTGAAGATAAACCAAAGGCAACTGTCATGCGCCACATTTTTGATTATACGTGGGAGGTGGCTGACAGTGACATTGAACTATTTGACGTAATTAAGGATGCTTTAGTTGAAGGAACAGGTTTGGCTCAAGAGTATTATTTCAAAGATAGACGGATTATTAAGCGTCTTGCCGGATTTGAGGGTAAAGGGGATAAGAGAAAACCCATTTATGAGGATGTTGAAGAAGTTGACTACGACGACGTATACATGGAGTCTGTCAGAAGCGATGATATATTTATTGATCCTGATGCGCGGGATGTAAACCGGGGTTCGTATAAGGCTAAAGACTTTATCAGAAGGTATATTCTGGATATTGATGACTTCAGAACGTTTTTTGTCGGTTCAAATTGGGATATGTTAGGTAATGCCAAACTGGTTGAACCCGGAAAAGGTGATACAAATTACTACGAGTACTATCAACCGCCTCAGGGAATTGACCGGGGCAGGCAAGTTGAAGTTCTATGGAAGTGGGCGAGGAAGCCGGAAGATGCTCTAGATATTGTTGCTAATGATGTAGTTATTCGGATGGGTCCAAATCCTTACTCACATAAGCAGCTACCGCTTGCCAGAGCGGTTGACGTGAGACGGACACACCAATTTTATGGAAAAGGTGAGTCAGAGCTTCTTGATTCAATCCAGGAAGAATTAAATACCTACCGCCGACAACTGATGGACCGGGCGCATCTGGATATTGACAAGATGGTTTTTGTTTCACGAAACGAAAACCTGGATGAACGGGACTTAATCGCTCGTCCTCATGCGCTTATTCCGGTTGAAGATCCTGAATCAATCAGATTTGCCGAGTATAGTGACGTTCCCAGATCGGTTGAGATGATTCAAAATCACTTGATGAATGACGGGGTTAGGGTAACAGGTGTTGAAAATAGAGACCAGGGACTTCCAACTCCTTCAACGGCAACTGAGGCGGCAATTTTAGGAGAAAAGACGTTGAAACGGGTCAAAATGAAGTTAAGACTCCTGGAAAAAGGATTTCTGGTTGATATAGGTAGATTGAGGGTGTCAAATATCATCCAATTTTATTCTCAGCCTAAGTTAGAAAGAATTGTTGGGCCTCAAGCAAGTGAAGCAGCTCGAATTCAAATTGAAAAGTTGTCCATGGAGAATAAATTGGTTATTGATGACGGTCAGTTTTTCAAAAAATCATTTAAAGAACTAAGGCTTCAGGATAAAAATCTGTTTATTGATGAGGCGGGGAATGTGGCTGAGAGACCGATGAAGGGAATTTCTTTCTTTGAGGCGACTCCGGATACGTTTATTCCAATGGCTAGGGGTGGATTTGATATTCGGTTTGTAGCCGGATCAACTATGCCGATATCTAAGCCTTTGATGCAGGCAAAAATAGTGGAAATGTTTGACCGACTTGCTCCAATTGCAGCTCAGGGGCAGGGGTATGATATTGTAAAACTTGGTGATGCGGTTTTGGATGCTAATGATCTTGATCCGGAGGACTTTCATTTAGAAGATCAAGCTCCACAAGATCCAATGCAGGGTAGAAACAGTAAGTTAGTTCAACTTGCGACTCAGGAGAATGAAATGGTAGCCAACGGTGAGCCAATTCCTCCCTTGGGTACTCCCGGATCGTCACCTATTCATACGGAAATTCACATAGCTTTCCTAAAAAGCCCTAAAATTGAATTTACGCCTCAAGACATGCAGGTGGCGCAACAATTGTCTCAAGAAGTTCAGGGTGGAGGGGATGTGACTCAAATTATCGGTCGAATAACTAAGCAATCTCCTGCAATCCAGCTGTTGGTTCACATTTTAGGTGAAATAATGGTTCAACAAGCCCGCCTTTCTGGAAATGATGCTCAACAAGGAAGGCTCACTCCTGGTGGTGGTCAACAACCACAAATTCCACAAGGTCAAATCACTAACAATGCTTCGGGACAGGGAAATATGGGGAATGAAATGAAACAAATCATGCCAAATAGAATGCAGGGTGGGGCTGATGTCCCAAGGGGTTTTTGATATGAAAAGAGTTGATTCTAATCAAAAGTCAATTGAAGGAGAGGAAATTTTAAAGCTACTATCAAATAAGCAATTGCAATTTCTTAAAGAATTAGGAGATACTTCTTTAGCCGAAATGTTGGAAATTTTTGACATTCTGGCAGTCAGAGCTAAAGAATCAGTTTATATCTTGTCTAAACCTGGAAAATCAGCCGATGAACTTATTGAAGTAAATGGAAAACAAAATTTTCACTCGGGACGGGTTTCTATACTACTTATTCTGGACTACTTAATGACTCACTCAGGAAAAATTTTGGAGAAGAACATGGAAGGTAAGGAAAAATAATCATGGTCATTTCACCGCTTCCGGAGCCAGACAGGGTAGATTTTTTAAGTACTATTCGTGATGCCGCTGGTTCTTTGTGGCAGAATGTAAAACGGGTAATTAATACGCCTTTTGGTCAGCAAACTCCTACTCCCAGTCCCTCTATTAGTCCAACCAGACCTCAAATTGAGTATGCTCCTAACATTAAATTTATTGGTCAAAATAAACCTCAGGGTCAGGTAAGAGGTGTTGCGGCAATGGCATCTGCAAGACCTTCTATGGCCCCTCAAGCCAGTCCTTTGCCTTCATCATCTCCAATTGCCCGTAATCCTATGATTGATCGTTTTAATCCCCAACCTAATGTCATTGATGCTATTACCCAGGCTGCACAAAAGTTTGGTTTGCCTCCCCAGCTTCTTTTTGACATTGCTATTTCTGAGAGTAGTTTAAGTCCGACTCCCCCATCTAACCCAATGAGTACAGCGGGAGGACTGTTTCAGTTTTTGGATAGTTCCTGGAAACAAGTGATGCGGGAGATGGGACTTTCTGAAAATACTCCCAAAACTGATCCGGTTGCAAATGCTATGGCAGCTGCCCATGCAATTTCCAGACAGAGGCTTGGTTGGTGGGATGAAAGCAAAAATAAATGGGGTCAATTTTATTCTCAAGATGAGTTAAGTCCATACTATGCGGGGAGGTGATTTTTAAAACTATGCCGAAACTAAAAATGGGTAAAACCACAAAACATTTTTCTTATAATAAATCCGGACGCGAGGCTTATATGAAAGCTAAAATGAAAATTAAAAAAAGTAAAAAAGGTAAGAAATAAGGACTTAATTTGACTTTTTTATAAATAGTCTCTAATCTTACATACAACAAGGGGCAATCGAAATAGGCACGATCCCCTTCTCAAATTGAAAGGAGAAGTTATGCCAGATTTAGGAACAGCGTCTATTGCGGAAGTAACGGCAGGAGCCCCGGTAGCACCAACCGGAAAAGCGGATGAAAATCAGGGTGACGTACATTTACAATCTTTTCAAGTTCCAGATAAACTAAAAGGGAAATCAGCGGAAGAGCTGGCGAAATCATATGTGGAGCTTGAAAAGAAATTGGGAGAACAGTCAGGAGAGGTTTCTGAAGCCCGTAAAAAGGTTGAAGACGCTTTGAAACTGCAAGCTGACGCCTTAGAGGCACGAAAGACTTTGCAGGAATTTACAGAAGTTGTCTTTGCTGATCCGGAATATACCAAAACTTTTCAGTCTTGGTATGAAAAAAAATACGGTAAACCAGCAAATCAGAACTCAAATGATGGAGCCTCCCCGTCTGGAAATTCATCCCCGTTAACTCAGACTCCATCACAGGTGGATGACACTCGGGGAGCTTTGCAAGACCAGATATTTGACGACTTTTACGCCAAGACTGGGATTGACAAACTTCCGGCTAAGGAAAAACAAGAAGCATTGCAGAAGGTTTCTTCTGAATTTGCAGAAATGTTTGATCCAGTTGGAAGGAAAACAATGTCACAAATTGTGTCGGAGAGACCGTTAAAGTCTTTAAGACGGGATTTGGAAAGGGCGTATCGTTTATCAGATGTAGGTCACGTTGAGAACATGCAGAGTGTTTTAGCTCAGGAACAGAATAACCAGGCGGCTATCGGTTCACTGTCAGGTCAAACTATCCGTGAGGATTTAGTTAAATTAACTTCGGCAGAGGAACAGATGGCAAAAAACTTGGGAATATCCTCTGAAAAATATCTTGAACGAAAGAAAGAGATGTTGAAAGAAAGAGGAAGCGTCAGCTAATCTTATCCGCAGAAGGAGGTTAGAATTTAGATTTTATGGCAGGTTTTAGTTATAGAGGACAAATCAATGGTGCAGAGAATCCAATTCTGGAAAACCTAATTATTGACAACAGTGCAACAATTGTTGTTGGTGATGCAGTTTCTATGAGTACTGGATTTGTAGCTGCTGGTACTAGCTCAAACCGGATTTATGGTATTTGTGTAGGAATTGTGACTAATAAGGGTGTTGATTTACAAAATGCGCCAACATCAGAATATGATGGAACGTGGACTGATTCAAGTCAAACTTATGTTGCAACTTCTGATAATGAAACTGATAAAAAGGTGAGAGCGGTAGTCTGTCCTGACTCATATGCACTTTGGTACAATGATTCAAGTGGTACATTAACCACGGCAATGCTTAAGCAACATATTAAGTTGACCTCAGCTAGTCAAATAGATCATACAACTAACAGTGCAACTGTTGGTCAGTTTCAAGTTTGGAAACTTGATCCAGATGCAGATGCAGATGTATCTAAAGGTTTGTTCCGTCTTAGTCAGTGGCAAGGGGAGGCATTTACACCTGCAACATAAAGTCAGCTAAATATATGTTAACAAGATCACAAGCGCGAGATTTATTGGAACCAGGACTAAGGGAAGTTTACGATGATGCGTTTCAAGAAGAACCGTTGACCTATCCAAGAATTTTCAACATGCTTACTTCAAGTAAGCAGGATGAAACTGATACCGGATTTACCGGATTTAAGCTGCATACCGTGAAAACGGAAAATGCTTCACTTGAATACGATGATCCAATCCAGATGTATGACGTGACGTATGTTCACGATGAATACAGTCTTGGATTCAAAGTATCTGAAGTCCTTTGGGAAGATGATCAATATAACGTTATCAAACGTAAAGCGTCTCAACTAGGGCGAAGTGCCCGTCGAACTCAAGAAACCAGTGCAGTAGGCGTATTCAACAATTCATTTGTCTCAACCGTTTTAGGTGGAGATGCACAGGAGCTTACATCGACAGTACATCCTAGAAGTGATGCAGGAACAGCGCATTCCAATGCGAGTGCGACAGGTATTACGCTGACTGAATCGAATGTCGAAACGGGCAGAATTGCTGCAAGGCAACAGCTCGATGATCGGGGTTTGATAATTCAGGTGATGCCAGACCTATTAGTAGTTCCAGTTGATTTGGAAAAAATAGCTGAAATTATAGTTGGTTCATCTTCTAGGCCGGGTACGGCTGATAATGACTTGAATTTCTACAGAAACAAATTCCAAGTGGTTGCTTGGGAGTACATTACGACCAATAACACCATGTGGTTTTTGGTAGATAAGAGTCAACATAAGCTGAACTGGTTTTGGAGAATTAGGAATCAATTTAAAAATGACAGCGCGTTTGATTCAGGAGCACTTCTATTTAAATCCCGAATGCGGTATTCAGTCGGATTTTCCGATTGGAGAGGCGTGTGGGGTTCGTTAGGAGATGGAGCTGCTTACGCAGGTTAAGCACTAAAAAGGGTAGGTGAGTCCTTAGTGTCGGGACTTGCAAACCTTTCTAAAAAGTATAAAATAAATTCAGCATGACTAAATACGGTAATTTTATAGGAAGGATGAAAACTGGAACTTCTGATCTATCTAATCCGGTTGAAGGAGATCAATACTTTAATACTTCAACTAAGCAATGGAGAATTTATAACGGGAATGAGTGGCATTCACGGGCAATGACTACAACTTCAACGTCTACTTCAACTTCAACGAGTACATCAACTAGTACTACAACTACTACTACGAGTACATCAACGAGTACTACAACTACTACTACGAGTACATCAACGAGTACAACTACGAGCACGTCAACTAGTACAAGTACAACAACTACAACTGCATAAAAAGGAGAATATATGAGTCAAGATTTGTTAGAAACTGAAACACATACAACTGATTATCAGGGAACATTGAAGTTTTTATCGAAAATCCCAGTTGATGGTGATGAAATCCAAAATATTGAAGCGGGACAAATGTTCTATAATAACGTTACAAACATTCTACATATATTTGATGGTTCTGTTTGGTTTGGAAGTCTGACCGTCGCCATGTAATTATATGACAAAATTTAGTTCATTCGCAGGAAAAATAAAACAAGCAACTTCTGATCCGGTAGATCCTTATATTGGTCAGGAATACTACAATGAAAACACGGATAAATGGAGGATATATACTACTGGTGGTTGGAGAGAGTTGTCGTTTTCTAATATAACGACTACTTCAACTACAACTACAACTTCAACGTCTACTTCAACTTCTACTTCAACTTCTACAAGTAAAACAACTACTTCTACGTCAACCACAACCACGACTACGTCAACTACTACAACTACTACTAGTACTTCAACTACTACAACTACTACTAGTACGTCAACTACAACAACTATTTAAGGAGGATTATGGAAAAGTGTAAATATTGTGAAAAAAAGATGCCTAAACATATTTTAGCTCCTCATGTGGCTAAACGTCATCCGGAAACTCTGGGAAAAGTTGAACCTGTTGTGTCTGGGTTGGAAAATGCAAAACCTGAAGTGGTAGTTGATGCTGTTTCCGGTAAAAGTGAAGTTAGTCCAATGTCTATTCACTTTGATAAGGTAATTATTTATTGTCCTAAGTTTTTTATGTCCCCCGATCGGGAAGAGGAACTTATTCGTAAAGGTATGCCAGTTGATAAAAAACCGACACCTAACATTGTCAGGGATATGTTTCAGAAAATGTGGTGGTCAATTAAACGTAATGAGATGAAGGTTTTTGAGAGTAACGTGGGAGAGTATTTACTTAAAAAGTTTGGTTTTTTGGTGAGGGTTCAGCCCCATGAGATTGATAAATACCGAAAGATACAGGCGGATAAGGAGTACAAATGTCGTGTGTGTAGTCTTGGTGAATTTGAGACTGACACGTTAATTGCTTATCAGCAGCATATGAAGACCCACGATATGAGTTCTGAGGCTATGGCTATGATTGAGGGAATGGAGGCAGCTAAGCCTGACGGTCAAGTTTATTCAACTCAAGATGCAATGCAAGGTAAGTCAAGGGTTGATGAATACGATGGTGCTCCTACAGGTGGAACCTATGAAAATCCTATGATAGATCAAGATGGAGTTGAGTGGGTTGGTCCGGGATCTATAAAACGACAGGGGACAAAACTCCGGCCTAAATTCGGAGCTGCAGGAGTATTTAGAGGAGGCTTACAATGATGGATTATTCTAAACCAAAAAGATTAACTAGTAGTGGTCACGTAGTTGAGAGATCATGTGTAATGTCTAACTTTTCTATTAAACCGGGAAGTGATGACGTTATTGTGTTTTTTAGGGACGGAGAATCTGATGGAACAGTTGTTTGGTCTGCTGAGGCTGATAATGCATCCGGATCTCATGCTGAAAGTTTTGTTCCACCCATGAGATTTGCAAATAAACTTTACGTTGAGATACAAACCTCAGGAAATAATGCAAATGTGAGCGTGGCATTAGTAGAACCTGCTTCTACAACTGATATTTGATTATTTAACTTAAGTATGTTATAATACTTAAGTTAAATAATCTGTATGGAATCTAAAGGGAAAAAGATCCTCATTTTTACTCAATTTAGTGATGCTGACGAAGCTTATTCATTAAACCGGGTTGTTCAGGATCAAATTCAGATGTTTGTTACTAATGGGTATAAAGTAGTGGTAACTGTAGCTGAGGGATTTGTACCTACTGGATGGTATGCTCATAAAGACGTAGAATTAAGAGGGATGATCACGGTTACCTGTCATAACGAAGTTAAGAAAGATCCTACGTTTGAAGCAGACGTTGATGCTTTGACTGAAGATATTAAATCAATAATGACTGATATTGATTTTGTAATTTCTCATGATCTTATCTACCAACCTTCGGCTTTGAAGCATAATGTGGCTTGTCGTAGGGTAGCTAAAGATAATCCAAAACTTAAATGGGCACACTGGATTCATTCAGCAACTTCTCCTTATACTCTTGGTAGATTGAGAGGAATATTTACTGATGATTATGTAAAAATAATCAGTGAGCCTTTCCCAAATTCTTACTATGTGTTTTTTAACCATTATTCAATTCCCCGGGTAGCTGAAAACTTTAAAGTTCCTCAGGATGTAGTCAAAATAGTTCACCATCCTTCTGACGTTTATAAACTTTTGAGAATTAAAGATCCGTTAGTTATTAGATTGGCTGAAAAGAAAAAACTCTTGGATGCGGAAGCGGTGGCAATCTATCCCATTAGGCTTGACCGGGGGAAACAGGTTCAGTACGTCATAAAAACTATGGCTTGTATGAAAGAGATGGGATTTAATGTTCGGGTAGTAGTGGTTGATTTCCATTCAACCGCGGGGGATAAAGTTACTTACCGGGATGAACTAAAGTCTCTGGCGGTTGACTGGGGTTTAAATGCTCAGGAATTAACATTTACTTCAGAGTTTGATCCAGAGTGGAATTATCAGGTAAAACATGAAAGTGTAGCTGAATTGTTTGCTTTGTCTAATGTATTTATCCAGCCCTCAGTCTCAGAGTCTTATTCTCTTACAACTCAGGAGTTTATTATTATCAGTCGTGGAGTCTTAGTATTAAACCAGGACTTCCCTCCATTTAGAGACATATTCGGTCCGGAGGCAATATTTAGGAAGTATTCTTCAAACATTGACGTAATGAGTGGACTTGATGGAAATACGAATACTGAGTATGGACCAAATAATATTAGTAAAGAAGAGCGAGTCAGTTACGAAAAGGCATACCACAGAGAAACAGCAGGCTTAATTGCTAATCAGTTGAAACATAATCAGGGTTATTCCAGATGGATAAAGATCAAACGTGAGCGTAATTTGCAGTATATATTTGAGCGGGAGCTCCTACCCTTAATTTTTTATTAATATGAAACAACATATAACTTTAGATCAAATTAAAGAATTGAGTCAGAAGGGAAAATATAATTATAAAAAAATTAAATCTTCTTTTGGTTGGTTTGATTCAGAAATGGTTTGGTTGAACGATAATGTTTATTTTTTAAACATTGGTCAAATGCTGTGTATTTTGAATAAACAAAGCGAAAAAATAAGGGAACATTGGCTGGATTATGTAACAGAAAGTTCTCAAGATGCTGTTTCCCCAAATTACAAAGGAGAATTATGTGATGCCCTTTGGTTACATGTAAAGGAGATTTTAGAAAATGGATGATTGTGTCGTACACGGATATGGAGTAGTTGGTAAAAGTACTGCCAAGGCTTTTTCTATTCCTCATTATTTTTCTAAAAGTGAATATAATATTACCTTAAAAGAGGCAGCGTATAAACGCTATCACTTTTTTTGTCTACCTACTCCAACAATTAATGGATTATGTTTTGTAGATCCGATTGTAGGACTTATAAAACAGCTTGAGGAATTACCCCATAATCAGAATGTTTACATTATAAGATCAACCGTTATACCTGGAACTGCGAGGTATATTCAAAGTGCTTTAAGCATCAATTCAGTTGTCTCAAACCCGGAATTTCTATCTGAGGATACAGCTGAAGATGATGCGAAGCATCCCGATATTGTGGTTATTGGTGGAGACCACAAACAGTATGTAGAAGACGTTAGAGGTATTTATCAGTCTCATATTAAGACAGCTAAAATATTTACGACTGACACAATTACGGCAGAGATGAGTAAATATGCAATTAACACCTTCTATGCTACTAAGGTCACGTTTGCAAACCAGATATTTGACGTAGCACAACGTGTAGGAGCTAACTATGAAATGATTAAAGATATCATGTATAACCGTAAATGGATTGGTAAGAATCATCTCGACGTATGGAATAAGGGAGGTCGCGGAAGTGGTGGAAAGTGTTTAAGAAAAGATCTGGATGCTTTTGAGAATTACTCTAAAAGTAAGTTGCTAAAAACAGTTAGAGATTTAAATGATGAGTACTTGAGTAAGTATCCAAAAAAGGATAATTATGATTAAAGGGCTAACTTCAATTTGTATTGGAATAAGAAATACTGACTACCCGATTGCTCATTATACGGGTAATTGTATTGGTTCAGTGAGATATTTTACTGATGTATCTAAGACTCCCTATGAAATTGTAGTAGCTGATAACGGGTCAACCTGTGAACTTGCAGGTTGGGTGTGGGATAAGGTAGTTGATAAGTATTACAAAGAACCGGAGGGAAAAAGTTGTGCTTGGGCCTGGAATAAAGCAATTAGTATGGCTGAGGGTGAATATGTAGCTGTTCTTTCCAACGACGTTCAGGTATTTGGGCATTGGCTTGAGGACTTGATTGATGCAACCAAGTACGTAGACATTGTTAATGCTGAACCGATGTACGATATGCCGTGGGGTAGAGCCTTGGAAGCAAGCAGAAGAAGGGCTGAATGGTTGATGGATAATCCTGATCAGTATTTACATCCAAAACGTGATTTCTCTCTTTTTTTAGGGAAGCGTGAGGTTTTTGATAAAGTTGGTCAGTTTGATGAAAATTACGAATATGGTTGGGGAGAGGATATTGACTTTTGTTATCGTCTAGAATCTCTTGGGATGACTAATAAGTCAAACAGGCGGGTAAATACTCACCATGTAGGTATGGCAACGGGTCAAACACTTATGAATCAAAACGCTGGGGATATTAACGGGGCTATGACAAAAAATCGTGAGTATACTCGAGAGAAACACAACTTAGATAAGTTTGGAATTTCACATCCGAAAGAAGAGGTTGTGGAACGGGAAAAAGACCAACCAGCAGAACTTCCTAAAGAAACTAAACGTAAAGGTGATCGGACAATCAGAACCAGGGAGACAGGGGATAAAGTATATTTAATTACTGGTAACGTAGCACAGTGGGTTTCTAGTTTAAAGGCTCTCAACGATTTTGGATGGAGACTGGGTCAAGAAGAAACAATCAGTCTTGATGAATTTCGTAAGTTTGATATAGGAGAAACACTGACAAGTGGCAGCATTGATAAAGTTGGTATTAAAAATAATGAAGATGAATTCTATACAAAAGGTGAAGTTGAAGTAGCTTTAGAAGCTGAGGAAAATATTAGAATTGATAGTAATAAGTTGGACGTAAAACCAGTTCTTAGATATAGGAAATCTGTATGAAATATTCAATTTTGACTCCAGCTCATGTTGGTAATGAGCAACGTAGAAATCAATTGTATCGGGCAATTGATAGTGTTAACAGACAATCTGTTAAAGATTACGATCATATTGTAATTAATGACGGATCAACAACAGAAGTTAAAATTCCTGAATCTATAAAACTTATAAATCAACCTCACTTAGAACGGATTGTGGCTTACTACAATGGAATGAAAGAGGCTACTGGGGAGTGGTTTGTATTTCTTGATAGCGATGACGAGTTGACTAGTTATTACCTTGAGGCTTGTGATGCCATGATTAATAAATATCCTGATTCAAAGATGTTTAACTTTGGCTCCATCCACATTACTACTGATTATAAAGCTCAAGCCAGAGATGCGTTTAAGCCTGCTAAACTTGATGTAGGACATGAAGTATTTGGAGGTGGGAAAATAGTCAATGGAACGTTTATATTCCATAGAAGCGTCTATGAAGACTTGGGCGGGTATCCTGAACCGGAAATCCACGATATTGACTGTAGTGAGATAAATTATCCAAACAATGAAGGAAACATGGTGAGATCTCTTGGAATGTCGAGTCCATGGGATTTCTCCGCTTATTATCAGGTTAAATATCCGGAAATAAGACAATATTTTACCCATAATACTGAACCTCACAAGTCTATTCAGGAGTTGGGAAACCCCTGGGGACAGGATTTTGCCTTGTTTTTTCAATATACCCGAAAATACCACTCAGAACCAATTGATGTTCACTTATATATTGTTCATCCGTCAAAAGCAGGAGATCATAAGTTATGAAATATAAATATAAGAGAAAAGGTGTTTTAAAGAATTGTATTATTTGTAATAAAGAATTCTTAGCATATCAATGGAATATAAATAAAGGTGGTGGGAAATACTGTAGTCATTCATGTCAATGTAGGGGTAAAAATAATCCATTTTGGCATGGTGGGAAAACATACCATAAATTAGGATATATTTATAGGTAACTATCCCTTAACGGCAGGTAAAAGATGAAAGGCGTATTCAACAATCAAGGTAGAAAATCAGGTGGGTACAAAAAAGAAAGGATTTATATGACAGCAGGAAAATTTGGCGATGACGATACTTTACTTTCACTACCCTGTTTTGAGAAACGGTGTGATGACTGTAATAGTTTAATAACGTATCTACCAAAGGGAATGCCAATAAGCGTTAAATGTGCCTGTAAATGTCATTCAAAATCATATGAAAATAAGTGAATGGGTAAAAAATAAACGATTGTCCACAAAAAGAAGTCAAAAAGAATTTGGGATGATTTTTGGTTTAAGTCATGCTGCTATTTCTGATATTGAAACAGGGAAAGTAAAACATATTTCAGAAGCAATGCTTAATTTTTTACTTGAAGAGTGTGAACATAAAGAAAGAATGTACATACAGTATACGAAATGTTTATTTTGCGGAAAAACAGAGGAAGATAACTTAAAATTACCAAAGACTAAATGCGATATTCATTACAATCCATATTGTAGTAAATGTAATCCGTCTAAAAAGTAAAAAAAAGAACTGTTTACCTGACATGAGGGGATACTTACCTATTTATATAAGAAAACCAGATCATCCATATGCAAATATGAGAGGTTATTATCAAGAACATCGTTTTGTAATGGAAAAATATTTAGGTAGGTTTCTGAATGAGGATGAAGTTGTGCATCATAAAAATGGTGATAAGTATGATAATAGAATAGAAAATTTGGAGTTGTTTTCTAATCACAGTATACATATGAAACATGAGTATAAAAATGGTAAAACCGGGATTCAAAAATATGCAACCTATTGATATATTTGTTACTTGTTTTTTAAGACAGGCACATACAGAAAAAACTCTTAGGTATTTAGAAGAAAGAACTAAATATCCTTACCGACTATTTATAATCCATAATGGTGGTAATGATGAGGTTCTTGAAGCTTATAAGGAAAAAATATTTCTTAGAGTTGATTTGAAACCTAATGCGGGGATTCATGCTGCACATAATGTGGCTTTAGCATTAGCTGAGTCTGAATTTTTTATTACTTCTGATAATGACATTCTTGTTCCTGATATTGAACCTGATTGGTTAACTCAATTATTAGAAATAATGGAAGAAAGATATGTAAAAGATCATTTAGCTGCTTTAGCTTTACAACCTCACGTATTCATTGGTACTAATCCAACTGCTTATCCAAGTGATGGAATAGTTTTGGATATGCCTATAACTGGTTCAGTTATGAGGATGATGAGCAGGCATGCTGTAGAGCAAGCTGGGGGTTGGGAAAAGGTTATTCGGACATCAAGGAACCACGAAGAGAAGACAATTTGTTCAAGATTACAGTCGTTAGGGTATAAGGTGGGATATACCGCTAAAATGAAAGCATTTCACTTGTTTGCTGGAAATGATACTGACGATTGGGGATATCCCAAGGAAATGAAGCCAGAGGATCACGGACACCATGAAGTTTCTCCTCCGGTAAGGGTATTTGGAAACATTACAGATTACAACCAAAAAACATGGGAACATATATGAAAAAAATACTTTTAACTGGATCACATGGGTTTATAGGTCAACACTTAAAACCACTGCTTAAAAAGCACCAACTGGTTTCAATTGATATTAAAAGTGGTGTTGATATATTTGATCCTGGTTTTGAAAGTTTATTTAGAAATTGTGACGTGGTGATTCACTTGGCAGCTTTAACTAATGTGGAAGATTCTAAAGTAAATCCAAAACCATATTATATGACTAATACATTTGGTACAGCTCGTGTAGCTTATTTGTGTATTAAATATAATAAAAAGATAATTTATCCATCTACTTTACATATATTTAATCCTTCTTCTTCTCCCTATGCTGATTCTAAGTTAACGGCTGAATTGGTTATTAGAAACGCAGCTAAATTTACTCCGGTAGTTATTTTGAGGTTATACAACGTATTTGGTGAGGGAATGAATGATGACAGTGGATCTATTATTAATCTATTTCTTAAATCAAAAGACATTGAAGTATATGGCAATGGAGAAGCAACCCGTGATTTTATTCATATTGAAGACGTGGTCAGGATAATTAAGGATGCGTTGAAGCCCAAGTGGAATAATAAATGTGTAGAGGTAGGAACTGGTAAAGCTACTAGTATTAAGGAAT